>Ga0307509_10000881_pt1 | contig 51613 bp, 46 predicted proteins | sample 10_EM_MG_FD_202245 | JGI IMG/M metagenome (GOLD analysis project Ga0307509, IMG submission 202245) | Populus trichocarpa ectomycorrhiza microbial communities from riparian zone in the Pacific Northwest, United States - 10_EM | ecosystem: Host-associated > Plants > Roots > Unclassified | place... | reverse complement strand
AAATCCGGTTGGGGCGGCGGCTCAACGGTCGGGAGTGACCGGAAGGTGGCGACGCGTCGGCGTTTAGGAGAGACCAAGGAGGCAGTGCAATACCATGATCAACCGTAACCTAAGCGAGGATTGCGACAGTAGAGTAAATCGCAGGAGGGAGAGAGGCAGGTGGGCGAGCGGAGCCACCGGGCAGAGGGGATGCCAGCCAACGACGATGAGCAGTAGGGTGCCAGCCAGAGGGGGGGGAGCAGTAGGGTGCCAGCCAGAGGGGGGTGAGCAGTAGGGTGCCAGCCGGAGGAGGAGTTTTCAGCAGTAAGGTGCCAGCTTATGGGGCAGTACGGTGCCAGCGGACGGAACCGGGAGGGGGGTAGAGGAAGGATCGCGAGCGGGCTAGCCACAACCGACTAACGGGCCATAGCAAGGGCTTTTGGGGTGACAGCGAAACCGAGCGGGACCGTGATGTTACTAACTGAGGCTTTCCCCATCAGAGGTACAAGCCCAGCAGAACCGAAGCCTTACTTCGACCGAGAGTCCGACACCGTAACGCCGACCGTGAGCGTAGCGAGAATCTTTCCGACCGTGCAAAATGCCAAGCGAGGTGCAAAGCAAGTGCGGGGTAAGGGGGAGAACCGAACTTAATGAGCGGGTGTCAACGACGAACAGGAACAAGAACCCCAAGGAGGGGAGGCATGCGTGCCTCAGGAGAGGAGGGAAGATGGCTTAACGTCAACCCCTAGGCAGAAGCCATGATGGGGGAAGAGAGGTGGGTGGGGGATGGTGACGATGATTTCCCGTGGTGTTGAGATTTCAATCGCTGGAGGTGTAGGAGGGATGGTTCGTGTCCTATCTCTTGGTCGGAACTAAGCTCCTTTTATAGGCATCTTCCCACAACCCTAACCTTGGTGACTCATCACCTCGCGCTACATAAACCTCTATGACTCAGAGTGAGTCATAGCGCGAAGACCCTTGATGACTCACATGAGTCATCACGCAACATTCCGTTAACCAATCAAAACTTATAAACTAAGTCATGTGCTCAAATAAGTCCCATGCGTGAAACCCATGACTCATATCGTGAGTCATATGCGAAACTCATTACATCATATGACATCACAATCGTGAGTAATGAAATCATCAACCAATCATAATCGAACCATGACTCGCAAGTGCGCAGTCATGTAAAAACTACGAGTCAAGCGACATTATGTAAAAACTATGAGTCAAGCGACGTCATGCAAAAACTATGAGTCAAGCGACGTCATGTAAAAACTATGAGTCAAGCGACGTCATGTAAAAACTATGAGTCAAGCGACGTCATGTAAAAAGTATGAGTCAAGCGACATCATGTAAAAACTATGAGTCAAGCGACGTCATGTAAAAACTATGAGTCAAGCGACGTCATGTAAAAACTATGAGTCAAGCGACGTCGTAGTGTGGAAACATAAACAGGGGATGACTAATAACTGATTAGTCATGTGAAAACAAATTAGCTAAGTCAAAATTTGTGACAGGGCTGCAGTTGCTGCAGAGGTAGAGAGTCAGATGTCGAGTCGGGCCCCCACACGCCCGACTCCCCGGATTCAGAGTCCAACCCCCAGCAACCAGGATATTGGAGCCCTGGCGGGCGCCCTGGGTAACGGAATCGATTTACAAGAAACCATCAAGTCTTTTGATTTCAGCCAGACGGCAACGCAACTCCTCAGCTGTCTCGATTCTGATCCACAGACCCCAGACCGCTCACAGGAGATGGCTGTGGGGCTAACTTTAGACAATACCGTGACTCCTACCACTTTGCAACAACTCGCGCTCAGCATTGGAGATCTAGTGTCGCTATAGGACGCGCTGGGCATAGCGAGCCATTGGATATAGAGCAGGGACATTGTGGAAGCAATGATGCGTGCATTTAGGACATTGAGCATGTGTAGGTAGAGTAGCAGTAATGAATAATATTGGGAGGCGGTTTCTCTCACATGTGGGAAATGGTACTTGGAGGAGCTTAGTGTTACTATGAGGACGTCAAGCCAACTCAAGGAATTCCGAGCATTAGGAATAAGAGAATAGTATGAGAATTAGTTCACGATGCATCCGAGAACACAAGGCGACGTCGGATAGAGTCACGATTGGAACCGGATGCGGCATGTATAAGGGGTAAGATCAGGAAGAAGTAGTGAGAAGTCATGAATGGAGAGAGCAGGATCGTGTGATCCGGACGAGGGAGGCATGAGCAGAAAAGATCGGGACGAGAGGCGGGAAGATGCACGAAGCCCTGACGTTCGGTGAGAAGCACCCGGCGTCAGGGCGGGAGAGTATTAGATCAGGCGGTGTCAGGGCGGGAGACCCTTAGATCAGGCGGTGTCCGGGCGGGAGACCCTTAGATCAGGTGGTGTCAGGGCGGGAGACCCTTAGATCAGGTGGTGTCAGGGCGGGAGACCCTTAGATCAGGCGGTGTCAGGGCGGAAGACCCTTAGATCAGGCGGTGTCAGGGCGGGAGACCCTTAGATCAGGTGTCACCAGGACAGAGTAGTGCAGTACCAGACGCAGTCAGGACGCACAGGACGTACGGGTCCGTGTCCTGATTGCGTCAGGACAGACTGTTCAATTTAACACAAAGTCAGGATGCAATGTCGATCTGACGTGGCGTCCTGATTCGCGATTTACGTTCCGGCGTCATGTGCGTCAGACGCACAGAATGCACACAACACAGGGTATTATTTTTGCTGATGTTGTTAGATCAAATCTTTTACTATATATCACTAAAGTCTTGAACCTGAAGTGTTTAGTGGCTTCTCACTATCACTTGCATAGCGAACTGAAGCGATAACTATTTAACCAAGTATTTTGAAAACTCTGTCAGTCAAAGTCAGCCCTTTCTAAGTCTGAAAGATGCAGCCTTTAAATACACTGGCTGGCTTTTCCAAAGCCTTACTCCGACAAACACAGCTTGTATCTTAAAACCACTATAGTATCAAATTGATAATATAAAATAATACATAAAACATTGAAGGTATCAAATGATCCCTTGAAACAAAACTTCAAACAACAAAAGTATCAAACGATACTTCTGAAACACAATCCGGGAGAGGCACAACCTCGTATCCCGAAACCAAACATAAAACAACTAGGTATCAAAATGATTCCTTCTACATAACAAGGCTACAGCCCCAAGTCTCGTATCCTGAAACCAAACTAATCCTAAAGGAAATTCATTAGGAACCATAGTACCCATACCAGTTACACAAAGTTCCAAGAATACCAAAACTACGATACCAGCATGCTGGAGAGCCACCACGGTACCAATCCCACTACCGCTTCAATCTTCAAGCAAGGCCCTGCAACTTGAATCCTCCTACCCATTCCCCACCCAGATATATCTGCAACCACTATTCCCCACTCCTCCAATCAGTTGCAGCCTCCCAAGCAAATCTATCATTCAAGAGTTGCAATAGTACGGCCAGGGCCTAAATCCAAAGCAGTCGCACTTTAGTTCCCAACATCCTTTGCTCCTTCGTGGAACCGATTACAACAGTCTCATACTCGGAAGTTTAAAATTCAAGTACTAAGCTGGTGGACTCATGGTTAGGCTCCATCTCCCGATTCTCCTATAGGAAGGCTCCAGTCCCCTACAATAAAGGATCTTTCTTAACGTTATCAAATTGTAATTTCAACACATGAGAGAATGAGTCAAGCATTGTGGACTCTAAAAAATATGCTTCAAGTTCGGCTGGACTTAAAGGTTCAATTAGTGAGGGCTTCAGAAGAATTGCAAAGTGGTTGGAAATGGAAGCTATTCTTTATGCTGCATACAAGCAGAGGAAGGAGGAAAGAAAGACAGTACGAAGAGGTTGGCTTCAGAGACATTCGTTTTAGGGTTTTAAAGCTTCCCATCCTGAGCGAAATATTGATGAATTTACCTTCTCTGATGGTTGGTTTCAAGGGCTTTGCTCACGTCACGCCATTAGTCTCCGCTTTACCAGCAATAAGTTGCAAAACTACCCGAAGAATACTTGCGCAGTATTGTCAAGCGGCTGCAATTCAATCGACGCAATTCACAATTATGCATCGGAGATGAGGAACATGTGGTGGGACGCTATTTATTGGACGGAATTGTTACAGGGTAGACCGGGTGTCAGCAGAGTCGCTTGGCGCTAGCTGTCCGTTGGTCGGAGAGAGGGGTTAGCGGTAGGTTGCCAACTATACCCCTGCGCTTCAGAAGGATGTCCGTTCGACCTTGGATCCTATATCCATGAAAAATCTCCCGAGCTTGTCGTTGACAGGGTGTAAATGTCTTGGCAAGGCAATGACCATTCTCCTCCCCGTCCTTGTCAGAAGAGAACGATGGATGATTGACCCCCCTCTTCTGATCCTTGCTCATTGTGTTCTCAAATTTTCGTCGGCTCTGGGGACTTCTTACTGTCCGGTATAATAATGTGCGAGGAATTATTCGGACATCTTAGATTTTGACTCCTAAACCCGTCATCAAACATTTCCGCTTAACGTAGCGGACCGGGAAGCGGATTGTCGTAGACGGGGAAGTGAATTAGTCAAAACGCACCAAAAAAGTAGTAATCTGGAAAACTCAATAGAGGCACAACATTAAGAATAGAGGGTTGGGAAGGGCAGGAGATATTTCTGGAGCGCCTCGTTTTGGGTTTGGCTGTTTTGGTGCTGAACTGGGAGGTTTCCGGGGTCGAAATTCCAGCACTGAGGATTTGTGCGAATTCACAGACAAACCTGTGCTCTGTGTCTGATCAACCTCCTAGTCTAGTACGTTATTAGGCTGTTATGGGAGTATCATCCTGGCGCTGGTTGATGGGTTTGAGTGGTACTTGCTCTAATGGAGTTAGTCTGAGTCTTGGTACAGATACCAAGGTCTGCACATTCAATATTTAGAGGTTCAGAGTTCGGAACGGCGTTTAGTGGTGAAATTGTGTCGTTAACTCGGCGTTGAGTCTTTTATCTCAAATGGGTGATTCCATATAGTAGCAGCAGATCAGTCCTTGTTCTTTGATTTTTGCCTTTCCAAGGTCTTGTGTCTCGTCACCCTTCTCCCTTTAATCCTAGCCTTCTCTCCCGGCTAGTTCTCTCAGATATCTTTGATGTCGTATGTTTTTACTTGGTTTCTGTCACCCCACCCCCCATCGAGGCTTCGGGTATTTCATCGAAGTGAACTATCCATCACTGAGGTAGGAGAACGAATATAAACTAGGAGGAGCCCTCTATTTCCGGTTCTCTACCTCACCTACGAGAATAAAAGCCTTATCTGGAATGTTGAGGGGCTGTTCAGTCTATATCAGGATTATGAGGTTGACCCGAGTGGTTGGCTCTGACCCTTGCTTGAAGTAATATTTGGTGGTGGACCGATGCCAACTGTGGTAACAGCCACCGGAAAAGATCTAGAGCTAGTGATGGCCACGATCAGATCAAGATCGAGTTTTGCTCGACTATAGTCTGCTCAATCAGCCTCGATCATAGGGGTCCCTCGATCATGAGTACTACTCGATCATGCTCGACTATCATCGAGTATACTCGAGCATCTTGAATAATGACCAATCACCCTTGTAACCTGTTGGAAATATCGCGAACGCAAGAAGAGATTCGTATTGCAATTAAGTGTAAAGAACCGCAAAAGAAAGTTGGGAAAGAGAGGAAACTATGGTGACGGAAAAGAGAAGCAAACATTACATGCTAACCCTGGTAAAGGTAGAATAGAACAAGTGCGGTGAGTTTTGTGGCCAATACGTAATCACTTTTCCAACACAACCTTATCAATTGGTGATGCGATGAACTTATATACTGGGAGTCTACCCGCACACCAGGTGCCAATTCTTCCGGCGAGATTTTACTTTATTAGTTCTTCAACCGAGGATCGGTAAGCCCGGATGGGTGTCATCCTTTACTATTATAGTTAAATAAATATTAATGAACGACAAATTGCCATCCTGACTACTGACTTTGTCATAATGCCACCACTCCCATAGTTTCGGGTCTGTCGCAACGAGGGAATACTGCCAATCACTTATTCAATAACTTTATTCAACTATAAAAGTAAGGAGTCGACACCCGTCCAGGCTTTCCAACACCTAACAGCAGTACAATCCCGGGGCACGCCAGCCCAACCTGCCTATCTCGCAGTACATCTGGAAAGTACCACCCGCGCGACCTGTGAGTACCCCACCACAGGGACTGGAGGCCCGGCCAGAACACAGCAATCAATCACTCCACAAATTACCATGATACCTAAGTGAACGATAGGGTAGGGATCTTCTGTTCTTGTTATAACACGGGTGTAAATACTGGTAATCCATATGAGTGAATATTTCCTACTTAATAGATACAAAATCGATCATGCTCGAGCAGTGGCCATGATCGATCACCCGATCAGGACCTACCTATTTGATCCATCATTCGATCATGGGGTCCCCTCGATCATGATCGTGGCTATCACTATCTAGAGCACTTGGGTACTGACAGAAGGTAGCACAGTGGCAGCCTATAATGCAGGATAAGAGAAAAACAAATCATCCTCTATTTGTTGTTCTACACATCCATCTACTGCTTTCAGGAGCCGCTATGGGTCAACAACCAAAGTGACCTTTCCGGACAACAGCAGGCTCTCGTAGCACCCACGCAGGATGTGATTAAGCGCTCTGTGCCGCCTCTTATCGGCTCGGTAGTTCTATTAAAAATAGCGCGCAGGATCGCATTGGATAACCCCCCCATTACAATACTCCCTGCTATTGGTAGTAAGAAGTGGGAGGCCTAAAAACCGATAGCTACCTGGAAAGTGATAAAAACCCCTCTAGCACTCCTCACCTCCCACACATGCCAATAACTAAAACCTCTCTAAAGTCCCCTTTTGACGCCCTTTTACCAATCGCCGCGGTTCAGGTTTTCGGATAAAAGAAAGATAGGTTAGAAGTTATGAACTTAAGGGCAGCTGACAGAAAAATAATACGGAATCACTCAATCCGGAACCTCCGGGAAGACTACCGCGAAATATTCATCGCTCGCACTGGCCTTGAGGTCAAAGATGTTCAAGAAAAACCTGAGATCCTGAACCTGATGCTTAAGAAGGCCACTGAAGAGGGGGGTAGGTTTTGGTTTACCTCTCCGGCCCTGTCCAGCCCTCTAATGGCTAATGACCTGCTTAAGCCCCGGACTACCGCTCACTCTTGAGTAAACTGCTCGAATTATTATCATCCTCTACAGCTAGTCAGAAGCTTCGATACCCAGGCTCCTCAAACAGAAGCGTTCAACACCGAATATTGCGCTTTGCGGAGGAATGGCCAAACCAGCTTGACTTGAACAGAAATGTACTGGGTCTTTGCAAAGACGTAATGGTGAAAGCTCTCGCTCCACATCCTGATGTCTCCGACACGGAATTGTGGTGTTCTGTTTACTCCCTATTGCAAACCTTGCACTTTTCAGATTTAGACCTCCTTGTAATCAAGGAAAACCCCCTCCATGACTTCCTGATTACATATCGCCGACAATTTCTGACCACCAATTACGAATTCTTCCTCGGAACTAAAGGGTGGACAATGGAGCTACATGGAAGTGCGGAAACGTTAGGTTTACTGCTCGAGGAAGCTGTCCAGCAAGGACGTGAGTTTCAACCAACCTCTCCGGATTTAAGATGTCCTGTAGCTGATTCCCATATTATCGAATTTCAGGATTCAACAATATGTTCTCTATATTCCTCCAACAACTAGCACAGACCGGTGTCAGCGCTGAGCTCCGGCATCCGACTGGAACTGATACAAGCGTTCGAGAACGAATTCTGCTTTTTGCTGAGGAATGGCCTCACCAGATTGCCCCCCATAGCGCCACACTCAATCTCTGCAAGGACGCTTTGCTCAAAGCTCTTACTCTAGATCCAGACAAAGAATTCTGGTACTCTATGTATAAGATATTGAATTCCTTTTACTTCTCAAAGACAGAGCTGGGAATAATCGAGGAGAACCGCCTCCAGAGCTTTCGCATCAATTACCGCCTGTTCTTCCTTGAAAACGTAGAGCCTACAATCGAACGAGTGCTAGAGAAGCCAGAGATCATGAAGTCAATACTCAAAAAAGCTACGGTACACAAATGTAAGTAACGATCGATACCGCCCAAATTCTACTAGCGCTATAGTCACTAAAGATCCTGCTGGTGGGCTCCAGCTTGCCGCGAACTCTTCCATGTCTTCCTCTGCCGGTTGGCGCTCACTGACGCTAGTGAGGGGCTACGGCATCCTATCGGCTCAGAAACACCGGTTCGACGGCGGATTATGCTCATCGCTGATGAATGGCCCAACCAACTTGTCCTTAATAACAAGGCCCTGGGTCTCTGCGTCGATGTGCTGCTCAAAGCTGTCGCGCCCTCGTCCGATGTCTCGGACAAGGAGCTCTGGTATTCAATTTACCATTTATTAAACGCCTTGCACTTCTCAGAGCTAGACCTCCAAGTAATCCGGGAGACTTCCCTCCAGAACTTCCGGAGCACCTATCGTCAGTTCTTCTGCGAAAAGTCCCGATTTACAATCGACCAGGTGAAAGATGAGCCTGAACTCCTGCGGTCAATGATCAAAGACACCAAGAAGGAACAGTGCAACAAACCTTCTACCTCCGCATATATGAGATCCCAAATGGCGGATTCAGGCTCCCACGATCTCTTCCATGTTTTCCTCTGCCAACTCGCCCTCACAGATGTCAGTGGCGAACTAAAGCATCCAATCGCCTCTGACACAACTGTTGGAACGCGTATATTGCTCTTTGCAGATGAATGGCCTAATCAGCTTTCTCTCGACGATGATGTACTCAGGCTTTGCTCTGCTGTACTTATCCAGGCGCTTTCCCCGGAGGACGAAATCTCAGACACGGAATTTTGGCATTCCATGTATCACCTGTTGAACACGTTCCCAGCCATAGAAACTCCCATAGCGAAAGAGAACATCGCGAATATGGTCAAAGACTATGCGATCAAGTATGCAAAGGAGCATCCATACTTGCTCGCTGTGAATGTCGGATTAACGGTTGTGGGGTTCGCAGTACCACCGTTCTTGGGGGTATTGGGGTTTACGAGAGCTGGAGTTGGTGCTGGTTTGTTCCCCCGAGATTTGGCTCTGGGGTTTTGCTGTAGAGGATCGCTTATTTATGTCCACTTGCTGACTTCTTGGTGGTGGGGCGTAGGGAGCGCGGCCGCGGCATGGCAATCCGGTATTGGACTTGTCCCGAAAGGCAGCTTGTTCGCCATTTGTCAGAGTATTGGGGCAACGGGGTCTGCGCCTTTGATCACTGCTGTTGCGAATATTTCTAGTTGGGCTCTGAGTGGGATTGTGGCGGCTCATAACATGTTCAACAAGAAGGAGGAGGGAAGCCATAGCCAGGACGAAAGAGATAGCAAGGAGGAAAGCTATAGTAAGGAGAGCTATAGTAAGGAGGAAAGCTATAGTAAGGAGGAAAGCGATAGCGAGGAGGAAAGCAATAGTGAGGAGGAAAGCAATAGCCAGGATGAATTTGACAGTTACTGAGAAGTTATGTGTGCTTGTACTAGGGTATACGCAACCACTAGAAATGAAATGAATATACGATATCAAGGGTCGTGGGCAGTGCACGATGCTTCTAGGTATAATTCAGCTAATCCTAGTGCGAAGGAAGTGATCTTACTATTCATTGCGCGGTTGGATATCGCCCCCGGCAAGGGATCCGACACCAGATTACCCCATACCGAGCGAAGCGAATAGGAGACTTCACACCTTCTAGTGCGGCAATTGGATAGGAGCACTAAACTTCAATCTATGCAATCCGCCGTGAGACTAGTCTTAGACGTGGTCGTGACAATTGGGTCTAGCACACGTGTGAGATCATACTGTATTGCAGCATATTGGCAGGCTACTACTAACTTAGTAAAACAACCACGTTCCCAGTTGTAGAATCAGGCATACTTGACCTTAAAATTAAAATTATATTGACTATACTCAATAAGGCAGAAGCCTCTCTTATCTTTACAGCTCTTGGGGGGTTTCTTCTGCGCATATTAGTTTTCTACAGCACTAGCGCCCCGGAAACCAATATTTTTTATTTCTGGGCCTCGCCCTCATACCGTGGTAGCTGGGTTTTATTTTCAGCCACATTTCCTAGCATACATGTTTACCATCCCGGATCTAATGAGGAATGACGGTCTGGCCTAGTTTGCTTTGTCGGTTTGTCTTGAGATCGCCTGGCCGGTTCCCAGCACAGGTATTCGAGTGCTGGGTTGTGGAAAGATGCCGTAGCATGTTCAGCCAACCACTACCCTACCTGGGTGTTGTAAGCATATGCTAGATGCTAGCGTACCCTTGGGTTAGGATTGGGGCTCGGGGCAACCGAGCAAATGAGAGGGCACGAAGTCCCCTAGATGGTCGCACTTCAAGCGAATAGCGAATAGCAGGCCCCCAGTAGCAGGCCCTATAAACCCAACCAGGCAGATATAGTATTGTGCTGTACCCTATGCGAAGAAACTAAATATCTCTTTTGCTCAAGAAAATATACTAGTGCAGGTGCTCTGGATTCGAAAGATACAAGTACCTGGACATCTTGATGCCAAGAGTATTCTGGCCGTACGCCTTGGCATTTCTGTATCCCATGCTTATGGGATTAGCGAGCAGTCAATTCAAATCCCATCTGAATTTTTCGTTCATGGAAGGACCCAGAAATGCACATCGATGGGAGAAAGTCTGTCTCTAAGTCCGCTTTGGCCTGCTCATTAGGCCGGTAGTTAATACTCTGCCGGAGTGCCCGGAGTTCATCCAAGAGGGGGAGGAATCACAAATGATCACTCGCTTGGAGTTCCTCCCAGTGGTAAAGTTCAGGATTGGGTATGTGGGATGAGATAGAAAGGGTTCTTTGGCGACCAGAAAAATAGCCGTTAGGACAGATGTGGCAGATAGGAACAGAACCTCCGGCCATCACGACGCACGGATATGGTCATAGTGGCAAGCTACCAACTTGTGTTCTCGGGGGTGCCTTCACCCAGTAGATCATGTAGGGATGGGAGGCTATCGGAAGGTCGGTTTCATCATAACATCTCTTTGAAGGTAATGCCAATCTTGTACCAGTGGTCCAAACTATCCTGGAATGATCTGTTGAACTTTACCCAGTACTTAAAGTTATATAGCGAGCCTCATGGAGCATATTCCGTATGGAAGTACTGATGAAATACTAACACGGTATTAGCCCTGCTGACCACCCTTTTGTTCCTGAATGTACTTAATCACTCGGTGGACACTCCTTAAGAGAAGCGCTAAAGAGGGGTTGCAAATTACCCGCATGCCAGCCACCTTGTATGTAGCTTACCTTAGCTAAGGGTTTTCCGGAGGTAGGTCTTGATACCATAGTCAAACTTCTTCCTAATATTGCGGCGAGGTTGAGACCTAGCCTATTTCATAATGCAAGCACGCGAATATAAGTACAAAGGAACACTATTCTTGTAGCACCAAGACCACTAGGAGCCTTTAAAAGCACAGAGGGTAGATACCCCAAGCTCTCATTCTGAGCTAGATTATAGAAGCTCACGAGAAACTACTATTTAGCTTTGGAGAGGGCGTACCCCCTTGGCAACGAAACCAAGTCACAGGAATCCGGTCGCAATAATGAAGCTAAAACTGAGTATCTTGAACTGATCTGACTGATCGTTTCCTACTGTCACGGCGGAAAATTCTAAGCCAACCTTCAGCACTATAAATATGGAAACATAGGGAGTCGATCTTTAGATAAACTCAGCAATGACACAGAATCCCTAGCGCCCCCCCCCAATCCACGATTATCCATCGACGGAGCTTCTCTCACCAACCCATTTGCGCCAGCTCAGGCTCATTTGTAGTGGTCCATGGTAATCCCGAATTTAATCAGAAGCCGCGCTACGCAAACCCTTAAGTGGGATGCACAGCATGTATAGAAGTGCTTGTAATGAAAGTGGGCCATATTCTAACACTAAAAACTACAGTTTTTGCCACTTTATTGCCGGCGACCTGACGTGCAATTCTGGCTTCAATTTTAGCCCAAACTGCCAATTTGTCATTACCGGTATAGTGGGGGTGTTCACTTTTTTCTGGCTGGAGATTTTTGCTGACAGAACCCCCAAGAGAAAATCGAATTTGCTAGTGGAGATGGGAAGCCAAAGGGGAGCCAGCTCGCCACCCTCTGACGTCTGGTTGAAAGTTCGCCTTTTCAGTGGCCGCCCCAAGCTCTGGCTATAACCCCATGTTAGCACTATTACGGACCTTCTGAGAAAACCTCGCAACGGGCTAACTTATATGTTTTGTAGAGTTATCGAGAGTGTTTCGCATGACTCTTGTACAGTATATCCGCCATGAGACATCTTCCGTCTGGTCAACTAGTAGGTGAGTTGCGAAATCCGTATACAAGAGAAAGGGCGAGTAGAGGGGAAAAGAAGGGAAAACTGCAGCCTCTGACCGTAGGAGTATTAGGGGCGGTCGGAGTTGAATCCACTGTTCTTTTTAATGAAGGATGCTATTGGTTAATTAGCTTTTAGTTTAGTCCTCTAGCATAGGAAATGATGAAATCCCGCACTCGGATCGAGGGTTGTCAACCCTCAACATCTTTATTGGTTGCCTGTTACAATCCACACTTTGTCTTTGTCAGGTTTGAGGGAGCCGTGGTACCGGTAGTTACACGGTGGATTACCCCTTATAGTTCAAGCGGTCCAGAACGTGTGCTAGGGGGAAAACGAGTGCCACATGTGGGTCCAGATTTGGATTTGGTGGGTGCTGGATTTGGGGGACGGGGAGAGAGAAAATGAGTAAGGGGCTCTAGTTATTATAACTTTTGAAAAGGCTACCGGTATCGTAATAAAAGTGACAGGACAAGCGGAGGGCAAAATATCTATGAATGGAGCACGTGACTACGGTCTATTCCTCAGGGCCCAGTATATCAGTGACATGCATATAACTTTTTGTATTTGTACTTAACGGATTCTTAGAATTAGGGAGAACCATATGGGATTCTCCGACAATATGCATTAGGTATTTCTTTGGTTCTTTGAACAAATTTCCGGATAATTTGATCTGAGATTGAGTCTAATGCCTCAAGAACAAGATAGTGCAAAATCTTTAACTTATCCCTTAGAGCGCTGAAACAATGAAATTCAGTGCCGCCAAGAAATTGCGCAATTGAAAGGATGTGAGGGTAGGGATTAAGATTACTAAATGGGCTGAGTGATATCAGAAAAAGAACTAAACCGAAGACCTTCCAACACTGTGATATAATGGAAAACAAGAATGACAAAGGGCTACATGACACCGTTCACACTGAGATCTAACTTGGTCTATTTTCACCTCTGGGCCTCCTTGCTTTCGGCGCCAACGACACCATAAGCACCACGCTCGAGTAGTTCTCCGTACCAGAACATGGCCTCTTAAGGTTCCACCTCCTCCTACCGGCTCTGGTGATGATGAGTTCTTTGTAATATAGGATTGTCGTAGTGGATTGCGGAGGCGATACTTGGATCGGCTTCGGTAAAGGAAGGTGAGTTTAGGCTTTGAAGAGGAGCTTTTGTGACCAGCGGTAAGAAGAGAAGTTGTAAGTGAAGAACGAAACCCGCGGTGGGTTGTAGGAGAGCCATTGATTCGTGCAAGCCGGTAGGAGTTGATGATTGCCGTATCCAGCAGCCAATAAAAAAAAGGCTGCCAGTTCCGGTGGGCAACACGTTGGGTAGAAAAGTAAGATCGCAGCTGATCAGCAATATCGACACTGCCCATGTATTGGTTATAGTCGTTGTCGATCTTAGAAATTGATAATAGCTTGCGATGTGCCCTCTCAGAAAAAGGCTTTCGAGCAGCAGCAGCGTTCGTGCTGGTTTCTCTTTGCTTTCGACGAAGTTTTTCTACCCAAGAGGTTGATTTCTCAAGATCATGAACGGTGGATAATAAATGAACGGTATTATTATCCTGCTACAGAAAGACCATTACGGGAGGGATTCCCCACCTGTTAGGCTCGGGTGGCTGGCTTCCTTTTGGATTTTTTGCTGAATCAACTACCTCGCGTACTATGACCCCAGTTGCAAAATTCCATTACAGCATACTTGCTGCCTTGTCTTTATTGACATTTAAACAAGGGGGGAAATCTTTACTACTACACATTACGGTGCCACATACTCCAATTCCAAAATCAAGCAAACGTGCAAAGAGCCGAATATTTGAAAAATAATTGTCCATGTAGGCAGTAAAAAAGTGGGTGCGATAGGGTAGTGTTGTAAGCATTTGGAGGACAGCAGAGGAGGTAGGCGAAAGGGGATAGGGTTTTTTTATCTGCTTTGAACTTGCAAAGCTTGTAATGCGTGAAGTGAGCTCCCAGTCAAATGTGTATCCTGCATCACACAATGCTAGTATCTTATATCCTAAACTAATAGGCTTATTTGGCATTTTGTTGGTATAAGCTGAGCGACCCTGGAAGCGAATCATCATCTCATCAATAGCCACATTGGTTGATTGAAGAAAACCATCCTTTGAGCATTTCCGTAGGCTGCTATTTAAGGGTTCAAGCTTCTTCCACCACTCCTGAGCTGGAATTGAAGCCTTTGATGGCTCCGAGATGTGCAAATAGCGCTTCAGCTGTTGAAAGCGTATATATCTCATCCTGGACATCGGTACATGAACTACACCTCCCACCGGACGCCAAAAGATCCTTGGACTAGCACCTCTTAATAGCCCTAGGTGAATTAAGATGGCCAAAAATATTTGAAGCTCCGGAACCGTGGTTGGATACCACTTCCGAACAAAAGGGTGCCTAGTGTCCTGCAGGCCGGCATCATGTATACTTGCATACATGTTTGTGTGCTTGGTGAGAATTTCTAGTTGTTGCTGTGAAAAAAAAAGCGAGAACAATCAATAAGGGTTCACAAGCCCAGTTGCTGGCCCAATAGCATGAGCTTGGTGTGACGGAAAGAGGCCTTGGAATGGTGTATGGGATGGGGGAGGTGGAAGATTTCGGATCTTTTCGGCCGCAGAGACTGACTCCGATTCTTGCTCCTTTCCTCTTCCTTCTCACTTTCCTTTTTCCTCCTTTGGTGGAGGGGAATTGGGTTCCGAACATGGTAGACCTGCCGGTTTGGTTTGCGATTCTGCACCTGCTGTGATACGTTAGAATTCTGCCCGCCTATTGGGCTTAGTCTCATACCTTTCCGTAATCCGAGAGCAACTGGGTTTTGCTGGCCCACTTTCTCAGTTATCCCCAGACTCAATACGCGTGATTTCCTCGTTCGTGGCATATTTTCTCGCAGAATTCAGAACAATCAAGATGAATTATTTTCATCTTCTTACCCGGTTCAGTTTCTCGTGATGTTGCTTAGTGCTTATTCACCATCTGTCTTAGACAGCATAGTTGCGCAATTTCTTGGCGGCACTGAATTCCATTGTTTCAGCGCTCTAAGGGATAGCACTATATCCGCGGCAAACAAGGCATAGCGGATGCAACATATTTCTATCTCTCTAACCGGGATGCGGCCTTTCAAATCCTGTTGTGCAACCGGCAAGGACTCTAATTACTAAGGAACAAAACCCAAACCTTATTCTCTCCCACTTCCTCCCCGGTGCCTGGTTTTTCTTCTTTGAATTGCATTAATTGTTGGAGATGCCGTAGAATTTGGATATCATTAAATTTGTGGTCTGCGTCTTGGAAAAATACTTGAACCATACTGCTGCTAAATTTACTATATTATCTTCTCGCTGAGCGGCAATAAGTCCTGACGTCATGACTAAGCCGGCCCTCAACCAACTATGGTACTACGTGGCCCCAGGAGCCAAGGTTCAACCTCTCCGGCAACTCCACGCCAACCCGGTCTGAGCATAACACCGGCTACATTACCATAAAGCCTTCTACAATACGGTATCATACTCCGAGGCTCCATTGTTACAGAAAAGGGAGATTTGAAAGGGAAAAAAATGCACTTCCCAGAAGCGGATCTCCAGATAATCCAGCAGAATCCCCTGGAGGATTTCCGCAGCACTTATCGTCAATTCTTCCTCGAGAAGACCGACCTCACCGTTGAAAAAGTCCGAGAAAAGCCGGAGATTTTGAAGCTAATTCTCAATGACGCGACCACTGAAGAAAGTAAGCTAAATAAAGCATTTACTGATCCCTCCGAATTTGATGGATTTTATCCATAATTACTAACAAGGCCCTTCCCCCGGACTCCAGACTCCCGCGAGCTCTTCCATGTCTTCCTCCTCCAACTATCTCTTACCGATGCTAGCGGAGAACTACGGCATCCCATCGGCTCCGACACAATTACTCGAAAGCGAATACTACTCTTTGCGGGCGAGTGGCCAAACCAGCTTGACATCGACGGCGACGCGCTGGGTCTTTGCACGGATGGATTATTTAAAGCCCTCGCCGCGGAGACTGACGTCCCGGATCAGGATGTCTGGTCATCGGTATACAGCCTTTTGACCGCTTTCCCGGCGGCGGATTCCCCCGAGGCACGAGAGAACGTTGCGATCATGGCGAAAAATTACCTGACCAGATATGCCAAGGAGCACCCATACTTGCTCGCCTTGAATATCGGGCTATCCCTTGCGGGTTTTGCGGTGCCGCCGCTGTTGGGGGCTTTGGGGTTTACGGGAGCTGGAGTTGGTGCTGGTATGTGTGCCCAGGATCTGATCTTGAGATATAACTTTTGTTTTATTTTATTTTATTTTAAAAAACAATCTCATTTATTAACTTCTATGGGGAGCGCAGGTACTGCAGCGGCAGCGTGGCAGTCTACTTTTATGGGGGCCGTTCCGAAGGGAAGCTTGTTTGCTGTTTGTCAAAGCATTGCGGCGACGGGGTCTGCACCTTTCATATCGGCAGCTGGGTGGGCCACCGGTGGGGTTATTACCGGGGCCACGGCGATATTGGATAACGTGAAAGGGGGTCGGGGTCCTATAAAGAACAAATCTGAAAGTGAGGAGGAAATGAAATAATGCGGTTTCTTTTTAAACTCGTTCTCTATCTGCTGTTTCTAGCTAGACTGTTTGTCACCCCTGATGTAACTAGGGCTACTACTTTGATAGTGTCGCTTTATGAAGGGCCATCTTGAGATGGTCCCAATCTTTCTAATTAGGTTCTAGTGTTATATAAATAAACCAAAACAGCACCCAGTGCTTGTATGGGCATGCCCCCACTCCAGGTTAGAAGGCCATCTAATTGCGCAAGCAGTGCTATGATGCCTCATTCATCACAGGCCCTGGGCTTTTCCCCCCTCCTATTAAATCGGCGGTACGATTTCAGGCATACTGTAAAAACTTGAATAAAAATGTGCTCAGACGCTGCAATTCCCGTTCTCAACTCTGCGAGGGGAAGAATGCCCGTACAGTCTTAATTGAGGAAGTAACGGAATGGATATGGGCAGCGCTCTTAGGCAACCACAACACCCTAGCATGTTTGTCTTCTATTCGAGTTTTGCGGTATATAGAAAGCACTATACAGTATTCTCCAGAGTCCAACCGCTACATGTGGAAAGGATCCCACGGTATATAGATCAAAACGCAGGCCAAAACATAAACGAAAGAAATAAGTCTGGAGCGTAAACTAGCAACGCCCAAAGTGCGTAGCCGCCAAAGTGAGCTCTTGTTTCCACTAAAGATCCTCAGCGTACCCAATCGCCTTGGAGTGCTCACTTGGGTATTTGGCGGGTCCCGTGTTTCTCGACGGCGGGCCCCAAAAGGGAATGGCGCGTCCGTGGCAGCAGTAGGATGTCTGCCATGGTGTTTTATACTAGAAGGAGCGCCACACAAGCGCACTTACAAAGCTCCAACCTCGGACACTTGGTGTGTATATGGTGGGGACCCCACCCTGGTACTCCTAAATTGGAGGAAAAAAGCGGGGTCGGGAAAGTTGGAGAAAGTGAGCATGTTCTAGGCCCTGAGCAATGCTTTTTGTCGAAGTATATGAAGAGGATGGCTTCCGGAGGGTCTGGAAATGACAATGCGTTTACCCGATATCACTCGTGAAAATCGTGCCCGTCTTGGCAACACCCTGACATCCCAGCCAAGACAAGTAATGAGTTGCGATCCACCTAAGCCCATTCCTAAGGAGCGAACCCAGCAGACTTTTGTTCTCGAGGCACCTAGGTTACTCCGGAGCTCGAGAACGGGCGGAGTACAGCCACATTAAATGTTCTAACCTCCCGGTAGGAGTCACGGTCACGGCTCTCGGGAACACTCCGCTCGCCGGGACACACCGTAGACACCGAAACAAGGACCAGAGCTTACTTCAATCTTAGGGAGAAAGAGAGCCCATTTCGCAGGGATAGTTGGTTCTAATCCGTACAAAATGCTACCTACACGACAAGGAAATGGAAAGGGAGAAGAAAAAACAGAAATCATTGGATGAAACAAACAATAAAAGAGGTTAGAAAAGAAGAAGAAAACATAACTAGTTTATAATCTATGGGTTGGTTTCGCTTGCTTTCACAACCTTTGGACCGGTTCGACCCTTCTTCCGTGTGGAAGTTACCTCTGGGTCAAGTTCGTTGGATACTCCTGGGTTGTCCAAGATATCCTCCCCATTATGGGGGTTATTCGTAAGGCCGATGTTGTTATTGTTCCTATTCCCCGCCCCAGTCTTGATAATGTTGTTCCCCGTTCCAGTCCTAATGTTATTGTTTCCAGCCCCAATCTTGACGATGTTGTCATTCTTGCCGGTATCCTTAATATTACCCCCGCCATTTATGCCATAGTTCCTATCGCTCGTGTCCGGCCCCGGCCCACCTCCCATGTTCCCACCGCCCCACAGTCCCGCATTCATATTATGCATAGGACCAAACATTCCCCCTCCCATTCCCCAGCCCCGATTGCTCACCGGCAGCACCCAGGCATCTGGCTTCGGCTTGACGTTCAAACTATCCCCCGGTAACCCCAGGCAACCTTGCCCGCAATTCGCCCAAACTTTAACATAGAGGAAGCTCCCGGGCGCGCTTTCGGCGAACCCCCCGACATTACCGCAACCGGCGTTCAGAATATCCCCGATAGCCTCGACAACGTCGTTCACTGTTTTCTGGCTGCAGTCTCCCAGCATCGGTAGCGTGCCCATTGTGCACGTACCCCATGTGCTGAAGTACCAGACCTGTCCGCTATCAGGACAGATCATCATGGCGTTATTCAGCGCTTGTAGCGCCATCTCACAATCCGCGCGCATCGGTGATTGTTTTATGTTGCGCAGGCAGGTTACGGGGCGGCCGGGCTTGACGTTTCGGAGGCCGCTGTTGTCCGACCAGTGTGCATCTGGTTGGTTGTTTGGCTCCCGGACCGCGGCGGACCGGCCCAACATTTGGCCTAGGAAGCCGTCGTTGAGGTTGGTGTTGGCGTTGCCGAAGGGCTGTGGGACCGCAGAAGCTTTGGTGTACCGTTAGCATGTATGTATTCACTCTTGGGGGCCGTCGGATGGGGGGGGGGTTCACCACCCAACGCTAGGAGCGCTAACAATCCAACCCCACTCGATGTGGCCTGCTCTCTCATTTCTGTAGAGAGGGTTCTGACGAAGTTCTACTTCGGGTCTGTATTCGTTCGTTTGGGAGATCGCTTTTTTAGTAATCCTTATTTCTCGTTCATCCTTATGACAGAGTGAGCACAGAGAAAGGGAAGGGTGGAAAGAGCTATCATTGTATATATATACGGTGGGTTTGGTGTACTTTTGGTAGTGTACGGTGTGGGCCACAAAAGAAATGACATCCGGTAGACTGGGCTCGGTGAGCGCTGACCGAATATCGCAGTAGTGATGATGAGCAGTGAGGATTGTAAGGATTAGATAGATGGCAATCCAATTACTACAAATTCGTATATGTGCAAGCTTCAGACCATAGCTAATATTAGCTATGTGATTGTACCTACGCACATCTTCGCTGGAGAGTGCTGAGGCAACACTTTTTACCTGTCCTAGGCACTGGCATGGGCGGCGAAATTTTTTCCCCAATGTTTCAGCAGCCCAGGAAATAGTGAAGGCCTATGGTATTGAGACTCTGGGGTTTTGATTCTTGGGATTCATTATCTCCTAAACTGCTGAGACATTCGGGCCCATTTAAAATGTTGAACACTAGCTTACTTGAGTACTCGGGAGCAAATCTACAGGAACAATCTCTTTTCCATCGTGGTTATGCTGAACGGTACCGATTTTGCCCTATTCTGAGCATTATCCTACTTCTTGGGCACTGAGTTTTTCATACCACGATCCCTCCAATAGAGTAAGTTAGCGTTCCAACATTTTAAATGACCTGAATGTTTCAGCAGCCTAGGGGATATCAACCGCCGGTACAAGTAGATAGCGTTGTTAGTACTGGGTCCCCTCAATGATTTTATTCGTAAACTACAGGAGCATCCACTGATTCGCCATACGTGCACCTAACAGCAGTACAATCCAAGTCGCGAGAGTTTGTGCCATGGCACAACCCTTCAAATCGATGTGCTCGGCACGGCACTATGTACGAGTACAAATAAAGTGACTTTTAAGAAGAAAAAACAAAGAAGCTATCTACAAGCCCAATTCATGTTGAATATCCCCATCCTTCTGAGTTCTCACTGTGCTGAAGAGCACCAATATTTGCTTCCTCAATAACAGAGACCAGCCCAGGTTGTGCCATCAGCTAATCTCACCACACTCTGGCATTTCGTAGTGCCGTGCTGGGTATTAGCATGGCACAAGCCACTTCAAGTGCCAACAACGCTACCGGCAGGTTGATCGCACCCAAGCCTCTCTCTCCGATTGAGGTGACTCAGCATCAAATACATCCAGGTTCCTGTTACCCGGTTTCCGCTTAGAATATGCGGCTTGCTCTCAAGGGTCATGGAGGCGTGCGAGAAACAACCACCTTTGCCAGACGGCGGAAACTCAGCGCGATGGCGGAGAGAATTAGTTCGCAGTCGACAGTAAGCACCCTTACTTGTGACGGCGACTCGCACCCGATAGAAAGCACCCTTCCCGGTGACGATGACTCGTTTGGCAAAAAAATCAAACCGTACTCCCTGTATGACGCCCAGGACTCGTATAGTAGTAGCAATACTAGCTACTCGGGCTACACCGAGTCCCTGTTTACCCAACCCGGCACGTAAGCGCACAAGCTCCTATCTTCCGTCTCTTCAGAAGCATTTGTGCTCATAATGGTGAACTAACCATCCACTAACCTGCTGATCTAACAGCCCCTCTGAATTCCAATACCAAACCTACTCGACCGATATGCTGCCCGTGGCCCTCCCGGATCATTTGACCGCCGCCGCTACATCCGACCTTACCCCATTCTCCCTCCAATACAACTCGCCCGCCCAAGCCGCTGGCTATGCCAGCCAGGATGGCGATTACTTCGGCTCCCACCCCAGTTACCCTCGGTATTCCGCTGTAGGGCAGCAAGGATCGTCCAGTGATCCCCAAGGCCAGGAACTTGTCCCTAACCTGTTCACCAGCGATATTCCGGTTCTCCCTCTTCCTCCCTCCAAGCCCATGCACCGCAGTGGGAACCCTGGTACCGAAGCCGGTGGCGCACGCCCAGGTCCTAGCTATATATGTAGTTGCGGGAAAGCATTTGGGCGCCAGACGGACTTGGACCGACACCTAAGGACATCTAAAAACCACAGAGGCTCTGACGGACCGACTTGCCCCGTAAGCGGCTGCAGATATACTGCGAAGTTTTCGAGGGTTGATAATTTTAAGGTTCACTATATGAAGCAGCATGGAATGGGTAGAGAGGAGGCAGATCGCTTTATTAATGATTGGAGGTCTCGAAACAGGCTCTAGTTCACCGGTAGACGACTTCACAAGCCACTCGGAAACCCCCCCCCCCCCCACTCGGACAGTTCCCAATTGATTTATTTTTAGCAGGGAAACAGCGGCTCATCTTCCCAATCGCAACACTGTATCCGGCTCGCCACAGGAAACTTTCCTGCTCAAGTTTAGTCGTCCGAGGGGGGGGGGCGTGTCCGAGTAGCTTGTGAAGTCGTCTAGGGGTGAGTGTCGTGCTAGGATATGCGAGAGCACAAGAAGGACGGTAGTGTTAAAAAAAAGTGATGGTCTTGAATCGGGTCATCTAAAAAAGGGGATCGAAGGGGCGGGGTTCTTAATGTCCTCGTAAGCCAAAATGGCAGGAACTTTTATCGGAATTTCCACCTTCAACCCGTATGTGTGAGTATTTATTACTCAGATGCAGGGAAAGAGGAGTACTAGTGCTAGTTTATTTGTTTCTTCTACTACATTTTACTTCCTTTTCCTATCAGTTTATTTGTTTCTTTGCTCTCAACTGCCTTCAAATGTCATTGTTTACCTTGTTTACCATTTTTGCTAGAAGGGGTCCCATCTTATAACCCTCCGGTTCGAAAAGGCGCGTTCCTAGTCCTTCGATTATCTTTGATCTAGTGCCCCCCTTCATTGCACCACCGCTCTTTGGTGGGGTTTGCGGAGGTACAGCGCCTAAGTTTTGTAGGTTCCGCAAGACAAATTTGCATCCCTTACCCCCTGTGGAACATACAAAACTTAGGAACTGTACCATCGTAGAATACCGGTAACGAAGTGTTGAGATGTAAGTTACGGTAGTAACGGGGTCGAATGCCAATGTATTAGATGGTGCTAATATCTGGTTGGGGGATCTAGTAGCACATGAGAATGACTCGGCGGTCGAGGTTTGCTTTTTATCATTCTTCGTTTACCGTAAAAACTCTTGCCGTTCGCTATCTCCGCAGGAGGCGGCATCTTCGGAGTCTCGCGGGGTACTGTGCCGGTAGGCCATCGGCGGTTTCTCGGTTCTTTAATATCATCGTACTCCTTCGCTGGATAATCCTCTACGGAATATCTTTTTTTTGACGGGGGCGGTCCGTTCCATTCGGCTTGAAAAAGTGGGGCGGATGGAACCTATGGCATTTGGGTACTATTGCGTTGGGAACACCTCCTAGAGTTCCTCTTGCGAACTTTTGGCTTTTTTTTCGCTCTCCCCGTGGGTTGTTGTGAGGGTTTGGGGAAAACTGGTAATCGGCAGAAGAGGTTAATTTCCAAAAAAATTAATTTAGTATGATGTTAGTGATCAAAACATGTATCAAGATGGAATTTGTTAACTCAATATTAACCTACAAAAACACTATTCCCAAACTACTAGTACAGTCTCCAAACTTCGGGAACCATTGTTTGGAAACAGAGTGCAGCCAGACATCGCTGTGCCAAACACCCACTTGGTTCTTCCCTATGATAGGCGATATCACCCTTCGGGCTGTTAGATCTCGCCAATAGCCATACGCAATCCCGCTCACTTGTCAAACTGCTTGTAAGTCTATCTTGGACTGACAGAGGTGGGGGATCACAAAAGTTTTTACGGTATGATACCAGTATTAGATGAGAAAAGCCTACATAATACCAACAAATCCCGGGCCCTCCCTACAGAATGCTTGTATGTACCATCAATGTTTTTCAATGCCAGCCAAAAGTAATATTTCTCTCATTACCAAGAGAATGATATTCAACTCCTAAGAAAAGAAAACACTATGATACCTAAAATATTGCTTAAAAATAAACTGGAGCTAGCGGAATTTATTGAAATATTGTTTTAAAATTCTTGGGAAAAATTAGGCAAAGAGAAATGCGATTTGTGGAAAAGTTGATCTCTTGGGGTGTTCTTGTTGGCAAAGCCCCTGTGAATTTCCTCAGATGGAGATTTGCCAATGGATTTTAAGTGACACAAGCTATTTGGCATTAATCCTGCAATTTTTTTCTTTGGCTGAGCAATCCAGGAGTTTCGCCTAGTGTTATTATTTATTACAGTATTGGGATGATAGATAAAGACCGAAACCTTGATAGTATTTTGAAGGGAAAGTCCGAGGGTCGTTGGCATTGAAAAGGTTATCGGCTAGTTGAGTACTGCTCGTCGCTGCAGTAGCGCTATCACTCCCGTATGACCACGCTCAGAGGCGCACCGGAGTGGTGTTCGACCTAACCTGTCCGGCTTGTCGGGGTCGACCTCGTCCCGTCCGAGCAATATTTTCACCACTCCCTCATGCCCTCTCCAAGCGGCACAAAAGAGTGGCGTGCGGCCGTCAGCATCTGGCTTGTCGGGGTTGACCTCACCCCGTCGGAGTAGCATTTCCACCACTCTTTCCTGCCCATTGCTAGCAGCGAACCAGAGCGGCGTTCGGCCTAGCTTGTCCGGCTTGTCGGGGTCGACCTCGTCCCGTCCGAGCAATATTTTCACCACTCCCTCGTGCCCACCCCAAGCAGCCCAAGAGAGTGGTGTTAGACCAAGGTTATCTGGATTGTCTGGGTTGACGTCGCCCCGTCCGAGTAGTGTTTCCACCACTCCCTCGTGCCCATTCTTAGCAGCACACCAGAGTGGTGTTCGGCCACTGTTATCGGGTTTATCGGGACCGACGTCGTCCCGCCCGAGTAGTATTTTCACCACACTCTCGTGCCCTCTCCAAGCAGCACAACAGAGTGGCGTTTGGCCTTGGCTATCTGGGTTGTTGGGGTTGACCTCGCTACGTCTGAGTAGTGCCCTCACCACTCCCTCGTGCCCATTCCAAGCAGCACAACAGAGTGGCGTTTGACCGAACTCATCTGGTTTATCGGGGTTGATGCCGCCTTGTCCGAGCAGTATTTCTACAACTCCCTCATGCCCACCCCAAGTAGCACAACAGAGTGGCGTTCGGCCGGCGCCATCAGGTTTTTGAGGGTCGACCTCGCCACGTCTGAGTAGTATTTCTACTGCTCTAGCATGACCACGCTCAGAGGCATACCAGAGCGGCGTTCGGCCTAACTTGTCCGGCTTGTCGGGGCCGACCTCGTCCCGTCCGAGCAATATTTTCACCACTCCCTCATGCCCACCCCAAGCAGCCCGAGAGAGCGGTGTTAGGCCAAGGTTATCTGGTGTGTCTGGTTTGACGTCGTCCCGTCCGAGCAGGGTTTTCACCACTTCCTCGTGCCCATTCCAAGCAGCACACCAGAGTGGTGTTTGGCCTTGGTCATCTGGTCTATCGGGGTTGACCTTGTCCCATCCGAGTAGCCTTTTCACTACTCCTTCGCGCCCATTCCAAGCAGCACAAGCAAGTGGCGTCTGGCCGTAGTTATCGGGTTTGTCGGGGTCGACGGCATTCTGTCCGAGTAGTGCTTTCACCACTCCCTCGTGCCCATTCCAAGCAGCACAATAGAGCGGTGTTCGGCCGCTTTTGTCGGGCCTGTTGGGGTCGATGTCGCCCCGCTTGAGGAGCGTTTTCACCACTGCTTCATGCCCATCCCAAGCAGCACAACAGAGTGGTGTTTGGCCGAACTTATCTGGTTTATCGGGGAGGACGTTGTCCCTCTCGAGTAGTATCCCTACTACTCCGTCGTGCCCATTCCAAGCAGCACAAGAAAGGGGTGTTTGCCCGTCGCCATCTGATCTGTTGGGGTTGACCTCGTCGCGTCTGAGTAGTGTCTCGACCACTCCCCTGTGGCCGTTCCAAGCAGCACACCAGAGCGGCGACCGGCCGCTATCATCGGGTTCATCGGGTCTGACGTTGTCCTGCTCGAGTAGTATTCTTACTACTCCCTCATGTCCATTCTCAGCGGCACAGCAGAGTGGTGTTTGGCGGTAGTTATCTGGCTCGTCGGGGTTGGCCTTGCCGCGTCCGAGTAGTATTTTCACCACTCCCCCGTGCCCCTCCGAAGCTGCACAAGAAAGCGGTGTTTGGCCCCTATCGTCTGGTCTGTTGGGGTCGACGCCGTCCCATCCGAGTAGTGCTTTCACCACTCCCTCGCGCCCACCCCAGGCAGCACAACAGAGCGGTGTTCGGCCTAATTTATCTGGTTTGTTAGGGTTGATATCGCCCTGTTCGAGCAGTATTTCTACCACCCCCTTGTGCCCATTTTGAGCAGCCAACAAAAGAGGTGTATTGCCGTCGCTATCCTTCCGATTTATATCACAACCTTTCACCCCCACCAAACTAGCTACAATCTCGACAATCCCGAAGAAGGATGCACAGTGCAAACCACTGAAGAGGGAATAATTATTGAAATCAATAGTGTAATTGTACGATTCCTGTGCTTTCAAGAGGATCTTAGTGGATACGTGGTTACCGCAGTCGTCAAGTAGTTTCAGCGCAAGCGATCTCGCATAATCTGAGAGTTTCCTTTTTGCGTGCATTCCCCAATATAGAGATGAATATTCGAGAAAAGGTGTGCTCTGGAGATCGGAAGAGGGACTAGCCGAAAGAGCCTTAACCTGCTGAGAATTCAGATAACTTAAACAGGTTTCCGCTATCGTCGAGTGAGCCGAACCAAAAAACTCGGGATGAGCCTGGAGGTACTCTTGGACCGTAGGGTGGATTAACCAGACCGTGGAAGCCTCCTGGTCGACGGTAGCAAGCCCTTGGCAACAGGCTAGCAATGTTTCTATTGAAGGAACCTTGCTGCCGTCGAGATTCGGCGATCCTATCTCGACCGCCAGGGCGTGGCACAATTCGTCGGCCTTCAGGGGACGCTCCGAGTGAGAGATCCACATCAAAGCAGCCATGCCGAGCCTCGCTTTCTCCTCACCCTGCCCCTTTATCCGACCTAGTGTCGCCCCATAAGCATCTCCCAACTTCAAGCCATTGGTCATTGCGCCAAGCTTTTGCCGCCTTCCACCGATTGTGGTTTCTCGCAGGATCGCATCGATATTTAGCGAGACAAGCAGGAATCTAGATGTATATTTATCAGTGGATAACTCGAGGTAGCTTCGCTAGCGTTGCTTCTACCTACATCTCGGAAATATCTTCAGGAACTTTTCTCAGAATGTCTTCCCTTAGACTACTATCCATAATATTCGGGTCTGTGACCTTGTCCTCGGCCAGCCTGGCATGAATATATCCAATAATATCATCTCTCTTAGGACTTATGGATAGACTTGTTACTTTCCCAGCAAGACGCCTTCTCAACTCGGGTCGAATTTGGGGCCTCCCAGTCACGAATACTCGAGTGCCCGGAGACTCTTGAAGTATTTTACTTAGCGAATCAAGTAGCTTGGCTCGATTTCCTGGCACGCATTCGTCCAGACCATCCATGCACACAAATGTCCGCTTTCTGGAAGATGTAATCTGCAGCATCTTCACAATATCGGCAAGCTGCAGTCCCCGCCCGCCAATCACCTTTTCCTGGTCTTCGTAGGCTCGGGCTATCTCCCCTGGCACCTCTTCCAGTCCTCTAACAACCTGTTTCAGCAGGGCGCCCAGCACGCTCTCCGATGACTGCTCGTTTTGGGCCGCGAAATCAAAGTAAAAACATGCAACCGCAGCATTTTGTTGCTTTGCCCGATCGCACAAGCTATCTATCACTAACGAACTAACACCGCAGCTTATCAGCACTTGCTATTTTCTCCCCTTCCCAGAGGTCTGCCCTTGTTACCTAATAAACGTCTTGCCAATCCCAGGAGCCCCATAACAAAACAAAACTCCCTTATGCGATTCATTTTCCCCACTGCCCGCGTACCAATTTCTGAATTCCTGGGTCTGTAAGACCCATTCCCCTACCTTTCCGACTCGGCGGCGTTGAATGTCTTGATGCCGTAACTTGGGATCTAGTGGGGATAGCCAGGTTAGGATATCAGGTCGGGCATCGGCGACGATAATGTTAGACACGATAACCGTGTTCAAGGCGTTGATGTTGTTACTAAGATATTGTGACATCGTGTGTTTTTTGCTGGTCAGGGTATTGTAGATGAGTGATGGAGTTTCTTGCTTGATGGAATTCTAGGGGGTTGAAGATTCAATAATCTTTATTCAACTATTTCAAGTAAGGGGAAGAAAGGCGGGGTCTTTTGTGGAACCTCAGGGTAACATGGGGGAGGGGTCAACGAACAGGGGGATTCCTCGAACACTACTCGAGTACTTAGGGTGTGCGCAAAAATCTGTCGAAATTATATAGCACGAAAAGAATAAAGTATGATAAAAAAGATAAAAAAATAGAGGAAAGGTCTGTCGAAATTATCTCTCTTAGGTCGAGTTTGTATGCGAATGGAAACCTCCAAGAACACATAATTGGTGGATTCCTTGACAATTTGGTGAAGGAAAAAAGTCTGCCGAACTCTCGGCACTAGACTCAAGCAAATTCTGTCCTCTGAGTGGCTCGGAAGGCTTGAAGCCAATGAGGGGAGGTTCGACTTACCCACAACCCCCGGTACTGTACTCGAGTACTTGAGTAGTAAGCAGCCATTTTTTGGGTTATTTATTGGGCCCCAATGTTCCTTGACCCCTCTCATGTTAACTCTTCCTTCTCTACTCGGGCTCAAATTACCATATCTACACCAGTAATATACATCTAATCTTACGACTGAATTGGTCGAAACCCACATACTACCTTACTTAAACCATCACATAGTTTGTGATGTCAGCACATGCTAAAAAATCTCCCCCACCGCCTCATACCCCGTTCTCTAAAGGTAGTCGAGATGATTTTTGATACCGGTACCCCTCGCAACAGTCAAACACAGCCCTATTCCAAAAGTTCTGGCACCCAGGCTAGTACTGTAACACAAACAGAAAGGACTATAATAATATCATACACCCGCTATAAATTTTTGTCAGGGTACCAGCCCGAATGCCAGAACTTTTTGAATTGTGCCGTACGGTAACATGCTCGCACAGAACAGCGGGGTGCCACAGTACCGTATGTTGCTCCATTTAACTGATCTCCCCTTCTAACTGTCAAGGAATAAATTTGTCGTAAAAAAATACCGCTTGACGGCTGACCCAAGTAGTGATTCAAAGAGTCATTGGATATGCTGACGAATGGCCTTCTACCAGAGCCCGGAATTGTTCAGGATCCAAGATTTACTACTAAGCCATATAACCAGTACAACAGAGTAAATCTCGGATACAAAGCTCTCAAATTACAACACTCTTGAACAATAGACTGCGGGGTCTCTCGAAATCCATTGTTAGGTTGTTGGTAGAAATGGGTTCTTGAGCCAAAGATAGGTTTAGTTTGACAAGTCAACAGAATTGGCGAATAACAGTTAATGAGATCCAACACGTCCTGAGGGTTGGCCGTATATTGTTCCTGGAAAACCGTCTCCCTTCTTGAGAGCTTTTGTCACCTAGCAGCGCAAACGGGGATGGTAGATTCCACGAGATTTCACTGTACCCCAGGACATAAACAAATCCACCTCGATTGGTATAAGTTAGTGTATACAAAAAACTAAGAAGACCCGGCTCCGCTCTGGCCCATTCGTAAAAACCGCTGTACTTCAGCGCTATTGCCTCCAAGTAGGTAACTTTCCTATCACTACTATTCCTCCGACTCTTTCATATCAGTCACAAACCTCCCCTCTCCTCAGCTCAAGGTTCGTAAGACAGACATCGCACAATACGATACTCACAAGCCAAGAGTTAGCACCCGTTTACCCTTTCTACAGTCCCTTAGTAGCTATTCCAAGAAGGGTTCCAATCCTTGGAGGAGAGACACAAGTATGATATAATATAGCGTGACAGCCCACAGCAAAGCCCGTCTAAACCAATATAAAAAATACTTTAAATATTAACGAAGGTGTAAGGGAGAAGGGGGATTCACATGGCATACATTGGAGAAAAATCTCGAGCTGCGTTTCAACAGAGAACCGACCCCCGCCATCCTGAGCAAGAGTATCCTAAATTCAACTTTTCCCCTCCTCCTCTACAGCCTCCTCCTGCTCACAGCTCTCTTCATACGCTACCAAAACCTCACCTTTAAGTCTTTGTCTAACCATCTCCTAATCTCGTTAGGTTGGTGATTCAAAATTTGTTTGTCCTATAGAAATCTAATCCGTTTGCATTTTCTGAAACATGAACTCCAATAGCAGAATACACTATTATCCAGCGTTTAACTTTTGTGTGAGATACCGTCCGATATTGTCCCTCACAGTTGTAATCAGCGTTCGCAAGCGGCTAGGTAGGCCTGCAGAGAGCTGGCAGGCTTACAGTCCGGCTAGGCTAGGCCAAAGTGAGACATACCTAGGCTTTGTAGGCTAGGGTTCGTGGGTGCCTAGCGGCGCTAGCAGGCTTTCGGTATATTCCATATGGCAGGTCAATATTTTGCTCACGTGTGGCTCGTATCTGAAGATGCCCACAGATATCAGCCACCAATTCCCGCTTGGGCCACACTTTCCCAGGTGAACCAACCTATGATAGGTATACCATTATCATAAACAGCAATTGGGTAGGTTCTTGTTTTCTTTTATAGCTCGATTTATTGCTATGGTACGTTGGCAAAATGAACCATGCGCCAACGATCGAAGGCAACGCCCTCCTTATCACCTCGCCCTTTCAACACCATATAAAGAACTTTCTCTAGATCAAATATTAATTTCTACTTGGTATTCTACAATATATTTCCATTTTTAATTATTATTTTAGTGTTTCCTCCTCAGTTGCACGTTGGTGATTCCAGTTGTTTGTGGCAATAACTCTTGGGGTTTTATTTTCTTATCTTATCTTAATCACATCTTATCACTCGAAAGCCTTCAGATATCGGTGTTGAAACATACTGTAGCAATGCGCAATCGTTTCAACTGAGAAGTAATGATAGCCGACAATCAAGAGCATAGATTACCACTAACGACTACTAGAATGATAGGAAAGATACAGACAAGCTATATAGTAAAGTGGCTTGGTTCCGCTTTACCATGCTTCCGCTTCCACCAAACTTCCGCAACAAAGAACAAAAGCATTCAAAGAAAGCATATAAGAACAAAAGGAATAAAGAGAGTATAAAGAAGGCCAAACCCGGACAAGACTTGGAAACAATTAAAAAGGACTTAGAGAAAGCATTTGAGAGGAGAAAGAAACCATATTCCAACACATACTTCTGGCACTACTGTGGTGTCACTCACTATTTGTTTTTTCTCCTTGCATCAAACCTTATCATACCTCTACACCTCCGGCACTATTGAAGATACCTCCTTGCATTTCCTTCATTCTTCTTTTATTGTTATTGTTATTGTTCGCTTGACCTATTTGTCTCGCTCCCAAATGGTAGATAGTCAGGGCTGCTCGCCCTTCTCTTTGAGATAGTTAGAGTGCTCAGTTTTTCCTCAAGCAATCAATCACTTCTTCATCATATCGTACTATCATTCCATTCAATATTACCACAACAATCGGTTAGGCCCGGTCAGATACCGTAAAATCTCGTGAAATCCACCATCTCCGGCAGCCGCTAATCTCTGGGGTTTGAGTCAAAAGTTCTCAAGAAGGATTAGTGCTTTCCTGACACGGTATAGCCTGAGTCATTTGGCTGTGTTAGATCTCGTTAATCCGACAAGCTAAACCTATCTTGGGCTGATGTCGCCATCTGCTGGGGTATACGTGACAGACCGGAGATGGTGGATTTCACGAGATTTTACGGTAAGCCTTGAAAGCCGGCCCCCAAAAAGGCCCAGGCTGGCTGCCCTAGACCCCAAGCTTGACCCGACTGGCCGCTTGCGAAAGCTGGTCCAGGCGAGACTAACCCGGGCTCCGCGGATGTTTGGCGGCGCTGCAGTCTCTCGGGATATTCTATGTGATTAGCAAATATTTGTCAATGGGCAGCATAATTTCTACGGATGCCCGCCGACACCCCTAGGCGCCGGCATATATTCGCAAATATTTGAAGATATCTTCTGATGATTTATGCCTGAGATATTGAAGGCATCCCGATAGGTTTAAAGCATTGAGAGCAGCGCGGATGCTGTGTGATTTCCTATTGTTTTCTATATCATACTCCTAAAATTTAGGTAGATTACTCGCACATTCACAATTACTATTTGAGTGTGGTTTTGTTAAAACCCACACATGGGCTTCAGTAGCTGTCAACAGGAAAACACTTTTTGAGATAAAAGTCTTTTTACTTTTGTTCACTGCAAAATGCCTTTCCAGCTACCTTAAAAATGTTTAAAAATAAAGTAATTTCATTAAAATTTAATTCAGCATGAGAGGTACATATCTATGAATTAAAATAGATAAAAAATAGTTGATTAATATAGTTTTTCACCTAAATGATCCTTCACCAGCCTTAATCTGCCAAGATTTTCCTGGTCTTGGCGCCATTTTCCACCTATTTTAGTCCAACTTTAAGCTGTCTTTTATATAACATATTGTAATGACAAATGAATATCTTGATTTTAACAACTCATAGTATCACAACCAGTTGTCAGATTGACAGGAAACCCTGTTGAGGAAGTAGCCAAAAGCCTCTAGTATATATCTATGTAAAAAAGACATTTTTGGGATATTTGATATTTTTGGATATAACATATGCTACAAAGGTCATTGGAGTTTCAAAAATATTTTTTGAGCTATTGGCAATGTACTCTAAAGGGCACACTATGTGGTTATGCTAATATAAATGTTTTAGTGTTGGAGGCCAATGTATGGGTTTCAAAAAAACCACACTCATTTGATCAAGCGATTTTCCCCACCGCTTTAGTATAGTTAGCCACCCTAAACCCATAACATTCTTCATCCCCGCCTTGTGGTTCCCTAGATGTTCTCCGTCCTATTAATTATGTATTGGAAGTTTTATTTTCCTAAACCTAATCATCATGTTGGATACGGCTGATTGGTGGGGAATCTGAGTGTTCAGTACACATCTGACCCGCATTGGAGCCTGTGTCGGAGGCCCCTTAACATACGGCCACTAGCAATAGCAAAGATGAAATTTCATGCCAACGCAGCCACGTAGGTGCAGAGAGCGCCCATGCATACACTAGAGTTCAGTTGAATCTGTGTCAATGTATACTCACACCCTAAAAGCTCCCTGCAATATAACAATCACTATCACCCCGAAGCCTGCATATATCTGTAGTAGGGCTAGGCCGGGTAAAATCATCCCTAGAAGCCGAACTACAGTCCACAAGCCCGGTCGGGCTGGTCCCTTACGAGCATTGCTATTGCATCTGAGCCACCCACTAACGGCTAGAAGAAGCGGCGCTACACGAGCAATTGTTGAGCCCCATTTAGAGAAGCAACCGCAGCCTATTCAGGAGACAGAGTTGGGCATAGACGAACTAGAGAAAATATACAAACACCCGCTGGGTACTATGCTGCTCTCCAAATCATAAGCCATGCTGCATCTGGGACTATAAAAGAGGATTTGGCTACGAAGCGGGTTCTTGGAATTTATATGATGCTGTATTGTGCTCGCGGAATGGGAGCTAATTTCACAGTCAAAAGACCCCCTATCACGCTAGCTCCCCTGATAAGGAAGATCAAAAGGCGCAGATAGCCTCCTACCCCCACTCAAGCCCACACCTGGCAGGCAGCGGGATATGAGCTTGATCATCGCCAAACCGCCTCCATAGTGGAAACCAGCTGCTATCACACTTAGACGACATTTAGCTTTTGCGCCGCCTCTCTTCACGCGTCGAGAATACCCGCACTCCATATTTCGTTCTACACCTGAACAGCCCTTATGTCTACATTTTAGAAAGTAAACATAATGGAAATTTCAAGCACAAATTATAACAAATAGAATATAAATGCTCCCCACAAACACAAAATTCGACTATAAACAGAAACTATAAGAAATTCTGACCTGGCAATATAAGAAAATCGGGATAGTGTTATATACGGGTGTGATAAATATGTGCGCTTCCATCTCATGTGACCTCTTTGGCCAAAAGAAGATATTTGAGATGAGTTTCTATGGCAAGCTTACTCAGGAAGGAAAGGAGGGCGTGCTAATTACTATGAGGCGACATTTTCAACTGCAGGAGGAGGTTGAGCGGGGATGAGAGGGAGGCAACGGCGGCGACAGATATATTGACGAAGCTGTTACGGTCCTTGTAGAAACACCAGATAGGTTGTCAGTATTCGAAGTCGGTAAGGAGGGAGATGCTTCCTCGCGTTAGTCTGTGCCGGGGGTAGCAGATGCTGGGGGCTGTAGTAGCGCCATCACTCCCATATGGCCACACTCATAAGCGCGACTGAGGGGTGTCATGCCTAAGTTGTCCGGCTTGTCGGGATTGACGTCCTCCCGTTCGAGCAGAATTTTCACTACTCCCTCGTGTCCATTCCCAGAAGCACACCAGAGTGGTGTTTGGCCGAGCCGACCTTCTTGGTCGGGGTTGACGTCGCCTCGTCGGAGTAACATTTTCACAACCCCCTCATGCCCTCCCTGGGCAGCACACCAGAGCGGTGTTAGACCAAAGGCGTCCGGCTTGCCAGGGTTGACGTTGTCCCGTCCGAGTAGTATTTTCACCATTTCTTCGTGCCCATTCTCGGCAGCCCGAAGGAGCGGCGTTTCGCCGAACATAGCCGGTTGGCCGGGGTTGACGTCGCCCCGTCGGAGTAACATTTTTACCACTCCCTCGTGCCCTCCCTGGGCAGCACACCAGAGTGGCGTTTGGCCATGGTCGCCCGGTTTATTGGGGTTGACGTCGTCCCGGCCGAGTATTATTTTTACTGCTCCCTCGTGTCCATCCCGAGCAGCACGAATGAGCGGCGTTTCGCCGAACATACCTAGTTGGTCGGGGTTGACGTCGCCCCGTCTGAGTAACATGTTCACCACTCCCTCACGCCCTTCCTTAACGGCACACCAGAGCGGCGTTTGGCCGTGGTTGCTCGGTTTATTGGGGTTGACGTCCTCTCGCCCGAGTAGCACTCTTATTACTCCCTCATGCCCATTCTGAACAGCGCACAAGAGTGATGTTTCGCCCTCTATATTTGGTTTATTGGGATCGACCTCGTCCCGTGCGAGTAGTATTTTCACCACTCCCTCGTGCCCAAATGCAGCAGCACGCCAGAGCGGCGTTTCGCCGTTGATACCTGATTTGTTGGGGTCAACGTCGTCCCGTTCGAGTAGCATTTTCACCACTCGCTCGTGCCCATTTTGGGCAGCGCAACAGAGCGGTGTTTTACCGAACACATCTGGCATGTCGGGACGGACGTCACCCCGTCCGAGAAGTATCTCTACCACTCTCTCGTGCCCACTCCGAACAGCCAACAAGAGAGGTGTGTTACCGCCGCAGTCTTTTCGGTTGATATCACAACCTTCCACCTCTACCAAACCAGCTACAATCCCAACAATCCCAAAGAAAGATGCACAGTGCAGACCACTAAATAGGTAAGGGCAATCGAAATCAACCGTGTAACGGTACTCTTGCTGCTCCTTCAGAAAGATTCGAGTGGATATGTAGTTACCGCAGTTGTCGAATAATTTCAGTGCAAGCAATTTCGCACAATCTGAAAGCTCCCTTCTTGCATGCACTCCCCAATATAGAGATGAATATTCGAGAAAAGGTGTGCTCTGGAGACCAGAGGAGGGACTGGTAGAAAGAGCTTTGACCTGCTGAGAATTCAAATAACTTAAGCAGGTTTCCGCTATCGTCGAGTGAGCCGATCCAAAAGGCTCGGGATGAGCCCGGATGTATTCTTGAACCGTAAAGTGGATGAGCCGGACCGTAGAAGCCTCCTTATCTACGGTAACAAGCCCTTGACAACAAGCTAGCAATGTCCGAATTGAAGGAACATTGTCGACATCGAGATCGGCCGACCCTATTCTCACCCCTAGAGCGTGGCAAAGTTCATCGGGCTTCAAGGGGCGCTCCGAGTGAGAGATCCACATCAAAGCGGCCATGCCGAGCCTCGCTTTCTCCCCACCCTGCCCCTTTATCCGACCCAATGTCGCACCATAAGCATCTCCCAACCCCAACCCATTGGTCATTTCGCCAAGCCTTTGCCGCCTGCGACTGATGGTGGGTTCTTGCAGGATGGCATCGATGTTCAGCGAGACGAGCAAGAATCTGGACACGGATCTGTCAGTGGATAACTAGAAGTGGTTTCCCTAGTGTTGGTGCTTCTACTTACATCTCGGAGATATCTTCAGGGATTTTTTTCAGGATGGCCTCCTCCAGACTACTGTCCATAGCATCTGAGTCTGTATCCTCGACCAGCCTGGTATGAATATATCCAATAATATCACCTCTCTTAGGACTTATGGGCAGATTCGCGACTCTTCCAGGAAGACGTCTTCCCATCTCTGGTCGAATTTGGGGTCTCCCAGTCATGAATACTCGAGTGCCCGGAGACTGTTGGAGAATTTTATCCAGCGAATCAAGTAGCTTGACTCGATTTCCTGGGACGCACTCGTCCATAGCATCCATGCACACAAATGTCCGCTTTCTGGAAGACGCAACCTGCAGCATTCTCACAATATCGGTGAGCTGTGGTCCCCGCCCACCAATCACCTTTTTCTGGTCTTCATAAGCCTGCACTATTTCCCCCGGCACCTCTTCCAGTCCCCCAATAATCTGTTTAAGCAGGGCGCCCAACACACTCTCCGGTGACTGCCCCCTTTGGGCCACAAAATCAAAGTAAAAACATGCAACCGCGGCATTTTGCTCCGTTGCCCGATCGCACAAGCTGTCTATCACCAACGAACTAGCACCGCAGCTTGTCAGCACTTGGTTTCTCTCCCTTCCTCGAGATTCGCCCATGTCACCTAATAAATGTTTTGCCCACCCCCGGATCTCCATAGCAAAACAAAACTCCGTTATGGGATTCAGTTCCCCCACTGCCCGCGTACCAACTCCTAAATTCCTCGGTTTGTAAGACCCATTCCCCTACATTTTCCACTCGATGGCCTCGAATATCCTGATGCCGTAACCTGGGATCTAGTGGGGATAGCCAGGCTAGGATATTAGATAGGTCATCGGCGACGGTAAAGTTATTCGACACGTTGATCGTGTTCGAGGTGTTGGTGTTGTTACTAAAATATTGTGACATTGTTTATTTTTGCTGGTCAGGAAATTGTATCATAGGTATGATAACAGGTGGTGGAGTTGCTTGGTCAATGGAACTCCAGAGGGCTGAGGAAAGAGGGGTATATTTCGGAACCTCATGGATACCCCAGGACCGCCCCATGGTCTCCTAAATTTGGTCAATACCCCCATCCCAGCCGCATCGGTAGCGGGAGATGCCGCCCCTCTTTAAATATTATCTACCGTAGTCGCGCTCAACTACAGGGCCGGTAGGAAGTTATCGAACATTTATTCAATGTTAACTAGCCAAACATATCCCTGCCTATTCCGGTTTATGTTCCTCCCTCTGTGCAGCACAATGTTTCCACTGAGATGGACAAACGCCGTAGCGAACTTGCGGTGGAATCAGCTAGTTAGTATCTACTCGTATACCAGTACTATACATTAAACCTTAAAATGACTCAGTCGAAAACCCACATATCACCTAACCTTCAGCATCACATAGCGCCCCGCGACGCTAACCCACGCCGGAAAGCTCTCCCAGCGGCCTCGTTCGATTGTGCCAGCTTCTGTGGAGATACCGGACAGGATTCCAGATTCTGCCAAGTACCCTACAGTGCCACACTCGCGCGGAGCAGCCCAATAGGGCGTTGGTAGGCTGCTGCATTCACCACAACCTGCTCCTTCTAACGATCGAGGAATAAATTCGTCAAAGTAAAATACTTTTCCACGGCTAACCTAGGTAGCGACTCAAAGGATCATTAAATATACTCTTAAATAGCCTTTTGTCAGGGCCTAAGATCATCCAGGACCCGAGGATTACCACTAAACTAAATAACTAAGACAGTATGTAAGTCTCGGATGCAAAACTCCCCAAGAAATTACAACACTCTTGTATTATACCGTAAAATCTCTTGACATCCCACTATCGGATGATTAACCGGAATCGCCTACGGTAGTCAGTTCAGGGTAGGTTTAGTTTGACAGGCTAACAGAATTGCGAATACCAATTAAGGAGATTCAAGACATCCCGATGGTTGATTGCACCCTGTATCGGGAAAACACTCACCCTCTCAGGAGCGTTCTTCTCCGAAACAGGGCTGACAGAGATGGTGGATTTCCCGACATTTTGTGGCACCCCAAAACATAAACAAATGTACCCAAAACTAGCATAGCACACTCAAAAAAAACCCCCCCAGGAAGACCCGACCCTACCCCAGCCCGTTTATACTTACGGCCACGCTTTAGCGCTAATATCTCCGAGTGGGTGATTTAGTTATTAGCACTCTTTCTCTGATTCTTTTATACTAGCGTCGGGGACCGTCAGCTGTCTAAGCTCAGGGTTCTAACGGTAAGTTTATATATTATCGTATGATACAATATAATATCCGTGCCTCCGAGCTAAGAATTAGCACTTATTTGCCCTTTCTATAGACCTTTAGTAGCTATTCCGAGAAGGGTTCCAACCCTTGGCGCTTAGACAGAAGTATGATATAGTAGCTTATTACAGTACGGCAACCCACAACAAAACCCACCTCCGCCACCATCTAGGCCGGTACGAATAAGGACTTTAGATCTCAGCGGAGATGTAGGAGGAGAGGAGGATTCACGCATGGCATACACTGGAGGGAAACAAAACCCAACCTACCTTGCTACGCACAACCCCTGCCATTCCCAACAAGAGTATCTTAGATCCAACTTGGCTCCTCCTCCTCTGTAGCGCCCTTCTATCCACAGCCTTCCTCATACGCTACAAAAACCTCGCCAAATTGATGATCTGAAACCCGCTCGTTACAAGCAAACTTAATTTGTACCTCATTTTCTGCAACATGAACCCTAATAGCGAAAGACACCAGTACCGGGCTCTGACCTTATAGTGCAAGATTTCCAATATCGCGCCCCACAGTTGTACCGGCCCTAGGGCATCAATTGCTACAATGGCTAACGCAGAGCATTGTTTGGAACACTAGTGTTAGGATTTTCCTTGTCTATGTAGGAAGACAATACGGGTCCGTCACGCCCGACCCAGGCATCCGATAGAATGCCCTAAGGGGGATGTTGCGGTGGGCAAATTGTGACCAGGGGAACATGGAACATGCCTCCCGGCTCGCTCGTAAGTTGATATTTCACAACGGTGTGGGCCGCTCAACCACTCTTGACAAGTTAAGGTGTGATGCTGCAAAACCTGGAAAACCCACTATGCCACTATGCATCTAGGGATGCAGGGAGGGGTGTCGAGCATTTGCAGTGCCCTCAGGCCAAGTCGAAGGGAGGCTAACCCAGGCTTTGCAGATGTCTGGCGGCGCCGAGAGTCTTTCAGGATACGCCATGTGGCTAGTATATACCCGGCCGGTGGGCAGCATATATCTATAGATGCCCGCAGATACCCCTCAGTGCCATCAGATATTTGTAAATATTTGAAGGTATCCTCTGGTGGTCTAAGGCTACGACAAACTAAGAGAACTTAAAAGCATTCCGTCAGTTGAAAGCACTGAAAATAGTGTGGATGCTGCTTAATTTCTATTGTCCGATATATTCCTAAAATGTGGATAAATTACTTGCGCATTCGCAATTATAATTCGATCACTTCAGTGTCGTTACCTACTCCAAATCCATAACATTCTTCATCCCCGCTGTGTGGTTCCCCGGGTGCTCTTCATCCTATCGATTCTGCTTTGGAAGTCTTATTTTCCCAAGCCTGATCACCATGTTGGATACAACCGATTAGTGGGGAATCTGAGTGCACTGTGCACACATGGTCAGCACTGAAATCTGCGTCCAGAGTCTTTCAACCTACAATCACCAACAATAGCAAAGATAACATTTCACGCCAGTGCAACCACGCACGCCAACGCATACACCAAGGTTCCGTCGAATCTGTGTCAATGTATACGCACATCCTGAAAACTCACTGCAACCAGAGCCATCATCATTGATCACTCGGAAATCTGCAAATTTCGGTAGTGGAGCTGAGCCGAGTCGGATAGCTCCGGAGGCCGAACTGTGGTCCACAATCCGACCAGGCTGGATGAAATGCACAAACACGCGCCGGGGACCGCTCTCCGGGATCATGGACCATGGGGGTGATATGCATCTACGGCTGTGCATGGAAGATTTGGCCACATAGTGAGCTCTTTGAACCTATATGGTGGCGCGCTGTGTCCACAGAACGAAAATTAATCTCATAGCTAAAAGACTCCTTACTATATTAATTCCCTTGATAAGCAAGACTAAAAAGTCTCACCCACAAGCTCACACCTAGAAGGAAATGAGATATAAGCATAACCTTCATTAAACTGAGTCCATAGTGGAAACCAGCCCTAATCATAGCTCATTTAACAATTAACCTTGACTTCGCCTTTCTTCATGTGTCGAGAATGCCAGCACTTCATATCTCTCTCTGTTTGAACAACCTTCATGTCTATACTTTAGAAGGTATGGAAATGGTAAAGGCAAATAAATATGCAACGAGGATTTACAACCACGTAGGTATAATAAAAGGAGACAAAAAAAAAGTAGAAATTTCAAGCACAACTTATGTCGAATAGAATATACAAATCTACCACAACACAAGACACTAGATTATAGGCGGGGGCTAAAAAATGTTCTGACAAAATCGGGGTAGTGTCTTAGACGGGTGTACGATATATATGCGCGTATCCATCACATCATTTCCTGTAGACAAAAGAAGATATTCAGGATGATCCTCCGCGGTAGGCTTAATCAGGAAGAGAAGGAGAGACGAAAATTACCACTAGGCGGCATTTTGAGCTGGAGGAGGATATTGGGCGGGGATGCCAGGGGGCTATGGCAGCGGCAGATATGGTGATGGAGCCATTACGATCCTTGCAGCAGCAGATAGGTTGTCCGTGTTTGAGGGCGCTAAGAGGGGGGATGCCTTCTTGGCCTTAGGCGGTGCTAGCAGATGCTGGCGGCTGTAGTAGCAGTGGTATCAGGCCCGCATGGCCACACTCATAAGCGCGACTAAGCGGTATTCGGCCTTAGTTGTCAGGCTTGTCGGGGTTGACGTGGTCCCGTCCGCGTAGTATTTTCACTATTTCCTTGTGCCCATTTTCAGCAGCACCCCAGAGCGGCGTTTCGCCATCGACATCTGATGTGTTGGGGACGTCGTCCCGTGCGAGTAGTATTTTCACAACACCATCGTGCCCATTTGCTGCAGCACGCGAGAGCGGCGTTTGCCCATTGTAATCTGGCTTGTGGGGGTTGACATCGCCCTGTCCGAGTAGTACTTTCACCACTCCCTCGTGTCCATTCCAAGCAGCATGCCAGAGCGGCGTTTCGCCATCGATATCTGATTTGTTGGGGTGGTCAACGTCGTCCCGTCCGAGTAGTATTTTAACCACTCCCTCGTGCCCATTTGCAGCAGCACACGAGAGCGGCGTTCCGCCCTCGATATATGATTTGTTGGGGTCAACGTCGTCCCGTCCGAGTAGTACTTTCACCACTCCCTCGTGTCCATTTGCAGCAGCACCCCAGAGCGGCGTTTGGCCGCCGATTCCTGGTTTGTTGAGGTCAACGTCGTCCCGTCCGAGTAGTATTTTCACAACTCCCTCGTGCCCATTCCAAGCAGCATGCCAGAGCAGCGTTTGGCCGTCGATATCTGATTTGTTGGTATCAACGTCGTCCCGTCCGAGTAGTATTTTCACCACTCCCTCGTGCCTACGAGAAGAAGCATGCCAGAGCGGCGTTTCACCGTCGATCTCCGATTTGTTGGGGTCAATGTCGTCCCGTCCGAGCAGTGCCCTCACCACTCCCTCGTGCCCCTTCCGAGCAGCACACAAGAGCGGCGTCCAGCTGCCGACACCCGATTCATTGGGGTCAACGTCGTCCCGTGCGAGTAGTATTTTCACCACTCCCTCGTGCCCATTCCAAGCAGCATGCAAGAGCGGCGTCCAGCCGCCGACATCCGATTCATTCGGGTCAACGTCGTCCCGTCCGAGTAGTATTTTCACAACTCCCTCGTGCCCATTCATGACGGCACAAAAGAGTGGCGTTCGGCGGAACATGTCTGGTATGTCGGGGCTAATGTCGTCCCGTCCAAGCAGTGTTTCTACCACTACCTCGTTCCCATATTTAGCAGCAAACAGGAGAGGCGTATTTCCAATGCAGTCTTCTTGGTTGACATCACAACCTTCCATCTGTACCAAACCAGCCACAATCTCAACAATCCCGAAGAAAGATGCACAGTGCAGACCGCTGAACAGGTAAGGTTTACCGAACTTAGAATACAAATGCTTCAGTCCCCATACTTTCAAGAGGATCTCAGTGGATATGTGGTCATTGTAGTCGTCGAATAACTTCAGCGCAAGCAGTTTCGCATATTCTGAAAGCTGTCTTTTTGCGTGCACTCCCCAATATAGAGATAAATATTCGAGAAAGGGCGCGCTCCCGACACCAGAAGAGGGACCGGTCCAAAGGGCCTTGACCTGCTGAGAATTCAGATAACTTAAGCAAGTTTCCGCTATCGTCGAGTGAGCCGATCCAAAAAGCTTGGCGTGAGCACGGAGGTACTCTTGGACCGTAAAGTGGATTAATCGGACCGTGGAAACCTCCTTGTCTACGGCAATAAGCCCTTGACAACAGGTTAGCAATGTCCCTATCGAAGGAACATTGCCAGCATCGAGATCGGCCGACCCTATTCTCACTCCCAGAGCGTGGCACAGTTCATTGGCCTTCAAGGGACGCTCCGAGTGAGAGATCCACATCAAAGCAGCCATGCCGAGCCTCGCTTTCTCCCCACCTTGTCCCCTTATCCGACCCAGTGTTGCATCATAAGCATCTCCCAACCCCAACACATCGGTCATTGCGCTCAGCCTTCGCCGCCTACCACTAATCGTGGGCTCTTGAAGGATCGCATCGATATTCAGCGAGACGAGCAGGAATCTAGATGTGTATCGGTCAGTGGATAGCTCGGGGTGGCTTCCTCAGCGTTGCTTCTACCTACAGTACATCTCGGAAATATCTTCGAGAATCTTCTTCAGGATGGTTGCTTTCAGACTACTATCCATCGCATCTGGGTCCGTGTCTTCGACCAGCCTAGAATGAATATATCCAATAATATCATCTCTCTTAGGACTTATCGATAGATTCGTTACTCTTCTAGGAAGACGCCTTCCTATCTCAGGTCGAATCTGTGGTCTCCCGATCACGAATACTCGAGTGCCCGGAGACTCTTGAAGTATTTGATTTAGCGAATCAAGTAGCTTGACTCGATTTCTTCCTTTTGGGCCGCAAAATCAAAGTAAAAACATGCAACCGCGGCATTTTGTTCTCCTGCCTGATCGCACAAGCTATCTCTGACTAACGAACTAATACTACGGCTTATCAGCTCGCTCTCTTTCTCTCCCCTCCGTCGAGGATCTTCCGTGTTACCTAATAAATGTCTTGCCCACTCCCGGATCCCCATAGCAAAATAAAACCGCGTTATCAGACCCACTCCCCCCACTGCCCGCGTACCAGTTTCTAAATTCCTCCGTTGTAAGACCCATTCCCTCACACCCTCGGCTCGGCGGTCTCGTATATCCTGGTGCCGTAGGCTGGGCTCCAGTGGCGATAACCAGGTCCAGACTTTAGTCTGCTCGTCGAAAATAGTACAGTTGTTCTAGGGGTTATTATTGGAGTTGGTAGTATTGAAAGAGTTGATATGAGACATCTCTGCTGAAACTGGTAGAGGATGGATGATGGAGTTGTTCGATGGATGGAATTCCAGAGCGCTGAAGAGGGAGGGGTCTTTTGTGGAACCTCATGGATAACATCTCTTCACTGTCCAATGATCTCCCCTAAATTTTAGCCGACAACACCCTGCTTATACCTACCGCATCGGTAGTAGGAAATGCCATCCCTCTTTGAATGCCACCCGATAGCACTGTAACTTACTGCAGAGCACAACTCTTGTACTGCGATGAACAACACTGTGGAGGGCCTGTAGTGGAACCGGCTAGCTTAGTACTATTATACTAGTACTGCTTCGCTTTACAAAGAAAAAAAGCTATGTATACAAGGCAATAAATAGGGAGAGGGGCAACAGCTGCCTTCCCAAGGTAAAAGAAGTACTCGAGTACGTATAATTTCTTTTACTTTTTTTATTTTTATTTTTATTTTTTCATATTTCTTTCTTTGCCAACCCCCCTCTCATTCGCTTCTGCTACCCGCCGATCGCCAACCTTTAAGGTCTAGAGTCGGATTCTACCTCCTCATAGCAGGATTGATAAACCCCACAGCCCTATTGATGAAGGCCAAGTTCTTCAATCTCCCAGTCCCCATAGGGCAGGATTTTTTCAATTCTCCTGCCCTACATGACGGATCGTTCAATAATAACTGATTGTCAGCATGGATTGAACTCCTGAGCTCCCGCTAATTGCGCAGGAGTATTAACCACTGCGCCAGCTAGGTATTTCATAAAATTTCAACTTGGGAACTAATATTTATCCTACTGGAAACCCGATTTTGGGATTTTAATGGGTGGGTAGTGTGTCTCTTCCCGAGCTGCGGGTAGATTACAACGGAGGTGTTTCTTACTCCCATGTGTGTTATCTCACTAGTCTTCTGCTCGTTCTAGTGTTTTGTGGAGGTTTTTTTCCTTTCCTTTCCTTTCCTTTCCTTCTTTCCTTCTTTCTTTCCTTCTTTCTTGCATTCCACCCGGCTTTCTGGGGATGCCTCATTTCTGCCGGGAGGGGGGGTTCACTCCCAGCAAGCAAGCAAGCATTGTGGTATAGATTAGATCGTATTTTGAGGTAGAACATTTAGATACGACGTACAGTACATATTAGACCTATGCCAGCACCAAACGCCAAACCTTGCTAACGAATCAATCAAAAATCTACACACCCAACATAAAACATCACATTGTGCTTCGCGGCTAAGCCTAGAATTATCCAGGATTCAAGATTCACCACGAAACCAAACAGCCAAGGCAATAGAGTAAGTTATATTCTGGATGCAAAACTCTCAAGGAAATTACAACCTCCTTGTATACTATGCCTTAAAATCTCTTGAAGCCCACTACCGGTACCATATTATTAGGAGGAATTAGTCCGCCAGCCCTGTGTAGGCCCAGTCCGACAAGTTGACAGAATTCCGAATACCAGCAAATGGGATCCAACACGCCTAAAGGTCGATCGCGTACCGTACAATATGTCGGGAAAACGCTCACCCTGTCAAGAGCTTTTGTCTCAGTCTAGAGCTAACGGAAATGGCTGATTTCCCCAGCTCTCACGGCACCCCAAAACTAATAAAATTAGGCACTTTGGACTACTGCAAAAAAAGAAAGAAAAAAGAATTTAAGCCTAACACTGCTTCGGCTCGTTCATACAAACTATCACATTTGAGCCCTGTTTTCTCCAAGTAGGTAACCCAGCCATCACCACTCTTCCTCCCATTCTTTCATCTCAACGTCACCCCTGGAGGGGGGGGAGGGGAGATGGATGTTGGGTGGGATAGTGAGATGGAGGATGATACTATGAGCCCACAAGGGTAAACATGAACTGTGATAAAGGGAATATTGGAGGTTCAACACTAGAGTAATGGTGAAGACGCAACGCTCCTATAGGCTGCTGGACTCAATTTTCTCAGCAGCTGGTAGGGCCCATGTGAGATGGGTTCTTTGGCAGATCAGAGTGCCCTGGTCAAATATTGTATATACCACTTCATAGCCTTCGGGCTCTATAAGCGTAATGATATAATATAATAATAATTTCATCTCTACGTCACAGATCATCACTCGCATGAGCTCAGAGTTCGAATGTTGAATTTCTTGTTACTGTCTTCCATTGTCCTCAAACAACGGCTTTTCCACAAGCGTTTCTTTCCTATGTCATTCCGCCATATGGGGTTACCTCTTATGTAGTGGTGGAACATGGTTGGTTGGTTCTTGGTTATACGACGGTTATTTCGTATTGGCTAGGCTTCTTTGCGCTCTCCGTTTTTGGAGGCGTATACTCGGCTGAAACTCATCATGCGTTATGGGCTGAAGATGGGAAACCAGTTCTTTCTCATGAGCTATGAGGTCACTGGAGTTCTCTATATATGTTCGGCCATTTGGCCCTTTTGTTTTGGTTGATACTAAGAAATTCACTGCGAGTTGAAGTTGAAAATCTTTACCATTTCGCTTCCGCACATTGGGGCAAATTCTAACATCGAACGCTAAGTTCACACAGCAAACGATACGACACGATACTCACAACCCAAAAACCAGCACCCATTCCCCTTTCTATAGGCCCCTAGTAGACATCCCAAGAACGGTTCCAATCCTTGGCGTGAAACACAAGCGCAATATGACACAGCACAGCAACCCACTACAAACCCATCAGTCACCATCAGCCCGCCCAGTGTGAAAAAGGCACTTTCGATCTCGGCTGAGATGTAAGAGGAGAAGGGGGTTCACGCGTGGCATACAGAAGAGGAAAATAAAACCCAACCTACATTTCTACACACAATTAACCCCCTGTATTCCGAACAAGAGTACCGTAGGCCCAACTTGGCTCTCCCTCTGTATCGCACTGCCCACAACCCTCCTCATACGCCGCAACCCCACCTTTAAGTCCCTTGTCCAATTATCCTATAATATCGCTAAGTTAGGGATCTAAATCCGTTTCTTTGCTCTCTTAGAAGGGGAATTAATTTGCTAGCATTTTCCACAACATGAACCACAATAGCAAAAGAGACCCATTGCCTAGGGTCTAATCTTACAATGCGAGATACCCTTTTCCAACATCGTATCTCACAGCTGTAATTCGTGGCACTGTACCAACTGTTACAATATCCTAACGTATGGGGTTATTTTTGAACACTAGTCTGCCAGGACATGATACTTTGCCTTGCTTAGCTAGGGAGACAATATGGATCTGTGACGTCCGGTCTAGCCATCGGATAGAATGCCCTAGAGAAGACTCTGTGGCGCGCGAAGGGAACTAGGGGAGTATAGCATATCCCTCCCAACTCTCTCGGAAGTCGATATTACAGGACTATGCGGGCCGGAAAACTTATTCATGACAAGTTGAACTGTGATACCGCATAGTAAATACCCTCCCAATGGGCCGCATGCATCCACAGATGCCCGCCTATATCTTTCCGTGCTGGCAGGATATTTGCAATTACTTGAAGTTATCCTCTGATGGGTTAAGCCTGGGACAAACCAAGAGAACTTAAAAGCATCCCGTCGGTTACAAGCACTGAAAATAGTATGGATGCTGCTTAATTCCTATCGCTCGATATATTCCTAAAAATTAATGTGGAGAAATTACTTAAGCATTCATGGTTATAATTTGATTACCAAGCGATTTCTCCCACCACTTCATTATCGTTACCAACCCCATATCCACAACATCCTTCATCCCCCGATGCGTGGTTCCCCAGGTGCTCTTCATCCTATCGATTCTGCATAGGAATTTATATTTTTCTAAGCCCGATCATGTTGGATACAACTGATTAGTGGAGAATTTGAGTGCACAGTACACATTTAACCTACACTGGAATCTACCTCCAGGGTCTTTCGACCTACGGCCACCAACAATAGTTTTGCACTTCGACTGCGAAATAATTCATGACGAGTGAGGAATGGTGAAACGAAACAAAAAACGCCAAGGAACTCACACTTAAAACGATCGCACTCTGGAGCGGTGAAAACTCTTCACTAACTTAACAACCACAGTCTCTCGGTTGTGCAAGCCCGGATAGGTAGTCGCCCCTGTAACTTAGTTATAAATGAAGTTATTGAATCGCTCAACAACTCCGCGATGCTCGATGCTCTACCCCCCAACTAACTAAGGGCGATCATGGAGTATATATAAAGCACGAAGACATCATATCCATCCACGAGGCACCACACTACTCCATGTGAGTATCTCCTTCCCCAGCGAGCACTCCCGGCTAACTAAAAGGAAAACGAACACTTCCCACCTCCGGGCTTGCAGCCCTCTCGCGCTAGCCTTGCAGTGCTTCCGCTTTTCTCCCGGCTTTTCTCCCGGCTTTCCCGAAAGCTGCACGATCCCAAAACTATCGCGCATTCCTGCATTCGTAATGCTTTCCCGAACGTACAAACCAAACGCCCAAAGCCGAAGCCATATGCCCAGATCCTCAGCGCATATCTAAAGCCACAAGCAAGCGCGCTCCCGGAAGCTATCTGAACAAAGGAAGAATCGTGAGAGTATGGCGAGCAGCACCATTTTCATCAAATAGCAAAGATAACATTTCACACCAGTTCAATTACGTACCGCCAATGCATACACCAGGGTCCCATTGAATCGGTGCCAATGTACACGCACATCCTGGAAACTCACCACAACGAGAGAAATCATTATCGATCACTCGGAAACCTGCAAATTTCGGTAGTAGAGCCAAGCCGAGCCGGATAACCCAGAGGCCAAACTGTGGTCTGCAATCCGGCCAGGCCAGAGGAAATATACAAATACGTGCTGGGCACCGCTCTCCAGGATCATGGGCCATGAATGTGATATGCATCTAGGGCTGTGCATGGAGGATTTGGCCACATAGTGTGTTCTTCGAGCATATATAGTAGTGCACTATATCGGGAGAATGGAAATTAATCTCATAGCTAAAAAACTCCTTACTATATTAGTTCCCTTAATAAACAAAACTAGGAAGAGTCGATAGCCTCCCAGCATCACCCCCAAGCTCACACCTGGAGGGAAATGGGATATAAGCATAACCTTCATTAAACTACGTCCATAATGGAAACCAGTCCTAATCATAGCTTATTTAACAATTAAGCTTTGCTTCGCTTTCTTCATTTGTTAAGAATGCCCGCACTTCATATTTCTCTCTATATCTAAACAACTCTCACGTCTATACTTTAGAAGGTATGAAAATGGAAGGGTACAAACAAATAAATATGCGACGAGGGTTATGACCATAAAGGTATAATAAAAAGAAACAAAAAATAGAAATTTCAAGCGCAACTTATATCCAACAGAATATATATGTCCCCCACAAACACAAGACTCCAGATTATAGGAGGGGGCTGAAAAGGTTCTGACAATATAAAAAAAATCGGGATAGTGCCTTAGACGGGTGTACGATAGATATGCGCGTTTCCATCGCATATCGTTTCCTGTAGACAAAAGGAGATATCCAAGATGAGCCTCCGCGGTAGACTTAATCAGGAAGAGAAGGAGAGACGACAATTACCACGAGGCGGCATTTTGAACTTCAGGAGAAGATTGAGGGGGCCATTACGGTCCTTGTGGAAAAAGCAGATAGGTTGTCTGTGTTTGAAGGTGGTAAGGGGGGGATGCCCTCCCTGCCTTAGGCGGTGCTGGGCGTGGCAGATGCTGGCGGCTGTAGTAGTGCTATCACTCCCGGATTGCCCCACTCATAAGCGAAACTGAGTGGTGTTTGGCCTAAGTTGTCCGGCTTGTCGGGGTCAACGTCGTCCCGTGCGAGTAGTATTTTCACCACTCCCTCATGCTCATTTGCAGCAGCACGCCAGAGCGGCGTTTCGCCGTAGATATCAGATTTGTTGGGGTCAACGTCGTCCCGTCCCAGTAGTATTTTCACCACTCCCTCGTGCCCATTTGCAGCAGCACACCAGAGCGGCGTTTCGCCGTAGATATCAGATTTGTTGGGGTTAACGTCGTCTCGTCCTAGTAGTATTTTCACCACTTGCTCGTGCGTATTCCGAGCAGCAACCCAGAGCGGCGTCCGGCCGAACATGTTTGGTTTGTCCGGGCTAATGTCGTCCCGTCCAAGCAGTACTTCCACCACTCCCTCGTGCCCATATCGAGCAGCCAACAAGAGAGGCGTATTTTCAATGTAGTCCCCCCGGTTGACATCACAACTTTCCATCTCTACCAAACAAGCTACAATCTCAACAATCCCGAAGAAAGATGCACAGTGCAGACCACTAAATAGGGAAGATTTGTAGTAATCAACCATGTAACAGTACTCTAGCGGCTCCTTCAAGAGGATTTTAGTAGATATGTGGTCAGTACAGTCAAATAATTTCAGCGCAAGCAATTTCGCACAATCCGAAAGCTCCCTTTTTGCATGCACTCCCCAATATAGAGATGAATATTCGAGAAAAGGTATGTTTTTGAAATCAGGGGGACCGGCTGGAAGAGCCTTGACCTGCTGAGAATTTAGATAACTTAAGCATGTTTCCGCTATCGTCAAGTGAGCCGATCCAAAAAGCTCCGGATGAGCCCGGATGTATTCTTGAATCGTAAAGTGGATAAGCCGGACCGTGGAAGCCTCCTTGTCTACGGAAACAAGCCCTTGACAACAGGCTAGTAATGTCCCAATTGAAGGAACATTGTCGACATCGAGATCGGCCGACCCTATTCTCACCCCTAGAGCGTGGCACAGTTCATCGGCCGTCAAGGGACGCTCCGAGTGAGAGATCCACATTAAAGCAGCCATGCCAAGCCTCGCTTTATCCCCACCCTGTCCCTTTATCCGCCCCAGTGTTGCATCGTAAGCATCTCCCAACCCCAACCCATCGGTCATTGCGCTAAGCCTTTGCCGTCTGCGACTGACCGTGGACTCTTTCAGGATCGCATCGATATTCAGCGAGACGAGCAGGAATCTATATGTATATCTGTCAGTGATAACTCGAGGTAGCTTCCCTAGTATCGTTGCTTCTACTTACATCTCTGAAATGTCTTCGGGAATTTTTCTCAGGATGTCTGCCTCAAGGCTACTGTCCATCGCATCTGGGTCTGGGTCCTCGTCCAGCCTGGTATGAATATATCCAATAATATCATCTCTTCTAGGACTTATGGATAGATCCACTATTCTTCCAGGAAGACGCCTTCCCATCTCAGGTCGAATTTGTGGTCTCCCAGTCACGAATACTCGAGTGCCCGGAGATGCCCGGAGAATTTGATTTAGCGAATCAAGTAGCTTGACTCGATTTCCTGGGACGCACTCGTCCAGAGCGTCCATGCATACAAATGTCCGCTTTCTGGAAGACGTGATCTGCAGCATCTTCACAATATCGGCAAGCTGCGGTCCCCGTCCACCAACCTTTTCCTGGTCTTCGTAGGCTTGCGCGATTTCCCCCGGCACCTCTCCCAGTCCCCTAATAACCTGTTTGAGCAGGGCGCCCAGCACACCCACCGGCGACTGCTCCTTTTGGGCCGCAAAATCAAAGTAAAACCATGCAACCGCGGCATTTTGTTGCATTGCCCAATCGCACAAGCTATCTATCACCAACGAACTAACACCGCAGCTTGTCAGCACTTGCTCTCTCTCCCTTCCCGAGGATTCACCCTTGTCACCTAACAAACGTCTTGCCAACCCCCGGATCTCCATAGCAAAACAAAACTCCGTTATCCGATTCACTTCCCCCACTACCGGCGTACCAACTCCTAAATTCCTCAGTTTGTAAGACCCATTCCCCTACATTTCCCACCCGATGGTCTCGAATATCCTGGTGCCGTAACCTGGGATCTAGTGGCGATAGCCAGGCTAGGATATTAGATCGGTCATCGGCGACGGTAAAGTTATTCGACACGTTAATCGTGTTCGAGGTGTTGGTGTTGTTACTGAAATATTGTGACATTTGTCTGTTTTTGCTGGTCGGTATATTGCAGGTGATGGATGGGCGGTGGAGTTGTTCGGTCGATGGAATTCCAGAAGGCTGAAGCAAAGCGGAGTCTTCTGTGGAACCTCATGGATAATATCTCTGGACTGTCCAATGATCTCCCCTAAATCTCAGCCGACCACATCCTGCTTATACCTACCGCATCGGTAGCAGGAAATGCCATCCCTCTCTAAATGTCATCTAGTAGCACTGCACCGCGCAGCGCAAATCTTCCACTGCGATGAACAAACACTATGGAGAGCCTGTAGTGGAATCGGCTGGCTTGGTACTATCCCTTGGGGTGTCTGAAACAGTCAAATTCGTAGCCAACGCGCTAAACTGAGAAGGGTTGCTTGGCGCTTAGAAATCCACCGAGTGATATCAAATGATCACGGGCGCAGCTTTGCTGGCCAAATG
>Ga0307509_10000880_pt1 | contig 51786 bp, 55 predicted proteins | sample 10_EM_MG_FD_202245 | JGI IMG/M metagenome (GOLD analysis project Ga0307509, IMG submission 202245) | Populus trichocarpa ectomycorrhiza microbial communities from riparian zone in the Pacific Northwest, United States - 10_EM | ecosystem: Host-associated > Plants > Roots > Unclassified | place... | reverse complement strand
GCCCGTAACATCGGCCTTCCTGGTGTGCGAGGACGCACGCTCCAACGAGAAGTTTATCCGGGAACCCCACCGGGGCTCCCGGTTTTCTTTGCGCTCCGGCGCTGCAATACGTACGTACAACATTGGGGATTTGAGGAGGATCGAAGGGAAGGGGGAAGCACGAAGGGGAGGAAGGAAGGAAGGTAGAGAGAGGAAGAGTGAGGGAGGGAAAAGAGGAGAAGGGAAAATAAAATAAAATATAGGCAAGAAAAAAGAAAAGAAGAAAAAAAGCCGGAAGCAAAAAAAAAAAAAACTGCCATCCTGCCGGTGGCTTGTCCGCCGCCTTCGAGTCTGTGTAGAATGGTATTTGGTATGTATGTGGTCAAAGGAAAATGAAAAGAAGAGAAGACATAAAGAGATAAACCCCTCCCTCGCCCCCCCCCCCGTCTGGACATAGGACTACTGGAAATCATGAAAGGGCAAAAACGACATAATAACATAATAGCATGCTCCACAACTCCCTAAAAAAAAACCCCAATCCCACCCGCCCGCCAGTCACCACCGCCGAACCTTTCCGAGCCCTCTCACCACCCACTACTTTAACAAAATATAACTATAAAAAGGGAAACATACTAACACGAAGTTAAAGAAGGAAACCATACAAAAACTCTAATACAGATTATATGCCACGGACGCCGGGAAGACGATAGGAAGTACAAGTACAAGGAGAAGAAAAAGGAGAAGACGCCAATCTATACATAAAACATAAAACGCAACAAGGGGGAGTCATCATCTAGTGCTCTAGTACTCTAGTACGGCAGTTGCGGAGATAGGAAATCGTACGTTCCCATGTGTATCGGGAAGTATTGCTGCTCGTTAGGGCCGGCGCTGCTGACGTCGTATATTGGCACTTGCGGATATAGAGGTTGACCAGAACTATCGACTGGGACTTGTTGAGGTGGCGGTTGTTGCGGTTGTTGCTGTTGCTGGTGTTGATGTTGCTGCTGCTGGTATCCTTCTTGCATGTATACTGGGACTTCGTGGTACGGGGGGAGACTCCTGGGTGTGAGGATCTGAGCGGGGGAATGGCTATTGTGATTAGATTGAAGGGTGTTACCCCAGAAACGGGAATCGTCGAAGGGGCTGCTGGAACCGGAGAATTCGACACACTTATTCAGCATTTTCTCGAGGCCTATAGATACTTGATGGATGATGTGCTGCTCCCCGGCTTGTTTCTCCTTCAATAGTTCGATCACCATACCAACCTGTGTCCATACCTGCGTCGGCGCAAGGGAGGAAAATCCAACCCCTTTCCATCGGGCAGTGACCTTGAGCAGAAAGACTGCCGCGAATGCAATCATCGTATCGACATATAATGGGACGCCAATCAGCGAATCTCGGATCGACGACTCCTCCAAGACCACCGCAAGCACCGATGCCGCCGAGTTTATAGCGATATTTGCGTACTCCTTTCTCAGCGGGCTAAGGTTATTGATGGTAGCAGTCGAGGCCCCACGTAATGATAACGAATTGAGCTGAAGCTTGGCAAAGTGGTAATGGAGGTCAATGCCCTTTGCTGGATAATCGCCTATAAAAGCGTTCGTTTCTATAAGATGTTGATTAGCATTAGGGACAACATAAATCCCACCTCCCTACCACCAGGGAATATCACACTGTGGGGCGGGGGGAGGGGGATTATGCATACGGAGGTCAGAAAACCTACGAAGTCGGGTACGCCATGTATTACGCCAATTATCCAATTGCTCGTTGAATCCCGCTAGCTTCGATAAACTCTCGTCCGAAACCTCGCCCTCGGCCTCGCCCTCGAAGCAATTATAGATCCGAGTCATGATGACAAACAATGAGACCTGACTGATGAGTCTGTTGTCGCCCTCAATAGCAAGGCTTGACTGCAAATACAGTTCGTACTTACGCATGGGCTCATGGTCATGAATGACCGGTGGGCGCCCATACGCGATCGAAAAATGGTGGTCACAAATATACAACAGGTACCAAAGCCGGGCCCGCTCAAAATGTTCGGGTGACCCTGCCAAGGCCTTTCGGAAGGACTGGTGGATTCCCATCTCAGTTGCAATCCGAACAGCATGACCGGACAGCTTCCACGAAAGTTCTGTCAGCCAGAAGGCTCCGATGCAGAGTGCGCGGACGTCATCCATCTGGTGATAGCGGTCGAACATGGATGATGAAACGAGGCGGAGAAACTCTCGGCAAAGTTTCGGAAAGAGGTGGTGGTGTTGGGGAAGATGTAGTGATGAGACAGTAAATATCGCAGCAGTTAGCAAACATGAAGAAGCCCGAGCAGCCTCCAAAGTGCTATGCGTGAGAGCGACATCAAAGAGATAGTGATTGAGAGAGTCCCTAAATCTGCGATGGGATTAGCTTTGATGATAAACCCTAATGTCAAATATTCTCGCCAGCAAGAAAAGAAAAAAAATAATGAAAGAAATAACGAAACTATAGAGCAGAGTATCCTGCGCGCCATATGGGCCTACAGGATATCTCTCTCGTTCTCTCTCTCTCCTGACTTTCTCCACCACCCCCCCCATTTCTCTTTTTGTTCAATTTCATGCTTGAGACAGTATGAAAGAGTCGAAACATTTCTTCTCACATACAGGTTACATGGCAAAAATTTGCTACATTTGCAGAGGTTTCATTGAATTCTGACGGGAGAAGCTCCCAAGTTAAATTGGACTACTGAAATGGGGAGTCATACATTGCGAATAGTGCGTCCGCATCAGCCTGCGTAATGAGACCCGAGGAAACAAAGTCGCCGTCCGACTCGGAAGGGTGCTGTGGCCCGACGCGAAGGTTAGGCCTAGGGGCTTGAAGATTCGTTACTTCGTACAGCGACCCCATGGGATTCGAAACCAGTGAGTGCCCGTCATGATCCTCCACCTTGACCTTTTCCAGATAGCGATCGGGATATCTAACATGCGATGCCGCGGCAGATATTCCCCGATCATACCGGCCGTCGCTGTATCTCTCCGAGGTTGGATATCGCTCCCTGTCGGTGGTTGAGGCGGCAGACGAAACGGGAGAATCCATTGTGTACGAATACGCCGCTAAAGGACGCATGCCATTGTTCTGTAGCAGGTCTTCGACAGCACGCTGGAGTTGTGTAGTATCATCGCGCATAAGGCGCTTCCACCTATGATCAATTCGCAATCAGCTTCAGTATTCCCCAAAATAATAAAATTTCTTTTCCCCCTCTTTTTTCCCCTCATTCCCTCATCCCTCCTCTTCCATCTCTCTCGTATTCCTTTCTTTTTTCATTTTTTTCCCTATCCCATTTCCATATTCTCGGGGAGCTCCACGACCAACGAGGGGTGATGATGATGGATGACGTACTCTACATCTTCATCCAGGATAGTCTGCAGACTCCTATTGACGACACACTCCAATTTCATTTTTTTGCACCTCACACAGGTTGATTCTCCTTCCTCGAAATCGCAGCGAATTTTCTGTTTCTTGCAGGCCGCGCAAGCCCTGACCTTTCGAGATATCGTTGGGACCCGCCCACTTCCATCAAGAATTGAAGGAAGAACATAACGACCGGGGGAGCCGGAAGATGGTCTGCCACTCTTGCGAGCGGGCCAATCCGCTCCCGTGCTGCCGGTATCATCAAAGCTCCTCTTGATCCCACCGGGTTGGGGGCTGTCAGCCATTCTCTTAGATCGTTTGGGGGGGGGGTTGGGGGGTTTGTGGTTGTTGAGTTGGTTTTCTATTCGATGCGGCGAATTGCGGGGGAAGGGTTGTTCACAGGAAAGATGGGATGGAAAAAGAAAAAAAGATTTGACTCTAGCGGAATATCTTGATCTCTGTGAACAAGGTAATGAAAATGAAACAATTGAAAACTCGAAAGAAAAAGAGTTGGTTTTATGGGTAAACGCGTTGCAGTTGCCGTCGAATGTGGGGAAGGCGGGAGGGGTTGAATGGCCTTATTATTCAAGCGGAACTCGACGCAAAGGATGAGGGCGGATCACTTGGAGATGAAAGTGTGAAGGCGGAAGACATGTGGGGAGCCAGCGGTGTCTATAAAGCTTTTCGGTGTAGGGGAGTTTTCAGGTAGAGCCGGTATTCATGGTGAAGCTCCAAAATTGGAAAGGTTAGCTCTGGGGAGGGGTGTGTGTAGAAGGTAGCGGACGAAGGGGGGAGTGGTTGAATGGGGAGGGAGGGGGGGGGGGGGTCTGAATGTATGATGGTACTAGTGGAGCAGAGCAATGTATTAGAGATGTAGATGCTCTAGTCCCTCCTCCTCCCTACTATTACCTCCTACCGTACCCCCGTTCTTAATATTCTTCTTTCACCCTTCCATGCCATGCAGCAATCCATGTAAATAGCCAACCGGAGAAACTAACATCCTAGCCCTTTAGCGAACTTTCATATACCCCCCCCCCCGCCCGGGGGTTACAGGGCGCCCTCTCCATCCCGTTTTTGTTCGCGGAAACTCGGCCTTCCCTACCTGCCCCGAACAAGTTTACTCAGAGGACATTGTCACTACACCAAGGACCCGTCCCTGCGCTTTGTAAACGCCCAGAGCCTGTGCTCAACTCTACTGTGCTTGTAGCAGCAGAACAACAGCCACATCCTGTCAGAAAAGCATGGGAGAAATAAGAGACACCCTTTCTGACCATCCACCAAGGATAATGGATCTCAGAAAGAAGAAGAAAAAGAAAAGAAAAAAGTAAACCCTGAAAAAGGAAAAATAAGTTGGGAAGGCGTGAAGAAGAAAAAGAAAGCACAAATCATACCGAGGGAGAGAAGAGGAAAAAAGCAGAAAAAAATAATTGATGGATGAGCAGCAAGGATTAACAGTTCAACGGCAAGACCCGGTTATCCCCTCAGAGGAGGAGCCATTCTCAGAGGATGAGCGAGAAAAAGAAGGATGGAGTGAAAAAAGAAAGGAAATAAAGAAAAAGAAAGGAAAAAAGGAAAAAGAAAAAAAGAAAAGAAAAGAAAAGAAAAACGGTTTCTCTTTAGCCGCAGCCTCCCCTCCTTGACCCATGCAACAACATCTATCATGCCTCCTCTCCTCCATCTTCCTTTCCCTTCCCTTCCCTACATTGACCAGACACTTATTAGCAAGGAACGGTAGCACCCTCCATGCCTCTCCCTCCTGCGGACCCACCAGACATCTGCCAGGTTCAGGGCCCTTTCCCAAAATTTTACCCTACTGATGGGGGAGTCGTGTTCCTCGAAGGCTGTGATAGAAGAGGCTGACCTGCTACGTTACTACTTTTATACACCCTCCGCAGCAATCTTTATAGTGCGTGTATGAGTGCGTACTACGCTATGCTGTACATCGTACGCCAACCCCCCCTTTCCAATATCATAGTGTAGAGAGGTTGTATGATACGGTAGGAACGGTTACTGTGCTACCAACCATAGGCTACGATACCCATCCGTAATTTTTTAAGCACTCTATTTTTCACAATGCGGTGCAAATTGTTCTTTGTGATATTTCGCCTTTATGCAGTTACCCGTATCGGGATCCTATCTCCTCTGTCTCTCTCACATCTACACTTTTGGCATCAGACAAGAGTTGGCCCTGACTCTAGCCTACGCTTTTGACCCTAGGAGACCATTCCCCAATGAGCCAGGGCCAGGGTAGGGTCATAGTCAGGGCAGGGTCCGTTTCTGCACCTCTCTCCACAAACGTTCGCCCTTCCTTGGAGTAAATGTTAACGATACAATGCCAATCTCTACCATTCTTCCGATCTTTCATTGTTATATTATTATTACCATAATTATGATTATTACCACTATTATTATTATTATTATTATTATTATTATCATTATTTACTCCACGGCCCCAACTCTTCCGCTTCTTTTTCGGACTTTTTTAATACTTCCTTCCTTGCTCGTCCCCTAACTACCGTATCGAACGAACCCTTCCCCCAGCAGTACGCCCCAATAAGAATAAATAGGGAAAGGTGGGAAATGACAGCAACACGTAAATTAATACATCCATCACGCACCACCCACCCACCCACTCACCCACTCACTCATTCACTCACCCACTCACTCACTCGCTCGCTCACCCAACCCCTCGTGATGAAAAGGAAAAAGCCCCAAAATACTATTACAGCCACTTCCCCAGTATTTATAGGTGTGAGCGCATTCTGCACCCCGAATACGCACAACTAACGTGCGGTGGTACGTAGGCTAGGCCTTCTCGTTTCACGATGATCCTTTTCTTCTGGAAGAAGGAGAAATCCGAAACCAGTCTGAGCCGTTGAACCCGGATTCTTTGGGAGGGAAGAAGAAGCGTAATATTCTTCCCGAGTCTCCCCCCCCCCCCCGGTACCTTGAGAGTGTGAAGAAGAAGAAAGTAAAGGAGGCATGATAGTATCACGGTCATACAAGATTAAAAATAATAATAATAATAATAAAGAGTGATGAAGGGTGACGATTTGTTATTATTCGGCCCCTTGTATTATGTTAGTTGTAGTTGTAGTTGCTCTTCCGTCATCCGAGCACGCATCTTGCAAGTTCCGGCAAGCTATCGCTTCAGCATGGTTCGAATGTTTTGGATGATTCTTGGCCGGGGGGGTGGACGTGATTGTGATAGCTACCGGTATAGGGTACTGTATGACCCTGGAAGATCTTTTACTCTCATTTACTCGTAGAAGAGAAGGAGGAACTGCTTGATTGCCTATCAATTTACTTGTGCCTTGCCTACCCGCTCGGCTTTGAACTGTAGCTTCTTGTATCATATCATTGCTATTATGCTTTCATGATGTAGGAGTGCATATGCACATCCCCCTCTCAACAATTATTAATCTCCTTAAGTTAGACCACACTCAATAGCACACGCACATAGTAACGCCATATCTCCCGCATAAAGTGTCGAAAACATCCGTAGACTATTATAATACCACCAAATCAACGCAGCTCATATCGACAACGATAGACAGGTATGAGGAGTGAAAGAAGGAGCAAAAAGGCTCAGGCTCAGTTTAGGGATTCCTCTCCGGATTTCTGCCCTGGCATATTTATTTTTTATACCCTTTCTTTCTTACATATTATACCGCCTAGTTCACTAGCTTTCTTTTTACTTCCTTCATCCGCTTCAGTCCTTCATGGGTTGTCTTTCTCTCTCTCTCTCCATCTTTCTCTATCACAAGCTCTCGAGCCTCCCACCAGGCCGGCCACACTAGGCTTGACCGCTTCCACCAACTCGACCCCCTCCACTCCCCTCCCAAGAAAAAACGTGCGGTAGATCTGAGGTTGAAAAATGGGGGAATCGACAGCCACAGATTCGGTTACAGCTGACTGTTAGAGGGTTCAGATAGAAGGGCTAGCTAGCACAGACAGGATCAAGGTGTCGCATGCGAGGCTTAAGATTCTGCTTAATTACACGTTTTGGGGGGTGACCGACCGATAGTCTGAAGTGTTTTTTTTTCTTCTACTGCCCGCTGCTAGGTGGCAATAGGTTTAGCGGGGCGACGGGTATTCCCAAAGTTTACTCCGCACTAATATTTCCCCCCCCCTTATCGTACCAGTACTCGAGTACCTTACCATCACTCGCAAGAGCAACTATTACGCTAAAACTGCGCTATAATTTTTTAAACCACCTTGTAAAATTCGGGGTACATACTGCATAACTACTGTAATAATAATTCTAATAAACCTACTGTACTCGTGAGCACAGTGAAGCAGTCGACGTTAAATCTAAGCTGGTCCCTTTTTTACACACACACGAGGACACCCTGGCGATGATTTCTTTTGGAGGAGGATGTAGAGTGCGCCATGCCATAACAACCATGATTGCTGTGTGGCATCGGCACTACGCTAGATCTTTTCTACCGATAGTTCCTTTGCAGTATTACACTCTTTCACCTTGTTTTTTTTACGCCCAAATGAGTGCTTTTGCTTTTCATTTCTCACCTCTAATTCTCCACGCTTTGGTACCAGGCCAAGTGATGCCGCACACTACGAGTACCGTTCTCCTTCCTTCTTTTCTTATTCTTTCCAAGAGAAAGCATCGAGCCAAAACGGATCTAGATGGTGGTAACACAAGGCTTTTTGGGGGCTGCCCCCTCCTCCTCCTCACGATACAGTGCAGCACACAAGTGCTACGGTGTGGCAAACCAAGGATAGGTTCATCTCATCAGTTGCTTTGTCATGTCTCAGAGAAAGGAGTTGATTGGCCATCGTTTTTCTTTCTTTGCTTTTTCCTTCCCATTTTCCTTTTTCAATCATTTCGCCCATTTAATTCATCCACCCCTCCCCCCAAACCCCAAACCCAACCTTAAGCTTCGGTCGTGTCCCTTTCGGTGGGAGTGCAGGTACATAACCGCAACAATAGCCTTGGCCTTCCAAAAGATTGGGCGAAGAAGAAGGAAAAGTTTACCGGAAAATCAATTTTCCACAAAAGTGAGAGGGGGGGTACCCCACAACGGCAACACAAACAACCCTTTCCGGGGTCTCTGAAATTTCCTTTTTCGGACTAGCCAGACGTTTTGATCATAAATAGCTCATGATGGAATCGGTAGCACACACCAACCAGACACGCTGCCACTTATTGCAGAGGGGGAAAAAAAGGAAGTGAGGAAACCACACAACCCTCTCTCTCTCGCCCAAGGGGGTCTGATCGGATGACGTTGTGGCGCCCGAGTGACGATACATGATCGCGAAAACGAGCTTAAGTTCTTTTTTTTAGAAGTTTCTTAGGGAAAGAAAAGGAAGGAAAGAAAAGAAAGGAAAGAAAAAAGAAAATGAATGTGATCTGATCTGATCTGTGATTGCTGTACCAGTATGCACCAGTTGTTTTTGTTTTTTTACGATACTCGAGTGCTTCCTTTCTGTCTCGTTAAGGTTTTGAATGTCTCTACGAGTAGTTCCGCGGTATGGCGGCGTACTTTGTTACCGTATTTTTCTGCACACAACACATTTTATCTTTCTGGCTATACCCTAAAGGATGATTTTCTTTCGCAAATTACCGGAAAAAAATAAAGAAATATCATACTAGAGTGAAATAAGAATAATAATTATTTGGGGCTGGGCGGGGGGAGGGGGCTGACTGCCGTGCCGTGCTAGTATCGTGGAATGTCATCCTGTCAGGGACCAAGTTAAACCTTCTTCTCTGTTCTAGTAGTCTACCGTAATTGTGGGTAAAACAGCAGAAAGCCGCCAAATAGCATGATAGAAACAAATAACATCCGCTCCCATCCCCTCCAATCCTTTTTTCTTTTTTTCATTTCGCAAAAAGGATAAGCACTCTTCCCCCTCAAACCTATCCTACCTTTTAGGGTAATGCCCGGAAATCCAAGATTCAGCGGATATCTCTCTCCCCTCGATCTTCCGAAACGCTCGGTAGGGCCGATTTCATCGGAAGCATCTGCAACCCCTGGCCCGAAAAGTGCCACTTACCGTAATTCTCGTCCGTGAAATCCGAGCAGAGCCCTCCGAAAAGGGACTGCTTGGAGCCCTACTACTATATTATCATCGTTTCATTTTATTTCTGCCTTTCATTCGAAACAATCAGTACGGTAGGTGTGTGTATCTGTGTGGGTGTGGGTGTGGGTGGGTGTGTCTGAGTGAGTGTGGCATGTGAAGCAAGTACCGAGGGCTTCCATTGCCTCAAACCTGTCAAAGTAGAGGATCGCGTCTTAACTACAGTAGTGCGGTCAGGTGTTGGGCGAAAAATTGAGTATTCCTTTTTCGGTTCCAAAAAATGCGTGCATCATTTCACCCCGTTCCCCGTTGGATGGCACTCTACTGGATGTACGGCAACACTCAACCGTACTGTGCCCTATTCTACCGTAATGTACAATTCCCTCCGAAGTGTCAAATACTCTACACGATGCAGGAAAATTAGCTCTCCTCCTCCTCCTCCTCTTCGACCACCATCACCCCTTTTGTCAATGAGCTTAATCTTAAGGTACGGGGTATATACCGTCCCTTATACGGGCCACGGTACGGTACCGCACCAATGTTGAAGTGAATTGTGGTTGGCTGGCTGGTCGTTCCCCTGGATGCTTTACTAAGGGTTTGTAATTCTTGCATGCATCGTATGGTAGTGATAGCATTGTAGTCTAACGGTTTTATTTTCCACGCTATCCGCTGGAAGAAAGGGAGGAAGAAAAGGAAGAAAAGGAAGAAAGGAAGAAAGGAAGGGAAGGGGGAGAAGGAATTCTCCCCGGTGTCCGAAAGCCCGCATGCTTCTGGAAACATGGGCTGGCCCCGCATCTGTTGAGATGTGATGAGTGCCCATACAGTACTATATTGTAACGTCGAAATACAAGCTTTAGCCCGCTCGCTGTCCTTTACCCAGGGCCCGCCCGGGGCTGCGGTGAGCGTTTCTCAACGGCGTTTCTGGGGATATTCAAGGGCGATTCTGGGGTCAAGTGAGATCTCATGGGGATTTTTTTTCGGGATCGGCTAATGCCATTTTCCCCAGATATTTTTTATATATACTCGAGTATACATATATTATATAAATGAGGTATTAAATCTAACGGTTGTCGCGACTCTTTCAACTTCGATCTTGTTTCTTAGTGTTCACTACCTACTATACTATACGAGTAAGGTACTATATGATACTAGCCTGGAAGCCGCGGTAGCCGTTCGGGGTTCCCGATAACCATGCCCTCCCCTCAATGTTGACATCCCTAGATTAAATATTTTTCCGTCAATTTGTCCCCCGCTTCTGTACAAAATCTGGCCCGACATCAAGTCTTCAAGTGTTTGGGGGGGGGGGGTGGGTGGGCAGCCGAAGCCCTAATGGTAGTTTCGGCTTCTCAGGATGGTGAGCCCTAGAAAGAAAGGAAAAAGAAAAAAACTCGAAAAGTTCCAACACCAGAATAACTGTATCATATCGAGAATCACAACAATATTCCAAGCAAAACCGCCCTCTTTTTCTTTTTCCCTTCTGTTCTTGTTATACTTGTACATAAACTATTATTAAATTTTTGTGATATCAAAGAAAAGAAAAGACGATTTTATTCACTGTCCTATTTTATTTTATCTTTAACACCCATTCCCTTTTCCTTCCCCAAATAAATAACGGATTTGGAGGTTTCCCTTTTCGGACGAAAGCCGTTAGCTATACGCTGCATGCACGAACAAGCATCATGTATCATCCAACTAAATAGCTGGCCCATTTTGACCGCAGGTTAAACGTACGCTAGCTAGCTAGCTAGCTAGCCACACCCTTCCAGTAACTTAGAGTGCAACTACTTTATTCTCTCCCTCCCCCTCCTCTGGCGAGTCAGTCAGTCAGTTTACAGCCAGGGGAAAAAAACCTAGGGCTGAATCCGGGGTATCCGTGCTGCGCAAGCATTTACCACCATGTCAATGAGCGGAAAAAAAGGGAGTTTCGCATGCAAGAGATTCTTAGAATATTTTTACTTGGTTACTGTTACTGAACCTCCTACAGGTGTCCGACTCCCTCCGCCCTCCCCCTTTCCCTCCCTCCCAAAAAAAATAAAAATGATTGTATTCATTTCAGTTCCCCCCCCCTCAGGCCATGCTGTGAACAAAGTCCCGTAAACAGGATAACTTGTTTCACGGGTTGTTTTTCCGATGGAGAAATGGACAGGCATTCCTTGTCCGGCAGAAGAAACTCATCAACAGGATGTAGTGCAAATATAGGACACACTTCTCAAAGCAAGTGAGAGAGAGAGAGAGAGCTATGGTGCCGGAGGAAGATTCTGGCTGGCTAGCTCGCCTCGTGTAACTGAACAAGGCGTCGTCTATCACATTGTTGAGTGTATCACTTTTTTTTTCTCTTCCCTTTTCTTTCTTATCCTTCACTTCGTCTCTCTCACAAGGCTCACACTGGTATATATATTGGCTTGCCCGTTCTAGCCTCGGCTTTGAGCCTTTTGTAGTCATGATCCGCGCGAGAATCATAACTGGTCACTCCCCAACTAGCATATTACACCTCATGCCGGTAGTAACTTGTAAGCAAGTGGGAAAAAGGAATGATTGGTGCACACCATTGATTCTTTTGGTTTCAAATGTTTATCTTCGAGGCAGGGGGGGTGGCAGGGAGGAAAAGGCGTGGCACAGCATTTCCAGCAAAGATCAATAACAGCGGCAGTCAACGTACCCATCCTTGATTCGCTCGTTGATATTCCGCCTCCTCGATGCCGAGCCCTCATGCACTCCAACGGTTGTGAATAAAAAAAAAAGTAAAGTGGAGCCGTGTGGTGATAATGCGGAGCCTGCTAGTTGGCTTTTGCAGCCGAAGGTTGGGGTTTCGCCAGGATAGTGGATCAAACAGTAGCCAAGAGGATGGTAATAGCGCAACTGTGATGTCGAACCACCCTTTCTCTCTCCCTACCTTTCCACAACAGGCCGTAGACCGAGTGTATACACCAGCCTGCGCGAATAACACGATACTTTAGAATTTCATCATCATCTATGCAGGATCAGATCAGGGAGTGAAAGTCTGTCAATTAATGAAAACAGGAGAAACCCTTCCCCCCTCCCCCGTCATCTCGATTTGTCCAAGAGAAGTTGGATTGCCGATAGGCTATACTTTGTTGCAAGATTAAGTTCTGGCAGCTGTTTGTTCAGGGGTGCTGAATCGTGAGCAACTAAAACGTACCACCCACAGTGGACTTTTTTGGCTGGGGGGAAGGTAGAAAGGGACGTCTTGTGATCTTGGCGATTCTCTTCCTCAGAGCAGCAAACTGAGACCGTTTATTCGGAATTTCAAATGCCGAAAGAAAAAAGAAAGCAAAAACAAATACAAGGGGCTAGAACACAATTCCACCTATAATAACCCGCGGAGAATTTTCACAGGAATTTATGGAACATTCCACAGCCAAAATCTCCGTTTGTGGCATATATCGTTGTCGTTTTAGGCGAGATACTGTGTATGGAGTAGTGATTATAGCTTACTCCTCCCAGGAGGTGGGAAGCTCAAGGAAGATGCCTTGGACCTGGATGTGAGGGTTCATTGGATTAATTACTTTGTATATTACTACACCCACTTTCCTATAGCGTTATTACTACCAAGGAGCACACTAGGGAATGAGGCGAGTCTACTCCTCCTCGACCACCTGGCGCTCCTACTTTCGTGCTGCAGCAGAGTCCACCGCATCTTCAAGGGCTGCCGTAGGGGAGGAAGTGATGAACGGGGGAAAGAGGAAATCTATTGTATGATTTGCAGCCCCCTGAATTATGTCAGTTGATGCATCACTCAACTAGTGAAACACTTTCGATGAATATCCGGCTAGCTGGGTAGAATCCCTGGACCCTCTACAACCCCTTCAGGCGAGCTGTATAGGAAGTTGAATTCCATAATAGTCTAGACGGCTAATCTGATAGGTAGCCTAGGAGGCTTCCTGCTATACCCTGATCTGTGGCTTATGGCCTGAGGAGCTTGGTAAGCAGAACCTTAAGAAAAACTATTCCCCGATTCCTTATGGCAAGCTGGGGGGTGTCTCTAACTGAAAGGAGCCGACCCAATTCCATGCAAAACCAATCCAAGAGACCCCCCGTACCTTTCCTGACCATTCTAAAAGTGAACCCCTCTAAAACCGTTGACCGAGGTTAAGGTTTATGAGCTAGCTTAGAAGCGCAATGCTGGGGCTCCCTGGGAAGGTTTTAGTTGGTGGCGGATAATAAAAGGTGGGGATTCAAAAGTGGGAAGAAGGGGGGGACATTTAGCTAGAATTAACTACTAATACTAAACCCCTCATTAGCCTCCGAAAGATTTTTTTGCCCTAATGATGCTTGGTGTATCCCATGGTCCAAAATACTTGGATAAAGAATGAGGGGTTGTATTATTATTCATTTTAGTTCTCCTGCATATAAACGTTAGCAGTGCAGTGGCATCGCATCCCCGGTTGGCCTACCCTGTCGGAAGGTGCTGTGGTTGTTCTCGATTCAGCTGCCTTTCTATCCCCCTCTGCCCTGCTTGCCTGCCTGCTTGCCTGACGCTTTGTGGTCTTCCCCGTTTTACTTGTGTCACCCTCAACCCTCACCCCCCCCTCCCCCCTCCCCCTAGGCAGCCACTATCTCTTTTTTTGCCATGGAAGAATCAAAATGTGCCTAGCTCGACTATTTGGGGATTATCCGATTCTTCGGCGGTCATTGTCTCAGCCAAGGCCGAGGCATGAGCCTTGAGCAGGGTCCAGGCATTGGAAAAAATATTGACTTTTATGAAAATCTTATACCGGTACTACTGTACAGTTTACCAACAGCAGCACCATGCAATCCATCGCGTGGCTAAGCTTATTAGCCTCAAACACACAGCGTTCCCCGCATCCTACTGTCCTTTCCCCCCCCCTCCCTGCTTCTCCCTCCCATAAAGGATATCTGCCGAGTGATTCTCTGTGACAAGATTTTTTGTTTTAAAAATTAATTGGGAAGAAATATCTCTAGAGAGTGAGTGAGTAGTTTTTATATTTTCCCCTGGGGTCCTCGGTGACCGGCCCGCCGTCAATATCTGATAATAGGGAAATTCCGTTCTCCAGCTTTTTCGGAAAACAGGTTGCTACGGTGCTGTACTGTAACTTACTATACAGAACTAGGCTTTTTCAGGGTACTGTTCTCCGGCGCTTGGATGGTCTTGGCCCTCACTAAATCTTTCTAGTGTGGGACTGCCCACTCGTCCACTTGGGACGGCAGATAAACAAGACAGAGAGATAGTTGGACGTAAGCAGAGTAAAAAAAAGGGATATATTGCTCGCTTTGCCGAAGTGGACATTTTGGTAACGCTCCTATTCAATTCGAAACCGAGACTTCCTAGTGGGCGTTGCTCCTGCACCGAAACCACAAAAATCTCGTGTTAGAGCGACATGATAATATTTAGTCGGTAAAGGAACGACGGATAGAATGAAAAAAAGCAAGCAGAGCAAATAAACCTGTTCTCGAGTATATCGAATGATTTTTTTCGTTTCTTTTTCCTATTTTTTTTTCAAAATTTTTCTAATTAGATAACTCCTTCAGCAAGCCTCAATTTTGTTACGGTGTTCTCTTCTTGGTAGCAAGGTCCGAAACCAGCGTGTTCAGTGTGTTTTTTTCTTCCGTTATGTCCTACCGTTGCCCTATCGGAGAATACTAAGCAACGAGGCGAGAGAGATGGGGCTTGCTTGGTACAGTACTGTATTCGCCCATGCACTAAACGAGCAGGTACTGTACGTAGGCTGACACTGATCTCTGTCTTTGTGGGTACTAAACCCACCAAACTCGCGCCTTCCCTCCTTCCTGGGAAAGTATCATACGCAAATTTGTGGGGCCGTGCAATCGCTCTCTCGAGTGATTACGTATGACCATGGCGATCGCAGTGCGACCACTGTGTTGTGCTGTAGTGAATTGCTCATCCCTCACCGCCACGCTCGGGCCTCCGCTAAGTCTTAAAAAAGACTTCCCCAAGCCGGGGAGAATTATTACCGTAGGTCAATCTCGCAGAATGTTGCTCCAAAACGTCAAGTACAGCCCGATATATATGACGGAGATTCCCATTTGTAAAAAATGGGCTAGACGAATAGAGTAGAGGGAGGAGGCTTCGGGGCGAAATAAGGATCGCCCCGACTTGTTCGGGCAACAAAAGCTTCTACAGACCGCACCTATCATATCATGTCCTCCTCCTCCTCCTTAACATTTCGGTTTTTGGTGTTCCGGGGTTGGTTGGGGTGGGGTGATGGATGGATGGCTGATGCTTATTTCAATGGCGACCAAAGAGAAAGCCCAAAAGGGCCGGCTGCCTGATGTGCTTGTGCAGGGCTCGATCAACGACCCACAACGCATGAATCCGAGGAGGGGGGAAACCCAATTTGAGGTTGACAAAACTCCGGTCGAATGAAAAAACTGGCGGCGGGATGTCACCCAAACGATATCACACTTTGTATGGGGCATCGGCGTTGCCCTTCCTCACCGCCGTCAACCCTTCCTCAGTTCTAGGGATCGAATCGGAGAATACAAACCACGTGCTCTCACCAACGAATCTTACAACAGGTGAAGGCCGTAGATGACCGAAATCCCACAGGCTGGAGTGAGAAGCAACCTTACCCCCCCCCTCCCCCCTCCCGCCCACTCCGAAGCCTAAATGTGTTGTTTTTTTTTTGGGGAAAAAGTAAAAGGGTAAGGTAAGCACTCGGAAAGTCATGGCGAAAGCCTTAGTATGGGTATGAAACGATTAACTCATCAATAGCACTACGCCGACTTTTCGGGGGGATTGATTAGTCGGGAGATCGCAAGGAAGAAAAGAAATCCTAATACGATCCCAAGGATGCTACGGTACCGTATGAATCGAATTTCTCGCCTTATACTAGTAGTAGAAAGCGTGTGATGGCTAACAGGTTTATCGGGACGTATCCGTGGCTTTTAGGCCGGGCTTCCTACCGTTGTCTCGCGGAAGCCATGGTAATGTGGATGATCCGAGACATCTACAGAACTCGGGTAGAGGACGACTGGTTTGGTTGGAGCTGGCGAAATCGCTAAATCCTACGAGTCGTTCAGCTTGGAAAAAAAAAAAAAAGTACTCGAGTACGTCCACAAGGGATGGAACCCATTAACCGGAATAGGCAGGGATAGATTTAGCTAGTTAACCTCAAATAACCGTCCCATAACTTCTTTGCCAGCCCTTGTACTATTACCCCAGATAAAGTTAAGGACAGTAAATTTAGGTTAGCCTGCGGAATAATCCCTGCAGTCCAGAGAGACCCGAAAACAGGGACTAAGAAATACCGGTATATTACAAGAAAATGCGCACCTGAGCACCCGCGCTTGTGCAAGCACAAACCGGCCTGCTTTCGGGTACTTCTTGCGAGTACGGGGAAACATCTGCCCTGGAACTTGAGCTAGTGCGGCAGTGCGGTACGCGAGTCTTTCTGTTTGGTTGGAAATACTGTATCCCACGCTGTCAATATTTCGGTTGTGCTCCTTGTCTCTTGTTTTCTTTTTTTCTTCTTTCTTATTTTCTTTTGCTTTTTGTTCTTTTCTTTTTGTTCGCTTTTTTGCTTTTTTCCCTCTCGGCACCGCCTTTTTAGCGGGGGTTACGATGCTGGCGGCACGGTGCAAGCGGAAGACCTAAGGAAAATTATCGACGGGAAACCTTGCCCGTCGGGATGTGGGGATACTTGGTACGAGTAGAGTCGGGTAGGACATACGCCACTCGAGTACGGTACGAGTAGAGCCGGGCGTGCACTCCTTGAATATCAGAATCTGATTGTGCGGGGAATTTTCTGAGGCCCCCCTTGCCCTCGGGAACGTTAGTCCGTGTACACTAGTACTAGTACAGGTACTCGAGTACAAGCAGTGCTCCAGCTGGCTGCTAGAATGTCTTGCAGATTTCGAAACAAAAAAAACTAAAAAGCGAGAACGAGACCTGCTGGATTTGGACAATTGGTGTGAGATCTAACCCATCTTTCGAGAAGTAATTAGGTTAGCCTAGCCCCATTGTCACGAACCCGGCACGGAACACGCACGTAATGATTCAAGATACATCCGGGTTAGAACAAATTGAACCTGGGGCGGGTTGGAAATCACATTTGGTCACTCGCCGGTGGTACTCGAGGCCACTTCGATTGTCAGGAGAGGTATGCTCGACGAACTCCCCGGGAGGAAATACCCGCTAGGGTATGCTCTCTTTGTTACGCTATCACGAGAAGGCAGGCAGTGGCGAGATGACGAATGGTTGTGGGCTAGTATTGGACGCCCACTTGATTGGATGTTAAGGTTTGGTAGTCTAGAAAATACATGTGACAATGCTCAAGTACCGGCATCCCCCGCTTCTCTCGTGGCTTCCCACCGCGAAAGGCATATCAGGAGTTGTTGGCACGAATGCTGTCCAATGATGCCTGACCTGGGTCATAGAAAAAAAAGAGCAGAGGTCCTGCTTTACAAGTTACCGGCAAGAAGGACCTAAACACAGCGGTTGGAAATTTGCATGGAGGATTGTCTGCGCCAATACAAGTCCCGATACAAAATTCCGGCGCACAGACAATCAGCCATTCAAATTTCTCGATCCCTGTGTTTAAGTTCTTTTTTCATCCCGGGAACTTGTAGCGCACAACAACCTTATGCTAGTGTGACTTGCAAAACTCGAGGACGGGGAATCGGGCTCTGGATGGCCCGATGCAAATGAAATGCTATCTCCTGAGTGATGAATCATGATTTGGAATCCGCCCGGTGGAGTGTGGACGTAGAAGGATTCATGGGCCGTCTAAGATGAAACGCGGGGTTCTCGGTAAAAAGACAGTAGCGGAAATCTGGTGCTTTTTCTGGTCATGGAGCGGTGGCCGACCCTATGAGAGGTGAACGATAGGGAAATCCACATGAGGTACGACCTCCTGTGACTATTCCCAGGCTATATGTTTGACTTGAAACCAGAGCCTTCCTGCGGGGCGGGGCTAATTAACCCAGGTTTCGATAGGAAAGGATTCCTTCACGATGCACACTTGAGCCTAGGATAGCCTATATTCCCTTCACATAGGATCTAAACGTGTACAGCTCATAATGGACGTTTGGTCTCTCACCCAGACTTGCAGTCACTTTCTAGCTCACGCAGTCCCTTCCAGGGCAACATTGATTTCTAAGTTGCTCACTAAAAAGGGCCACTAGCATAGGAAGATGCTTTTTCAGCCCGAAACCCCTCCAAGTACAGCGCGTTTAGCCTATAGCATATTTGCAAAAGTCTCTGCATTTTCGAAACGTGTGAATTTAGACGCTACTACAAATACACTGTCAGAGAAAAATCTGAGAGCAAATCTATTACCGTCCCCCCCCCCCCGAAGGTTGTCGGTTTGTCAGTCCTTCAACTGTGCAGAAGTTTTTTCTCTCTCTCTCGACGCTTAGAGTCTCAGGTACTGGTCTTCGGACTGAGATATAATGCTCATTAAAGCGGGAAAGTGGGCTGCGGGAAGTCGGAGTCCAGAGAGAAAAAAGCCTTGGAGAAATTCCAGAGCGGATTGCTTTTCTAAATTCGAGAATATGAGATGATTCTGCTGCTGTACTGGGATCACATGTGTTGCGCAGGAGTCGATCAGCGAGCCAAGTGAGTCTTCTACATTCGTTTCCTCTGAGAGTTGAGATAAGCACGAAATCTCATTTACCTAGAGGGCAAACTATAAGTTATTCTGGTAGACAATGAAGGAATTTCAAAGGGTCGCACATTGGAGCAGATCCTATGGAACTCACCGTCGATGATCTAGCACGGTGCCCTCTGCTTGTCCCCGAACCGCTGGGGCATTTGAGATTAAGCTACTTTGTCTCGTATGTCCATTACTGGAAGGAATTCTACAAGAACCGGAGTGCAGCCTATCCAACCCTGAGCGCCCAATGATGCCGCGAAATTTGCTCTATGTTCCAAGAGCTGGAGGATCTCGTTGGTTCCTCAAGGTGGCGAAATAGCGATACGCTCGGTGAAGATCTTTTCTGTTGCCTTTCATTCAAGGAACAACTTCCGCTCGGTCTGTATCTCGAAGCGGGGGCCTCTTGTAAGCTGTGGGTTGACGTGTACTATAACTCGCAGACAAGAGGTTCCACCAGCTTTAGGATACCACCAATAAAGTTGGAGCTTGGACTAGATAGCCGGCACCTCTCGGGTCGTTTCGTCGATCGGGATTCGAGAAGCGAAGATCAGCTGAGATTCCTGGATTTGCATTAATTTGTAGGAGAAGACAAGCTTGTTGGAAGGCATGAGTCGCAATTTATCCGGTGCAAGACATTGGTAGAAATCTATACGTCCTATTATGTGTACGAAAAGTAACGTGAGATAGAAACCCTGGACGCATCCGCTGTTATTGGCACAAGCTCCACATGCGGACTGATTAAACTAACGCTACCATTCTATTCGCATGAACTCTTTGAGCTAGCGTCCGATCTAGGGCTGCTGTATCTATCATGAGATATCACGAGCCGTAGATGGCCCAGGAATATCCGCACGTGTACGACATCTTGTTACAGATCAAAACCCTGGAATGTTCCCGTTCAAGCCAGCTCTATCGCTCGCTCTGGCATTACAGATCCCCCGCGGCGGAAAGCCGAGGAGGGAATACTGGGCCGGGGAGGCAGGGAATCAATTCTCGGGAGTGGGGGTGACAGGCAGGAATGGTATCGTGCATTCTTTCACTTCTCACATTTTCTACCATATATGCTTCACGTGAGATGTGGGAAACAATGAATAACTGACTGTAGTAAAAGGGTTAAATTCCCGGTGCATTGTGAGGCCGTAGGGGGCGCTCCATTGAAGTTCCTTCGTGTGTTGCCACGACGCTCCTTCCAGAAATGGAGGATATACCCGCAATACTTGACAGTGGTTTCCTCCTCAAATGCGCCGGGGGGAGGAGGTTCATGCTTGGACGTCAGAAATTTCCTACGTGGGTAAGGTGGCGTTGAAATTTCCTTCCAGACATTCTGGAAGGGCTACCGAACCGGGGATGCTAGGTGTGCGAGATATTGGGATTTGTGATGCGGCCCACCTACACTCTCCGATTGAGCCACCGCTTTTCCGATTACTCGAGTGAGAGCCGATGAGTTGCATATCCGCCGTATTAGGAATTCGGAACAGGCAGGTGAGAGCTTACCCCTGTCCCTTCCACTTTACCCCGGTCGCCCGCTTAGAAAGAGGTCTAGATAAGCAGTGTCAAGGCAGAGAGGTGGTACGGGTGTGAAACGATCTCTCGTTTTCTCTTAACTCGATACACGTAATTTTAGTGGCAGTACTTTATCTCTACAGTACTGCAGATTCGAAAAGTGGGGAACCGTACCTCTAGCTGAACAGTGACCACACGGTCGCCAACTCCTTGGGCGCAATGTGATTCTTCATTGATGAGGAACTTCCCGAACCTCCCGAACCTGCGAGGCGCATCGTACGAGTTATGATCCCAAGTTTAGAAGCAGAATTTGTTCGATCCCGGATCTAATCCATTCATTCTCCTCAGCCCCCGCGTGTTTTATGGAACGCCAAGCACGTTCACAACTCGTACTCGAGCACACAGTATGCAGCCATTCGCAGCCCGAAACTCCCGAGACACGGTGATCGCGTCAAAATAGGACCGATCCACCGACCGCGCACTCCCATAAAGTACCGAAGAACTTTACCGATCCCGGTCTCACCGGGGAATCAAGGGAACGCCTTGTCTGTCCCCATCGAGTCTATTTGTTTCTTCTTTCGCATCGAATGTGGGAGATAGGTTTGCCCGGATAGTCTAGGATGCACTACCCACACCAAAGTTAATGCATGCCAACGCCGTGGCTTGGGTGAAAACTATTGACGGGGTGGAAATACTGTACCCGTATTGGACAATAAGAGAAATTTATGCGTTTCTTGAGCCTTTGCAGGCATTTTTCGCACCTCTTGTCTCTCGTTGAATCTTACACGCATTCCTTGCACCCTGAGGGGTGGTGCCTGGCCCTGTTTATGACGTTTTGCACTCGAGTATAAAGTAGTTTGATATTATTTTGGTTGCGGTGAGATGGTGGTGACCACTTCGACAGGTAGCACTGGAGGGAGTTGTTCGGAGTTTAGAAACGGAAAATGATGACCAAAGACGGGAGGAAAAAAAGGGGGGGTGGATCGTGGCCCGCATGTGACAATTGTGAGGTGCAGACGGCCAATCAGGAGCTGCCTGAAAAAGGTCCGGAGCCCAAGCAGTGGGTCGCCTTCATTAAGCCTCAAACCCTGAATGAAGAATACGCCTAAATTAGTAGCCCGTGTCACTGAGATTTAGTATTTTTAAAACTGCGATCTCAATTTCAAACATGCTTTTATACTTGTACTTGTTTGATTGCCTATTGTTTGCTGTCATGTTGAGTCTACCTTGATATGATTTCTTCCCAGCTCGTTGCACTTTCATCAATCGTGACACAGGCCGCTCGTTGCAATTATGTGCCAGGCTTCTCAACCACACAGGTTTCGGCAGTTTTTCTATTCAATAATAGCTCTCTAATGCTCGTACCTTCCTGGGGCCGATGGATAACACTGTGTACATGGATCTGACAAGCGAAAGCGGACCCGAGTTTTTGCTCTAAATTTGGCGTTCGTTCTCGCCGGGAATTGCTATCGTATCATACCTTGAAGATGTTGATGGTGGCGGGATCTCTCGGCCCCACTCAAAGCCGATGTAAGGAGGGCTCATTCGGATCGGTATGACACTACACGCTCATTCGATGACACCCGACGATTGTTAAAGTCTACAGTATGGGTTGCGGTCGTAGACGTGCAGCTAGGGCTTCACGGGTGCAACAACTTCGCGGGAAGTGCCGTACTCTTACCCGGGCCACCGACCCGTAGCCCGTGTTCCAAGTACTCGGCTATTAGTCTCTCGGCCTCAAACTTCTTACCGCCGCTGCACTACCGTACCTTAAAAAACAAACAGTTGCGGTCCATTGGTTCGGTCATGCGCCTAATCTCCCCGTTCAGAGGCAAAACACGCGGCATGTCTAGCACGAGACTCGTGATGTGTCAACCAAGCCTATTGTAGTTTGGCTCTGTTGCTTATTTGATGGACTGATTCACATGTTGAAATTGCGTAGCATGCCTGTTTGCGGTACTGACCAATTCTGAACCCTAGCACTCGAGTACCGTATTTCATTCAAGCTTGAAGGAGTTTCCATTTTCTCGCTCTCATGGTGTGCGGAGAACAGCCTCGTAAATCACTCGACCGAGCCATAGTTCTCATTGGAGTAATTGTTGAGAATCCTCCGTTGGTTGAGGTTTGACAAATACAGTTTTGGAAAAGTGCGGTGGCGTTGTGTTGGAGATGTCCATCACCTATCGCACCCGTGGAGAAACCTTGAGTCAGAAAGGTGACACGACCATAAATGAGGGACAGAACTTTGAGAACTATGCTGGATTTTTGAGGCTTACTGATACTAATCCATCAGACTACTGTATTCTGCGAAAAGACGCGACCTGTAAGGCTCACCTGACTGTTGCCCTCAGCTTCATTTCTCAGATTCCGAGTGATACCTGGAGTAACTCAACCTAAAATTTAAGTGATTATTGTCCTCGATCCGGGAAAGATCTATAGACTTCACACGTGCAGTCTGTCTTCGAGAGCCTAAAACTGCAAAGAAATAAGATTAAGCTGCCCCACAAACTCATGATATCCTGGATGTATAAGGCTTGTTGGTGATTGAGGAAATATAACTTGGTGGTCTCGGGAGTTTGTTACTGCTATGGAGGTTATTCGAATCTCCTACGAGTGATGTAATATATTACCTGTTACTTGGTGATGGGGGGGGATGAATATACATACGAGTGATGGTATAACTTGACTGAATTCGGAAGATGAGTGACTGAGATGAATTTCTTTTCCATTTTCGGACTGGGGCATAGCCGGTCACCAACAAAGTAATCACTTCCCAGCATAGGTATTTTAACTGTTCATGAGCTAGCACTCCTGTCCTTCTACCTATTATCTGAATTAGGCAACCCCCTAGAAATTCGTCACCATATTGGCACTTTTGTGGCACGGAAGCCCATGTAGTGTGATGATGACAACCTGCTTACTTGCTTGATACGATGGAGCGAGCTTTGAAACATCAAGTCCTAGGGTACACGAATCGATCTAGGGAGTGATTTTGTCGGTACTGGGAGTCTCAGGGTTACCTCCTTCCACTATTCCGGGTATCTGTCTTTGGTAGCCGGCGGCGCGGGTGCAACCATGAGATAGCACGATATATCAAATTAGTGGTATAGAAAATATGATCCCATGAGAGTGATGTATATGATATTTTTGATAACACGTTGTAGTAGTTCTCGGGGTCCCTGAGTGCCTATCTAAACACTTTGTTAGGTTTTTCAGCCCATCGTTGGAAGACTTCCTGGATCCTTTTATTTTTTCGAGGGAAGAATAGCGCTCTTTACACTTGCTGGGGCTGCGAAACTTGCTTTCGATAGGAGAGATTTTTGTAAGGACCTGGGCTTGAAACTCTTTGTAGCTATATATAGTGTGGCAATAAATAATCCTCTGAGGTTTTGATTTAGTTGAATAGGTCTTTACAGACACGCACACGTAATGGGTTTATGTATTGTTGGATTCAGGCACTGCCATGGGGGGAGGTGAAATGTGGAAGTCATGATGCAAGGGGTTGTGGAGGAAAATAAATATCAATTGAAATCAGAATAAGAGTGGAGAGGCTTTATAGGGTTGTCCTTTCTTTTGTAGCAGTTGATTTATTCTACTGACTCCGGAAGCATTGAAGATATCTATAGACAAGGACTCCGACAGACGCCGATTCCCACCAGTTTATGAAAGGGCTAAGTAGGCCATGCTGCAGTAAAGTCGGGCCCGGCCTGTCAAAATTCTCTGGGGCCTGGGTTGGCCCGAGCCTGCAGGTCTGGGAATGCGTGAGCCGGACCTAGCTATAGGCCACATAGACTTAGCACCTGCTGCCTAATAGGCCGGCCTAGCATATGTAGCCTAGGTCAACCTATACAGCCCAGGCTGGCCTTGATGACCATGCTGTCCCGCTTGTAGCGAGCAACTATGCAGTGTCAACGGCAAAAATCCACTGTAAATGTTCACTAATTACCAAATAACATTAAAAATACAAGGGCAATTTCGATTTATTAGCAAAAAAATCCAAAAGAAATATTAGAGATAATGGGATTAATTGATTAAATTACTTGTAAAAAGAGTAGATGTTGTGGTGGGACAACTATGTGCGCTAAGGCGGGGATGAGATAAGGTATCAATACAGGAAAGATTAACTGTAGAAGTTTTCCAGTTATAAAATAATATTAAAAACACAAGAACGCCTTTGCTTTATTAACTTGGGTATTTAGTGTAATTCCTACCGAAGAAGTAGAATCGGAGGGAAGAATGGTAAGGTAGGATTGTGCTGGTTACCCTAGAGGTGGATTGTCAAGGCTTTCTTGAGTTGGCTGCGGTGCGAATCACTCATTGTGTGATTACTTAAGAAGTAACAGCCGAAGGTGAAGAGGACTAAGATAAAAGAGGGGGGAACTTGAAAGAGGTCTGGGAATCAAGATACTATCAAAGAGATCTGTTTTCAATTATAATCACTGGGCCTATGGGGGCCTATTAGCCTGATAGGCTTTCGCAAGCCACTCGAATTTGGCCATTATGGGCCAGGGATATTTCCCTGAGCGGCATTGCTTGGCCTAGCTTACGGCCTATCGGCGGCCAGGCTCGTTGAGAACACAGATTCCTATGGTCTGGTAGTTTGTGTTAATGTTGGGGGAAACAGATATTTTTGTCAGAGTTGGTGGATAAGGGTAGATATGAGGATTGTCGGAGTGGGTAGTGGAATGTGGCTGACTGCGGAGGCTTGCAGAATGTCTTGAGTGATTGCGTTTATTCCGGACGTTTATTCTGGAGTTAGAATGAGTTACGGAGATGGTTTTGTGGTTATGTCTTTCCCTTATCATCCTGTGAATAAGCAGGGGAATGGGGATATACATGAAGAGAGATACGTTAGGCGGGTGTAGAAAGCAATGGAATGATCGCGATGACTTTAGTATATCTCATATATACTTATGCTTTGACTTGTCGGTTTGAGGAGCGGGGAACGAGAGAACAAATTTTATGATTGTACCCATCCGATAACGAAGCCTTGCTCCTGCATGCTCACCACCGCTTTATCAGGTATTAGTTATCCTCCGACAGTTTGGAGTCACTAAAACTCTTGTGATATGAGTAGGCTTTCAATGGCCTCTACGGAGGTTATAGGGAAAGAGGGCTAGACTGGACTAGAATTCACAGTTCTAGTGATTAGTGTTTTTGAGCTGGAAGTTTTATCAAGCGCTACCACCACCACCAAGGCCGAGGGAGATATTCTTCGCAGGGATATCTGTTGGATTGAACATCACCGTAGTAGACTGTTGATTTCTAGTGAAGACAGTTCGGGACTGCAGAGATATGCTGAGCATTTCTGGAGAGGCAAGAAACTAGTAAGAATGGGGATTTTGAAGTCCCGACAGGTGAGCTGCTTAAATGTGTCTTGCTCGTACTTATGTGCGGGGGAAACGGAGTGAATTTTCAGCTTTTTCATTTTTTTTTTGCGTTTGTCCCCATCCGACTTAAGTAGTAGCGTTCTAGATCTTTACAGATTTATATGTTTTTTCTTGTTGAATTCGCAGTTTATTCGCACTAAGCATGGGGAAAACTAATTCTCGCAAGGGGCTAGTCCGGTCAGGTTTTGGTATGACGAGGCTAACCTAGGCTTCTTGGTGGGGACTCGCCTGGCCTGACTGCAGGTTGCAGTCCGGCTTTAGGATTTAATCTGACGGGCCTGGCTGGACTATGGATATCTGCGGGCTTCCGAGTGATCAACCATGGCTCTCACCAGAGACAGGCGGTAGTAGCGTGTTTAAACTCTAAACTTAATAAGCGGAGAGACTTTCTGTGCATTAAAGCTGTAACACCGGAGGTTTTAGAAGTGAATTGAAGTGACAATAAAACGGCGGGGGGTAAACGAAACGCCAACAATTATTACAATTCTCACATGATCGCGCATCTGAGGAGTGAGGAAGTTCAGTTCATTCAAAGACACACTCGAATTAACAACGGTAAAAGACAGGAGAAGATATAACCACAAGGTCCTCCTATCCTTCTATGGGCCACCATATATTCCCATGTTATTGCATGCATGACTCTCTTTCCCCTTGCTCACTCCTGTGCTAACAAAGGAAACGCGAACTCCCACTGCCCATATCCGTCGGGTATTGTGCTCTCCCGGCATTGGACTCTCCAGGCATCAAACTTTCCGGGCATCAAACTCTTTCAGTTCCGTTACCACTTTCCAGCTTCAGGCCGGCGTATTGATCTAAAATTCAAGTATATTCCTGCAGCCGAAATGCTTTTCCCAAAGTCAAAGCATTCACAGGCTAAATACCGTTCCCGGAGCCATAAATAAGCACGTTCCAAGAAACTATCTAAACAACAAAGGAAATATCATGCGAGCATGCTGAGCAGCATCTCCTGATTCCCAACAGCAAGCGGTCAGGCCATAGGGTGGCGACCGTAGGTTACAACACTAACCTTAATACGCAGAATGCCATTTCTGCGTATTAAGGTTGGGGTTGCGACATCTGAAGTGGACAGGCCATGGGGTGGTGATACTGTAAAAATGAAAACAATTAGAAATCATGCTAGGACGTTGAAGTTGCTTAGTACGGTTTGTTTAAGCTATACCCAATGTGTGGCTGCTTCGTGTAACCGATATATACCTGTTGAACAGGAAATCATCGAAGGTTCTTCCAGACTGTCGTCGCGGCTTGTTACCACGGGTTCTCTTCTCTCTCCGGAAAATAACCCTTGTTACCTGATAAATCTCTTGTCGGCCCCAGGATTTCCATAACAAAACAGGACTGCGTTAGCATCTTCACCTTCCCCACTCAATCTTAGCCATCCTCTGAATTCTCAGTCACTATTCTCCGCCATCGTTGACACGACGTTCTTAAATGCCGCAATGTCGCAAGCTAGGGTCCAGGGGTGATAGCTAGGCTAGTAGTTGAGACCAATCATGATCATCAGCAACAGCATAGTTATTCGACACATTAGTATTATAAGCGTTAGAAGCGTTTTAGCGGTTGGTGCAGTTATGGAAGAAATTTTGTGACATCTTGGACTCTCTATTGCTTTCTTTGTTGAAGAGGGGGGATTGCCGAGCACGGTTGGTTGATCCTGGGGAGCTGAATAAAAGCATGATTTAGTGTAAGAGAAGCGGGGGTCTATTAGAACAGCGTTGCAGGTAGCGCTACTCTTAGGTGCCAAGAACATTCCAATTAAACTACGCTCAGCCTGTGAAACCAATATCACTTGTGCCTACTATCGGGGCTGTAGTATAGGGCATCAGGTATACCAGCTTCTATTATTAATCCTAGCCTATGACACAAGTCTCGCACATCATCCTACCGGACACCAACTAAAACTCCTCTGCACAGCCAGAATAACCCCGGCTGTTGTATATCTATAAACCACTACAGCTTCGGTGGTTGACACTGGACGCTTATTTTTAGGTTGATATCTCAGGTGCCCCGGGCAATGATAAGATTGTGGGTTTCAAGTATATCTAACTTTCCTACTTAGATGACAGACGCTCTCCTAATACATACATGGCCATTGCCTTTGCGAGTGAATGCCGCAGGCCCCCCATCAAAGACAGGTGTTCTAGGTAAATCTTAAGCACCTTGTCTAACTCGAATAATGATGATATATCTAGTTAAGGAATTGTGCCACTCTTTGCAAGGGGTATACGGGAGATTCTCCGACGGTGCTTACCCAATATTCCCCCTCGAGACACATTTTAAGGTCTCCCAAGGGCAATTAGACTCACCCAAAAGATTTTTACACCCTCGGTTACTTGGGCTGCCCCAGGGAAATGAAAAAAATAAACAGAATAAGAATCATTAAAGGCAAAATAAACCCATGTTTTTGTTGTTAATTACCGGCGCTCCCAGGACATGATACCTGCACTCCCATCTGTTGGAACATGCGAGAAGAATATCGGAGGGTTCACCTGGGACAGATACTCAGTGAAGGATGTGAAGTGAGGGGTTAAAGGTGTAGGAGGGCGGAGAAGCAAAGAGGGGAAAGAGAGGTAAAGCAATGGCGTGAGGAAGTACGGAAATGGTGTAATTATGTTCCAGAGACTCCCGGAAGAGCTGGCATTGATTCATGTATTTAAAGGGTCCCATCCGGCCACACTCTTAGGTAAAGCAGGTCACTAAATAACAAGTCTGTCTTTGATACACTCGTTCCATCTCTTATACACTTCCCATTCCTACGCTGCACACTTTCCGCCTATAATTTTTTACAGTTTGAGGGTGCTAGAAGCCGGGTGTAATGGAAATAGGTAATGGAGAAGAGAGAAATAAAAAACTTCGGCCCCCCCAGTTGCTAGTGTAATGTCACCACCTAGGGTACAGCGAAGTGCCAAAATAAACGCTAACACCTTTGGGTTGTGACCGAGTGCCATAAGTGGATATCTGAAATAATACTCCCAGCGACCTCAAGTACGGAAACAAGGAAGAAAATACACTTATAATCTTGTATACAATCCCAGACTATCAAATATTCTGAACATGGTCACTTACAGCAGTGCCAAACAGCATGCTGGATCTCTTTCTTCAACTCCTAGCTTGATATTGTTGGTAGAGTAAACCGGGACATATTCTCTCAAAGTATTTTCGCTACTTCCTCATGTCCATTACGAATGGCCAATAGGAACGGGGTCCCGCGGGGGGACTGCCAAGAGCCCGGGAAAACGGACGGGACGGCAACCCGGAGTCCGTCCGGCGGGGGGGCGTCCGGGGATGGTGAAGGACGGCGGGGGACGGTACGGGGCTGTGAGGAACGACGGGATGAGTGATATCTTGTGATGCGATAACGATCCTTCGGAGGTGAATTTGCAGTTTGGGCTGGTACTGAAAAACAAGAAACCCGGGGAACTGTATCTACTATGCAAAGCCCAGGAAACTACGAGTCAACAAATGTCACTGAGGAGAAAACTTGCTTGATAAAAGAAGTCACAAATCGCAACTACTTCAGCTCTCCTAGGCTAATTCGCGAACTTCTCACTGACGGCTAATCTAGAGAAAAGCTTGCTGAGCACTTCTGTGAATCTCAGTAAAAGCTAATTCTTGCAATGGCTGAAACTGAAGAGAGTCCGTGAAGCGAAATGGCCGGCGGGGCTGGAAAGACCTATATCATGTAAGAGAGTCTAGCACTACCGGAAATAAAATAATGGTATTGCTGACAGACTGGGATGACAGCTCACTGGTTATAGACAAGCTGTGCGATGATGCCGTAAAGGGAGATACTGCGATTAGGGTGTTGGGGATGGATGAGCTGGTTTGGGGAAGGGATCTGATGGACTATGGGAGTTGGAGCGGAAAAGAAAAAAATAATAACTTGATTTTCATGTTTCTCTTGCGCGTGTAGGTCATGGCTGTTAGAAACTCAGAACTTAAGATGTTGGTATAATGTTAGTACAGAAAATGGAGCTGATCGTCCAATGTTATTCTGCCACGGAAACCCAGGAGCAGGAAAGAGCTGTATCACGCAAGAGAGAGCCTAGCACTGCCACTGCCGGAAATAAAATTATGGTATTGCTGACAGACTGGGATGGGAGCTCACTAATTATGAACAAGCTGTGTGATGATGGGGTAGAGGAAGATACTGCTCTTGAGGTGTTGGGCAGGGGTGGGTTGGTTTATGGAGGGGAGCAGATAGGCTATGGGAGTTGAGCCGGGCAAAAAAAATAATCATTTTTCTCTTGCGCTTGTGGCTCACGGCTGTTGGAAACTCAAGAATTCAGACATTGGTATAATGTTAGCAGGGAAGATGGAGCTGATTGTCCAACGTTATTCTGCCGGGAAACCCAGAAATACCATTGCTTTATTTTCAGTAGTGCTAGGCTCTCTCTTATATGATATAGCTCCCTCCCGCCTCTGACAGACTGGGGTGACAGCTGACTAGTTATAGACCCGCTGTCCGATGATGCTGAAGAGGAAGATTCCTCCATTGCCGGTTTCTACTTGGATTTTTCTGCGCGGAATGGGCAGTCTCCAAGTAAGTGTGTTCGGCTCCCGGCTGCGACAACTTGTTGGTGAATTGGACGGAATTCCAGAAGCGGTAGTCCGATGTTTTCGAAACCAGAAAAAGGTTATTGGGGGCAGGGAACTACAGGTATCAGGAATTCTGAAGATGTTCCGGATCATCGCAGGGGCGAGGCCCACCTTCATATGCGTTGATGCACTTGACGAATGTGTTCCAGAGCATCGAACAGCAATTGTTGAATCACTACAACAGATCGTGCAGGAGTCGCTCGATACTCGCAAATTTGTGACAGGAAGGTCTCATGTCCGAAGAGAGGTGGAACGGAAATCGGGTGGAGCGGCAAATTTTGTTCTGATATAGCCTAGGGGAGACGGTATTATTAAGTATCTACGGGAGAAGCTCAGGAATGACACTACGCCGGAGATGATGAGCAGCGCATTGGAGGCAAATATCATGGAAGACATTCTCGAAATAAGCTCAGAAACGTATATAGAAACCAGGGCAGGGGCAAAGCCGTGTAAAGCTACCGCAGGATAATAGCTATCATATCGAAATCTAGGTTCCTACTAGCCTCTCTCCACATCGAGGCAGTCCTGTGAAAAACTAGTATCACTCGTCGAGGGAAAAGGCTCAAAGCAATTATGGAAGGGGTAAGGTTAGGGGAATGCATATGGCACGACTGTAGAGCGTAGTAAGGCTCAGGGTCGGGGGAAGACAAAACTTGCGATAGCCACTCTCACTTGGATCTGTCACGCGGAACGGCCGCTACAGGTTGATGAGCTGCATCACGCACTAGAAGTTGAAATAGAATCGACGGATTTCGACGATGAAAATGCTCATTCTGTTGGAATTCTTGGAGCTGCTCGGCATGCTCACCATATCTATCGACCAATTGGTCACGCACATATCCTATCTAGCTATTGTTTAGACAAAGAAGTTCACTGGACATACGCTCTGGACAGATACGCCCTCTAAAAGAGTGATGCGCCACTATCACAATCTAGTCTATTGGGTTCGACATCTTCCCGGCTGAGCAGTAGCCTGACCACTGCCTCATGTTCCTCAAATGTAGCAGCATGGAGTGGTGCGTAATTATGCTTCTTGTATGGGCATTGAGGTCAACATCCTTTCGGCCAAGTAGTAGCTTGACAACCTGTTCATGTCTATTATTAGCGGCCCACAAGAGTGGTGTACAATCTTGTTTTCTAGCCTGTCAGGTTCGACATCTTCCCGCTCAAGCAAGAGCTTGACCACTCCATCATGCCCATTCTTCGCCGCCCACAAGAGTGGTGTATGGCCGGCACAATCGCCTTGGTTAATCTTGCAACCTTGAGCGCTCGTTAACGAAGCCACAAGTTCATCAATCCCAAAGAAAGAGGCGCAATTAATCCGGAGAAGTGCGGGCAAGAACCGGTGCCGGCCAGATATCCGGTAGGCAGCGCCCGTTCGAAAAGTGAAACGGCGGATGGATCGTCTTCGTACTGAGCTAAGAGCTGCGGCCCAAGGGCCTTGTATGGCCGGATAGCTCCCTATTCGCATGTGTTCCCCAATATCTCGAGAAATATTTTAGGAACGGTATGATTTGGTAGTCTGGGGAAGTGTGGGAGGGAAGGTTCTTGACCTGTGGTGAATTCAGATAGGTCAAGCAAGCTTCAGCGATTGTCGAGTGGGGATGACAGAAATGGTCTTGGTGAGTGCAGAGATACTCTTGGACTGTGAAATGGATTAACCGACAGTCGAAGCTTCCTTGTCTAAAGTGATCAGTCCTTGACAGCAGCTTAGTAATGCTGCTAGAGAAGGAGCATTTTCGCTATAGAAATCCATCACTCCTATCTCCGCTGCCAGGGCCTGACGCAGCTCATCTACCTGTAACGGCCGTTCCGCATGGCAGATCCACATTAGAGTAGCCATCGCAAACTTTGTCTTTTCCCCTCCCTGTGCCTTTATCCGCTGCAGAGTTGCACCATATGCGTCCCCTAACCCTACACCATCTTTCACTGCCTTCAACCTTTTCCCTCGACGGGCAATACTAGTTTCTCCTAGAATTGCATCGATGTGGAGAGAAGCCAGTAGGAATCTAGATTTGGATGTTAGCTATTAGTCCGGGGTAGCTTTGCCTTGCTTTGCTCTTGCATGGTTTCTACATACGTTGCCGAGCCTATTTGGGAAATGCTTTCCATAATATTTGCCTCCAATGTGCTACTCATCATCTCCGGAGCAGTGTCACTCCTAAGCTTCTCACGTAGATAGCCAATGATACCATCATCTGCAGGCTCTATCTTTGCAAAGGCTGCCGCTCCACCCAATTTCCTTTCCACCCGCTTAGGATATGCGATCTTGCAGTGAGAAATATGCGAGTATCGAGCGACTCCCGCAATATCTATCCGGGTGATTCAAGGATTACCATTCGATGCTCCGGCACACATTCGTCCAGGGCGTCAACGCATATAAAAATTCTCTTTGTGGATGTGATGGTCAGGAGCATCTTCAAAATTCCTGACACTTGCAGTCCCCTGCCCCCAATAAACTTTTTTTGGTTTCGAAAAGACCGGACAACCACTTCTGGAATTCCCTCCAATCCATTAACAAGCTGCCGTAGTAGGGAGCCGAGCATATTTACCGGTGACTGCTCATTCCGGGAGGCAAGGTCGTAGTAAAAACAGGCAACCGCAGCGTCTTCCTCTACCGCCTCGTCGCACAGCTTGTCTATTACCAGTGAGATATCACCCTAGTCTGTTAGCAATACCATTACTTGACTTCCGCTAGCGCTAGGCCCTCTCTTACATGATGTAGTTCTTTCCCGCACCTGGATTTCCGTGGCAGAATAAGGTGGGATGATTAGATCCATCCTCCCGATTACCACCATGCCAGCGCCTGTATTCTTGGGTCTCTAGTAGCCAGTACCCTATACTGTCCACTCGCTGGGCTCCGATGTCTCGATGCCGTACTCCTGGCTCTAGCGGAGGCAACCACGCCAATATTTTATCGTCGGGGGTGATGTAGTTAAGGAAGGCATTTCCGATGTTGAAAGAGTTAAGGTTATTGCTGAAGCTTGAGACATTTTAGGATTCTCACAGGTGCGAACGTTGTTGAAGGCAAAGTGTTGGTTAGGTTGAGGTTTGTTTGTTAATGCAATTACTTGAAATTGAGGCAAAGCGGGGGTGATGGTACTGTGAAGCCTTGCGCTCTGCTGACAACACTCCAACCATAGAAATGGTTACACAAACACCCGAGGCTATTTATCTCAAAAAGTATTTTCCTGTATACTTCGACCAGGTATGAGCCATATGTTGAACGCACTAGTATGCCTTTTGCATGATATAGATATATTCCAAAGCGGTAGAAATTTGAGGAACTAATGGATGCCCGAAGCGCCTTCCGAAACCCTCTCTAATACTGTACCTGCCCGCGATTCTATAGATTGCTCGAAGATTGCCTGCCACTGCTGAATTGGGGTTCAAAGGATATGTTGTCTAGTATGGTAGGAGGATTAAGACGTGGGCGTCGTCTTCGGTAGGAGAATTGGTGATGGGCAGGCTATAGAGTTATTGAGGAACAGGGAATATTTGCAGGGCATTCTTTTGAGCGCACAGACTTAGGAGCAATAGCGCTACAAGGAACGTATCTCAGCGGGAATCCTCATGTGTTAAGAGATGCTCCTGTCATAGGAGATAGTCACAGTACCAACAACCCCGGCAAAAGCAATAGCCTTTCCAACTAGAAACACTGGTAGCAAAAATCGTACTACTTCCATCCTCCTTCTGGAGATAGCGCAATTGGAGTCGCTCTTGAACTTCTGACGCGCAGTAGTTGAAATGGTTTCAGCCGCACGACATGAACCTTTGAATCCCTCATTCGGCACACGCCGAGACCCTTAAGCATCCGCTTCACCGCTACCCCGCTACCTCTCCCCAACCTATTTTACAACCAGTACTGGACATCGCTAGCTTATTCCCGGGTGAATGCCCTCTATCCCCATAGCACAGCGCGAGATCCTACAATAAGGCTCACCGTCGCAGCCCCTCCGCCCGTCTCCTAGACCCGCAAACCTGTCCTCTAGCCAGTGTCGCACCCCGTGCGCTCGACAAAGCAAACACCTCCCCCTCTCCTCCCAGTTCTGCTCCTAGCCCTCCTCGAAAACTGGCTGGGAGCGGCCTGGCGCGCACACGATGGTGGCGGGAACAGCAATCTCTACAGACGTGCGGCGCATCTGCCAGGAGGTGCTGGGTGCCTAAATAGCGGAGCTTCTCCTATGCCCTGGAAAGACGATGAAAACCTCACATAGAAGTACCGGATCGTAAGCGCCGCCCTCCTAACGCAGCTCGCGTGTACGCATACCAAAATGCTCCGGTAGCCGCAGGTTTCCAAAATCCTTCGGGGATTCCGTATAGATCTAGTTTATTCAACTGCGGTCGGGGGAGGAAGTACGGATGAGGACGACACCGCGGAACATGCTACAAGAGATCTCACTCGCAGAGAGCCAGATGGATGGGCTGCGGAAATTGGTTTTGTGGGCTGGGTGGATTTACTCCCCCGAGTGATGTCGCTTAGGAAGGTGGCATAGTTCGATTGTTGCTGGAGCCGCTATACGAGTAGCAGGAAGGATAGGTTGAATGGCAAGGTAACTGACCGGGTGTTTTAGAGACAAATGAGTAACACAGGACCATAGTGTAACAGATGTTCCATGAAATATCATAAAGTTACCCTGCATAAGGAAGTTCGTAAAACAGTTGGCACAAGCGAAAGACATCACTTTTGGTAGGAAAGGTGAGTGATATGCAGTGGCTCCGCTTAGCCGCGCCTTACTCCCTTTCCTCTAAGGCTGTGAAGTTTAGGCTGTACTCGCTTAAAAAAAAAGTCTGTCCCCGACCTTTAGCGCCCCGCAGTGCATCGCTTAAAATCGGGGACAGGCTTTTTTTTTAGGCGAGTAGTCTACGGTAGACAGCTCTCCATTTCGAGTTAGTACCGCTACGGTAATTCCAAAAGTCCGCAGGCAGCTCGGTTGGCGTCTTAGCTACTCGGGGCAAAAGTATTGGAACAAATTAGGGTCAAGATGGCCGGTGCGAAATTTCCTTCATTCAGATCCCAAGATGCCCAAGAAGGAAAATAACCGCTCTTTTCCTCGTTCCTCGCACAGACATTTACCCCCCTGTTTGTTCCAATACTTTACCCCTGCCCCCGAGAACTATATAGATATAATTTTCACTACCCAAGTGACCTTTAGCTAGCAACCTCCATAGAAAATAGACATTACGACATCCTTCCCCTATCACCACGCCTACATGATCGTGCCATCATCTCCATCAGGTCTAACAACACCGCAAAACTCAAACTCAAAAGAAACACACTAGGCTGACAAAAACCAAAATCCTAGCTATCTCAACCAATCTAGAACCATCCTGACGCCCTGAGATCCTCCATGGTCCCTAAAGCTTATGTCCTACTAGTTGCGCCAACTCCTGTATCCCTAAGGAACAAGCGCATGAAAGAAACCTCATGAAATCAAACGCTGGATAACCTATGATACCTAATAAGTTACCCAATAGCAACCGGTATCAACAAAACCAAAAATCAATACCCTATGTCGCTGGGCATATGTTGTGAAAACAGCAGCCCACTGCCAAACTCATAATTGTCATGCACCACAAAGCCATGCCCAAGCCGTACGATACATCTCCAGCCACATACCCGCGTATCCGTGCAGCCGCATATCCGCATAACCACCTTACCGCATACCCCGTAGGCGACCCAACATGAGGGAGGGAAGTGAGGTTGGGGATGTTAGTGATAGATGGATTAGGAAGGCGGAGATACTTTGAGTGGGCGGGTCGGTGAAGTGATTTATTGTTACGAGGGTTGCACCGATGTCTCCATTTTTTCACCCTTGAGTTTTTGGCTAGTAATTTACCGCAGGGAAGATAAGTGCGGTTATGAGCCTATTTAAAAATTCCCTTTGACTTTTTCCCTTTCTAAGTAAAGCTTGTGGATGATACAGCATTTTCCTATTTACCAAATATATACAGTACAATATCCAGTACCTAATCACAAAATCCCCGTGGTTCCCATTACTGCCAGCTATTACGACAGGACAACGGTGTTATATCGTATTCAGAAGCCTTGTTTTAAGAGAACACTAATAAACGGATATGCCCATGAGAATTCTCGAAATCTGGAAGCTCCACCAGCTCTCTAATTACCGGATTCAGAGACGAAACCTCCAAGGGAAGAAGCGGGCGAAGAAGGGCAAAAAAACCAGATAGATAGCGAAGAGCAGAAAAAACTAACCTAGAAAAATTTAAATCGAGGGAGGTCAATTGCTTGCAGGACGAGTATTTAAGGAAGGATGTAAAGGGATGAGCGAAAGGTAAAATGAGATAGGACACGAAAAAACTCAAGTAGAGAGCAAACGAGAGGACTGATTTAGGATTGGCGGTAATTTTCTTGGGAGGGTAGCAGAACTTGGGGACTAGATAGGAAGGTATTGGGATATTCCAGGTGGTTCGGTTGAGGAGGTCGCTATCCGCTGACTTAGAGAGGGAATCGTTGGGGTCTAATAATGTCGGCCGGTGGGCGGTGCTTCCCGATGGGATCAGGGGCTGCCTCTAAGGCCCGCAGTGTTCGCAAGCGGCCAGGTCGGCCCACAGATAGCCGGCAGGCTTTCAGTCCGGCCAGGCCAGGTCAGGGTGAGACAGACCTGGGCTTTGTAGGCCAGGCTTCGTGGGTGCCTGGCGCTGCCGACAGGCTTTCGGTAAATTCCATATGACTAGTCAATATTTTATTAATGTGTGGCTCACATCTGAAGATACCGGCAGATATCTGAAGATGCCTGCAGATATCTGAAGATGCCTGCAGATATCTGAAGATGCCTACAGATACCGGAAGATACCTAAAGATATCTCAAGATACTCGAAGATAGTTGACGCGATCGGGTATTTTCCTATTTCCCTTATCACTCGATTCATAACTACTAAAAGTAACCTAGAAATTAGCCAACAAAGGTTGCAGAACAACGAAACAACTCGTCCGAAGCAAAACGAAACGAAATTCAAAGAGTAAAGCAGGACTCATCAGTTCGGTCGCCATTGCACAATCTAGAAAGTGGAACGTCTTCTCATTCCAATACTTGTTCTCACACTCACAACTCATAATACCCAACTAACCTACTAAACTAGCTAACGGTAAAGACAGGAGTAAAGATACACCACAAGTTATTCTTCCAGAGATCGAGACACATGTCCGTTCTCTTTCACCAACATCCCCTCTCTTTCTTCCGCAGACTCCCATGCCAACAAAAGAACGACAAACATTACAAACACCTTCCACTTTTCATAGCCTCCGTATTCCTTCTGACTAGATCGATCCATCAATCCCAAGCCCATATCCGAAGGCTTTCTCTCAACGATCAGAGATAGGCTGTCCATAGGCTGCGCATGCAGAGCAGCATCAAACACCTCCAACAGTAAGCGTTATTTCCAGCCGCGATTTTGTCTGGTTCGTCTTCTGAGCTCCCGTTTCCGTTGACCCCCCTCCCCCTCCAATGTTACCCAAACCCAAATCCCCAGATCTTATCTTATTCTGATCTTATCATAATCACATCTTATCACTCGAAAGCCTGAAGATATCTGCAGTCCGGCCAGGCCCGGTCAGATGATCCTTAGAAGCAGGACTGCGGCCCACAGTCCGGCCCGGCCGGCTCCTACCAAAGCCCAGGCCGACCCAGGCCGACCCAAAGCCTGGCCGGACTGGCCGCTTGCGAACACTGGCCCTGTTCCTCCTTCTCCAATACAGAAAATATCTCCGCAATCCCGAGAAACGCTGCCCCGTGGAGTCCTGTAAATCTCATAAGTTCTTCCGCCCCGTGATAGTACGGACCATCGCTGCTATCCCGATTATACTGCAATAGCAGTAGCTGAGCAGATATGTGTTTATCAAATCTATCCAGAAGCCTCAGTGCAAGTGTTTTGACCTTTTCCGTCACCCCCTTATATGTCTCCTCGAATAAACAGAAGCATATTCTAGAAGGGGTACTGTTTTGGGGGCCGAGTAAAGAGTTGGTGAAAGACTCCGGAAACTTCCAAAATTGAGGTAAGTCAAGCAAACTTTGGCAATTGTTGAGTGAGGATTATCGAATAGGGTAGGATCGCGAGAGAGATGCTCCTGAAGAGTAAAGTGCACCAGCCGGATTGTGGATGAAGATGCCTCAATCGTGACAAGGCCCAGACAGGTGCTACGAGTGTCAGTAACGCAGGAACGTTATCCAGATCAAGATCCGCAGATCCTATCTCCACCCCCAACGCATGACAGAGTTCCTGGGCTCGTAATGGCCGTTCCGAATGCAACACCCACATTAGGACCTTCAGGCCGAGCACTAATCTGTATCCCTTTTGTGCTTTCAGTCTTGTTAAGGTTGCGGTATAGGCATCGCCCAACCCATTGCCTCGCATCACTTCAAGTTTCTTTCTCCTCTGACGAATTGTCACCTCGCCTAGGATAGCATCCATTTTAAGCGAAACGAGGAGGAATCTACACACAATCGTTGGGAAGCATACATCAGCTTAGGGTAACAAAAAAAATACCTGCCGCTGATCCTTATTCGTCACTCGTTAATATTTGTTATGACTCTATAAGATCCTGTTGAAGCAGAAGCGTAGACTATCTCGGAAGGGTGGCTGAATGAACGATGGTGTGCAAAGGTTAATGGTATCTCCGTGAGACTTCTAAGAAAATGATCCGCTTTTCACAGCCCCAACAACCATGGCAATCGCAATTCCGGGTGTCTTCCAATTCGCAAAGTATCCAGATCTAGATTACACTACTTGGCCCCAAGTCAGATTTATTACCCAGTATAGTCAACCCAGTTTATGGCCCTAGGATCCCTCCACGTGGGAAAGGGAACCCTCTGATACGGTATGACCATCTGGCTTCGCGCTAAGAGGATATCACTATATCCGAATATTTTAAGAATTGGTGAGTCTATTTGACCAGCAGGACCGTACATGAGCCCATCCTGCAACAATATCTATCCAACACAAGAGAAAACCAAAATGAAATCAGGAGTCATGGGTGCTCACTCGGCCCACAAGCTCATGGGGTGTTGTAAAAAAAGATGGAATGGCTGAACTGTACAGTACTCGAGTACACCGGAGACTTTGAGAGGGAGAGATGCTGGCGAAACTTCATTCTATTTGATAGGGCCAGCGAGACCCACTCCATACCGATATGCAGTGAGACAGCAACATATTTGTATATCGGGGGTGGAAGGGATTAGGAGGAGACCCTAAGGCGGGGAGGAGAAAACGGATGAGAACAAAATTGCATATCTAATCGATTAATTGAGCGATTGCATGGGAGAGAGGGTAAGCCGAACTCGGACCGCTCTAACCTAAGGCTAAAAAACGTTGGTCAGCTTTGTTGTACTCGAAGACATAGAAAGTGGTGTGTAGGATAGGACTGCTCTTGGGGGTGCTGAGATTAACATTTTGTAGCATAGTTTGGCACAAAGTGATGGGACAGTTTGGGGGTGGCCCATGCCTGACTGATCCTGTCACTTTGCGTTATACTGAGCGACAAAATAAATGTAGTCACTTTCCGGTATCGGTAGTATCATACCCCCGAGTTCATGTATGAAGTTACTATGGCAACAGGGAGGCTCGTCTCTTTGCAGCCTCAAACGATTCTGTAAACAAACAAACCTGACATCATCACCCTACCCTATCCCGTCCTTCAAACTCGCCCTTCAAATATTTTTTCCCTACAATCACGTCTTAGTTCTCTCAGATCTAATAGCACATCCTTGGCCACACTAGGCACCTGGCCACACAAGCACACTATCCCTCTCTACATCCTAGTACGGTAGTTGCCTCGGTATCCTGATGCCACACGGTGTCCCAGCTTAAACCACTCTGATATCGCCCTCACACCTCGCGAAAAATGCTCTATCGCCAAAATGATGTTCCATCCACCTTTATGTGCATCGCCGGAAATACCTGTTGTAGTAAACCCAATAAAATGTTGCATGAGGAGAGATGGACTAGTTACTAGTATTTTGGCATAAAGAAATAGCTCCGTATGGCTGCGGGTACGCCAGTGGCTTGTGGTTTCCGCTGATGCAGAGCCGCACCAAGCCTTGGTGGGGTCCTCTTTGCTGAGCCTCATATCCAGCTACAGGCTCCAAAGAGAAAGCATCGGAGCTTTTCACAACACCAACAGCCCCAGTAACAGCACTACGCTCTCCGGCTACGATACCGGCGGCAAAAGTGACACCTTTCCCATCCTCCTGCGGGGAGTTCAGGAGACGCACAGGTCAAGCCCGCTTTCAAACCTCTGATCCCCGCAACGCGACACCTAACCTCCCCATCCCTCATCTAATACACACTGAGACTTCCATCCGTTTCCTTACTCTACCCTGCTACCTCTCTATTAACCTGTTCTACTACCAGCGCGCGACACCGCCGGCCCATCGCTGGGTAGAGGGGGTCCCTCTCTGTCGCACAGCACGAGGCTGCTACCATGGTCTACCGCTACAACACTCCCGCTCGTCTTCAGCACCCGCAATTCCACCCTCTGGCCAGTGCTGTGCCCTTGGCCCTCAGCGCACCAAACAGCCACGCGACGCCACCCCTCTCAGCTCTATTCCTAACCCTCTCGGAAATGCCTGGAAAATGCCGAAGATGCCTACCTTACGGGAAAGCAGCGAGGAGAACTGCCATCTCTGAATGGTTCGAACCGGTGAGCGTGACCTCATCCTAACGGGGGATAAGTCACCTGCAGTGAGCATAAGGGAACCATGGTGTCTAGATTGACGGGGCCCTCCTGCGCCCGTGGGAGGTGGAGGAAAACCTTGGGAGAAAGTACCTGGTGGAGAGCTTGGTCCTCATGGCGGGGCTCGCGCGTCTGCAGGATAGACTTGAAGATCTCAAAGATCCTTTGGGAAGAGATTTCACTACGGCTGGCTTATTCATTGGCGGCAAGTGGGAGAAGTAACGAAGCAGGTGTCAAGAATATGCTTGAAGGGATCTCCTCATAGGGCGCTACACAAATGCACTACGGAGGTTAGGCGTTTTAAGCTAGTGAGACTTGCTCGCTCTAGGCGATATTGTATGCATACATGCCGTAGTTCAAGTGTTGCTAGGATATGATAGTTATAATATCTCAGCTGGTTGGATGGCTGGATAAGGTGCAGGGTGTTATTGGCGGCAACATTCAGGCACGTGCGCGACATTCCTCAAAGTATCCGGAATGGGAAATAGACAAGCAATCCATTCATGGCATAATTCATGGCTTCTCATCATTGATTTTTGTGAATAGTATCCCACCCGGGGCCACTGACACATGACTCGGGTTCCGGAGGCTTTTTTAAAAAAAGTCGAGCAATGTAGGCATTAGAAGGCGTGAGATGATGGAGCCTAAAGAAGTCATGAACAAAAGTGCAATAACAATGGGCTCTAAGCGCAGCGAAATGTGCAAGAGCGATTGACTAGTTCGGTGCTCTCTCCGCCAGCCAGGGACAGGCTAGGAGATATATAACATGGTCTTGATGGTATGATAATCCCAGTAGTAGAGTGTTGTATTAGGAGTAGAGAGGAGCGCAGGCAACAGGAAGCGCACATGGGATGGAGGAACACTAAAGGGTGGACGAGTGAACGTTCCAGGGCGCGAGGGATGTATGGGGCTATACATGTATAGTTTTCACTACTTAAGCGACCTTTAGCTAGAAAATAGACATCACCTCCTTCTCCTCTCACCACGCCACATGATCATGACACCCATCACCATCAGGTTTAACAATACCCCAAAACTCAAACTCAAAAGAAGCACACCAAGCTGACAATCTAAACCTTAGCGATTTCAGCTAATTTAGAACCTTATGTCCTGTTAGTGATCCAACTCCCGTATCCCTGAAGATAAAGAACCTGAAAGATACATCGTGAAACCAAACACTGGATACGTAATGCCCGATGACGACGAGTTTTTTTCTTCGACAACACCAAAATTAATACCCTATGTCCAGTGGCATAAAGATGTGAAGAAGAAAGACCCACTGCTAAGTGCTTAATTCCCGTGTACCACAAAGCAGCCCTAGCCTATATACCCTGGCTGCATATCCACATATCTGAATATCCGCATATCCGTGTAACCGCATATCCGCATAACCACCGAACCGGATGTCCTATAGTCAATCCAACATGGGGGAGGGGTTACTGGTAGATGAATTAGGGAGGTGAGTTACTTTCGGTGGGCGGTGAAGTGATTTATTGCTAGACGGGTTGCACCGATTTCTCCATTTTTTCACTCGGGTTTTTAGCTAGTAATTAGGGGAGATAAGAGCGGTCATGAGCCTATTCTAGAAATTCACCTTTTCCTTTCACCCTCGCTTTTCCCCCTTCTAAGTTAAACTTGTAGATATGATGCAGCACTTTTTTTTTAACCAAATACATACAGTACAATATCCTATACCTAATCACAAATCCCGCGGTTCCCATCAGTGCCAGCTACCGGTATTACAACACGAAAACTCTGCTATCTTATTTAGAGGCCTTGTTCTAAGACCCTATCAATAATGGATATGCCTATGAGAATTCTTGGAATCCGCAAGCTCCATCAACTCTCTAATCTTCGGGTTTAGCGACAAAAGCTCCAGGGGCGCAGGACGGCGGGGGGAGAAAGAAACAAAGGCAGGCAGACGAATGGCAAAGAGAGCAGAAGAAACGAGAAAAATGCCATCATCAAAGCCTATTTACGTTTAAATCAAGGGAGGTCAATCGGTCGCTGAGCAAGTATTTAGGAAGGCCGTAAAGGGGAAGAGCGAAGGGTGAAACGAGATAGGCTACTACAAAATCCCCGTCGACGGCAAATGGGAGAACACATTTGCTGTTAGGGTGGGTGGTGATTTTGCTTGGGGGATAGCAGAATTTAGGGGCGAGATGGGAGGGTGTTGGGATAGCCTACCGGTAGGTGATTCGGTTGAGGGAGGTGGCTATCCGCTGATTTAGAGAAGGAATCGTTGGGGTCTAATAATGTCGGTTGGTGGTCGGTGACTGCCGATAAGATCGGGGGCTAGCCTCTAAGGTCTACGGCGTCGGTTTCATTGTCATCTTTGATCGCCTCTCTGCCACGGATTAGTCTCCAAGCCTGGCGAGCGACAGGAGGGATGAACGGCCACTGCAATCAACTGCGTCGGGATTGACATGGCCCCGTTCTTGTAGGATCTTCGCGACTCCATGATGTCCTTTGGGGGAATCCAATGATAGTGGGTTTTGGTTTTGGGTATCTGAAGTTGCGGTGCAGACATCGCTCCGCTCCAAGAGCACTTCTTTGTGCCCTCTCACTGATGCCTAGGTGAGAGCTGTCATCCCATGCAATCGTGTGCATTACCGCCCCATCTCTTCATCTCCAATACGGCGGAAACTATCTCCGAAATTCCGAGAAATGCTGCCCCGTGGAGTCCTGTAAATCTCGTAGATTCTCCCGCCCCGTAAAAGTACGGACCCTCACTTCTCTCCCGATTATAGTGCAATAACAGTAGCTGAGCGGGTATATGCTTATCAAATCTATCCAGAGGCCTCAGTGCGAGCATTTTAACATTTTCCGTCATTCCCCTTCTTGCATGCCTCCCCCAGTAAACCGAAGCATATTCTAGAAGGGGGATTGTTGGCGGGGGCCAGAGGAGTGTTGGCGGAAGATCTCGGACGGATCCAAAATTGAGGTAAGTCAAGCAAACCTCGGCAATTGTTGAGTGAGGACTATGGAATAAGGTCGGATCAAGAGAGACGCTCTTGAAGATTAAAGTTCACCAGTCGGACTGTGGACGAGGATTCTTCAACCGTGACAAGGCCTAGATAAGATGCTACGAGTGTCCGTAACGCAGGAACATTTTCGGGATCAAGATTACTGGATGCTATCTCTACTCTTAAAGCATGACAGAGCTCTTGGACTTGTATTGGCCGTTCCGAATGCAACACCCCCATCAGGACTTTCATCCCGAGTACTGATTGATATCCCTTCTGCGCTCTCAGCCGTGTTAGAGTTGCTGTATAAGCCTCATCCAATCCATTGCCCTGTCTCATCTTGTCAAGTTTCTTTCTTCTCTGACGAACTGTCACCTCGCCTAAGATAGCGTCGATATTCAGCGAGACAAGCAGGAATCTTCACACAATTGTTGGTAAGTATACATCCATGATAGAGTCGAACTGCTAAACAGCCGTACTTACATATCAGATACCCCTTCCATGATAGCCCTCACAATATCCGCCCGTAAATTATTGCTCATCGCCTCTAGCTCAGTATCCCTGTCTAGCCTCATTTCCACATAATTCCGGACATCATCTCTGTTAGGACTGATGGGTATCACAACTGACATGGTGAAATATCTTCGAACACCACCCCCGACATGGGGCCCCCCAGTGAGGAATATTCTCGTACTAGGGGACACTCGAATAATGCCTCTTAGGCACTCGAGGAGTTCCTGCAGGCGATTCGGCAAACACTCGTTCAAGGCATCAATACAGATGAAGACCTTGAGTACCAAAGCAATAGCAATCTTCAACATTCCCGTGAGATTTACAAGCTGCAGCCCTCTACCGCCAAACTCCGCCTTCGCTTCTTGAAACGCTTCGCGTACATAATTCGGGATGCTCCCCCTGCCTGCTAGCTGCTTCAAAATAGCGCCCATGATGTTTGTGATGGTTTGGTCTTGCTGTGAAGGGAAGTCGAGATACAAGTCTAAGACGGCGATATTTTCCTTCTTAGCCTGATCGCACATGTTGTCGATGACCAAGGAACTAGATTTTCTGGTAGTTAGTGGTGTTCACTTCATTCAAAGAATCCCGCCTCTTACCTCAGATATGTCTTTCCCACACCCGGATTCCCGGCGCAAAACAAGGCAGCCTTGTCGGCTCCACTCTCACTAGTTACTCCCCCACTCCCGAAACTCACTAGTTTCTAAAAACCAATCCCCTACACTGTCGAACCGGTCGGTGCGAACACCTTGATGTCTGTTATTTGCCTCCAGTGGAGAGAGCCAGCGCATGATTTGCGCATCCTCGTCTGACTCGTAGAAGTTGTTGTCGAAACTACCTGCTATGTTACCGGAGTGGACATTTCCGCCGCCCATGTTGACCGATATTTGTGCCATGATAGTTCTCTCCCAAATTTTGAGTTGGTATGGAAGTACTAAAACTACCTTTACGGCGATGGAAGGAGTTTATGAACTTTTTGTGAGTCAATCCGAGGAAAAACGGGGAGATGAGAGTCGCTGTGCAACAATCTCTGCCCAATCATCCCCATGCAAAGGCGGTGGAAGCTGGAGGCTTCGAGAAATTTCTAGTTTTGACACTAACACTAAGCTCACGATTACTGATAGAATACGATATTCCACTCTTGCATAAAGTTAACTTACCGGCACTGCGCCATAGTCTACGATATTACCCTGCTCATAAGCAGCCATATTCGTTAATAGTACCGTAACTTAATACCTGAGGAGCGCTTTAGCTTTCTACCCCTACTCAACCCCTGTCTGCCAATCCCGGTAGCCCTATTTATAAAAATGCTAGGGTTGATACAGAAATAGTGTCGAGATGCGGGTTAAAACCCTCTCAGAGACTCTAGCGATTGTGTAATCGGCCTAGTTTGTTCTCCGAAGAGAGAGCTAATAGCTCTCACACCCGAGCTCTGTTAGTCTTGGCTAAAAATGGCAGTAAGACTGATTCGAACTGAACTAACTTTCCCTTTAACCGAGTGCTCTTCACTCGGATGGCTAAACATAAACTAGAAGCTTTCCTATGGTATGATAATTAATTCAAAATCTCATACTGACTAACCGTTGACTCTAAAGCTCTATCAATGGCCGAGCCCATCCTGCAACTCAACAAACTATCCAACACAGAGACAACTAAACTGTAGTCATGGCTGCTCACTCGACTCTGCAGAATCTGGGTGTCTTGTTGGTCAAGCTTCCTGATAACCCACGATTGAAATGGAGTGGAATGACATGAATGGAGTTGAATAGCTGAAATGGTTACCTGTGAGGTTGGTAAAACCTTGTATATAGAATAGCAGGCTAAGTTACCGGCAACCTTGAAATTGAGAAAAAAATTCAAGGAACAGATATTCTCACGTTTAAGGAACTATATTTTTTTATTTTCTTCAGGAAGGATACCTAGTGTCTTTATGGCTAAAGTTAGAACTCACGTCTCGCTAAGAATGTCTTATAAATCCCTGAGAATACGTTCCGGACACCTTCATGTGCATTGCCCGAGGTAGTAGTTGTAAACACAATAAAATGTTCAATAATCAACTGGTGATTTCGGCGTGGGGAGGGGGTAGATCAGCATCTGGCTGTGGCAGGGGCGTGATGGCTTAGTGGCTTGTTGTGCCTTCGGCAAATGCAGAGCCGCATTGCACGCTAAGCCTCAATGGAGAAATGGTTAGAGCGTTTCACACCAACATCAACAACCCCGGCTAAGGGAATAACCTTTTTCAGCCAGAATATTCGCAGCAGAAACAACACTACTTCTATCCTTCTTCTCCTGCTGGGAGCTTGGGGGACTCCACAATCGAAGCACTCTCAGACTTCTAACGAGGAGCATATACAGCAGTTTTAGCAGTGCAACATCAATCTCCGCATCGCTCTTTCAATCACACAGATGCACTCTAGCGCCCGTTTCCTTGCCCCACTAACCCCCCACTATCTTCCTGCTAACCCGTTTCACTGCCGTCCGAAGACACCCGCAGCCCATTCTATCGCACCAGGCCAGACTCCACTTCGAGGACCGGCACCACAGCACTCCCGCTCGTCTCTACCTGAAACCCTGCGCTCTAGCCAGTGCCGTGCCCTCGGCCCTCGACACACCAAACACGCCCCCCCCTGCCTCTCAGTCCTATTCTGAGCCCTACTCGAAAACTACCGAGAAGAGGCGTAGCCATAACAAGACGGCAACGGGGCGACCGCTATCTCTGCACGATTCTGACCTCTGTACCGACATCGCCCTGACGGGGGTTAAATCGTTCGCGGCGTGTACGGGGGAGCCTTAGTCGCCGAGATGGCTCTCATGCGGGGAAAGGGGAGGGGGCCCTTGGGGGAAAGTGTCTGATGGAGAGCTTCGCTCTCATGATAGGGCTCGCGCGTTGGTAGGATAAGCCTCCAAGTAGTCGCAGATAACAAAGCTCCTTTGAGAGATTGTTCCGCCTACAACTGGCTTATTTGGTTATAACGAGGGGAGGATGTAATAAAGGAGCCCAGGAAGTTGCGGAAGGATCTGGATGATAGACTGCAAAGGTTAGGCGTTATGGGCCCGGTAGATCTGCTCGCGCTAGCGAAATTTCCTGGGGGAATGCCGTGGTTCGAGTGTTTCCGAGGTAGCTATCTCAAGGCGGGTTGATGGTTGGATAAAGTGCCGGGTATTATTGGCGGCAACTTCTAGGCGTGAGCTCTACGTTTCTCCAAATGTCCGGAATGGGAAACAGACAGGCGATCCACTCGTGGTATAATTTCATGACTTCACAGCACTAGGTTTTGTAAGCACCACCGCAACCTAGGTCCCCGATGCACAACCTGTGTTCCAGAGGCTCTCAAAAACGTCGAGTAAGGCATTATGAGGCGCGAGGGGGAGGAAGTTGAGGAGGTTACTGATGCATGGATTAGGAAGGAGAGACACTTTGAGTTTGTGGGTCGGTGAAGTGGCTTATAACCATGGATGTTGCACCGATCTCTCCGTTGTTTCTCATTTGGGTTTTTGGCTGGCGGGGAAGATAAGCGCCATCATGGGCCTCTTTCACAAATTCGCTTCTTCCCTTTTCTTTCTCTATTTGCCCTTCTAAGTTAAACTTGTCGATATCATGCCACATTTTTTTACTAAATACATACAATATCCTGTACCTAATCATAAATAACCGTTCCCATCACTGCTAGCGATTCTGACACGACAACTTTGTTATTATCTATTTCAGCGGGTTTTTTCCCCGGAACAAATCAGTCATGAATATGCCCATGACAGCTCTTGAAATCTATTTACAAGCTCCCCTAGACCTGTAATCTCCAGATTTAGAAATAAAAGAGCCAAGGAAAGAAACAGGCGGAGAAGAAGAAAAACCACAGCAGAGGAGCAGCGAAACGCCAGAAGAAACAGGGAAAATGCCCTTATCAGATCCTGATTGCATTTAAATCGGTGGAAGTCCTGCTTATACCAATCCGCCTTCGGGCAAGCATTTAAGAAAGGATGTAAAGGGGAAAATGAAAATGAGATGGGTACGACAAACTTGTTGTGAGACAGTCTGTGTCCAATCACCCCCCTGCCAAGGAAATACAGGGGCGATGCGGGTTCGAGGAATTCCAGTCACGGATGCTAGGATCACCAGTATGGATAGCCACAAAATGCGATATTCTACTCTAGTATAACTTAGTGCACGGTAGCCTTGGATTTCAACCCCTACCGTACTCTAATCCTGGCAATTAATGCCAGTAGTAGCTTAATTGGGAATCTGCTGAAGTAGACACTATTCTGGGTTAACTGTGGTGAGTATTTCGCAGAACATCCGAGTACCAAGACGCGGTCGCAGCTCCAGGGTTATGGAACCCTCCAAATTGTAGGCCCTAGCGATCCTGTGATCAGCCTACCGGTAGTTTACCCTCCCGGAAGAGAGCAGACCATGAGAGTTCCCCATTGGAGCGAGCATTCCAGGACGACCTACCGGCTTCTCTGGTGGGGCGGTAAGGCCAATAACCATTGTGTGAATCCCGCATCCAAAAGCTGTTGGTTATGTCTGGCGACAAAAAAACTCAGGCGGTTGGCTAAAGGGGAATACCTAGGTGAGAAATTTCAAGAGGTTGCAAGAAGCATGAGAACGATTCCTTTTTTTTTGTAGTGGAGATATCAAGCCTATAAATTAAAAACTCTTGATTTTTTTGCACAATGGGGGGGGGGGGGGTATAGTACTGTACATGCAAAAAGTAAATGACAAGGACCATTATTGTAGGTTATCTCTGGTTTATCGATTCCATGGACCTTGTACAGTGCCGATTTTTTCTTCTTGAAATCTACTCTCTACCTGTTCTGCAGCTTAACTAGGCCTATGGTGAGCCCCCGCGGATTCACCGGGGGATCAAATGGTCAGAATGCTGCGCACCCGAGCAGTGTTAGAGCGCCCTCATCTGGGCGATTGGGGTCGACATCTTATTGGTTAAGTAGGAGTTTGACAACCCCTTCATATCCCTCGGCAGCAGCACACCCGAGTGGTGTTCGATTATTCTCATTTCGACGATTGGGGTCGGTATCGTTACGCTCCAGCAGCAGCTTAACGGCTCCTCCATGGCCCTTGATAGTAGCACAACTGAGCGGTGTTTGATCCCATACATCTGAGCGATTAGGGTCGACATCTTTCCGGTCAGGTAGGAGTTTGACAACCAATTCATACCCTTTTTCAGCACCACACGAGAGTGGTGTGTTGCCTTGGTTATCTGGCCTATCAGGGTCGATATCTTCCGCTCCAGAAGTAGCTTGACTACTTCGTCATGCCCGTTCTTGTGCGCCATAGGAGTGGCGTATTACCAGCGCAATCGCCTTGGTTGATCTTGGAACCTATTGCATTCATGAAGGTAGCCACAAGCTCATGAATCCCAAAAAATGACGCAAAATGTAATCTAGTGAAGTGCGGAGAAGCACCTAGGCATACGAGATATCCTAGATGCAGCACTTGCTTGGAGAGCGATACGGGGGATATGTGGTCCTCATAATTATCCAAGAACTTTAACGCAAGGGCCCTCGCGGAGTCCGAAAGTTCCCTCTTCGTATGTGCTCCCCAATATGTCGAAGAATAATTTAGGAATGACTGGGTTTGGTGGTCTGGGAGAGCGTCAGATGTGAGGCCTTTGAACTGTGGTGAATTAAGATAAGTCAAGCATGTTTCTGTGATTACTGAGCGAGGCTGACTCAAGAGGTCTGGATGGGTGCAAAATATACTCTTGGACAGTATAGTGGATTAACCGGACAGTCGAAGCTTCCTGGTCAACAGTGATCAGTCCTTGAGAGCAACCTAGCATTGCACCGATCGAAGGAGCATTCTCACTGTCGAAGTCCGTCGATCCTATCTCCACGGCCAGCGCGTGACGCAGCTCATCCACCTCTACCGGCCGCTCCGTGTGACATATCCAAGTAACAGTAGCCATCGCAAACCTTGTCTTCTCCCCGCCTTGGGCCTTAATCCGCCCCAGAGTCACGCCATATGCATCTGCTAACCCTACCCCATTCTTCACTACCTTGAGGCTTCTCCCTCACCGAGCAATACTCGTTTCTTGCAGGATTGCCTCGATATGGAGAGAAGCTAGTAGGAAACTGGAGTTTCGATATGTCGGCTATTAGCCTGAGGTAGCTTTGTACGCATTTGCCTATGCGATGGTTTCTACATACGTTGCAGAGCTAATTTCGGAAATGGTTTCCATAATGTTTCCATAATATTTGCCTCTAACGTGCTGCTTACCATCTCCGGCGTAGTATCATTCTTGAGCTTCTCACGGAGATACTTAATCACACCATCTCCCGTAGGCTGTATCACAACAAAATTTGCCGCTCAACCCAATTTCCGTTCCACTCGCTTTGGACATGTGATCTTCCGGTCACCAATATGCGAGTATGGAGCGACTCCTGCACAATCTGTCCTAGCAATTCAAGCATTGCCATTCGGTGCTCTGGAAAACATTCGTCAAGTGTTTCAACGTATATAAATGGGCACCTTGTTCTTGCGAGGACCTGGAACATGTTCAAAATTCCTGACACTTGTAGTCCCCTACCCCCAATCGCCTTTTTCTGGTTTCGGGAACATAGGACCACCGCTTCTGGAATTCCATCCAATCCACTAACCAGTTGTCGCAGTAGTGAGCCGAGCCTATTTACTGGTGACAGCTCATTCCTGATAGCAAAATCGAAGTAGAAGCAGGCAACGGCAGTATCTTGTTGGGATGTGTGTGTGATACGTATGTGAGGTGAGATGTTCGTTAATGACTAGTCGTACAAGAGAGAAGACTACTTAAAGGAAATCCCATGCCAAGCCCACTCCCGCACAACCAATGATAGACCTAACCCATAGACATGACCTAAGTGGGTAGCCGTACCTCAACATATCGTAGAGCTAATAGAGCTAACACTCCCCCTACGGGTACCACACGTACTTTTGTATATAGCAACAAACGAAAACAAACAATGATATCTATACTCCAATGGAGTAGTACAGAATAGTAGAAACAAAGGAAATTATTAGAGTAGTCCACACATACGAACAAACTCCAAATGCTTGCTAACTACTAAAGGTTTGGTTAAACCATCTGCAATCATCTTATCCGTCCGGCAGTAATCCATTA
>Ga0307509_10000879_pt1 | contig 51799 bp, 57 predicted proteins | sample 10_EM_MG_FD_202245 | JGI IMG/M metagenome (GOLD analysis project Ga0307509, IMG submission 202245) | Populus trichocarpa ectomycorrhiza microbial communities from riparian zone in the Pacific Northwest, United States - 10_EM | ecosystem: Host-associated > Plants > Roots > Unclassified | place... | reverse complement strand
GGCTGAAGCAAAACATTCAACACAGTCAGGAAGAGTCCAAAATGAGCCTAGTTTTGGCCATAAAAGGTTAAGTGGACGCGTTTTATTGCGAATTCGAGACAGATTACGAAGAAAACTCTTATTTCAACGTACTAGCGGCAGGCGAAAAAACCAGGTAATGCGGTACCAAAGGGCAGGGGGACGAGGCTCATTTGTGGCTGGCACATTCAGAGGTAAGCGAAGCCTACTGATGTTACACAGTATACTGCATCGGGTGGCCCTACAGCTTCGACTGCGAGCACCGGATCATGTCGAGCAGCAGGTGCGGCTGGGAGTGATTATCGATGATGAAGCAGCATGAGGAAGACTGGGTCTAAGCTACGACATGTCGATCAGGGTCATTAAAAAATTGGAAAACCTGAATCCGGTCCCGATAGAGATTTGTGTGGAATCGGTAGAAGTGGTTTTCTGATTTTTACTGACCTCCCTGGAGCACCCGTACCGCTGACTTAGGTTGTATACAATAGGTAAGCCCAGGCCTTGTACCTCCACCAATATAATGAAGAAAGAAACAGAAAACTGTAATACTGCCATAACTTATCCCAAGAATCACACACGCGCCCCACAACCGAACTCCCAAGACAACGACTAACATTCTAGTTACTCTGGACTCTCAGAATTCTAGGTTGAAAGTTGAAAAGCAACTTTAAACCTACGAATTACGAAAATGCTTCCAGTATGATATGATAGCTTGTTCTGCTTCCTGTTCCTAACCTTGGCCCGAGACTCCTTGGTCTCCGCGCCAAGTTTGCCTACGGTACTAGCTACCCTCGTCGCGTTCGCACCCTTCATATTTCCATCTCACAACCCCCCCATCACACCCTCTGCCCCTTCGGTCGGTGCCCTGGTCTTGCAGTGCCCACTACAAGGACCTCTCGCACGCCCCATAGAGCTTATGGTTCTGGCATGTGCCCTATTATTAGACCTGTTCATCCAACCATTTCCAATTATATATAGTGCCGGGATAGCCAGAACCTCCAAGTTCCCTCCTTCACTATCTACAGTACTTCTGTTGTCATACTACCAGTACTGCTATCACTACCCCACCTCCGCCTAGTTGACCCCTCTTTGTCTAGTCGCACAGCATCCTCCCCCTCCTCCCCAACACATACGGTACCAAAGCCTAAAGTAACCAACACGCATAAATAAGCCAGAAAACTCACAAGATCAGTCGGGCGTGTGCACGCACAGATTTCCGTGGCGAATTCTCCTGCCCCGGATGAGAGCGCTCGGAGGAATGTTACCGGTTTGAGGTGATAGGTCTCTTGAATGCCGCTCAAAAGGGGTATTTTTGTTTGAAGGCCGGTGAAGGTGTCTGGGCTTTTGATGCGGACCCCCCCCCGGAGGGCTACCGTTGCGGAGAAGTGGTTTAGGCCTTGGATGGGGGGTTAGGAAGGGGCTTAATAATTGGGAGAATAAAGGTGGGAAGAGGTGTAAGAGTGAAGATGAAGATGACTGAGGATTGGGAGGACGGTTTCGGTGGCCTTTTTAGAGGTGGTTTTTTTGCGAGCAGGGCTTTCGGTCATAGAATTAGCTGCCCTTTCGCAACTAACCTCTAGGCCTTCTTTTGAAATTTCTGATTTGTTTCATAATAATATTATGTATATTCCGTTGGTAATATCATATATCCCCGTATGATACTAAGAGAATGTCAGAATAGCCTGTACTACAGACATTACTGCTGCTAAGACAAATCTTATGTATATTTCATTAGCATTTCATAATAAGAATTAGAGATTATGCACGTTTCCTTATCTGGTGTTCAAAATTCAAGTGGGACCGAAAAAGTAAGAAGGCACAAACGATGCTAAACCGGGGATGGCCAATTCCGCACACTCATGCCAGCACTAATACATGGATCAAAATAGGATAACTTCATGGGGTGCTCAGAAAAGATGCAGGCTGCCTGACTTCTATTGTAACCCCAAATGAATTTGGATTCTCTGAAGAGCAGGAGCAAGAGGGAAAACTTTCCTCAAAGTTGGGCCAAGACCATTATTGAGCCCGTGATCTCTATAGAATTAATTAGGATTCCATCTACTAGTACAGCTCACAAACTCAACACTCTCTTTTGCACGTTATTAGGTTTTGCTCTTGCTCTTGGTTTTGATTTACGACCGATATAGCTAGATTGCGCGGGATTGAAATTTTGAAAAAGGGTCAAAGCTTCGACCCTTGAAATAAAATGGTTTTTCTTCTGATTCTTTTGGTGGACCTGTGAATCTGTGAATGGTTGAGTTCATCCGAAGTGTATCTTGGTTTCCATAAGCTCCAAGGATTTTCCCTGTCTGGCTCAACGGCAATGCAGGTATCCCAAAGGGTAGGGGTAGGGCTGTAAAGGTATCATGCGGGAAGCGGACATACATAGGCTCGGACTGCACGTATCGTTCCCAAAGCCCCGAGGCCGCCCCCCGTCGCGCGTCTGCTCTCTTCCGTCGAGGAAGCAAGTTCTTCGGCCCTACAGTACCGAGCGCCAGCTCGTTCCTAAGTAGGCTTGGATCTAATTCCTTAATAAATCTCCGAGGTGTCCGAGTGACCACACATGAGTCCTAGGCGGCACAGTTTACTTAAGTGGGTGAGAGCTCTGTTTGTATCACGCAGCAGAGCTCTGGTATCGGAAACCTTGGTATAAAAGAAATCCCAATGCAAGGGATTGAGATCTTATTTCCGAGCGTATCACCCGGGAGAACCTCTCTTCGATAAAGGTAAATTTTAGCCCCAAAGGAGGGATTTCCAACTCTCCTGCCCTTATCAAGACACTGCTTACTTGTAGCAATGCCGAGAATTGCTGTATGATATTTCTCTAGGAGTGATACCACAATGGTGCTACGCCACTGCTCACAATAGCATCAACGCCTCTTGTTACTTTTGACTATACAGCTACATTGCTTGTCCTTTAGCGCTCCGCACATCCAACCTAATGCCCAAACGCAATCAGGTGTGTGGGACTGAGGAAGCGTACTGTACAATTGGATACCGGTGTTGTGGGAAATCATCCAATGAAGCAGCTAGAAAAGACAACTTACTTCACCAACCTTCGTCGGAAGAATTGTCATGGCTCTTCCTCAGAAATATTCACTTCACGTGTGACGGCTTCTGGCTGCAAACCCATCGTAGATCGGTCCGCCCTGGACTCATAACATCACACGAACCATCACGCCCAGCAATAGCATGACCAACAACCTAAGGCTAACTAACTCCCGAATCCACTCCTGCTGGAACATACCTTCCGAAACCCCGCTCAACCACAACACCTCGAACTCCCCCCACACCCTCATTCCTCCGGGTATCTTGCTCATCTGCTTTCCGTCCTTAAACTGCTGTTCCCCATAGTATCTCCCTTCCCCGACAACCCCTCGGTATCGCTAAGCTCAGGATAGTCAACACCGGACCCCTTCCTATGTGTGATTTGCTATCCACGATATCGTTTTTTATCTATGGCTCCGTTCTTGTCCCTCGCTACGCAGTGAGTCATTGGCCTTCTTTAACGCTGGAGGGAGCAAGGTGCGGAGCGCCGGGTTGAATGTCGGAATCGCTCGTTTCGCTCCTTCAATGGTAGGGCCGTAGGTGACATCCTCTGGCCACTGTAGGAATTGCCTTTGGTCGTGGCGGAGGTGTTCGCTAGGGGATCTGACATCTCTGTGGTGAGGTGGGTTGTGAAGGCTGTTTCGAGCGTGTTCGTTTTTCTTAGTCAGTTTCTACGTGAAGCTGGGGGATTGCATTGCAGAGTGTGGTTCTGGGTGGAACTACATGTTCGCTCACTGAGCGATACTTGGTGCGTCGACGTTGATGTACGCCATGGGGATAAGTACAGTTCTGAGCGCCGTACAGGTACTGCCCTGTGGGGTATTCGAGCAATCTATGATACCAAGACTTGACACCAGCGATCTGCACTCTATATAGACACTCGAGCCAACCGGAAATAGCAGCCCTCATCCGAAACAAGATTCACGAGCCTGCAGATGCCAAAACCAAACCTTCCTGACCCCGAACGATCCTAGGCGAGTGAGAACCCATGCAAGGCGGCAGCCTGTACTCTGGAGAGGAGACTACCCGTCGAACAGATCGAGTGAATAAATCACGAACGTATGCATTACGATATTAGTGTCATAGAATCGCTACAACCAGAATCTAGAAGGTAGCAAATGAATATCGTTTCTCTTGGGGTTTATCTTGGCTTAGGCAGGTTAAATATCGGAGCAGACGCAGTGGAAGTCCTAAGTTTAGCAATATTCCTCGGAAGTCAATTGCAAATACTGCCGCATTCCAGCAGAGAATGTGAAGTGATCATGACCCAATGCTACTTATTATACAGGAACCTCCGGTTCTTAATGAAGGGAAAAAATAATAATCTAATTATCCTTCAAGAAACTCACCTAATACTCAGCAACCCAGACAGCAGCCATTCCCATCCCGGTTCCAATACACATAGAAGTCAGCCCAATCCTTCCGCCCGTTCTCTTCAGCTCGGTCATCAAAGTTGAGACTTGGCGGGCGCCAGTGCATCCAAGCGGATGACCGAAGGCGATGGCTCCTCCCTTGGGGTTGATCTTGGCTTTATCCAACCCTAACTCCTCCGCACACCACAAGCACTGTGAAGCAAACGCCTCGTTGATCTCGAAGATGTCAACGTCATTCTTTGTGAGACCAGTCTTGGCGAACACCTTGGGGATGGAGGCCCAAGGACCGATACCCATCAACAAGGGCTCAACCCCAGCGATTGCCGATGTAACGAATTTGCCGATAATCTTCTGCCCAAGCTTCTCGGCGGTGCTACGGCGCATGAGAAGAACAGCAGCAGCACCATCAGAGATCTGAGACGCATTTCCAGCGTGGATAGAGCCGTCTTTAGCGAAGGCGGGGCGGATCTTGGATAAACCCTCTGCGGTCATTCCGGGGCGAATTCCGTCATCCTTGTCAACAACAATGCGTTTAGTCTCTCCGGTCTTGGGATCCTCAAAGTTGACCTCGAGTGGGTAAATCTCTTCAACGAAGAGACCGGCTTTTTGGGCCTTCTCGGCCTTCTGGAATGATTCAGCAGCGAAAGCGTCCTGCTTTTTTCGAGAAATGTTCCTGTCCTTAGCCATCTGCTCTGAAAGTACGCCCATGGGAACCTTGCAGTTCTTGGCTTGAACGTGGTTGTCGAGGAGCTCCGAGAATTCGGTAACGGCACCAGGGCTGTCGAAATGTCAACAACAATTACGAGAATCCGGGTCAGAGCAACATACCCATACTGAGTGCTCATGCTCTCAACACCAGCTGCGACACCAACGTCGATTTGCCCACCACGGATTGCGTTCGCAATGTTGGCACACGCAGACAGACCGCTGGAACATTGCCTGTTCAGCGAGTACACGGCGGTTTCAACGGGGAATCCAGCAACCAAGCTAGCGGCCCTGGACTCTGTGGCGCCACCACCGGGGGCGAGCACTGTTCCCACGGCAACGTCTTCAACAACTGCAGGGTTGATTCCAGAGCGCTCGATGAGCCCCTTGAGAACGCCAACCAACAGGTCTTGTGCCGGGGTATCTTTGAAACCACCACGTCCACCCTTTGTCAAAGCTGTTCGTAGAGCGCATGTCACAACAACCTAAATTTTTTGTTAAACCCATTTTTCAAAAGAAGGAAACCAGGAGCTGTCGTAGCGCACATCATCGGCATGCTTCTCGAGAAGACTATCGCGGGCTGACTTGCTGCCCGGAGCAAGTTGTTTCGTAATCTGGTTGAGGCGAGCGGAGGCTGGAACCGAGTCAGTTTGCAAGTCCCTGAGCAAAGCGTAAGGTCAAAAAGACAACAACCAACCAGACATTATGATAACCAACGATTTCAAAACAAACACAAAACCGGTATATGTAGGGTTGGTCAGGGGGGCAGGCAATACGAGGGAGTGAGGGGAGGAAGCGAGTAGAGAAGCGAGGAGACGATAGAAATAGTCTGGGGAAACTTTCGGTGGGGAGGAAGAGCACTTGGGCTCTGGGGAAGCTTTATGGCATGTGACGCCAAAAAATCTTTGTTGCACAACTACCAAGACAGGGCCAGATTTTTGAATACAGCATGTGAAAGCGGGCGATTCGAGTGACCCTATGGGTATTTTTCGGCACGGGCTTACTCCGGTTGGTTGTCTGCCAACCGAGGTCTCATTCAGCCGATTGTTACAGTAAGAGCGAAGACGCTTTGTTGCCCTTCCTCGGACCGGAGTAGATTTTCACCAATGCTCATCGCTGAATTTATGTGTCCGCCTTTTAAACCTAACCCAGGCTATTTCTGTTCCCAGTGGGTGATCCATAAGGTTTATTGGTCTTATTTTCTTGCTCCGCCATACCTCGGTATCATTAACGGTCACTCGACGGAAAAAACTAGTTTCTGTATCGAAATCTGGCAGATGGCTGCGATGCCTGATGAGTTGCAGGTCCCTCTGGAAGTTTATTTGCTATTCCGCAAGTATTGGTGTGGCCTTATTGTCATTAGTTCTGCCTAGAGATGAAACATCTGATCTTTAATCCGAGCTCGCTTTGGTCTCGGCCCCCCACGAGACCCGTCTCTTAAACTCGTGGGTTCACAAAATTTGAATTCAAAACTCAATACCTTTTGGAACTCGGCGCCTTATAAATAACTTATGGGAAATCGCTCCAAATATAAAAGCATGGTTGAAATGAAATTCCGCCAAATAAGAGAAACCTAGCATTGGGGTGAAATATTACCCAAGCACTAATGGCCATACCGTAAAATAAGTATGAGCAGTATCATCCGCAATTACTCATCCCCACCACCGATTCCCACCACACCGTAACCCAAAACTCTATCCAAAACCATATCAACTCCCCACTCCAGTTCATACCCCGCCGCGCCCCTCGGGAACCACTGCCACCAGTCATCCCACGGCCCGGGTTCCATCGCCTTTACAAACTCCCAGTACTCTGGATACCACCCTCCAAACTCCCAGTCAATCACCGCGGCAACTTCCAGGCTCTTTGGATCGACCATAATGTTCCCTGGATGGAGGTCACCATGGGACAGAACTATTCTATGAGATGCTGATAATAGAGCGTTTAACCGGGAGGATTCAGCCCTCGAGATAGTGTTCGGAGGATTGGATAAGAGGAAGTCGTTGAATTCTTTTTCGGAGCAGATGTTGTGGCCAATGCGAGTGTACTGGCGCCAGTCCTTCACCATTCGGTTCCAGCCTAGTGGACTGCCGGGCGCATACTCTATTTCCCTTAGGGAGGATAGGATTCCTGAGAGCTTTTCGGAAATGTGGATTCTCTGTTCGTAGTCAAGGACAGACCAGACATCGTGAAGGGTTTTACCAGCAATATGTCTCATAAAGACATATACCTTCGATCCGATACGCAGTACGCCATAAGTTTCAGGAATAGGAATGTTGCGATTTTGTACCCTAATGTAGTCGATTAAGTCCAAATGGTCTAGGTTTTCCTCAGAGATGTGGATCTTGATGGTCAATGTTGGGGAAATTTTTATAACGCAGATGGAGCGGGAGGGGATGAATCTTGTACAAAGGATGTCTCCTTGGAGAAGGAGAGTAGTAAGGCTTTTGGTTATTGTTTCTGATATTTGCGGAGATGAGAGGTGTGGGAGGAGGTTTTTGGAGACGTTTATTATGGATAAAACTTCCGGAGATAGTTGCCTTAGTATAGTGATGGGCTCCTCGGGGGGTGGCAAGAACGATTCTTTCTGTTCAGGAGGCCAGCCGGATTCAGTATCAATCTCAGAGATTGATGGAGAATCCTGCGAGAAGACTGACCCAGCCTTGAATTCTTGGCCCATGTTTCCTGCTCGAAGAAGGGTGTTAGTAATGGGGGGACGGGGCGGGGTCCGGAAGGGGAACACAAATGTTAAATAGACCCCGCTCGCTGGTAGTTAATAGGAAGATGGGCAATGGACGCTTTCGCACGCGCTCACTGGGGAGGCTTTCTGGGTTCGTACAGGCACGGGAAAGCAGAACGAATGGAAGAGAAACAAAGAAAACAAAACAACTATCACCGCAGCTGTGTTCTTGGAAAGTGTTCGTTGCTGTCCTTCTTGTAGATGTGGAGCCTCCGTTGGAAAAGGAGGGAGGCGCAGAAAGAGGCACTTTTATATCTCTCTAGAACAGCCCCCCCCCGCGGACACTTCTGGCCACAGCCACCCCATGAACCATCGGAAATTAAATGCAAGTAGCATAGTATGAGGGTGTGCACAAAGAACGACAAACACATTTCTGTCCCTATAGTAACGACCTTTCAAACTCAATCTTATGATACCCTGGCCATTAAACTCATAATTCTATGCCCGATAACCCTGGCAGCTAGTTGCGGCGCCCCCAAACCCGCATATGTATCCATTATATGAATACCACCCTACCAGGGCACCACCAGAGCGTGATCATGTTGTCGTTTTCGAGAGTCTTTCGGGGTCTCTGGAACCCTGTTATTGAACTCGGCTAGACTTTTCTTGTGTTCAACTTTGAGAGATCGTCAACTTGCCCCCCCGCCCCGCTACATAAGGGCTCAGGCATTAATGGAGTATTTCGGAGGGTGAACACGCGTATTCCTTCTATCATAGATAGGGTCGGTTAGGTTGAGCTGGCTGCCCTAGCGGAGTAATGGAAGAGGGAATGATATGCAGAGGGGTATACAAACAATACCCGACGCAAAGCTTCTGAAAACTCTCAAAATGTGACGAATACTTGAACCGGGAAGACTACCCTAGAATCTCGAATAATTGAATGTGCTATGTGGTCAAGAATTCCCTAGCTCGGAAACGGGGGGGGTATCGCGGCAAAAAAAGAGCTGCTCAGCCCCTCTGTGAGGCATGGAAAAACAAAAAATCACCAGACCTTACCAGAGGAGGCAACTCCAACGACATAGCACATTGCTCAATTATTCGAGATTTTACGGTATGTGTGAAGTGACACTGTCCCGAACAAGGGTATCTGAATTTTTATTTTATCATTATGACTTCAAAAGCAATACTCAAATATGAGAGACCTTATTACCGTAGTACAAGTGCACGTTGCAATGCAAAACCTGGAAAAATGCGCCGGCGGCGACTTATCACAGGTCACTTTCGAAAATACCCTACCGCTGCAATAACCTTTGGCGATCCCCACAATATCGCACTTATTCCCGGGTTTGATATCCCTACCATGCAGCAAGTCCTTACCAGTATTATGGGATTGTGAAACTAACGGCAATAGCAACTCACAGGTGATCTATCAGCCTTCAGCCAGCTCAATATCTGTCTGTATTACATAGCGCAAATTCGAGGAGGGCTCCGAATTTCGTTGAGGGTTATTTGAAACAGTAGCTATAATCGTTGCGATTTGTAACCTATGAGCGGCAGGCGAGAGAGAGGCTCTACTGTACCAGTGGTGTTGTTAAGTTGTGGCGAGGTCAGGTTGTGGCAATGTTATAACGACTGCCCATGCTGTGCCCGAGCACCGGTATCGATTTGTAGTTGGCCAACTCTTGGCAGTTGACGATAGAAACCGAGGGTAGCCGGTGGTGGGTGGTGTGTTTAGGAACCGCTGAGGGGGGGGGGACTTAGGAGATGTGTGGAGTGGTCTCATATAATGGCAGTTTTCTGTTCCATCGAGCGTCTCCCTATCTAGTGTTACTTCTTTATGGTATTAAAGAGAAGTACACAAGTGCGGGTGCCTATTCTCTGGCGTCGATGATGCCGTGTCTCTGGGGACGTGTTTCGTTTATGAGCGCAGTCCTATAGACTACCTATCCTCTATAGAAATCGAGTCCTTATTTCCTTTGCCCAGGCCCAGCACTATGGTTGAATGCCCGTTCGTTCCCTACTAGCACGATACAAGTACGGCACGGCAAGGGCACGGTAAGTGCAGTCCCACTCCACTATCCCTTGGGCGATCTGAAGCACCAGAACCCGCTACCAGAACGCTAAAGCTATTTTGGTGAGATTTGAGTGGAGGGAATATTTAAGCTGACCACCATCGCTGAGTCATTTGAGCTCAAAAAGACCGAAAACGTCTACTTCCTGACCGAGTAGACTGCAAGCTAGTTCAAAAGTGCAGACTAAAAGAAAGAAGATCATAGCAATTTCAATTCGGCTATTTGAAATAAAAGTCAGCAAGATTGGTAGAGACGAATCTATTTTGCCTTGAAAGTGTCACGAATTTTCTCCCTCCACTGCCTCATATACACTGCATTGGACGGGATCCTGAAATTCCGGTCGTCCAAGATAGTGGGGTGTGGCTCACTATCACAAGAACTCGAATTACCGGATCTCGACCTAGGACGTCGGAGTTGCCTTTGATAGTAAGGTCCAGTGTTGTACTTTTTGTTTTTTTTATTATCTTAGATCTAGGGGAGAAAGCATTGCAGAGACTAACCGCCTCAGCTAAAGAGAGGAGATTCTGGACTTCTTAGCGAGAGGCTCAATTGTTATCCTATCGAACTCAGGCGTATTAGTAAAAATTGGGAAAACTACTTTTGCCGACCTCATACAAATCTCTATGTAGATGATAGTTACGCTCCCTGGTCTCTATGGACACATCTGAGCACTCTACGTGCTCAAATAGAAGATGAGGGCGAAAACTCTGGGATTCCCTTTTGTTGGTTATAGTGCCCGGGGGGAAGCGCCGCAAACTCGGCCCTCAGTTTGCGGCGCGAGATAAGAAAAAAAGAATGAGCACAGCGCCTCATCAGGAGAGGCGACTAAATTTACGTCGCCCTGACTCACTTACCCCCTACCGGTATTTGAGCTTCTACGATTCTCAGAACAGAGGCCCACTCGCCTCCATCAAACCCACCATAGGATCTCCTCGACGCTCTGGGTGCTGCCGTGGTGGTAGGGTTCGTTAATTCCAAGTCGTTTGTTACCAATCCAAGCATATCAATCCAGGGGTGATATGGGTCTTGGCTGGCTAATCCGGAAGATCAATGCCAAGATATTACTTGTCAACTTATAGTTAATCTCAGGGCTGTTGATTCGTCCACCTCCCAGACCATCCTAAAGTCTCCCCAGTTGCTTCTCGAGTTAATATTTTTAAAACTCCTCCCGCAAATCTCTAACATATTTACAGAAGCTCTTGGGCGTAGAGGTTATGCCTGTTGAGCTCCACGAGCTTGAAGTCGGGATATCTTTTGTTGGCTGAGGTGTTGATTTCTAGTGGCTGGAACCGCACGGCGCACGTACACTCATGTCCGCAAAGTTCTCGTAACGTCTGATGTATCGCGAAGTCTTGACAGCCTTAAATTGGGGGATTGCAGAAGCTATTTAAGGGGGAAAAAAATCTGAATATTCTCTACGGAATATGCCATTACTAGATTAAAAAATATCTCTCGAAAAAGAGTTGTCCCTTTCTTGTTATCAAGGTCCGTATTGCTAGGAGTACTGAAGGTGTTACGAGAACTTTGCGGATGCGAGTGTACTGCCCCCGTGTGGACATGGCGTGCACCCAAAATTGTTGAAAAACGGTCCAATGACCAGGCTATATACCGGAGACATATGTGTATGAGAGATACTCTAGAACTTCATTCAATCTCAGAGGGCCAGGAAGGCCTACTATTTATGCAGTGAAACAACAACATATATCGGCAGCGAAGAAGTTAAGTTAAGGGAAACTAGGTAGTTCATGAGATCGGTGCCGATCCACATTGGAAGGGCGAGATATCACTATACAGTAGATTTATATTATATCATCAGAGCTCGGCACTGCTCAACACGGCAATTCCAGCACCCCGATTTTTCTGGTCTAGTGGTGGGAAAAGAGAAAGAAAAGAAAAACTTTCTACCATTTGGGCAAGGAAAATAGACAAAAGGTAGCTCCCTTGCCAAAGGAATTCATTGACTGTAAGAAAGAAAAGGTTTCAAGGAGTGCAACGCCCGGTCCAGCGAGGGTAAAGAGAGCATTCTTTAACGGTGTGGCGGCCGCACATCCACGCAAGCAAGCGCTCGAGGCCGATACCGTAACCGCCATGTGGTGAGGTACCATACCTGCAAACACTCGTTAACCTTACGGATAGAATGGGGTTATATAGGGCCAACTAACTTTCTCTGATCAGTGAACCAGTAATAGGGGTCTGGGGAAATCCCTTCCCTCGCGTAAGCCCCCATCAGTTCCTCCAGGTTCTCCATTCTCATGCTACCGCCGACAATTTCACCGACATTAGGCATAAGGCAATCAACGCTCTCGGTGACCCTGGGGTCGGTAGGATCTTTCTTCATGTAGAAGGCCTTAACCTCCACGGGAAACTTGGTCAAGAAGATGGGTTTAGCGATCATGTCTGTCATTTTGCGCTCGGCGGCCTCTGCAATATCATCACCAAACTTGTGAGGTTTCCCTTCCTCGTTGGGGATGTTGTTTTCAACCAGCCAATCAATTGCATCAGCGTAGGTCATACGCATGAATGGGCGCTCAGGGACTCTGAATTTCGGATTGAGCTCCACTACTGTTCCCGTAATGAGAGGATCAGCGAGGGTATAGTCGATTGTACGGCAGATGATTTCCTCAAGGTGGTTGAGGAGATCATCAAAGGTTATGAAAGCTAGCTCTGCCTCGATATGAGTGTATTCGCTAAGGTGTCTACGGGTGAGGGAACGTTCGGCACGGAAAGACTCCTGTACACAAAAAACATCTCCGAGGGAGGGAAGACAAGTTTCAAGGTACAATTGGGATGATTGGGTCAGATAGGCCTAGGGGTATAGACTATTTAGCTTTGAATGACGATCAATGGAAAACTTGGGTTTACCTTTTCGCCATAATAGTTGAACTCAAAGAGTGTGCTACCACCTTCAACTTGAGTTTGAACCATACAAGGAGGCGTAACCTCTATTAACCCCACATCCTCATAGCTCTTTCTAAATGCTCGTAGAACAGAGGCTCTAACTTTCAACACCGAGCTTGCTACCTCCCCACGAATGACCAGATGTCTGTTGTCGTATTTCGTTTGGGGGTCAGCGTTCGGGGCTACGATATTAGAGATGGTGTCATCCCCACCGGGAGCTCTGCCGATAACTTGGAAGTAGTCTGCGTGTAGCTCATGGCCATCTGGGGCGTGGTTTTTCTCGGGAACCGGTGAAATTACTCCGTAGATAGCAATAGTAGTCTCGACTGTTAGAGTAAGAGCGTCGTAAGTCTTGGCAAGCTTCTCGGACAAAATACACTGCAAATATCCGGTACCGTCACGGAGCGTGATGAAAATCAGATTTTTTTGATCCCTTAGACGATGGACCCAGCCACGAACGACAACCCGCGCCCCGCGATGCTTAATAGTGTCTCTAAGTTTGATAGAAATAGCCTTAGGCTTCTTAGTATCTTCGACAATAACAACCCCCCTTGCCTCTTCTAGTTGAGCATCCCTAGCATCCCTCGCTTCCTGTTCTTTGGCAGCCATTTCTTTCCTCTTATCTTCCTTTTTGAGGTTGGCCCGATGAAGGTTCGTAGCTTTCTTCAAAGCGGCCTTAGCGACCGGGGCATATACATGTGGGGTCTCGTCTTCGGCCCCAGTCAGTTCCTTGCGAATTTTGAACCTTGCGTTAACGGGAGGTTCAGGGTTATAATGTGTATGAGTCATGGCACCGATGAGAGTCCTGAAAGGCTGCTCCTCCGTTCCAGGGGTCTCCGGGGCGTCAACACCGACATCTTCATCAATAAATACTATAAAATATCAGCGACTCAATTTTAGGAACAAGAAAAAGAATGAATTCCGATTTAAAAATATATCGAGAGGGGGTAACAAACCGGTACTAACAGTCTCAGAGATTGCAGGGCTAGCGGCAGAGGAAGCTAGCATTTTCGCTTCCTCAGCCATGGCGCAAGATTCGATTTTTTACCTTTTTTTCAAAGTAAAAAGGCGTGTATGGCAGTTGAAAGTGCGAGGAAATGGCCACTGTAGGAGTTGGTTGAGACTGGAGGGGGTTGTTAGGTACTTGTACTGTAGTGGGGCAGCAAGCTACCCCTCTAGCTTCCCCACGCGTGACTACCGTAGTTACCCGCTTTAGGCAACGAAAAGATGAGACCAATTCTACTTGTTGCCCTTTCTTACCCTCCGGCTTGAGCTGACCAGTGCCCACGATGGAGTCAGTCAACAGATAATTTAAGTTAACCTACAGTGCAAAATATTCCTTGTCTTGTCCGAAAACGTTGCCTCAGGGTATAAAAGGGTTGAGAACAATTAACACGAGCCGACGGGAATATATTTTGCGGGTTGACCTTGAATAACACTTCCTACCTAACCCTGGACAGGTACTGCGGTATGCTAGGAGTGGGAATGTGCCCGGATGATCATACAAAACTTTTGCAAAATTTTGTACTCGAGTACTTGTATGTGTTGAAACAGCCCTCCACGTTTCAAAATTCTTGTACGAGTATGCGCACCAGGATATCATGTTTTTTCTCATCCAGGGATCTAGTAACAAGTTATTGAACAGTTATCTTTAAGGTTAACGAGCCAAATATATCCCTGTCCGTTCAAGTTAACTTTTCCCAGCCATTGGACTCGTAGTACAAGCACAGGGACGGTTTCTATGGTTAGTCAGCCAACCCACAAACATCTCGCACAAATCTTTCTTTCTCCTCTTGCTGACAACCGCTATTGTACAATTCGGAGCCGGGCATCTGGCTTCACCTTCTCCCGGAATCAGTTTAAAGGCCGCAGAAACGACAGGAACTCCACATCAATCATGCAGTTAGTAAGTGTCACTAAAAATCTGCTTTTTTAGCATCCCCCTCCCTAATTATAAATTTTGCTAATTGTATTTCGTTTTTTTTCGCCCCATAGACTTGGAAAACAATCGCACCCGTCCCAACCTCTCAGGAGTTCTTGGACATTGTGTTGTCCAGAACCCAGAGGAGGCTTCCGACACAGATTCGTGCTGGTTTCAAAATCAGCCGTATTAGAGGTTTGTTACTTCGTTAGGATTTGACCTTGTTGTTGACTAGTTCCAGCTTTTTACCTGCGAAAGGTGAAATTCACTGAGCAGACTTTCTCTGAAAAACTTGGGGCGATTTTAGAATCATTCCCGAGATTGGCGGACATTCATCCGTTTCGTACGTTTACCCGTTCTTTCATTACCCTGGTTGGGTGATTGTAAGCCGATGGCTGACTTCATGTCACAGACAGCGCTCTCATGAACACCTTATACGATGCCGACCATTTCCGAATTGCCCTTGGCCAGCTCTCGACTGCGAAACACCTTATCGAGCAAATTGCTCGCGACTATGTTCGACTAATCAAATATGCCCAATCTTTGTTCCAATGCAAGCAGCTCAAGCGCGCAGCGTTAGGACGTATGGCTACCATTACCAAGCGATTGAAGGGCTCTCTAGAGTATCTTGAGCAAGTTCGCCAACATCTTGGCCGCCTACCATCTATTGACCCAAACACTCGAACTCTCCTAATTTGCGGCTATCCAAACGTTGGGAAATCCTCATTTTTGAAGTCCGTCACGAGGGCGGATGTCGATGTTCAGCCGTACGCCTTCACAACCAAGTCACTTTATGTTGGTCACTTCGATTACAAATACTTGCGATTTCAGGCCATCGATACTCCTGGTATTCTGGATCATCCCCTCGAAGAAATGAACACAATTGAAATGCAGTCAATTACGGCTATCGCGCATTTACGATCTGTAGTTTTGTATTTTGTCGATTTGAGTGAACAGTGCGGGTACACTATCGAGGCCCAAGTCCAACTTTTCCACTCTATCAAGCCCCTCTTCGCGAACAAGATCGTTTTCCTTGTGGTCAACAAAATTGACGCCATGAAACCCGAGGACCTTGACACAACTAGACAAGAGCTACTGGGGACAATAACCAAGTCCGGAGAGGTCGAGATGTTGAAATTAAGTTGCCATACGGAGGAAGGTGTTATGGATGTTAGGAATCAGGCCTGCGAGAGGCTACTGGCTTCGAGGGTAGAACAAAAGCTGAAGAACGTCATGAGTAGCGCTGCAGGAAAAGAGGCAACGGATATCCTCAACAGAATTCATGTTTCCAGGCCAATTGGGGAGGGTTTACAGCCATTCATCCCTGATGCCGTCCTTAACAGGAAGAAGTATGACAAAGAAGACCCTGAGAGGCGCATGTTGGAGAGGGATATCGAGGCTGAAGAGGGAGGTGCTGGTGTCTACAATGTCAATCTTAAGAGTGAGAAATTCCTTTATTCATCCTGCATGAAACCTGCAACTAACTAAGGATGACAGAGAACTACTTGCTGGAAAACCCTGATTGGAAAATGGACAAGATTCCCGAGATTTATGATGGCAAGAATGTTTACGATTTCATTGATCCTGATATCGAACAAAAACTTGCGGAACTTGAGGCCGAGGAGGAGCAGCTCCAAGGGAGTGGATTTTATGACGAGCCTGAGGATATTGAGGACGAGGAGGAGGCAGAGATCCGCACCAAGGCTGACTATATTCGTGAGCAGCAAGCACTTATCCGTAACGCCGCCCGCTCTAGGAAGAGTACCAAGAACCGTGCCGTGATTCCCAGGAGTGCTGGCCAGGGGAAGAAACTCAGTGACATGGAGGCACACCTTGACAAACTTGGGCTGGACTCTTCTAGTATTTCTGCGAGGGCAAGATCGATATCTAGGGGGAGAGCGGCAGCACGTGCTGCGAAAGATGCAGATTCCATGGACCTTGATGAGGGCTCCGGCGCCAAGAGCAAGATGACACCTATTGAGCGTGCGAAGAGCCGAGCAAGGAGCATCAATAGGCGTGAAGATGGTATTGCCGATGAGCCTAACCGAACCAAGGCTGAGAAGCTAGCCAAGTTACAGCAGAAGAGGATGAACAGAATGGCTAGACAGGGGGAGAGTGACAGACACGTTAGCGCTAGCTTGCCTAAACATCTAGTATGTTTTATGATTCTTACTTCATCCTTGCCTGTTTCACATTTTACTGACTATCACAATAAGTTCTCGGGAAAGCGTGGTATGGGAAAGACACACAGGCGTTAAACTCCGTTCTATGGCACAGTGAGGTTTGGAAATGGCTTGTTCATATAAAGGTTTGGATTGGGTCTCTTTTTCCTTGTTTAACGGTTTCATGATGTTGTTTTCATGTATTAAATAAATTCTTGTAAAAAACAGTCAGGGCGGGATAGTGTAGTATAGTAGTATCCTAGAGCATAACTCGGGTCTTGTACACCAGCATTGTCTCTCAAACACCAGACCGAAGAGGTTTTGTCCGCCAGACTCTCTTACGAACTCTCACAGGCCCTGAAACCGAGGGTTCCAATTGCCGGCAGTGCGGGTGGAAGGTCTCAAAATGAGTGATATACTGTGATGATAAGGGAGACGTATGACTAAGTAAACGAGTCCTTCAGACACCAACCCCCCTGCTAGAACGGCTACAAATATTCACCCCGCCGCACCCCCACCTCTACAAAGGAAGACCCACCCTCGATACTTTTCTTCAACTGGCCATCCCCTATTAACGATGTCGTTACAAATTCCATCCGCCCCTGGTAGTGGGCTCTTTAAACAAGGCTATCAATCGTTTGTTTCTCCCCTATTCCCAACCTTTTTCTTCCCTAAGCAACCACTTATGGCATTCATTCGTGGGATAGGTATGCGAGCGAGGACGGAGCAGTCATCAGGAACATAGATGCCTGCCAGACAATCGCTTCGACTGTACAAACTTCTCTCGGACCCTATGGCCGGAACAAGATTGTCATCAACCATCTGCAGAAAATGATTCTTACGTCTGATGCCGCGACGATTCTACGGGAGTTGGAAGTTGTGCACCCTGCCGCTAAGCTGGTTGTTATGGCAAGTCAGCAGCAAGAGGCTGAGGTATGAAGCTTTGTTTATTTTTTTTGTGGGGTCTGGGGCTGATTGGGTCGGTAGATGGGTGATGCTACGAATTTGGTCATTGTTCTTGCTGGGGAGTTCATGAAGATGGCGGAAGGATTAATCAGAATTGGATTGCATCCATCGGAGATAGTTAATGGATATGAGAAGGCCCAAGACTTTGCTTTGAAGACTTTAGAAGGTCAGCTTTCTCCGAGCTTGCGAGCCTTCGCGTAACTTACTGACAAAAATACCTTCTCCTCAGAACTTGTGATTGATAAGATCGCGGATATCAAATCGGAGGCCGAGCTCACCAAGGCTATCAGGACTGTCATCGCGTCAAAACAATATGGAAATGAGGATCTGCTCGCCCCCCTGGTTGCTCAAGCTGTTCTCGCCGTTCTGCCTAAAAACCCGATCAATTTCAATGTCGATAACATCCGGGTGGTCAAGATTATGGGCTCATCACTTCCTGAGAGCCGTGTCGTGAAGGGGATGGTTTTCCCTCGGGAGCCAGAAGGTACAATCAAGAAGGCTCTGAAAGCTAAGGTTGCCATATTCTCCTGCCCTATCGATATTTCTCAGACGGAGACCAAGGGGACCGTACTACTCCACAATGCAAAAGAAATGTTGGATTTCACCAAAGGGGAGGAATCACAGTTGGAGACTATTATTAAGGAAATCCACGATTCAGGAATCAGGGTGGTAGTTGCCGGATCAACAGTCGGGGAATTGGCTATGCATTATCTCAGCCGCTATAGTATCTTGGTCATCAAGATTCTTAGCAAGTTTGAGCTTAGACGGTTGTGTCGGGTTGTAGGCGCCACTCCGTTGGCTCGGTTGGGTGCTCCCATGCCAGATGAGATGGGAACGGTTGATGTTGTAGAGACTGAAGAGATTGGTGGCGATCGGGTAACAGTTTTCCGCCAAGGTGCGAAGGTCTACATGTTCAACTGTGTGCAATTACTAACGCGGGAATAGAAAATGAGACAACTCGGACTGCTACAATTGTTATCCGAGGTGCTACTCAGAATCACCTTGATGATGTTGAAAGAGCTGTGGATGATGGTGTCAATGCTGTGAAGGCCATCTCCCGAGACCCTCGGCTTGTCCCTGGCGCGGGGGCCACAGAGATGCAGTTGATTGAGAGGATAGTTGCTTATGGAGAAAAGACACCCGGCCTCCTCCAGCATGCTATTAGGAAGTATGGTGAGGCGTTTGAGGTTATTCCTCGTACGCTAGCGGAGAGCGCTGGCCTTGATGCTACTGAGGTCTTGAGTAAACTCTACGCTGCCCATCACAAGAGGGATCCTTGGACCGCTGGCGTGGACCTTGAGGTAGGCTTCATAAATGTGCTGATGCTAGTAGCTTATGTACTAACTGTGCACCAAAGGACGAGAAGGGCACCGGGATTCTTGATGCTAAAGAACATGGTATCCTTGATCTCTTCGTGGCCAAGGGCTCGGCCATCAAATTAGCAACTGAGGCTGCCCGAACAGTCCTCGCGGTAGACCAGATCATTGTTGCCAGGCAAGCTGGTGGGCCGAAGCCCCCTGGGCCAAACCCTAACTGGGACGAAGACTAAATAGCGAGGTTGGGTAGCCAGAGGCGTAATAAAAACCGGTAACCAAAATCCTTAGAATATCACATTTCTATAGCATGGATCATGTTAGGAGCGGTAGTGAGACCGAGATTTCTGTAGTTTGTGGTTACATTTAGAATGTCATCCGATCATACTCCTCTTTCTCCCTCTCATCCTGACATCTTGTAATCTCCGCAAGACTACCTTTGCCCCTTTGTAGCTCTGTTCGTAGGACTTGAGGACATCCTGAAACAACTTCTCCGCCTTCGGGTGCGTACTAGTGAATGCCCTTTCGAGAACATACAAGTCGACAGCCTTGTCCTCATCCTGAGTAGACACAGCTCCAAGCCCAAAATCAATCAACACAACTTCCCTCTCCCCAAATCCCAGAACCTCTTCCCCCTCACCATTCCGAACCATAATATTACTAGTCGTCAAATCCCCATGCACAATATCGGCCGCATGCAGCGCCCCCACCGCCGTACCAACCTTAACAATCATCCGGTCAACCACTGCTTCTCCACCTTCCTGGGCAAGGGCCCCGTCTAGTAGTTCCCGGACGGAACTCCCGGAAATCCACTCCATGAATATCTCCCCGCGACTCTCGTCAACAAAGTACACCGCCGGAACCGGGATCCCGAGGGAGCGGGCACGGATCAAGAGGCGGGATTCGGAGAGGCAGCGGTGTTTTGTGAGGCGCGCATCGAGGGTTGGGTGTCTGTATCGCTTCGACGGGCGGTGTTTTAGCAGGGCAGGGATCTGTGGGAGGAGGTAGGTTGTGCGGTAGATTAGTGCTTCAGCGCCCTGTTTAATGAGGAGTTTGGGAGTCGGGTCGATTTCTGTTGAGCTCATTTTGGTGTTGAAGAGAGCTTGCTGGCGCTGGAAGCCTCTGATACTGCGGAAGGTTGCTGTGATGTTTGTCTTTCCTTAGTTAGCATGATAGTTTGCGGAAGGGAAAGGGGGGACATGTGTGGAAGACCTATGTCGCGATTGATAGAAGGATAGGAGAGAGTGGGACCTTTGTTGTCTCTATATCTGCTCCTGTCTCTACCGTTAGTTTTGTAGTTAGTTGAGCGTCGTGAGCGTGAGCGAGCAGTTGGGAAGAAGAAGTTACCCTCTCTAAGATGCGTGTTGGTGATCTACTCGTATCTTTTGTGCGGCCTTGACTCTCGGGGTTTGGTTTCATAGCCGCCGTCTTGTCTTCGTCTCTATCGTCGTTTGGTCGTCCGTTGTCCACTGTTCAGCTGTCGAAATCTAATAGTTGGTTGCTATGAAACTCGTAATTGCCTGCTGGATCTGCTGTCTCAGAAGTTGAAATTGCAAATCACGCCGTCACGTGATACCCCACCTTGAGCCGCACTGTGGTGTGTGTGGGATGCTTGCGTGAGTCAGAGGGGTAAAGCTATGGCTCAGATGTTAGAGATGCAGGAACCCTCATAGACTCAGAGGGCAAAGTACCGACCGATATTACAAATGCTGAGAGGTAGGCCCAGTCATACCCTGTGTATAAAAACCCGCGGGAAAGCATGCGCTGTTAGTACCAGTCCATTCTTGAGACCAGCGTTGCTTCCGTCACTCACGATATTCACTACCCAAGAAGGAACGAACTACGACAAATAAACTAACAAACAAGCAAACAAGGGAACATTCCGAAGGGCAATGTCTTCTCCATCCTTCATGCCTGTTGAGCTGTTTGGCCGCGCGATTAGAGCTGCTGTACCGCAAGGCTTCAGAGATGCAGCGTAACTACCCTCCCCCCCAAAAAACCGTCTCCTAATGCTGTTGGGCCATTTCTAATACGAGTGAGTGAGTGAATAAAAATAGCGATTTTCGTCAGATCCCAGATACCCAGGAAGTCTACGTCTCTATGGAGGATGGAATGGACATAAGCGTGGTAATCGACTTGAACCAACTGGTGCAAGCCCCTAGCGATCTAGAGGCCCTAGACATACACTTTCAGGACGTCGCCGACGACCAAGGTCGCTCCTTTGCCGCGATGCCCAAAGAGACCATAACTCTTCCAAAAATGTACCCACCCCCACCCTAATTCTAAACCTCCGTCCCATAATGAGAACTGAGAAAAAATCATTCGTATGCACCTAGGGCGGACAAGCCGGCCTACATGATAACCGGGACGACCTCTTCCCGGCCCAGCGAAAACCCCGAATACTTTATTGGGATATTGATGACGCTGGTACGACTGCCGCAGCAAACGACTGACATAATAATCACCGTCAACGTCCCGTTTAATACCTCGGAGTTGGTCCAGGCGGAGAAGTACCTTGTGTCTCCGCGGGCAGGGACTATAGGCGGAGGTGGGGAGAAGAGTCCGATGTTGAGGCTGGGTATGGCGGTTATGGAGGGCGTGTTACGCGAGTTCGAAGTCTTAGATTGGGGACTTTTCTTGGAGGATGCCTCGGAAGAGGGGGAGGAGGGAGGGCAGGGGGATGTGGAGATGGAGGGAATGAGAGAAGCTTAGAGATATATAGAAATTGGGTTGGGTTGGCGCGGGATAGAACTGGATAGGATTTTGGACTATGAAGTGTGGAAATCGAGAATCACGTACTTAGTTAGGGCAGACGACGAGAATTCACTGAGGCATTTATGGCCCAATGATGGAATTTATTTATAGTCGATTGGATGGATGTGCCTTCTCGACATAGTTTAACGCGAAATTGTCCAAAAGCTTTCTTTTTCCCAGTATGGACGGGGGGGGGGGGTCATCTGCTCGGTCTTCACAAATAATCACTCGGGAGATATATCTTCCTAAATGTTGAAATCCTAAGAGAGATATCGACAAGTAAAAGAGGAAAATGCGATAGAAGAATTACTTAATTAACTATGGTGCTCGGGGGCGTTGCTATATACCCGAGTACCCCTATTGTAGCTGTCCATATCCAGAATCCCACAGACCTCTCAACGCTAGTTCACTAGCTCGCCTGCCAAGCATCGTGAACTCCACGATACTAGCATGAATACAGTATGATATCCGCATATTCCAACACTAAACCAAATGGGACCAGACAAGAAGCGATTGATAGAGGGGCAGGGCAGTAGGGCAGCTGGTCCAAACCAGAATGGGGGGGGGAAAAGTAGGCAGAGAAAACTAGGAAAATAAAATAATAATAGGGAGAAGGAACCAAAAGGAAAAAATAATACTTTTAGGAGTTAGGATAATAAAGAACTATGAAGAAAGGGCCTGTAGGCAATGTTGAGTTTTTTTTTCAATGGGTGGGGGGAACAAAGTAGGAGTTGTCAAAGATGGCGGAAAGGTGAAGTTGGGAAGCTTAGTGAGAATTGTTCTTTTATTACTATCACTTATAACTGTGGTGTTTGCAGGGAAGGAAGAACAGAAAACAGAAGGAAAAGAGAGTGATGCAAAGGTAACCTGAAGGAGTGGCGAGCTTCTGTTTTGACAGCTTTTGAACGGTATACTCATGTTTTGGTGGCAACTGGCTGGGATTTGGGCCCCGGGCGGCAGCGCTGTTTACTGTTCGAGTTCTGTAGTATTGACAAAGGCATCGCAATAATCCACTATTTATCATATTTCAAAAGGTATGGTTTCACTCTTCAAATATTCTTTGCTCTCAGGTTAGCTCTTCTCAAATACCAGATATCCCTTGTGTCTTCTCTTGTCTTGTGCAACGTGGTTGCCCATGAGTTGTTCAGATCTACCACTTAGATTCTCTTCCTTTCATGCACCTCCGGCCCGGGTGTGTTCGTTATTTTCGAAATTTTACGGTGCCGTACTCGTTATTTTCTGACGCTTGCGAACACAACCGGGTTCGCATATGCACGCATATGCGAGATGGCCCAATGATATCAGCAGTATCATAACGCATAAAATTGGAAACACTGACCCAAATTCAAGTACCTGCGAGTTCCCTTCCCTGAAGGCCTCTCACCAAACAATACCTCAATGGTACTTGAGTTTGGGTCCGATGGGCAGCCTCTTAGCTGCGTGTGCGGACCCGGTTGTGCTCGCAGACGTCAGAAAATTACGAGTATATGCATACATGGCTTTGGTAATTAGTATCATTTTATATTTTTATTTAGAAGGTTAATGTTTCTTTTATTATGGGGGTTTTTTTTTAGGCTATACCCCAAGGTACATGCCATAAAATTTCCCGTATTTGATATACAAACAAGCCGCGGATTTAGCAAAAAGAAGAGAAAGTGCGGTATTTGGCAAGCCAAGTGTATATCGAAAATCCTCCGGAATTTACATACTACACCGCCCTGATTAGTAGGGGCCTCGGGACATAGAAGCGCAGGGGAATATATACCGTTCAACAGGAGTAAGGCCAAGTAGCCTCATTCCATTGTTAAGAACCTGTCGCGCACTTTCGTATAACGCCATCCTTGCAACTGACAGCTTGGGCTCCTCTCCAACAACCCTCAAAACGTCATAACTCGAACTTAGCAAGTGGGTCATCTTGAAAAGATAAGTGACTACCGTGGTAGGCTCGAGGGTCTTGAGGGTGTTTTGAAGAACATCGGGATACTGCGCAAGGCACCTAATAAGATTGGTCGCGTGATCCTCTGTAAGGAGAGAAAAGTCGGCGTTGATGAGTTCCCCGACAGGAATACCTGCTTTGCGTTGAATGGAACAAAGGCGGGAATGTGCATATTGGAGATAAGGACCGGTATCACCCTCGAAGGAAGTCATCCTCGCCATATCGAAGGTGTAGTTATTGATCCTGTCGTGTATTAATTTAGTAGTTTCCCCCCAGATTTGATGATTCTAAACCACCCACCTCTTGCCGGACATGTCCTGGACCATGACGGCAGTACGTCCAACTACATCAGCAACCATTTCGGGATCTTCAACTTGCTTGTACTTTTCTTCGTTCTTCCGCATGACTTCATGCATCTTATCCCTGGCATCCGCCAGAATGTCATCCAAGAATACGACGGTTCCCCTCCTGGAGCTCATGCCCAATACCATACCGAAATTAACGTGAGTAAGTCTATCAGCCCAATCAAGTTTCATCAATTTCAAAATCATGAACAACTGTTGAAGGTGAAGGTCTTGTTGACAAGCCACAACGTAGATCATCTTGTCGAACTTGTACTTTTCGTAGCGCTCCATAGCAGCGCCGATATCTCTAGTAAGGTAAAGGGTTGTGCCATCCTTCTTTTGGACGACCGCCTTTCCAAGCCTCTTGGCGTGTGGCTTGAAATCGACTACAATTGCCCCGTCGGACTCGGATGAAATACCCATCTCTTTCATCATCTTTCCGGCTCTTTCCATGCTCTCTCCCGAGACCTGGGATTCCCCAGAGTAATCATCGTAGGAAATGTTGAGTCGAGAGTAAGTCGCCTTGTACTTTTCAATGCTCAGCTCCCTGAAACGTTTCCACATGGCTATGCATTCCTCAGAACCTTCAAAAAAAAAAAAGTTAGCTATGGTCAGTGATAGCTTGTGACGGAACCCACCGTGCTCCATATCGAAGAAGAACTCCAGAGCTTCCTGATCAGTCGGCCCGTTGCTAATCTGTTGTTTATGCCGTTTAGCCCCTATAGACCCCATCGCTCTTAAAAGTAACCAATAAACAGCACGAAACCCGGGACAAACCTGCTTTTCCCCCTTCTCCGCCGCCTTGGCTTTTTCCACTTCCTTCTCCTGCTCTACAATCTTGTTAATCGCTACATAAACCTCGAAGAGGTGGTTGATAGGGTCAGCTAGTAGCTTTTCCTCGGAACCAAATCGTTTGTAACCGACACCCAGGATTCCTATGAGAGGTTAGCTGTTTGAGCAAGTCCTGAGCAGCAATACACTACCGTCCACTTAATTCTCATATCCCAACGTGTATCTGTAGCAGTGTTGTTACTGGTGGAAATGTGCCATCCACAGCGATCTTCGGTTGCATGGTACATTTTCACCAGTAACGGCGCTGCTACAGATACATGTTGGAGTATGAGAATCAAGTGAACAGTAGTGTAGGGGGGATTTATGATAGAACACGCATCATCGCGCAAGCTCCGAGCACAAATATCCAGGGGAGGTTCATACCAAACTGTTTCCCCCAATCTCCGAGGTAGTTCATTCTGATAACCTCCCAACCGCAGCTCTCGTAGAGATTTGATAGGAAACCCCCGATAATGGTGCTCCTAAGATGCCCGGCATGGAATGGCTTGGCAATATTGGGGCTTGAAAACTCAACAACAATACGCTTGCCTTTCCCAGTATCAATGGGGCCATAGTCGCTCCTCCTGCTAAGGATTGAACTAAGGACGAGCTTTGAGAGCACATCTTTCTTGAAGTAGAACCGAAGGAAAGAACCAGAAGCTGTAGGGAGGAGGACATAAGGGTTCTCGGGGAACTGGAAACCCAGAAAAGCGTTAGCATGTTGGTCCATAGAAGGAGAGAGAGGAGTAGTGACGGATCAAACACAATCCAGATTCAAACCCCATTGTTAGCGTACCTTCTCTGCCCACTCCTTGGCGAGCTCGATACAATTCCTCCCTGGAATCCTCAGCCTCGGGGCAGCAAGAATCAAATCTCCCTTGTCCAGACTCTGGGTCCACTCTAGCGCTGGATAAACCAGATTGAGATCGACCCCGGTGATCGGAGCCAAAACATGAGCAATGTAGCATCGGTAAACGTCGACGGGATTTGTGGTAGGATTGGAATCGGGGAACAGAGTGAGAGGTTCCGAGATTCCAAAGTTGTTGAGCTGCTGATTGAGTAGCTCAATAGAAGGCGCAGGAGGAGCTCCTTTAATCGGAGTGGTAGCGGTGTTCATGAGTATTTGTGGGAGTCGCTGGGATATCGTCGAATGAAAAGGTCGGAGAGATTGATGTGGAGGGGCAAGATGCGGGGCAAATGGGGAAGAGAAACAGCGGAGGGAGTGACTCACTCTCCTCAAGAAATTTGCCTTCAGAAAATGTGGAGGGGTCATCTCGATACAACGCGCAGAAAAAGAATTCTGCGAGTTGGCAACGGGAACTTTGGCCAAGTGCTGAGGCCAGGTCACCCTGAGACAAACAGTTCACACCAGAGGACAAAAGTGTATGAGTGTTTCCGCAATGCAACCATCGCCAAAAAAACAAAACAGATCACCCCAACACCCGTGAAGGCCAGAATCCAGCACAATGCCAGGAACACAATATATCAGCACTTGGCAAAGAAAGAATACCAAGAGGGGTGTGCAGGCCTTGCTCTAAGTTACCTTGTAGTGCCTTAACTTTCTAGGTGCCAGTGGATAAAGCACAGAATGGTGATGATAGGTGCAAGTCTAGTAGACTACGGCAAAGCAATTCTGCTGCAGACAGCAGCTTAAGTTACCCTGCCACCACTGTCAACTGATCCGGAAGCAGTGGACTATAATCTGAACTTTGACATGAGAGCCTATTTTCTTTACTCGAGTACATACTCGAGTACAGAAATGGAGAGTCCGAAGAGAGACTTGGCTTGAGCATGCAGGGACTGTGTGCAAGGGGTTCATGCTCATGGAGGCATAGCGGTGGTGATCTATGCATTGTGTGCTCTATTTCGGATGTGGATATTTTTTTTACGGTTGCACTGCTGAAAACTCATGCACTTTTGTCCTCCGGTGACCACTTCTAGGCAAGCGAGCATGGCAACGGTAAACTCGCGGCGGGGGCTATGGTTCGGGGGTTTTGTCTGGAACGCAGATACGCAGGGGAAGTATGATATACTTTAGTATAAGTTAGAATATACTCGGTACAGACTCGAATACCTAGAGAGACATCAAATGTTAATTCTTGTTCCTACACACACTGTGTATGTCTCTTCTCGATACCGTATTACACACGAACTAACATAGCCGCCTACCGCGAGTTTAACCCATCAACCGTTGCATCATACCGTAGGAACTCGAATAATTGAACCTCGCTCCAAGACGGCCATGATTCCCTCTCTTGGGTGGGGACGAGCACACAGCGAAAGCTCACCCCCTCAGCCCGAGCTTAAGACAGAAAAAAAAAGAAAAAAGAGCCTCACCTACCAGCAAAGGCAGCCCCAACGTCGCAGCGTGAGCTTCAATTATTCGAGTTTTTACGGTAAGAGCTTTTTTCTTCGAATATCCAGAGACCTTGGCGCCAAGAGCTATATGAATTTGTGCCAAGGTGTCCGGATACTTTGGAAATCAGGCGCTGGTGCTTGTAGTACAGGCTTCACCGTAAATTTAGTATTATCATAGCTCTTTTCACTCGTAGTTGTGCCAAGCTTACATGAAACAGTGAAGTATGATACGTTAAAAAATTTCTTGTTCTTCACCTTTGAATACCCTCACTGTGCTGTACTGTATCCGCATCAAAATATAGTCACAGCGGATGCCGGGCCACATCTGCTGCTACGCTTATCCATTTGACGGTGTGTTTCCCGGTCACACGTTTGGGAATGGCCGATCAATTCCCCATGACACTCCCTTCCACCGCCTACTCGAGCACTGGTACGGCACTGGTACTGCTGGGGGGGACTAATTCTGCTCCACCTACCCATATGTTCCCTTAGGTTGGTCGCGATGAGGATAACCTCACTGTGCAGTACTGGATGGTATTATGCAAGGGAGGACGAGTGCTGGCCCTTTGCTGTCATGCTCGTATTGGCCCAGAATCAGATTTCGATAGTGTGGCTTGTCTCGAGGGACGGTGGGGTATAACCTTGTTTCTACCGTTGGTGAGAGATTCAAATTGAGCACATTAAAGACACCCCGCGCCTTGAAACGGCCCAGGATTCGTGTACCGCACCCATCCTCTATTATTGTGCGGGTCTATCTGTCTTGCCTCAACAGTATATCTACCCTCCTTTCCCTCCCTCTCTCCTTCTCTCCTCCGCATCTTCCACCTTCCAAACCTCTCTACTCTTCGCCATCCTATTACCTTCTGAGTGCTTGCCATCGTCTGCTTGACCCCGCTCTTCCCGCCCCTCCGCTCACAGCTCCTGCTCACCCTCCATTTTCCCACTTCCGGTGCCGGCCATTTTCTATATAATTACCGCAATCTAGGGAACTCTCACCCCCTCTATCCTAACCCCACCATACCTGCTCACCTCCCATATCAAGCCCACTTTCTCACCCCGCCGATTACCCCGCCATTACCCGAAAAAAGTCTATTCTTGCAAAAAAATACAAAACTTGCTTTTTCTCACTCTGGTATTCTATTTCTTTCTTAGCTTTCATGTACTATCCTGTGTCTAGATCTTTGAAATAGATACTCAGTCCGCTTCAAGTTACAAGCAACACCAGAGTTTTTGTCCTAATTTCCTACATTTGACCCCCAGAAGGAATAATAACACATCTAAAGCCTACCCACCCCATAAAATACCAGACCATTAACCGGGAAATATGTTGACATTCATCGCCGTCCGCTGCTTGAACTGCAACAATGTGGACCAATTTCCTCACATGGACTATGACGAAATCCCTTACTGTTCCCAAGTACCAACCCTCCGAAAGCCCGAATTTAATGTCTTGGAGGCTTATTTGCTGACACACTAATCATAGTGCGCTGCAACCTCGAACCTGGTTCCCGCGACCCCCCCTGCAAAGCCAGACCAAACATGGGCAGGCGGGGATGAGCTCGCAAACCTGTTCTCCCGCAACCTTTCTCTTCTGGATGATAATCCAGCTGTGCTCTTACCAACCCCCCCTGCTGCATCACCAACCGGCATCAATTTCTCCGTCTCGCAGCATTACATCCAACCAACCGCTTTTGGAAAACCTCTTGTGGATAAACCTCAGGAGTCAGCAGCCGCGAGTTCGACCGTGGATCAGGAACGGTCCTACATTCAGTACCTTTTGAGCTCAAACCTAGGCTCAGAGACCTCCACAAACGATCTGGAAATTGCTCTTGCCCATGGAATTATCGATAGCAACATGTACAACCAGGCGCTGGAAACCCACAGCCAGCTCCTCCGCCAGCGCGAGGAACAGGAGACGCAAGCTCGCATGATCCAGTCCCAGATTATGGGCGAAATGCAGCAAGAGCAGGCTCGGCAGGCCACTGCGGCTTTGAGGGAGGATTGCTCCGCGCACTCCTTGCTATCTGTGGCTGGCGGACAAAAGACGCAGGATCCCGCCTTCAGAACCTCGGACTTTTTCAATGACTATTATGGTGGCGTGGACTCGAGCTATCTCGATGATGACGAATACGCACCTTGCTCGGTATACGGTGGCCAGGGAAGCTGCCATTTGAGGCCTTTTGATCTGTAAGTGGGGGAGAGCCTTTGCTTTCTTTTTCCTTTTCTTTTCTTCTTTTTGCTCTCTCTCTCCCCCGTCTCGATGCAGAGTGTGAGGTTTATTCCATAGGGCGGGCGGGTCATTTAGGGAAACAAAAGCGAAGGGGAGGAGCTGGGAGGAGTTGTGAGACTCGTGGGCAGACGGAGGAGTTACGAGACTCGTGGCCAAGTAGAGCCGTTGAGCTTTTTTTTTTATTCGTACTCGTGTTTTGTGGGGAATTGGGCGGTTGTATTCGATATTCTCTCTGTTTTTGTTCCTTTTTTTCTTTGCCAAGTGCACTTGCATTACATGATTACAGGGTTTGCATTGGCGGTATACGCTTGGGTAGATGTAATTGAAATAAGAGGGAAAGAATGAGGGGGCATTCCAATACTAGCTAGTTAGCTATGTTGGGGGTATCTCAAAATAACTGTCAGCTTTGAGAGGTTTGGGTTTTTTCTTTGCGGGTAATCGCATGCTGCACGATTTGAGGTGGGAGCCTGTAATCATTGTTCATAGGGGCGCTGTTGCGCTGTGCAGATTTTTAGAGGCGAATGAATGGGATGAAGGTATTCGATAAGAATTGTAGATCGGCCTGCTGTGTCACAGGCTGCACGAGCAGAAAGGCTGGAAACATGGCTCTTCAAAGCCACCGAGTATGATCTCGTGAAGCGCAGTGGGCCGTAAAAGCCACAATCACCTGAAGTCACCCGTCGGGCTAACAAAAGAGTATGATAGCTCGTGCTCATAAGCCCCAAAACAGACTTTTTGGTAATAACAGAAATTTATATAGTGTACACATTAAGCAAGACGTGCCTTCTTCGCGCTATTATCTTCATCTTCGTCAACTAGCGTCATTTCCTCGTCTGCGTCATCAGTAGGTCTTCGCTTCAATCCCTTCATCTTCCTCGACTGCATCTTGCTGAAATCTTGCTTGCCGGTGTGTATACGGCCGATCTTGTCACCGATGATATCCGTTTCGATGTTCTTCTTGGATCGAGCCTGGGAGTTATTAGCATCATGAGTGCGCAGCAATGGCAGGGGTAGGAATATACCTCCAAAGCCCTAGGCTTCTTCAGCGCCTCCTTCATCATCGCTCCGTCCGGCTCTTGCACCCTTCTAATCTTGAAGTCCATCCTAGGCCCCATCTCTTCAACCTCGACCCTCGGCAACTTCTGCCCACTCTTTAAAGTCTTGATCAAGTGCACACGCATATGAATGGTGGGGGTCGGGTTCTGCTCCGTGGACTCGGGCGCGGAAAAGTGTATCATGTATTGCAGTCCCTCGACATTAATAGAATTAACCGTCTCCCCGCGGAAGAAGTCCAGGAATATACTCTTGAAAAGCTGGTAGTTCGGTATCGAATCGAAGATTGCCCCGGAGAAGGACAGTAGCGGTTTCATTCCAATTCCTGGCTTTGAGGTTTTAAAAAATGTTAGCGGGCGGAAGGTGCTCTCGTCTATGCCGAGTTCTAGCATGTCTAGGATTCGGTGATCAAAGGTACGGGCAAAGGTTAGGTTGTGCGGGCGCTTCTTGGAGTGCGACGCGAAGATTAGGAATGAGGTGTCGTTTTTCGAGGAGAAGAATTCGAGAGGTGCTGCGTCTTCGAATGGGTGGATGCTGTTCTTTTTTGTGAATTTTATTGCGTTGGGCTTTTTGAGGGAGTGCTGGGCGGGCGAGAACCGTAGTTAGTATACCCTGGAAACCAATGAAGGATGTGGAGAGCGTACAAGGTCGGTCATTGCAGATCGTGTTAGGTCGCTGGTACTTGTCCCCGAGAGAAAAAGTGTGTTCTTTTGGTTTTCAACAAGTTTGGGCTCACGGGCGTCAAGGGCCCGCTTTGAGCGGGCATTCCGGGGTTTTCTGTGGAGTATCAGCTTCCGTTGAATAATTCACAGATAATATTGAGCGACGTACACTGTGCGGATCATTTTGGCGGTAAGTTGTGATGGAGGAAGTATTATATTACGGAGCAGTTTGTTATTGCAGAGGACTGTGGACATAACTTTGTAAAGGAAAATTGTGGTGCCAAGGCCAGGGGCGGGGGAGGCTCAAAATTAGAGGTAGGGTAACACTCCTACGACTCTGCTGGGATGCCTGTCGCAGACTCGCAGACACGAGAACGAAGAACACACTCCCCGGCATGACAGAAGCACCTGCCTGATCTTCCAAAGGTTACTCGATTATAAATTCGGTAATGTTTCTTTTTACTCCCCTTCTGGGAGCTCAGTCGGATTCTCAGGCTTGCCAATCTTTACTCGAACTCGAGAATGGAATCAAGGTCTTAATCGATGTTGGCTGGGACGAGAGCTTCGATGTGAGGATGTTGGCGGAACTGGAGAGGTTAGTCGGTCGCGTTTGAACTCTTCAGTGTACCAGAGAAGATCGATCTTGGATCTGGGGTTTCTCTGCGGCGTGGGATTGCGCTGATATAGGGATATCGGTTTGCAGACATACTCCTACAATCGACCTCATACTCCTCACCCACCCTACCCTTGCTCACATGGGAGCTTATGCGCACGCGTGCAAACACATCCCGAACTTCTCCTCTATTCCTATCTACAGCACATTTCCGGTATCCAATCTTGGCCGCCTATTATTACAGGACATCTACTTGTCCACACCATTAGCATCCACCCGCCTGCTAGACTCCACCCCACCTCCCGTGCCCACAAGCAGCTTTGGTACACCAGCCTTCCTGCCACCTGCCGAGACGGGAGAACTACATCCCGACGCGTTGAAGCTACCCCCGACGTCTGCCGAGATCGACTCGTATTGTACGAAGATTGTTACACTGAAATACTCGCAGCCTACCCCTCTGCATTCAGCCGTTGCGAGGGTTTCCGGGAAGTTGGGGAGCATTACGATTACTGCATACTCGGCCGGACATAGCCTAGGAGGCACGATATGGAAGATACAGCAGGCGCAGGAATCAATTGTCTATGCTGTGGATTGGAATCACTCACGCGAGAACTGTCTTCGAGGAGCGGGATTCCTGACCGGCGGTGGGGTCTCTCTGGAAACTTTGGGGAAGCCAACGGCATTAATTTGCTCGGCAAGGAATTCAGAAGTCGTGAGCATGGCTGGTGGGAGGAAAAAGAGGGATGAAATGCTCTTGGATGCTATAAAAAAGACTGCGCTAGAGAACAATGGCACTGTTCTGATCCCCACAGACTCTGTTGGACGAGTGCTAGAGCTTGTATATCTGCTCGAGCACGCCTGGAGAAAAGACCAGGAGTTATCTTCACGAGCGAAAGGCAAAGGAGTTGGATTGTTCCTTGCCGGAAGAAGGGTTCGCCGATTGGGTCAGGTGGTTGGCAGCATGCTGGAGTGGATGGACGAGGGGGTGGTTAGAGAATTTGAGTCAATTGCGGGTGGGGACCGGAGAGGGAACCGACAAAGAGACGATGCAGAAGGGAAAGGAAACGACGGAAATAAGGCTGGTCCATTTGACTTTCTGCATTTAAATCTAGTTTCTACACAGGGACACCTTAACAGGATTTTGAACGACGGCAATGAACGTGGGAAGGTCATTATTGCTTCGGATTCTAGTCTCGGGTGGGGCTTCAGTCGTGAGGCTTTGATGAGGCTTGCCAGCGATCAGAAGAATTTGGTTGTTTTGACGGAGAGGTCGGACGGTAAACTAGGGTGGGCTGGAAGCTTATGGCAACAATGGAAGGAAAAAACAGGCAGTGGCGGAGAAGCAAAAGCGACTGGCTGGCAAGAAGTATCTCTCGATGGGCAGCAGGCCGAACTAGAGGTATCCCTCCCCGATCTGGTTACTGAGCAAGCGCTGATATCCAAATGATTTAGATTTCTCACCGGACACCACTGGTAGGCCAGGAACTTGAAGCGTATAACCGGCATCTTGCGGCACAACAAGCGCTGACTTCACAACACCAGTCTCTTCTCTCTAATTCAGGCCTTCCCTCCTCCATTGGTGCAGAGCCAGATGATGATGATGCCTCATCTTCCTCCGATGACGATTCGGATTCTGAGAGGCAAGGGAAGGCTCTCACTACTGCCAATAGCAAGAAAATTTCCGCGGCAACTGTAATGCTCGGTGGAACAACCCCATCTGGATATGGTGCGGGTAAGGTGGATATTGGAATCAACATCTTACTTAGGGGGAAAGGTGTATATGATTACGACGTGCGCGGTGCTAAAGGGCGAAATAGGATGTTTCCGTTCGTAATGCGGCGAAGGAGAGTGGATGAGTATGGCGAGGTCGTTAGAGCAGACGAGTATATGCGAGCTGAGGAAAAGGCTGAGGAGGACCTCCTCGATGCGACAGGCGTTAAGGAGGAGCGGGTTATGGGGAAAAAGAGAAAATGGGATGAGAACGATGCCAAGAGGGGCGGTACAGGCGCTCGCAAAGGCAAGGAAACTGGGGACGTGGGCAAAAAGCAGCGCACAGGCAAAACAAAAGACAGGCCAGATGGGGACGACAGCTACGAGCCGGACGATGGGGAGCAGGAGGAAACAGGGGAAGGCGAAGTTGAGGAGGATGAGGCTGAAGACGAAGAGTCCATGTTGACTGTGCCTAGCAAGATTACTTCCACAAAGATTGCTCTACTAATGCGGTTCAAGGTAGCATTTATCGATTTCGCAGGATTACATGATTCTCGGATTTTACGAATGCTCCTTCCATTAATCAGTCCGAGGAAGTTAATCTTAGTTGGGGGCAGAGAACAGGAGACTAAGAGCCTGGCCAACGACTGCCGGAAACTTCTTAGTGGGCGGGGGACACTATCTGGCCGAGGCGAAAGTGGCACGGACACTGACGTTTTCTTCCCTCAAATTGGCAACAAGGTCAACGCTGGTGTGGATACCAACGCCTGGGCAATCAAGCTTAGCGACAACCTCGTCCGAAACCTCAAGTGGCAGAATGTGCGCGGACTGGGAGTCGTGCACTTAATCGGTCGTGTGACCGAGGCGCAGGATAGGAGGGAAGAGAGCCGCAACGGCAAGAAGGTTAAACTCTCCAAGAGCCCGGAGGCAGAGTCTAAAGAAGGCGGGTCACAGGTCGAACAGAAGAGTGCTCTCGTCCTCGACGTATTACCACCTGCATTGGCTGCCTCAACTAGGAGTGTTGCTCAACCCATTCACGTCGGCGATATCAGATTGGCGGATCTGCGGCGAGTGCTACTCGACGACGGATTGGCGGCGGAGTTCCGCGGTGAGGGAACGCTATTGATCGATGGGGTTGTTGTCGTGCGAAAGGGCGGGGTCGGGAGCGTTATCATTGAAGATGGGGGAGGTGGTATGTTGAGGAGAGCGGGGAGGAATGGGAAGGCAAGTTTTGTGGAAGTTAGGAGGAGGATATACGAAGGTCTCGCGGTGGTTTCCGGGGGCTAGAAAAAATTCCACCTTTCTGATTCCTCACTTTTTGACTTTTTTTCAAGTTCCTTCCGTAATACTTCTGGCATAAGCGTTGCTTTTTGTATCATATCTTAGTAGGTTACGAGATAATATATCCTCGTCAGTTGTGGGTATGTGCTGAGCATGAAATCAAGCACTGAATTACACCCCAGGGCCCTGGATGACAAACGGGTGAATACTGTTGGGGGGACTCTGTTAGACGATCACGTACAATCACTCGGTAATCGCGATATTCTCATGGCGTTTTCTGCTAGTAGATGGAGTATGTGTTCTCTGGAAGTGTAAAGTAGAATGTAAATACAATCAACTACATCCTTTGCCCGGGATGTGGTGACGGTTGTAACTTATATTGCATATAGTCAAAATTTGGTCGGAGCACCAGATTTTTTTTCTTCCGCATGCAATATCAGTCCGAATAGTCCCCGTAACTGTTATATCCACCACGATACATCTCCCCGACCCAGAAGTTATCTGACCAATCCTCTTGAAGCGTGAAGAGGGTAATGAGCGCAGCCCGTTCCGCATCTGTAAAGCCTTCGTGTGGAACTGTGATATTAAGGCCATCAAGAGCTAGGGGTTTTGATACCAGAGAGTCGAGGCGGTTGAAAGAAGCCATAATATTTTTAACGCTGGGTCCGCGTTCTTTCGCTTCAGCTTCAAGGATAGTGGTGAATTCCTCCCTTTTTGCCAGCCCGTCCAGTGCTTCTTGTGTCCCAGCGGCTGGGCAGATCTTTCCCGCCAATTTACCCCTGCTGACAACATTTGCTATAGTGGGACATTAGTAACTACTCAATAGACACACATACACAGTTCTTCCATACCTATGGCCGCGCGCATAACCAAAATGTCCTTTAATGTCTCTATGCTTACTCTCTTTTCCTCTGCGTGCTGCTAAGAGGTTAGAAAGCGGATGGGGAGGGGGAGCAGGAGTGATCGTACCTGTCGGTTTTGAGCGAGGCAAGACGGGTATCCATTTCCCTTCTGCTGCCCCTGGAGGCATTCAGAACTCAGGTTTTCAAGCGCTTGAGAGAGTTTGAGGCACAGGGAATCAGCCTCAGCAAGACGTTTGGACCAGCGGTCCTCAAGCGCGCGAAAGTGTGTGGACCACATCTCGTCAAGCTCGTGGAGTCTGATGGCTGAAGAGTGGTTGGACATGGAGACTGGAATTAGGCTTCTCTGGGTGGTTGACAACTTGCGGCAGTGATTGGCGGTGGTACCAACATGGTGGCTTCCACGATGAAATGCGGTGGTAAAGTAAGTAGGGGTTTTGAAAAGGCGAAACATTTTGGAGGGGGATATGGCTGGGCCAGTGGAGGATGTAGAGGGGTGGTTGTTGCTAGGATGTGGTCGAGAGAAGATAGGAAGAGGGCCGGATTGTGTGAATCTCGGTATATATATACTTTACTTTTAACAAACAAGTGAGATGTGACGGTCGGATAACAGATTTATGATAGTTTGTTTGGGCGACGAAGGAAATTGAGCCCTTCTTTTCGCTTCAGCGAAAGTTAGACCTTGACCCGAATAATGATTGAATAGGGCACGATAGACTGCCGGCCGGCGGTGAATGGTTAGAGCGTCAATTTAACTTATCTCAACGTCAGACCAGATCATCTGGGAGACCCTCTAATGAGATCAAAAGAGCTACGAAGGTTAGTTTATAGTTTTGCTAATGGGCTTAAGCAATGAATATTCATGATGAAGAACTGCGGTCGGAGCGATTGCTAAATACTGTTTTGTGGCAAAAGTTATCATTGGCACGCCCAGCAACAGCACTCGTCCAAGTTACTAACCACATCCTATCACAACTCTTTGTTCAATACCAAATAGTAATGAACAGGTCAAACTTTTATAAGGCCGATATGGCGGTAATAAAAGAGGACAATTGTGCAATCTAAGAGTTAGTAAACCGCCTCTTTGCCTTAATAACTGCATCAATTTACTTGGGATGCCATCTACCAGGTTTTCAAACAATGAATTTAGTATTACCTTACAGGAGTAAACGAGACCTACAGCTAAAAGTAACTTTACTTGCTTTGGTGATTTGATATGATAGAAGCTGTACATCCACTCGGAGTTGTCATTTTTTGCTAAATCCTTTCAATTTTCTGGATATTTTGAGAAAATACAAGTACAAATTTTGTTTTGTCATTATCATCAGTTTTTTTATATTAATCGTATAATGAGTAATTCATCTGGCCTCTACTGATTAGAAATCGCCCTGCATGCACTTTGATGCGCTTCCCTTGCGCCTCTACGCATGTCCAATCCATTTCGCGGAAATCCCGGTATTACAAGCACTGTAAAACCTATTGAAATCTACAATCTACGCCAACCCTGTGACCCCCGGGGCTCTGGGTTGAAAGCTCCTGAGGGGAATTAGTATTTTCCCAGCATAGTATAAGATCAGCCCACTGGATGTGTTAGATCCCATTAACTGGTGTGCGATTCTATTGACTTGTCAAACTAAACCAGCCCTGGGCTGGCCGAGATGGTGGATTTCGGCGGACCTTCTGGTGACTGAACGCTCGCCAGGCGGGTACTCGAGCACGGCAATCAGTCTCGCGACATCCCTGTCGAAGCGGCACATTTTCCGAGACAAGGTTATACCGTACTACGCCGTTCGAATAGCCTCGTTGGGTGACAGCTATCATGCACCCCCGAGCCTATCTCGCTTCCATATTTGATCCTGTATAATAACATGCCCTAGATCATGGGTAAACCCGACCTAGTGCTACCCCTTAGGGATTGATAGGCGCTGTTTCTCTCGCAATGATCCTGTAGCGAATGCCCCCCTCTAAGAAGCAGCAGCACTAAGCATGGCAATACAAGTAGAGTAGGGGGGGCTGTTTCTACTGATCCCATACAAATCTCTGTCGAGTTATTTTTTCCAATTTTTATGGACACACGCCAGGGCTCGAGTACAAGTATCATACTATTTGGGGAATAGCTGTGGGCCGGGTTGCGCTCCTAGTGGACGCGTGGATGGCCTTGTCGTGGATTACTACCAGGGAAGCGCAATCTGCATATCACGAGCATGGAGCAGGTCTTCCCCATGCGTTTAAACCTATCGTTGTCCTACAGCTCTTATTCAAGCACAGTGCCCCTCTCCCCACCTTACACGAGAAGCCCCCCACAGTATACTGAGCTCCCGTATCGGTCGGATTGGCACTAGGGATAACTGGAGTCTACTCGAACGGGTGTTTTGGGTGGTAAAAACTGCTGGTAACCGTGAGACATCGGATAGGTGGCTCACCTGTCACTGTGCCATGCACGTCATATGTTGCGCAATGCGAGAATCGCACGTTGCGATCATTGTCTGTTGAAAGGTCCCATGCAACCCACTACTATGCGAGCACCACCTCCACCTCCACCTCCACCTCCACCTCCACCTCCGCCCTCTTGTCCTTATCCCTACGCAATCATGAAAAGGGTTATTAGGTGTGTCCTCGGTTTAAACCTTTCTCCCTTCACAAATTCTCCCTCCACAGTACCCCCTACCTCGTTCAACATGCCTACTAGCTCGCACAGTAGCCTGGCCGACAGCAGCCGGTCGCAACCTCAGCCAGATGGGCCTTTCGAGCTGGATCGCGGCTATACTCCGCTTCAAGTGCTGGAAACGAAGATATTGCTGCAGAGGAGAGGTCTTCCGTTGGAAGTGATAGATACGATCCTTGATTTTGCCGAATATTGGGCCCTTGTAAGCACGACCGCACAATATGCTTCGGAGAGAGTTGCGTGGTCAACCCATGAAAACAGTTATCTGGGATATCTGTTGTACTTGCGCACAAGGCCCCTACCTGGCGAGTTCAGGCCCGAGCCGGCGACAGGGGACGGAGCGATCGAAGGTGTTACAACAGGGTGCCTCATTGGTAGGGAACCCCCAGCCCCACCGGTCATCGATACATGTTCTGTATTATGAGAGAAGGAATGTCTCTGAGCTTTTTTCAACCTTTGCTTACTCTTATCTCTAGGGGATTATCGGGCTCGCGGACAGTATCCGGTTCGCAAGGTCGTTTTTCAAACAGTGAGTAGAGACCAGGGTTGGTCCAGCAATGATGGTCGAGGTATTTCACACTTTCCAGGGGTGGGCGAAGTTCACTGACATCTGGGGTTCCATAGGTACCTATAGAGGCGCCTGGTCTTGGTTTGAGGTTTGCGCGGAACGTCCAAAATCGATCATCCCAGCGGACTTTGAACCACTCGTGGATGCAGAGGTAGTGACCCAGAACGACGCCTCCCACTGTCACCACTCTCGGTGGAAGCGGATCACCGCTACCGGAGGGGGCGAGGTAAACGCCAATAGAAGTTCAACATCTAAGTCTGAGCAAAAGAACACCTGGGACCTGCAGAGAAATGTACACGCTGGGCAGGACTGGAAGACACATTGGGTTGTCTGGGAATGTCACGGCCCTGATTCCGGCCCCGTTAATGAAGACACAGGGGCTGGGACGGGAGCAGATTTTGTCCGGTGTTTGAAACCCGGCGACCGGATCAATTTGGTCGCTCGGGCACAGGTAATCAGTCTAGACCTCGGTTGTGATGTGTTACTCACGAGTTTGCTGTCTAGTTTCCTGGCTGGCAGAACTGTGTCCGTAGTGCGGAAGTCCATGTTTACTACGCAGTATGATCGCATATGGTTCCTTTAGTATTACTACTATTCTTGGAGACACTGTCCTGAAAAGAAAAAACTCCAGGCCTTTCTTATCTATTAAATCATGGCGTTTACCGGTATTAATCAGGGTCGATGCGTATTCTGTTCGTGAAAGAAGCTGCTTTGATCCTCAGGGAAGTGACGAGCGACCATGGGGTCAACTACCAACAATGAATGCATTTATTCCGCTATATCAAACAAAGGTGCATTTTTATTTTATCCGGTAAATTGCGAAAATCGCACCCTCTCGATAGGCCACCATAGAGCAAAGAGGAGCTAGGCACATCACTCTCAATAGCAAACCCAAACAAAAATAATTGAAAACAGGAAGAAAAGCTCCAGCCAATCTAGATTCGTCGATCGCATCTGTGCCCATGCCCAGTATATGGATAGAAAGGTGGATAATTTGCTAGGTAGCAAACCCTTGAAACTCCAGTGCCCCGACATGCCACATAAATCCGTAGTTGCATCCGTAACTAGCGTTGTTGGCACTTGAAGTGCCTTGTGCCATGCCAATGTGCCCGGCACGGCACAACGATGTGCCAGAGTGTAGTGAGATTAGCTGATGGCACAACCTGGCACAATTCCATTATTGAAGGCTAGTTTCTATTATTGAGGAAGCAAATATTCATGTTCTTCAGCACAGTGAGAACTCAGAAGGATTGGAAATGGGGGATATTCAATATTAATTGGGCTTGTAGATGGTTTCTTTGTTTTTTCTTCTTAAAAAGTCATTTTATTTGTACATGTATTGCCTGGGCACTACATTGTGCCGTGCCCGGCACATCGATCTGAAAGGTTGTGCCATGGCACAAACTCTGGCGACTTAGTGCCAACAACGCTATCCGTAACCCATCTTACAATTAAACACGTTGCCCCCATCCTCCGATTTCCACATATTCCATCGTGTCCCGGATGAATCCATGGCATCTCCTGCAATTCATACGTGCTTCATCCCACCCAACGGCTCCGCCTTGACCGCCGACCAATCAATACCGGCTTCCAACTGTTCGTCCACAAGCCCACAAATAGCAACGTTATCCCCGCGGATCAAATACAATCCGTGTTCAACCTGCTGCGTCGCCTCCTCCGATCCGGGTGTCGCAAAGATACGTTCGATGGTGTGGGAGAGGATGAGGTTGGTGGTTTGGTCGTGGCCCACAAGCTTGCCGGTAAGAGTCCTTCCGTCCGAGGTTATGATTGTGACGGTTTCTACCGAGACGTTAGCGGGAGGATTGGAACCCATAGGATAGAGGAGCATACTGTTAACGAACGTTTGAAGGTTAGACATGGCGAGAACGGGTGAGGAGTTTGTCCTCGAGGGCGCGGACGGATAGAGTTGGGCGGCGAGGCGTGCGGGTTGTTTAAGGCTTTGTTAGGTTTTAGCTTTATGCGGCTGATGCCACATGTAACTTATCGTCCCCAGCCACAAGTGGCTCGGCGAGGTTTTTCCGGGAGCGGAAGCGCTTGTCTTGTTGAATGAGGAGGGACCTGGGGATTTAGATTACCGTAGTCTGGGGGGAGTTGCCCTCCTCTTACTGTATGTTCACGCGAAAGTACCTGAGGACGCGCTGAAATATGGGGTATCATACAAAGGAAATTTGGTGAGCAACACCACGACTACACAGCGGGGGGGGGGGAGGGGGGCGGTAAAAAAATAATGTTTAATGTCAATTAACTATCAAATAGTTAAAAAGAGCTACTGCAAATGGAGGTATCAGGATCCAAATTAGAGTCTATATCTTCCACCTAATATCCAAATATTTGGAAACTAGGTAACCTATATTACGAAGGCAGGATTCCTTTTTGATGTACTTTGTCACTTGGTACTCGAGTACCTGGGTTACGATTATACATGTAATACCTCAACAGACAACTTGCCCAAATACACAGTTCCCTCTCCCCGAACCTTAGTAATCCAAGGATTCGAGCTATAATATAATGAATCAGGACTGTGTATTTTTGGGGTTGCATATTTGGGTATTCTGCAGTCATACAGTCATAACCCCTGCCCAAGGATAGCGAATCTTACTCGTTCTTACTAAGTTATAGGTGCCTCACGGCTGGGGTTTTCCATCTTCCTCCGTGTTGAATTGAGTTGCAGTACGCCATAAGTCAGCCTGCTCACAACAGACTTTTTTTTTTTTTTTAAAAAAAACTTTTTCCATTTCGGGTACTTAAGCTACTCTAAAGCGTGACCCTAATCAACCTCTCCCATGCCCCCAAACAATACTTTAAAGTTACTTGCAATGGATAACTTCGCAGTATGGTTCGTGCGGACCAAGACCTGCACTAGGAATCTAGCTATTTTCAAACGATTATTCCACCAGAACCAGTTACCCAGGTGACTCAAAAAAACCTCTACATTATTCTCCTTATCTTTCTCAACAATGTAGAGGTTTTTTTTAAGTTTCTGGAGCAGCTGTATGATGAAGTATAATCATTTGAACTGAGGCATTTTTGGTGGGAAAGAGGAAAATGTGTTACACACAGCCACGATTGACTGCCAAGATAGGGCACAATTTGGATTAGTAATTGGGTTTTATGCCAAGCTTTTATACAACTGTGTGCAAAATATATTACAAAACCTACAACCTATATGTTTTGAGAATATTAAACTTACCACTAAGGGTAATATTATCTTTTTAGTTAATATTGTATATTATTTTAGGCTGTATAATATATTATAATTTCCCATAATATTATATATAACATGTTCACATATTTGAACCTTATTCTAGCCCTTAAAATGGAGACTTTTTTTCCATATTTTTGGACATATATAGAGAAGCCCTAATATTCAAAGCAGCTTAGCCACGTAACACATTTTTTTCAGCCTCGTGCAGGTCTTGGTCCGCACGAACCATACTCCTTGGGTGCATGATACACGTTTATTAACTTCACCCTACACATTCCTCACACTTCCCAAAACCTTCCTCCCTTTCATAATACCCTTCTGCCTCTTAGCCACACCTTTCTCAATCAACTTTCCCTCCAAACTCTCTCTCGCCTCCTCGCTTATCCTGCTCCTTAACACCCTTCCCTCCGCCTTCGCCCTTTTCTCCCTATATCTCAATCCTCTCAATCTCTCCGCCTCCTTTCTCAATTCCTTATCCTCTACACTCCTTTCCTTTGCCCTCTCTCTGCTCTTCTTCGCCCTCTCCCTTGCGCTCGCCAATATTTCCCTCCTTCTTCCCTCACTCCTCTCTCTTAACCAACCCCCCTTTCCCTCTTTCCTCTCCTTCAACAACTCCCCTTCCTTCTCCTCCCCTTTACCCACCATCTCACTCTTAAATTTCCACTTCAACCACCCTATTTCCTCTGCAAACTTCAACATTCTCTTTAGACCATCCTCCCCGAACAACATTCTATCCATTTCCACCCATCCCTCATTACTCAACCATCCGTCCCACCATCCCTTCCACACCTCCTTTCTCTCTTTCTCCCATTTCTTGCAAAATAACAATAAATGGTCCCTATCCTCCCTTCCTCCACACTCGCACCTCTCTCCATCCTTCCTATACCTCATACCTCCCATTCTTCCATGATTCGTCCTCATCCACACCAAAAACTGACTTTTCCATCTTTCCCCTTCATGTCCTAACTCCCCTCTCCCTCCCACTCCAAAATACTCCTCCCCTTTCCTTTCTTTCCTCCAGAATTCCTTCTACCTCCTACCCTCCTCTCTTTTTCTTCTCTCCTCCCATTTTCCCCAACCTATCACTTCCTTCCACTCCTCCATTTCTTCATCATCCCAACTCCCTTCACTCGCCAATTCATCCGCCTCCTCATTCTCCTCTATCCCAACATGACCCGGTACCCACACCAAAACAATTTCCCATCCCTTTCTCTCCATCCTCAAACATACCCTCCTCACACCTTTCTCTCCCTCACCACACATCCCTCTTCCCTTCCTTATACACTTCAACACTCCCACATTGTCCACCCCTACCATCAACTTTCTCTTACTCCCTCTATATTCCGCCTCAACTCTTTCCATAGCCACCTTCACTCCACCCATTTCTCCCATCATAACCGTCAATCCCCTTCCCCCATTCAAACTCCAACTCCCTTTCTTCTCCCCTCCTTCCCACCAACCACCACCCATTCCCATTCCATACCCTTCTCCCCCCGCATCACTAACCGCCACTATCCACTCCCTATCTCTCTCCTCCTTTCCTTTTAACCACTCCTCCTTCGCCTTTTTCTTCTCCTCCCCTATTATCACCCTCCACCTCCCCTTTCCCCCTCTTTCTTCTTCAACTTCCCACTTCTCTCCTTCCAACTTATGCTTCCTAACTCCCCTCATCATTCTACCCACCCATCCACTCTCATAACATCCCCCATTCTCCTCCCTTCTCTTCCACTCCTCACCAAAATCTTTCCCCTTCCCTTTCCTCAATAACCTCCACCCCCATTTACTCACCCTCCTGTCCAACTCGTACTCTACCCTCTTTTCTCCCAATTCTCCTAACATCGCATCCACCGGCGTTGTTCTCACACAACCCAATATCCTCCTCATCCCTCTATTCATCCATACCTGCAACCTCATCTTCAAATTCTCCTGCCCATCCCAATATAACTCCATCCCATACATCACCGATTGTCCCACCACCATCTTCCAAATCTTCTTCAAATCCTTAACCCTCATACCTCTCCCTCCTCTCCCGAACAACTTCAACATCAACTCTCACCTCTTACCCCCTATCACCAACCTCTGTTTTAAATGTTCCTCGTATCCCCCATTCTTCTGCCACCACACTCCCAATACCCTCATGCTCTCCCTCAACTTAATATCCTCCCCTAGCCACTCCACATCCCTTCCCCACTCTTCACTATCCCTCTTCATCCATAAACCCTCCAACTTTAACTCTTGCACATCCACCTCCCATTTCCTTAAACCTCTCACTAACCCCGTTTCCATCCTCTTAACCCTCTCCACTATCACTTCCTCACTTTCTCCCACCACCATAAAATCCACATCATCCACACACCCTATCATACTCACTCCTTCAACCTCCTCTCTTCTCACCTCTTCCAATACCCCACCCAACACAAACATAAACAATATTGGGCTCAACGGTGAACCCTGTATTGGCCCTCCTTTCATTTCCACCCACTCACTTAACCTCCCTCCTATCTTCACTTTCACCCTCCTTTCTCTCAAAAACGAACTTATCCATCTCACCATATACTCATCTACTCCCAAACCTTCCAATCTCTCCACCGCCTTATTCACCCCCACATTTTCATACCCCCCTTTCACATCCATACACAATAATAATCCCTTTCTCCCACCTTCTTCCCAATCCTTATACAACTTACCCACCCCATCCATACAACTCCTCCCTACCCTCCCTCCAAATTGTTCATCTCCCATACCATCTTGACCCCACCTCTCCAACCTCCTCGCCAATAACCTTTCCACCACCTTACCTAACACATCCAACAAATTAATTATCCTATAGCTATTAGGAGACCCATAATCCACCTTATTGGGTTTCCTTATAACTATCCCCACACTCCTCCTCCACCTCTCGCACACATAACCCAAACTCAACGAACCTTCCACCACCTCCTTTATTTCCTTCCTACACCAATCTACCCTCCACATTATCTTAAACACCTTCCCTCCCAACCCATTCTCCCCCGCCGCTTTACCATCCCTCTGCTTCTTTATCATTTCCTCCAATTCCTCCTCTTCCACTTCTATCCTCTCATAAAACCCTTCCAACTCCTGTTCCTCTTCTTCCCTCTTCCCCAATCCTCTCACCAACGCTCTCGCCTTCTCTCCATCTTCCTCCACCACCCTCCCTTCCTCATTCCTAATCCCCGGAATATCCACCAAAAAATCTCTATCCGTCTTCACCCACTTATACCCATCCCTCTCATCCAAACCTTCCAAATATTTCACCCAATGCTCTCTCTTAACTTCCTCCACCTTCTTCTTCCATTTCTTTCTACTCTCTTTCACCCTATCCATACCTTCCTTTCTACCACTCCCCATCCACCTTCTTTCCTCCTCCTTCACCTTCTCGTATTCCTTCTCAATTTCCCCATTCCACCATACCTTCTTCCCATACTTCCATTTCCCTCTTCCTCTATTCCTTTTAACCACCTCCATTACCCTATTTTCCAAACACTCCACCCTCCTCTCCAATTCCTCTCTCCTAACCACATCTTCACCCCCCATTCCCTCCATCAACCTTAATTCCGCCTCTACCCTCTCCCAATCCACTTTCCCTTCCCTCTCCCCTCTCCTTATCAATTCCTCTCCCACTACTTCCACCACCATCTCCACCGGCCTATGATCCAATCCTCCTACCCAATCCCACGTCTTCCCCACTACCTCCACTCCTCCCACATAAAATCCCACATCTAACACCCTATTCTTTTCACCCTCCTTCTCACTTCTCCTTGTAACCACCCCTCTCTCCGTTCCCACCTTCCAACCCCATTCATCCATCCACTCTTCCCTATCCTCCCTTCTCTATTCCCCTCCTCTCCCTCTCCCCCCCACCTTTTACTCCTCGCATTTATATCCCCCATAACTATACCATTTCTATCTCCTTCCACCCATTCAAACCTCCTATGTTTCCCGCTCCCCACATATATATTCCATATCTCCAACTTTCTCTTCTCCCCCCACTCCAATACCACTCCTATCTTCTTCCTACTCCTTTTTATTACCTTCCACCTACCTCTATATTTCTCATGTATCATCATACACACCGCCGCCCCCTCTCCTTCCTCCAAGTATCCACCCACTCCATCTCTATTCTCATAACCATCCAACCTATACATCTTCTCTTTCTCTATTATTGGCACCTCTTGCCAACAATAAACATCCACCCCTTCTCCCATCTCCCCCACCTTAAACATCCCGTTCCTACTCATTCTCACATTAGCCGAAACCACCCTAATGCCCTTAATACAAACTCTTCAATCTATTCCACTCCATTCTCCATGCCACACAATTTTTCTCATTCGCCTCCTTCATTATATGATTCTTCCCACAACCCCCACAGCTCTCATGGTGTACACACTTACACCTCCAAACACTGCATCTTCCACACCTATGTTCCCAACCCGTATGCCCTTTCACCACACAAATACTACACCTTTTCACCCTACTCCCACACTTCCACCAACTATGCCCAAATTCCTCACACTTCGTACACCACTCCACCTCCTTCTTGCTCACATACCTATAAACCCTCAACCTCTCACCTTTCCAAAACAATCCATCTTCCAAACACTTCACCCTCTCACTTTCCCTCGCCACATGTATCACAACTCCCACCTCCCTCAACCTCCACTCCTTAATCTTCTCTTCTTTCAACAACCATACCGGATCCTTCATCAACTTCACTCCCCCCTTTTCCAACTCCTCTCTCAACTCTCCCAATTTCCCTTCATATGCCTCCACACTCATCGCCGGTATAACCATACCTGCCCAACTATCCACCCTACCCACTCCTTTCACTCCCTTTATCTCTCCCCAAACACCTTCATTCTCCTTATCCATAACCTCCATACTCTTCTCCTCCTTCATTTCCACCACTATTCTTCCCTTCTTCCTAACCATATTCACTACATCTCCTTTCTCCAATCCCAAAACCTCTTCCATCCTCTGCTACTCCATTCACTTTCCCCATCCACTTCCATATCCTTCCCCTCTTGCGTATCCAATATAACCTCCACCTTATTCCTCACCCTCTTCTCTCTCTCCCTCCAACCCTCCTCCAAAACTTTCCTTTCCTCCTCCTTCTTCTCTTCCAAATTAATCTCCTCCATACTACCCATACCCTGGCTCCTCCCTCTCAACACCTCACCATAACTCCTACCATCTCCCGCCGCTACCTTACTCTTCAACTCCTCCACCTTTTTAACCATCTCCGGAACAACCACCTCACTCAAAACCTTCACTCCTCCATCCTTCACACCCATCCCCTTCAACCCTATCTCACTCATTAACTCCCTCAACTCCCTACCCCACCTCCTAACCTCCATATCCAACGCAAAACTCCTCACCTTCTCCTCACTTTCTCCCAAAATATAACTCACCTCTTCCACCTCCTTCTTCCAATCCCTAAACTCACTCCTCAACTTCTTCACCTCTTCCCTATTCCTCCCCAACTCCTTCCCCCTCGCTACCATACCCTCCTTCTCCCTCTTCTTCCTCTCCTCTTTCTCCCTCTTCTCCCTATTCACCCTCTTCAATTTCCACGCCTCCAAACTATCCACACCCTCCTCCTTATCTTCCTCTTCCAATATCTCCTCTCCCACCAGCCTAAACCTCTTCACCTCCTTATCAACTTCCTCCGCCAATCCTTTCTCAAACATCCTCCCCACCTCCCCCACACTTCTCTCCACCCCTTTCCCCTTCCTGTCACTCAATCTCACCACATCCTTCCCCTCCCCACAATCCTCTATCAACTTCCCAATCGCCAAATCCTCCGCCTCCTTAAACAAATCTGACTCCTCTTCTCCACCAATCATATCCACTTCCTCCCCACCCCTTACCACTTCGAAACTCCCATTGCTCCATCCCTTTTCCCCTTCCTCCAATCCCACCAAAAATTCCTGCTCCCCGTCCAATCCTCTCACCACACCCACTTTCCCACCCATAACCCATCTCACATCCTTCTCCTCCAATCTTCTCTTGCCAACACCACTCTTCACAACCCTATCCCTAATTTTTCCACCTCTACCCTTCCCCCCATCCAACACACCTTTTCCACCCATGCTTCTCTAGGTAAGCACTAAATCCTAAAGATAAAACATAGCCGTGGGCGGAGCGATTTGGCGCCTCGCTATTCGTAGATAGTCCGATCGCGATTAAAATCCGTAGTCGTTATTTCGAAAATGAGGTAAATACCGGTCGTCGTGCTTGTCACAACAGACTTGTCACAGGGAACAAGTATCTGGAAACATACCGTAGATTCGCAAAATACAAGGCAAGAGAGTCATGCCTATTAGAGATCAACCACTCCTTTTTTCCGGATATCCTTCTCTGGGCTAAGTATGATACTCTGCTGATCATAAAGGCCTTATCAATCCTAAACCAAGTAAACCTCCTTGACAGCTATTAACAAGTTATAGGACACAACTTGGACAGCTTCGGGGATCTCTGTGGAAATAGACTTTTCTCTTTTTTCTATTATTTATTTGCTTTTAAAATCTATTGAGGTGGGGTCAGTTTGTTGCCACAGGGGTTAATGGTGTTTATGGTGGTGTGCAGCCTTCACGATTGGGCCAGTAGCATGCTGTATTACGAGTAATAACCCCTTTAAATGCGACCATTGCTATTCGGCCTCAGACCCTTTTGATCAGGGACAAAATACCCCCAGAAGGAATTGAGTTGTCCAGACAAGTGCAAGGATAGCCTCTGAAGCCTGAGCTTACTAGCATACCTTAACTGGGATTGGCGATTTTGTCAATCTACACTGCTAAACCTATTGCGGTTTACATAGTAGAGGAGTAGGGAATAATTAATCTGAATGGGCAGGGGTATAATTGCTGGTTAACCTTAAATAACTGTTGTGTCGATTCTTTCAGGGCGTTGTAATTTGAGTGTAGATCTTGGATGCTGGATTTAAAGGGACTTTTTTCCGTGCCTTGCCGCTGCGTTGACATCAACAAACCCGTTGCATAAGTTACAGGCCTATCCAGACCCTAGTCATCCTACACATTCCTTGGATTTTAAAATTATCGGACAAGAATCCCATCACCGCCTTCGTGAAAGATGTCTGGTAACAGGTGCCCTAGCCCGTCTCATTTTCCCCTGCTTTCTAAGAGTTACCTTACTTAAAGGCTACCTCATGTTAACCGCTACCTTGTTTAGTCTAAGCCCTGATATCAATGGAGAACCTCGGAGCGCCTCAGACCTCCTACTGTCCGACTTGCTTGTTCAATCTCAACAAAGTCTGCTGCTCACAGCGCCCTTGCCGGATCACAGTTCTACAAATACTAACCCCTTCGCCATCATTCCGGACGCTAGCTCCATCTTTAGTGTGGGGGCCGGCGGAGCCACCTTCTCCTCAGAGGACACTCGCCGCCTAGAGCAGGCCTTGCGGGTGGGCTATAATTCTAAATATAGCTATGGAGAACCACTCATAGGTAGGTGACCAGACTCCTTGTTGATAGCAAGCATCTAACACCTCACCTAGAATCTAGTTTTAAACGGGCTGTCTCTGCCCCTACACGCCCTGTTGCGCGCCGCCGCCCCACACATCGGCCGCGGGACTTTGATTCTGAGAGTAGATTCACGGGCGACCGCGACACCTACTCACGGAGTAATAATGCCATAGGCGCCGTGGGCCCTACGGCCTCGCTCCCCCAGCGCCCCTACCCCGACAGTGCTTTATTCAGAATAGTGACCGGATCCCCGGGTGAGAGTGGAAACCTAGAATCTCATCTCGGCTTTCTGGAACCCAGCTTTGGGATCCCGGCTGCCGCACTTGGGGCAGTGGAAGTCTGTGCTACCCCTGTTAGAGAACCGCCAGCTTGGAGGTTGAATTATAGAATTGGCAGTGGCGCTTGCGGGACTGTATTCCTAGAGAAAGTCCAGGCCCGTCAGATGGAGTTCCCGGAGTTATGGGCTGTAAAGAGGATACCCCGAGCCTTGCCAAACTTCCCTATCAAGCGGTATCAAGCTGAAATCAAGAACTTGCAGGCATTATCAGCGGTAAGTTTTACCCCAACTTGCGTCCTGTAATAATGGGTATTTGTCTTATCAATTTACATTGGATTTGGTCTGATTCGCGGACAGCACGAATGGTTTGTTAAATTCCACTCCTCCTATGAGGACACCGACTACTTTTATATTGCTATGGAGTATGTCCCAATAGGGGATATGTCGGTGACGTTTGTGGATGGCTATCGGTGGAGCGAAAGAGATACGAAGGTGGTAATCGAGCAACTGCTCCGTGGATTAGCCGTAATGCATAAAGAAGGAATTACACACCGCGATCTGAAACCTGAAGTCTACGCTCCCACTGATACGGTACACCTTGTCTACAAGCTAATACTGACTAGAATATATTCCTCTACCTCCCGGAGAAGCACACCTCCGTACTGCATGTAAAAATTGGGGACTTTGGTACCTCGAAGCGCATCCCACTCACGAATACCTCCACGTACCTGAAAACAACCACTGGCACACAGGGCTATATGGCCCCGGAAGCACATGATACGTCTAAACCCAAGACGAATAAGGTAGACATCTGGTCTTTGGGGTGTATTTTGTACAGGATGTTCGCTGGCAGCCTGTTGTTTAAGGATCCTGTTGAGACATGGAAGTATGCCATGGCCGAAACCTCCACTCTCCTGGGAGTTGAAAACATAGGGCTTAGTGACCCGTGTGTGTGTTTCCTCCGTGATGTCCTGCAACCAAGCCCAGAGGATCGGCCGAGTGCGGAGGCTTGTTTGGAGAAGGACTGGATCGCGGATGAGGTTACTAGATCAGATACTATTGGAAGGGACCTCTACGTGAGGTTGTGTAAGATTCACATGGCAGCGCCGGATCTGCATTCATTGCCAGATATGGTAGCCAATCAGGCGGTGGATAGCGGTTGCTGACAGGGCGGGCTTCGCTCCATAGGGGGCTAGAAAGACGAAAACATACCACAGACTTAGCCGCCCGCTTGGGGAAATGATTTTCACCGCGAGAACTCGAATAATCGGACCATGTGCTAGGGCGTTGGAGTTGCCTCCCTTAGTATGGTCTGGTGTTTTTTTCTTTTTCTTTTTGTCTCGGTGGGCAGATTTTTGGTGACTTTCACCTATTTTCCAGGGCAGGAAATTACGGACTACATAGCACATGGGCTGATTATTCTGGGTTTTACGGTAATTTGTCTTTCTTTTTAATTTTTTTTATCAGCGTTCAGATGCTGCTAGTTGTGGGGTTTGAGTGTTAGAAATTTTTAGTCTGCATTTTTCCTCCAGTATATGGTGGTAGTCATACTGTGTTTTCTTTTGCTTCTGTATCTGATATTACTGGTGATTTTAGTTACTTGGGGTGAGGAGGTAAAAGATTGGGGGGAATCGAAATGTGTACTAGTGTGGGGTAGGGTCATATCATGGGGTAGTTAGACGGTCACACTTGGTGTTGAGCCCTGTTGTGACTCACCCACTTAGTAGATAGCTTGGCGTGCAGAATTTTCTGTATATAGCCTCTTCAACCTTC
>Ga0307509_10000878_pt1 | contig 51799 bp, 32 predicted proteins | sample 10_EM_MG_FD_202245 | JGI IMG/M metagenome (GOLD analysis project Ga0307509, IMG submission 202245) | Populus trichocarpa ectomycorrhiza microbial communities from riparian zone in the Pacific Northwest, United States - 10_EM | ecosystem: Host-associated > Plants > Roots > Unclassified | place... | reverse complement strand
TAAAGCAGAAAGCGTTCGAGGAATTCTTCTGGTTTTCAACACACACCCCTTAGTGCGTGCGCTATTCCTAATATCGTCGTTAGCTTTGTCAGCCCTGTGTTCGCGGACTAGCCCTGGTATCCGAGTATCGTAGGTTATGATATTTAGCAGGGGAATTCCCCCTGACATTACTGGTACTATATTGTGCTTTGGGATTTGATTAGTTATAACACGAAGCTAGCGATACGAGTGGGTAGGATGCCGGTGGATAGGCTACGATGTGCACAACTGGGCAGTGAAATATTCGTGCACCTATTTTAAGAGTGCCGCATCATGAAATGCGGATGAGATGAGAACCTTCGGGGCCCTCATATTGGCCTAAATGTTTCTCCAAGTATAGTACTCGTGTTTACTGGAGTACCGGGACACTGCTGTTCAGTTAGTTCTCATACACCAACGTGTACCTGTGGTAGTATTGTGACTGGTGAAAATGCACTATCTCTAGCGATATTTGGTTGCCATGGTACATCACTACTCGAGTAGTAGCAACACTGCCACAGATACATGTAAGGGTATGAGAATCAAGTGAACAGTAGTGTACTCTTGCGGTTCTCTATCTCCGGCACGCCTCTAATCTCCGGATTCATGGACGAAGGGTTCCGAGAGGGGTTAGTGTTGTCCTGTCACGGTATAATAAGCTCGACTCTCAGGACGTGTTGGATCTCATTAACTACAGTAGTACCGCATCCAGGGACGCTTCCTTGAGCAAATTCACTAACTCCTTCCCAGGATGTGTTATTTCCGGCCCAGTGAGATATCGTATTGCTCCAGATTTTGGCCTAAACAAATGGATTGTAGTTGGCTGGTTCAAGTTGGGTTGCAGTGGCCAATGGGAAACGCCATCTGGAGCCTAATTCTACCCTCTGATTGGACCGGAAATAACACATCCTGGGACGGGGTTAGTGAATTTGATCAGTGGATGCGGTATGCGCAATTCTGTTGACTCGTCAAGCCAGACCTATCCCGAGCCGACGGAGACAGCGGATCGCAAGAGTAAATACGGTATTCATTGGCTGTAACTTGTGTGAACATTTGGCAACGGGCACGGTATAGTAGATGATCGCATGTGGTCCAGCAGTTGTGATGTTGCGCAGCAGATCGTCCCCTACCTTCCCCACACCTGCTTAATGCACCACTGGTAGATTTATAATACAAGTACCTGCGTAGCCTGCTCTGGAGTCTAATCCATCGACGGGCAATTACATCTATCCGAACCCGACTCAAATAACCAGAACCCAACACGGGTTGCACCTCTGTACGATACCAGCACTTGATTTTTTGTTCAGAACTTTCCAGAACCAAAGCACCCGGTCTCGGCTGAAATGAAGTATCATAGTTAGTGGCTGTGGAAAAATGGTTTCGCTAGTTTAGTCGTCGGAGTACCGAGGAGAAGGCCAGGGAGGTGATGAAAGGTGTCCTGTAGTGCCCTGTGGGATATAGGGTAGGAGGGATGATAAAAAGGTGGACTTGTGCCGCCTCCTCCCTGATGGAAGGTAAAACAGCAACTGTTCTCAAATCAACCCCCTCCACTGCAACTCTCCTCAACAACAACAGGTAACCAACTTGCATCATGACTCTCTCTTCCATCCCACACGAGTATAGGTGGTTGCTTCATTTTCTGTTGCCATTCCTCGGATGCTAATCTTCAAATCATAGCTATGCCCTTGCTGGTCTTTTCGCAACCGCCCTCGTGAGCCAATACCACACCATTCTGGTCGGTAGGTTCCGCAAGGCGTCGGGAGTCCCCTACCCGAACGCCTATGCGAGTGCGGAGGACGCCTCCAAGGACAAGGAAAAGTTCCGCTTCAACTGCGCTCAGCGTGCGCACTCAAACTACCTCGAGAACCTCGCTGTCGTGTTACCGGCTTTCCTCGCGTCAGCAATTCACTACCCCACTGTCTCATCCTCGCTCCTTGGGTTCTGGCTTGCTTGCAGAGTTGTGTACACTCATGGCTACGTCGGTAGCCCGCACAACAGCAGTGGGAAAGGGAGGTACAAGGGTGGATTGTTTCATTTCGGACAGTTCGGGTTGATGATTACGGCTGGAATGAGTGCGTGGAAGCTGTGCAGCTCTGGGGTTTAAACGTTAGCATGGGAAGTTTAAAAAGACGGGGTTGGGACTTGAACTTATTTCTTTGCAGTGCATCTTGTTTCTTTCCTCTCTTTTTGTCTGGACCCGGCTATTATTTTCCTTTACAGTAGAGTATCAAATATTAAGGTGGGACTTGGGATAAGCTCTGAATACTGGGGAGAACCCCCATTTATGTATCACCGTGATCGGACTGATCAGCACTTCGGGAATTTCTCGCGTAGTTTTTCCTCACGTAATTCGTTGAAATATGACGCACAAAAGCTCCGGCGGGGAGTTTATACTTTTTCGAGGGCCAAGACGGAGCTCGCCCGGCTTGATCGGTGACAATGATTGGGCATTTTCTGTTAGATTAGTGAAACTATATTCCCGTCCCGTAAGTGCATTCCCGGCCTGATGGAATGAGTGTTTTGGGAAGCAAGAATGATTCTATGACGCAGGTAAGGCTACCGACTGGGTTAAGGTGTGAGACAAGTGCATCCACAGCCCTGGGGGAGCGACTTCCGGTATCGGACATCGGGATGGCAAACAAGAGAAACCGATGCCAGCAACTGAGGCGGCAGGTGCGGTGTTCTGCGCATCCCATTAGGAATCCAAAGCATCAAATCTTGTCATTTGCTCTATGGCTTTAAGAGGAGAGACTGGTAAGGCTGAGGAGCCGATGAAACCTGTTATGCTTTGGAGAGAAGGCCAGATATTCTCACGAAGCCTTCTATATGACATAAATGTAGGTAACTGAAGCGTACATAATGAAGCTATGGAGAGTGCCAAAATTTGCTAGTGTACTGAGGGCAGGGTATTGGGCTAGTGGTGAGTTGTACAGAACTTTGTCGGATTTGGGACGGCAAATATGGGCTTTATCTAGAATTCTGAGCGGAGCGTGACCGCCGGGCTTGATGGCTTTGAGGCTAGGAGGGGTTTCCCGTGTAAGGTGAGCAATTGGAGATCAAGACCATTGGCCACAAGTAGCAGTTTCGTGGGAGCCGCCCATAAGCTACCTATATGCTCTACAGCACCTTGGGGACAATTATAGGTTGTGCTCGAGTATCGTTTAGCATTCAACAGATTTGTTTATGATACTGTTGCTTGGGAGAATGTTGTTTCTGGAGCCTGACTCATGTTTCGGCGATCGGCCCAGTGGAGGTCAACCACGATACCAGCAGGCTAGGTTTTTCGAACCAGAGTTCTGATCCACCGTGGATTTTAGATTTTTAGCTGCGCCGGTAGATATAAATCTCTGTAGGCAGGTCCCCTCTTTAAGCACAGTAAATGAAAGCCACTATTAGGAACAAGATACGTGTAGAGAGCACCAAAGTAGAGTCTGTGAGGGACTAGACACCTTGTTTCGGGCCCCGAACGAGAGAAATCCATTTTCGCATCTGGTCTCAATATTTTGCCGGTGATGAGTTTCTTTGCTTATTAGAGCCCGACTCACTACCGGTACAGCAATTTACCTTAAAATTCCTTGAGGCCTAATGTTTGAAACAAGCTAATGAGGCTTTCAATAGAATGTTCTTTGAGGCGAGGTTTAGCGATATACGGCATGTTGTGGAAGGGCTTATTAGGCCGGGACCGCTCTATGTCACAATATTCACAGCTAGGCCTACAAGAAAGTATCATGCGTTTTAGACGGTTAAACAATAGTTAAATCGGGGATAGCACCGGCATTAACCAGCCTATCTATGTAGCTATTGAGAGTACATTGAGTTCAACATTCAAATGCATGAAGAGACCTTATGCCCCCTCCGCCCCAGACAGTCCTGGGGTCATAGCCTTCAGCACCTAACAGCCCCAGCCCTCCATCATGACCAGGCTTAGCGATGTTCGGTCGTAGTCGATCGTGGTCGCCTGGAATGTGGGAGCTAGTGTATTATCGTGTTGGGTTGGGTGCTTAAAATATTCTTGTAGAGTGAAATGGACAAAACGGACGGTGGAAGCCTCCTCATCTGTGATGACGAGCCCTTGACAGCAGTCTAGCAATGTCTATATCGAAGGAACATTTTCGATATTGAGATCCGTTGATCCTATTTCGACTGCCAGAGCGTGACAGAGCTCATCCCGCGTAGGGTGGAGTTATCCACATCAGACCCTTTGTCGCAAGTCTTAGAATTTTCCTTAGGGTTTCCCCGCGTTACGCCTTTATTCGCTGCATGCATGAACCTGTTAGCGGGCATCTCAAAAGTGGAGTTCCCAGTCTGGTTGATTCCACATATAGTTTTGGGAAAGGCATCGGGGGTTACAATACCTGCCTCCCGCCTGATGGATACAGTCGCTACTCTTCCAGCAAGATGCTTCTCAATCTCACCCCGGATCACCCTGGATATGTGGTCTCCCAGTCAGGATATTCGAGTGCCTGGTGACTTTTGGAGGATTTGGTTTAGTGAATCAAGAAGCTTGACTCGACAATCCGAATAACCTTTTTCTGGTTTTGAAAAGCCTGGAATGGTTCTTCCGGAATCTTTTCCAATCCATTAGGGCCAGCTCTGGCACCTAGCATATTCGTCGGAGACTGCTCCTCCTGAGTAGTGAAATCAAAGTAGAAACAGGCAACTGCAATACTCTGTCTTCGGACCCGATAGGCAATGTAGTTTATCACCAGGGAACTGAAATCATGGTTTGTTAGTTCTTGGTTTATTTTTTCTTTCCCCTTTCTTCGGGGATGGTCTCTTACCTGATGTACGCGTAAGTCTTCCCAACCCCCGGATCGCCATAGCAAAACAAGACAGGGCTATCGGATTTATTTTCTCTAGATTCGTTTTCTCCAGTACCGCTTCGACGAGTTCGTCGGTTTGCAGGAGCCAGTCCCCACCGGGCCAACCGTGGCGGGATTGAATGTCCTGATGCCGTATGCGGGGCTCAGGCGGGGGGCGGCCATGGAGGAATTTCAAACTTCTCATCGGGAGAAGGGCTGTTCAAGGCTTTCATATCGAGACTCGTAATAAAAGAGTTCGTATTATTGGGACATGAAGAAATCCTTTTCCGTTTTTCCCTGTCTTGCCCTGATGCCAGGCGGGATGGTGGTCGACGGGTGAGGGAAAGGAATTGAGGGGTCGGTCGACAAAGATTTATGGGCTGAGGAAAGGTGGGGTCGATTTGTAATGATTGAGGAGTCAGAATAGCCTAGCCCAATCAAACAAACGATTCAAAATTTGTGAAACCTCTAGATGTGATAAATGTACGATAATATAAAAATGGCGCACGAATTACACAAGGCTGTATGCCAAGGCCGTCTGAGGGCAGAGATGGAATGAACTAGAAGATATGCGGTAATTCCCACAAATAACTTGCCATTGAGGGCAGTCACACTATGGTATTCCAGGACGTCGATAAATATCAGAAGGCACTTTTTATCAGATTCTACAGTATCAAGCCAGAACCTTTGGCCAATGCTTTCCCAAGTTAGTCGAGACTGCCAGGTGCTGCGACACTGTTGCTGCGCTTGCTCGTGCCTTCACGTATGACATACCGTCAGCTAGGTGCAAATTTCCCGAAAAGTTAAATTGCGATCAAGGCATAGAAGCGGAGTTGAGGGATTAGGCTTTGTGATAAAGCACGATAGCTCTTGCATGCTTTTGCGGTTTCGTGGGTTCTTTTGGGGACTTTTCAGTAATCTCAAGAGATTGAGAATTAACTTCAGCGAGAGGTGCAAGCTACTGTTATCCCCCTCGATGTAGAACAGGGCCCAATCAGCCCATATGCTTATATTGTAGACCACGCTAAGAATGGTAGACCCTCTTTTCAACTGGATCTTCCACAACAGGCCCATTTCTTTCTTGGCCTCCAGTATCTTAACAAAACTAAAGGCAGGCTACCACACTCAGATGCCGGGGGGCATACTCAATCAGTTTGATAAAGCAAATTCTTGGAATCTAAGGGCCGCTACCGGCTACCCCGATACAGCAGTTTTGAGGGGCAATTCCTTAAAAACAAAATTATCAACAAAAATAGATACTAAGCTAACTCACTATCCATCACTCGGAGAGCACCCAACCCTCATCCTTCACCACACTTCACCCCAGAACAGGGACTCGGGGGACAGGGCACTGCAGGAACGGTAATTCCGTGTTTAGGTACTGTGCAGCCCTCCTTTGCCAAATAAACTTTCCACAAAGTCCACGTTCGCACCCTGACGCTTCCTAGTGAAACATTTACATTCCACAAACGAAAGCGTGATAAGCTTTCGCTCCAACCACCACCATTACCAGAACTGCCCACCACCGCCATCACGTTTCTTGGCAATCTCTGAGCGTAACTAATTCTAGTTACCCATCCATTTGCGGAACAATATTGAGCAAGGACAATATTAACGGTTTTTTCTTTGATCAATTTATCTACCTACCTACCAGCCCTCAACTCACACTCCCGCTCCCACCGGCTTCCTTTTCACATCGAAGGAGAAAGAAAGCAAGCTGAGTTACTTTGCAATGTCGGAGAATAAAAAGCAACGAGTGCTGATCATCGGAGGGGGGCTGACAGGACTATCGCTGGGGGTGCAGTTATTAACTCACGCAGCAGCATACTACGAGCCAGTGATTTTCGAGAAGGTAATCACCAACCCCCTCCCCTCTTCCCTATTCTTCTTCCCCCTACCACCCACTGTTATCCAAAGGTTAACAAGGAGAAAAAAAAGTCCTCATCCCTGGAGGACACCACAAAATCCGGTTTCGTTATAAATCTTTCTCCAAACGCAATCCACATCCTTCGTGGTTTGAACTTCGATCTAGCTCGTGAGGGCATTGGGATGCCACTCAACAGAACTGTCCTGCATCACGCATCGAAGCCGGAGACCATCATCGCTGAGGCGGAGAATTTATTCCCCGACCCGCATACCCTCCAAACCGTTGAGCGCGGGCCGTTGCAGTTGTTGCTATTACAGCGGTACTCGTTATTACGTGGGAGGATATACTATAATCGCGACTTTAGGGGTTATAAAACACTGGATGACGGGAGTGTTGAAGCGATGTTTGCTTCCGGGGAGGCGGTTTCCGGGGAGTACATTGTTGGCGCGGACGGAGTGTACTCTGGTGTGCGAAAGGAGGTATATCGAAACCTAGCGGGGGAGGTGGACCGGCCGAGCAGATGTCCGTTTAGTACCATGCTCCCATTCAGCCTTCTCACACCGGCTATTGCGTTGTTGAGACCTAAGAGGGAAGTTTGGGAGTGCTCACCAACGCACTGGACTGCTTTGTATGGGATTACAAGGCCGTTGCCTGCGCAGTTATTGACGGCTCGCGGGGATGATGAGGGGTTAGGGGCCATGCATTGGTTCCTCCGTGATGTCCCAGGGGCGTACACTACATATTCGCTTCAGCAGGGGAGAGTATTCTGGATATGCTACCAGCCGTCACCAGCCTCAAGTACTGGTCGCGGGAAGTATACGGATAAGGAAGCGGTCGAGACCATGAAGTTGTATGATAACTGTCCGTATACTGCGTCCACGGAGAACTGTAGGTTACCCATAGTCAATTTCTCGGAAATCACTTCCCGCTCGGAAAGGTTCATGAAAGTCCGCATCAACCATACCTTCTTTCGCAACATTTCAGATGGGAACGTTGTACTTATCGGCGACGCGGCTCACCCGATGAATACATTCCATGGTCAGGGCGCTGCGATGGGCATTGAAGAGTCACTCGTTCTGTGCAATGCCTTGCTCAGAAGCGCCTGGGCCGAGGGCGCTGGCCCCAATCCCGAGCTGGTCGGAATAAAGTACTTCGAAAGTCAGAGAATGGAACGTTCGGAGAGAGTTACCGACTTGGGGTTCTGGTTGGGGGTCGCCGTGATGGGAGATTTGTGGATTCTTAGGAAAATTCGGGATTGGATGATTAGGAAAGTTCTGAAGAAAGAAGATCGTAAGGAGGGAGCGGAAAGAGCAAAGGCAGGGACCAAGAAGGTTCTCCAGAAGAAGGGGGATGGGCGGGAGGATATCGACGGGGTGGAGGCGGAAAATACAAAGAGGAAGGGAGATGGCCATTGGCTTTTCGATTTGAAGGTTGATGTGCACACCGAGAAGGAGTTTTGGGAGAGCTTGAAGGGGTAAATCTAGGTCCAGCCGGATGTTGATGTTAGCACCAGCCAAAGCCATAAAAGCTCTTTTCTGCTTCTTAGAGATTAACCTATTTTTGATCACTCCGCTCCTGTCCTCACTTCTCTGACGAAGTTTGCCTCCTTGTGAAATGTGAAACGAAAGATTGCCCAAAATTCACACTTTCCTCCATGACTAACTTATCCCGAGTGACGCACTATGAGCGCATATCCCAAGAAGGAACTTCCGCAGCGTACCAAGCCCGCCCAGCATGGAACCGAAACAATTTATAAGACATGCATAAAGCACGAAATGAATCGGATCCCAAAAACTGTCCTATCAAGATGGCCGCGTGAGAAGGTGATACTAGTAACTATTTCATAATAATTATAAGGTGTAAATGAGGGGTGGAGCAGCAAACAAAGGGCATGGGGGAGGGCCAAAAAATTCAATAGACAGTCTGATGGTATCATACTCAATATGCAATTTCATCTCGCATTGACGAGTCCTTCTCATACGGCACTAGCAGGTCTCTCATGTAAGAATAAAAAAGTTGAATATCCCTCATTGAGTCTGAGACATCCACTAGTAAGAGTTAACTGCAATCTGGAGCTATCATAGTGTATGTTGGGGGGCAAAGAGGAGAAGGATTTAACCTGTGTTCTTAGGAGGTGGACTGCTAGTGGTATAGCTACCCCTTTCAACAGCCCTGATGCTAGGTTTTAAGCCAGAATAAGATGGAAACCGGTGATAGTAAATATGTTTTCTATGTGGGCAGGGGTTAAACTCAAGGTCAAAAATTTCCACCGGACCCATAGAAAAAGTTACCTAATTGGAGAACACCTGAGCTCTGGCCTTCCCACATAACTCTACTCTGCATAAGAGCATCTAAGATTTCAATATGTTGCTCACAGCGAGTGAGTGTTCTTGCTCGCCAGATTTTGTGGTAATTGAAGAGTAGGTTAACTTATTGTATATCTGGGGCGACAAAAAATGACATTCTTGGAGGAAAATGCACGAGTGAAGATGAGCTGTGCCACCGGACTGCGCCGTAGGAATTGGAATAGTTGGATCTCATGATAAGATGCCTTGAATTCCCCACTTCCGATAAACGGGGGGACCACCCAGAAAAAAAACGACCTTCGGCCGTCCCCCGAGACAGATAAAAAGAAAAATCCAACAGACGTTACTGGGAGAGGCAACTCCGACATCCTAGCGTGTGGTTCAATTATTCTAGCTCTGACGTTAGCTTGATAGATATTTGTGCTGCGATGAAGGAACTATTATCACGTTCGTTGCCCCGGATTTCACTCCGCCGGACTCCTCGTTGCCCCGGACGATCTTTCAAGATTTGTCAAGGATACGCAGAAAAATACTCTTCACGGTCCCGGATTTTGTGTTTTCGGATCCCACGGAAATGTTAGAGCACCTCTTCATAGGATCGCCTACACAGGACGGATCCTAGATTAATTAACCAGATAAAGTGCAGGCTATAAATAATTTAATTCTTAGCCACTTGTAGATATATTTATACAACAATTCATGACGGGGTTGGACGCGGAAAGTGTAAAATCAGGAAGGCCTTATTTTTTTTCTCAGCATTTTGCTGTGGCTTTGCTGTTTTGCTGCTAGGCATCAAATTTATCCAGCCCCTGGAGGTATGCTAGCTCATCGCTGGCCGCCTACCAAAACCACAACAAAATAGTGAAAAGAGAATAGGAGCTAGAGCTCCACCGCGTCACCCCCTCACAAACTCCCACCAAGTTGTATGTTCAAGTAGCCGAGAATCCCGGTATCAATATTTTACTACTCACACCATTGATAGGCCTAGGAATCTCCTACCATCTAGTCGCCTGTGTAGAGAGGCTTTGAAATTTGGTTGGGCCCCTAGAACAGAAGGTGGGTCATATGAAAGGGTACTTGCTTCCGGTCATTGTGACCTGCCTTTTTTACACCAAAATGGCTACTTTCGCAACCGTGCGGCAGCATCATTTTGATGTCAATCCCATCATGGAACTAGGAGCTGGTCTAGGCTTCACAATATCCAAAATTTCAGCTGAATCGGACCTGTTTTGCGCTGCCGGTGGACCTGCGAAGATCTGGGTTTTCAAACTACGGGTATGTATCATATGATATTACCTTGTTCCATGCCCCATACAAATCGCGAGGCTTGGCACTAACTTTTCAACAGCTTGAGCCTCAATCAATAGCTTGCACAAGGCCCAGCTCACAATTAATTGCAAAAGAGACATGTACCAAGTCTCCGAGTTCCTGGTTGCCAGTGGGTGAATTCTTGTGATTAGTGACAGTGAGGTTCTTAGGTGCTGTGGATTTAATTGGGGTCGGATTTCGCTTATTTGGGGGCTTTTTAATCGGGACTTTGCCCGACCAATGACGACTTTTGTCCAGGAACTACAAATTTACGGAAGGCCATGGTGACGCTATTAAGACCTATGTTGACCCTCGTTCTCGTTCCAGAGAGGCTGGCGGGGAAATAGGGAGCAAAGGGGAGGATAGCTTTACGCAGATACTGTATAACGGGTATTATACCTGTACACTAAAACCTTCTTTGTGAATTCGTGTGGAGAGTACTGGATGGCATACTGGTGTTTGGTCGACCACTCGTCAGGATAATGGCAATCATAATTCATCACTCGTGTTTAGGATTGATTGCAGTCGAAGAGTACTTGTGGTTAGAGAAAGGTTGTTCGGGTTATTGCATATGAATTGACGTGCTGCTGGAACCTTTGGGGTGCAGGATCTTCCGCCAGGGCACCAGCCCCTCACCAATACACAATTTGTAGGGAGTCCAAAACTGCGGCTAGTGGAGACCAGTGATTTCTCAAAGGTAGACAGCGTTACTCTTTGTCGCCTTTGATTTCTTTCAAACATTATTATTATTGCCGAGGTGTTGTAGAACATTATTGAAAGAACCTTATAATACATGAAATGAATATTCACAACAAATATTAGACTAATAAACTATACCAGCATAGACCCTTTTGAAGAGACAAAACGAAAAAAATCATTATTATTGCCAATAAGAGATGGACCCAAGATCTATGTATCAGCAAACTGAATCAAATAAAAGATATCATCGCCTAGTGGCTCGTAATGTTGGTGGTATTGTATGCAACTCTCTCCCAACTCTCATTCCTCAATGGCGACTCATCTTCCTGCTCTTGGTGATGAACGTTGTCTTTCGAAGTTGATGCTTCGCTGTCTTGGTCCATACTGCGACTTTCGATGATGACCTCCTTTTGAACTACTACTCCTGAAACAGAAGTGATACCCACTCCACCTACTCCGGCCACATGTGAATGGTTCCCATCTTGGTGGCCTCGGTTCCCCGCGCCGATGCTGAGTTCGTAGCTTCGGTTGCCCTTGAATTCGTTCTTCTCTCGTGCGATGGTACGGATGAGGTCAGCCATGGACATTTCGATCATGAGCTTAACGGTGTATGCTAGTGGGTGGAATTGCATGTAGCTGGTGACACTCTTTAGCTAAAGTTCTGATATTCTAGACAGGGCAGGAAGGACAAACACAAAGCCGTTCTTAAGACTCATAGTTCCAATAATCAAACACTGTGGAGAAAATATGTTAGTCCTCTATCATCCAGATCTTCGATATGGCTTCCTCACATCCATAGTCAACGACAAAAAGATAATCCGCACGTTGAACTTCACAAGTCTGTTGTACTTTGCGCTGCCCTGCTTGACGAGTCGCTGTCTGACGGTGTTGATAAAGTACCAGTTGAGAATGGCGTCGACAACCAGATATATGACCTTTTCGCAACGGTCCCAGATATCATTGATGTGGATGTACCTTTTTACGAAACCGTTAGTTACTGGATCCTGTGAAGATCAAATGACTACTACTCACTTGTGAGATATTTGGAGACGGGCTGGGATCCATATGCAGTAGACCGAGATGTTGACTGCTGTGATCAAGGCCGCAACCCCCCATTTTATCTTTGCCGCACGGGGTTTGTCTGATACAATGACTGTGATTCTATTTATGATGATTTGGAGAAGAAGTTGGACTTGGAGTGCCCAGAGTGTTACTGATTAAATTAGTATAGTTCTTTGAGAATGCCAGAGCTCCAAGAAAAACCGCGTGATAGTGAAACCCACAGATGAAAAAATAAAACCAGAAACTGAATATTTGTTAGCATATGGTGGACACATAACACGCTCTTCCATGGAGCTGCGAAGGACTTCCAATTACCTTGGTCCGATTACCCCATCGAGATACAACCAGCAAATAATTGAAAACGCCAAACAGACAAAAAGCTCGCCCCATATCATCCACACATAGATAGACTTCCAAGGTGTTCTAGCCCGCAAAGTCTGCCTAATCGCTTCCCATGTCGTGAGGAATCCAAATCCAAGTGTAAATCCCCAACAAATAGACGCCAGACTCAGATCATGCCTGGTAACCTCCTGGAGCACAAAATGGGGCGACAGAAGAGACATTTTGTCGGATTGGGCGAAGGGCGTCGATTAGGACAACGAGCTTGAAAGTGAAGAAAGAAAGAAAGAAAGAAAGAAAGAAAGAGAGGAAGGGAGAGGAAAAGGCTTCCGAATGGCTGGGAAATCCGGTAGTTTATATCAACGATGAGCTCTAAGGTGATTCTCATACATCCACAATGTCCCAGGAACCTGTATCTGACAACCGTAGGGCCGGTCTTATTGCTCACTTAACTATATCAAGCGAGAGACTCTAGGTGTGTTCTCCGTCGTTCCCGTAGCACGGCTTGGTATGATCTGCTATGTTTCACTCGGTTTCCCCCCCCTTCCCCCCTCTGCTACGGAACTCCACGATCTACCTTGTCTAACTACCATTCTTTCCCCTCTCCCCTCCCTCTTTCTTTTTCTTTTTATACGGAGGCTCAAGTTTTTATTCTTTTTCACAGCTGGTGCCCCTTGTGTCACACTTGGCTTGCTCTGCAAGCACATGCAATAGAATTGAAATTTAGCTTGGACAAACTTGGTTTAAGCAATAGGTAAGAAGTATCCGAACACAGGGATTAGAATAATATATAATTAATTATCTGTGCGTATCTGAGTACCCGTGCTGAATTGGTACTCGAATGTTCAGGCACTGCTTACCTGTTACTCGTAGTTAATTGCCAGGCTGAGTGATTGGGGTTGTGGTACTGGGCTCGTCCGGGGTAAGAGTCGAAAGGGAGGAACAGGTCAAGAAGTGATCAGCGCGGACGCCATGATCCGAGCAACTCATCTGCCTGGGTACTTGTAAACGAGGGGAGGCTGCTATTACCGTACCCTCCTATTAAGCGCAGTCTTACCTATGAAACAGTCCTTGGAGCACAGTATTCCTACTAAATTTGTACTAGAATTTACAACATTAACCCTTCGTGAAGACTTCGTTCTAACTTCTCTAGGGCATCACAAGTTGTGACAATTTTCTCCCGCTAGTAACGGGGGATTGCTACTAGAAGGTAGGTATAGTAGATGTGCTGAACTGTACAATAACAGTCTACAAGCGCCCTGTTGCAATTTGCCTGCCCTAGCACCAAATAGAGATCCTTGACAGGTCCTCCGGCCCAGCTCACGGCTCCCACAAGGGAGTGTGAAATAGAGCTGAAGTAGGCGTGTTGACGCCAGTGCTCACACCTCCGGGCGCAGCTTACAGGGGCTGAACTTTTAACCAATCTTACAAGCTCCTTCACTAGTCCCGTAGGCGAACCCTATGCCCAAGGCTAGCGGACGAATCTCTATCACCAAGAACCTTAGCCTCGGAAGCATAGTCATTTCTGGCGAGTCTGGGTTCTAAGTATACGAGGATATTTGACCATTGGAATCCGGAATCCGGTCATGAGGAGTGGCAATTCCAAGAGAAATCTGAAACTACTACCCGCACTGCGCAGCACACTGGAACACCTATCTCTTAGCTAAGGGTTGAAATGTTGTTTTGTTCTAGAGTGGGTAGATTTCTGAGTAGGCGGAAAGTTGATTGAAGGGTTTCGTGATCACTTCGAGAGAGGCTTCTTGCCTTATTTCTCGTACCCCTAGCGAAGATTCCTATTTCATGAATCACGAGTAGGAAAGCTGGACTGCAGTACTTAGTACCAGCTCCGGAGGCGGATCGCAAGAAGGTGTGGTGGTTCAGTGACGGTCGGTAAAGTATCGAGCTTGATAGAAAGAAAAAGGTGCAATCACTAGTGTTCGAAAAATTTTCAAGCTATCATATATACTAGCATCCCCACTCCAGAGCCCTGACTATCAAGCCCGCCTTTCTCTTCGCAGAACTAGCCTCTCGTCTATAGATTTTGCCAAACCGGTGGGGAAATTACACGGTGAACCAAAAAGTCTCACCAAGCACTGCAATGAACCCCTTCCAAGCAGTACTCATCCTGGATATTAACCGGCGGAGTGGAGGCTCCATTTTGGGAAAGAAGAGCCCCCGATCTTATTTAAGTACTGTGCCGATTGACGATTGGTCCAGGATATGAGATCGGCAATACCTGCAGCGTTCCTTCGCCTCCTCTCGAGTTTCTTGCGTCTGCGGTAGTTTCCCATATCGGCATCTCATATTTATAGGCAATGCATAGAGAAGAACTGAATTCTGAATACTGAGAACACTCAGGCACGTCCCTGACCATGAGCTTATTAGCCCATGAAAGACCGAGTTAGACGGCTGATGTCCCTACACAAGTTTAACACAAACCTTCCGATAAACAGATCCCTAACTCACGGCTTATTCTACTAAATGATTCGTATGTTTCCCGATCAATCCGCCGGCAGTCTAAGGGATCGAGTTTTGGATTCAGCGCCAACAATTGCTAGAACCAGAGAAGCCGGTGGCTAAACTTGGCAAAGCCAGGCACAGGGGAGGGAATACCGGCTATTGTCTATCTTCTCTGACCATGGTTGGACCAGAAAAGTGAGAAACTTCTACCTCTCCCGGGCCTTCCGCTAGACTCAGCACATCGCGTCAGGAATCCCATGCAAGAATTATTCGGCCCCTATTTCAACTGGGTGTCCAATAGAGGTCGGGAGAGTGTGCCGTAGCTGATACGCTACGAACAGATCCTCACAAATATGATAGCGAGGGATAGAACTAAGAACTACCCGGCTTGGTCAGGATATCGGTCCGGGTATCGTACCGACCTTCACAACTCCTACAAAAGATGGAGTCTTAGACACCGTCGGGTGTATCCGCATTATGGGATAGAATGGTGCAGGGTGTCTGTAAGGCAGAGAGGGGCTTAAGATAATGGTAGTAGTACGAGTCCTTTTTTTCCTTTTTTTAAATCTTTCGAGGAGTACTCGAGCACAGTACAATACTCTTACGCTTTTTTTTCTTTTTTTTCACTTTTCGAAGGGTACTAACTTAGTACAATACTCTCCTGAGCCGTTTTTCTTTCCGGGATCCTAGGGCACTATCCATGGCCCTTGAACCTTCCGAATTGGGAACTTACACATCGAAGAGACCTGTGTTGAGTATTGGTTTTTCTTCTTCTCCCAATATGTTCCCTTTTCTTTGCCCCTCTTCCTATCCTAACCGAAGGCATTATGTTAGTTGGCTGTCCGGGTTCGCAAAAAGGAAAAAAAAGAAGGAAAGAAGGAGAGTAGGCCGCTGAGTTTCTTTTTTTCATGAGGAGAAACAGATTCCTTTGCTTGCTCAACTCCGGAAGGAATGTCTCGAGGCTCCTAAAGGTGACCGTATGTTTAGACGAGAGGCGCGATGCACATGGCAAAAACATCGGCCCGGTATAAGTCACAAAATTCGGAAGTGCCGTACGGTACGGCAATGGCAAGATCCTTACCTACTATAATCTAAGTGATAATATTTAAAGTTTGGCTCAGGAAGACTGGTTAGATCTCGTGCCTGGTCCGATGTCGGGGGGAAAGGACCGATCCCCCGATAGATCTACTGCGAGATAGACCGAAACATGGTATCGTGCCCGGTTGCAGCATTCCTGGCAGAACATCACTTCCCGACAGTACAGGATTCCTTCTGTATGGTATCCACTTTCCAATCAATCGTCAACAGAATACCGTGACCATGATACCGGTACAATAGGAGAGGGCTACGGTATGCCACCCGGAGCAAGCATATTGGTCTTAATATAGCAAGTGGCCGTACTACTTTGATCAATATATTTCGCATCACCCAGCCAAACCCTTTTGTCCCTTTCCCTCTCCCTATAGATGCAAACGCCCCAAGTTCTTTCATATTTTGTACTCTAAGAGGTATTAGAGCAAGAGCCATCTCTATAGAATCAACTGCGCTCTATAAATGCGTTGTTCGCATGATTGAGTAGTGTTTGTATAAAAGGGATAAGTAAAATAATAGCATATGAAGTTGCTTTTCGGAAGTTGGGAAAATCTGATCGATTCCGAGGCTGCCGGCAGTATACGGTAGTTTTTAGGAAGATGGGGTTGCGGACTACCCTATCCCTCTAGTGCCCGTGCTAAAGCCATACCGGAATCCCAATTCGCGAGGGTGACAAGGTATGCTTGCTTCTTGGTGGCCGGTTGCTCCGTCGGACCGTAGGGAAGGAAATGGTAGGGCACCCATCTGTGCCTTATTGTTTGCCCGGTTTTTCGTGGGGGCAGGGCCTTCGAGGCTGGATGGCTCCCGATGTCTGAAATCAACCTTTTTTGACGAACAAAATTACCAAATGAAACTAACAATGAACACACCCTATCAGAAAGAAAGAAAGATAAATTGATCGAGGGGAATTCTCTCTAGAACTATCTGATATTCGCTCCTCTCCATTTCTATGAACTCCGTTTCCTATTGGGTAAGTAGTTAGTAAAACGGAATTGCTCTTATCTACACCAGTTCTCCTCAGTAAACAAGTTCAGTTTCGGGCGTCAGAGATTATATGGCTGAATGTGTTCCTGAGACTAAGCCTGCGAGCTCTGTTACCTTGTTAACCCAGGGTCCTGTACTAGTGCTTCCCAAAACCACATCCCCATTTAACAATTGTTAATTAGAAAACAAAGTTGATAGAAATAAAGAGGAGTAAATACTCGGCAGTTATATGAAGAGCTACCTTGTGCTAGTACCGCCCCGTTTTTTTTAGAGTGTCTTCACCCTTGGCTTTGTTTTGATGGTCTCAGTTGTCGAAAGGGCTGACTTCAGGTATCAGGTACTGTCTAACCTTAAGCAATGCCCTATCTTGGCTGAAAACGGGTAATATCATACAACACCCGTACGGTATACCCCTCGCTTGTCCCACAGAGGTTGTTCGAGCACAGACACCTGAGCACAGAACTCAAGTCCTGTGGGCAAACAACAGGATAAGGAATGGTCAATGTTTGATTATTTTAGCTTAAACACCCCCTTTGTCAAGGGTCCTAGTACGGCATTGTAATACCATGACCCCTCCTCACTCTTTCGTCCAATCCAAAATCGCTCTTCGCTCCGATTTCTGGGGGTACGGTAATCAGGTACGTATTGGCGGGATTATGGATCGCCAGGAATCAGATAATATTCCTTCTTAAGGTCTTGTGCCGACCCTTAGACTGCCTTGTCTTCCTTCTGAAACAATACCACCGGTGGTTCCGAGTTCCTTATAAACAGGTTTCAGTCCAATGGTGCCTTCCATTAGGCCTCAATGTTTTAAGCATTATTGTTGTTGTTGAAAAGGGACTAGCTAGTAACTTAAAGTTAAACTCAGAGAGAGCACTGGTGAAGCTTACTTGTACTGTGTTCGAGTTGTCTCAAGCCTCCAAAAAGCCGCCAACCAGGCCAGGACAGGGAATTCCCGAGGTTTCAGTGCTCCACAACCGTAATCTTGTTTGCTTTTGAAAGCCTCAATGACATATAATGTGCTCTTTTTGGTTTAGCAGGTGGCTTAAACCTAGCCCCCTTTCACCCTTGATTGCGTTACCGAATGCGGTAGCAATGGGGAAAGCACCTCGCTCCCTATGCTGTGGATGGCCTAATGGTACGGTACGGAACCGTACTCGTGTCCCCGCGCCAAAGGTTGGCACCCCTTTGGGGTGGCTACTGCATGTGCTCGTTACAGGCAAGAAGTATTCGAAAACAGGGATAAGGCAGGGATTCGCGAAATATATGGTAAAAAATCCGTGCGTGTCCGAGCGCCCATATAAACTCGCCGTTCGTATTTTCGAATACTTCTTGCCTGGGACAAGTATGATACCAGTACTATTGGACCTAAAAAAAGGGCAATTGTATGCCAACTATTGGCCTCGAGACATGAGTACGGTAGCTGTAGGATATTCTAAATCCCGGAGGTGTCTAATCCTGAGACGTGATACAGCAAAAGATAACTTCCTCTCGACCATAGACTTCAACATACACATCTAGAACTCCGATCGGCAACCTAGGACGAACCCCAGGGTGCCTCGGTCATCCCTTTGTTCGTACTAAACAGCGTTCTACCTATAAAAAAAACAATAACGTCACCTAAGTATATTCTCCACAAATCCCCGGGGTGAGAAGTCTTTTTTTTCTCGGTAGAGACACAGTCAAGTTTTTACCATAAAATTCCGTGAAATTCGGCATCCGACCGAAGGGATTCTCTGAGGGCAAAGGCAGAGGCTGATCCTAACCCTCATCTGGACCGCTCTTGTATGCTACTTACACCAAGCAAGAAGTATCCAAAGACAGAAGTTGACGATCTCCATGGGCTCTCGAATAGGCACTGACATTTTGCAATATCTTTTGTGAATCCCTATTTTCAGATGCCTCTTGTCTGGGACAGGTGCCCTTACGGGTGTATCAAAGATCGTCTCATATCCCGAACCAACCAACCTATTGGCTCAAACAAGTATGGTGTAGGGCGGCTCGTCTAATAGTGCTAGACTACTGGCCGAGTTCTAGCCCACGGGGAGGCAAACAAAAAGCGTTAGGACAGACCACTTGAGCCTAGAACGCTAGCGCGGCTAAGCCGAAGTTGGACACCGTGGCGATCTTAGATCCAGGGGCCAACCGGAAGCCAGAGATATTGGGAGTCCAGTTACCCGATTGGCCAACAAATCAATTTCTGTTTCTGACGTCCAACTTCAACTCAGCCGCTAGAGATCCTCGAATTCGGTTCTAGGAACTTTGATGTCCGGATACTTTACGAATTGAGGGGTAGTAACGGATGACCTGAGGAACTTTTGGGTGTGCCAATAATTCAAAAAAGGTGGTAAGGTCAGTAACTAATCCAACTATTGGGCTCGGAGCAATCTCCAAACCCCGACGTCCAATGTCAACATTTTCCAAAGACGAGTAAAAAAACCCTGAACCGGGCACACCAAACCAATCTTCATTGAATAGCTAGCGAGCGGAATACAGGAACCGCATTATCTGATCAAACTCGAAATAGCTGCTACGACGCAGTTTAACCAGATAATCCGGCATCGTGTCATACCATTTTACGTCAACCCCTCTCCCGCCCCCGGAATCCACTGTTTTTCGAGTGTTCACATAATGCCTTGCATGCCTTGAAACCCCTTTTCAAACTCTCTAGTTTTTAGGCCACGAAGTTTCCCACGGCATGTGTCTGATTGAGGACTAACTAGTTAACTACAATCGATTGCTTAAGACAGAGTGTGCACACTTTCAGCTCTCAGTGCCGCGGGATTTTCTAGTCCGATGGTATTCCCCTCTTTACTGCGGTTGCGCCTCACTATCCTGGACGAGTGGAATCCAAAGAATCTGTCTGGTAGAGTGAGTGATTCGGGACAAAAGGTAAGTGTTTCCGTAGGAGATTTTTGGATTCACTGCATTTCATACGGGACAGTGCGGCTTGACTATATAGAGCACGATATTATGCTGCCTACGAGAGACGATATGACATGTCTTTGGTATTTGCGGAGAGTGTAGGGGCTTCTCGGCACCTGGCAATTGCGTAAGGCTCGCCCTGAAATTATTAGCTTTGTTACTAACAGAGCTACCTTGCCGTCTCCTCGATCTGCTTTACAGCTACCCTACTTCGCTTCTAGTGCACAACAATTTTTTTTGAGATAAGGTATCGGCTAGTAAAACTCTGTATCACACCTCATGAAGGGTTTTCTCACTGGCAATAGCACAAGTAAGTGCCGATACTTTATTTTCCTCTATTGAAGGGTTATTTTGTACAGAAAGTTTCTGTGATCGCCAGTTCCACAAAATCATATTTTTGGCTTGAGTGAAATAAATAGTGCACGGAGGCTCAAACGAGCCATGCCAACTGCCTTCTAGGTATTCCGGGTTCAACGAGTAAGCGTACCCTGGGCGGGGCAGGCCAGATCCCTTAATTTTTCTGAGCGCTCGCGGCGCAGATCGTGGAATGGTTCATCTTGTACAAGCACGCACCAGGACCAATGCACGTGAACCCGCCTATTGCCTATTGCTATGCTTTTTAACACGAACGGGGGTGGTAGATAGAAAATAAGTTGGGGCGTGCCTAGAAAAGAAAATCCCTATCTTTCGTGGAGAGATAGAATCACTCAATTGGTGTTGTCTAACCTTACGTGCCAGAAACTAGAGGCAGCCAGTCCTCGAAGCCTTTGCTTTTACCGAGTGATATCTTATGCCATCGGGGAGCAAACTTCATCTCTATTCACACCGAGTAAAAAGGGGATGCCAAACACCCTGGGTTACTCTGTTGCTGTTTATCTGCCTGACAGAAATCAATGTGAAGGTTGATTGTTGATCAATCAGTTTGCGTGAGATGTACGCAAGGTTGGGATGCGGAGAGCAAGAAAGAAAGGAAGGAAAGAAGGGAGGAAGGAAGGAAGGAAGAGGATTTGTGTCAGGATGAACCTGCAGAACCGCTACCGAACGCCAATACGAGACTATCACCCTTAAAGCCCACACTGCCGAGGATAAGGCGATCGGGGGGAGGCATGCGAGTGATGTAGAAGGATATGGTACAAGTATTGCGATATTGATGAAACGACCCCGGTTCTGGCAGTAAGCTGGATAAGAATAACAAAATCAGCTTCATTTCGATCCCCGGTCAAGATAATGAAATACCGTGGGGATTTCTTATCCATATCTGCGCGAGTAATGCACTTTGTAATTGCGGCAATGTGTAACCTGCCGTATTGTCAGTATACGGCACCCCAACAAGACTCCCTGCCTATAATACATCCGGCGGGACATCTATTCCTACTTGCGCTATCCTCCCGACCCAGAAAGCACATCGCATTTTAGCTATCACAATACGGCTTTTTCTGTGGCCTCGCTTTACGAACATGTGAGACTAATGTACGTGACATGAGAGCGGATCCCCCGCGAGTCAGCGGCGCAGGCTATTACCCATTTTTTGTACTGGGGCAGAAAAACCTAGCGATTAGTCCCCTGATAATTCTGATAAGATTTCGGAGAGGGCAACGAAGAGGAGCTTAAAAAAATCCGCGTCAACTGTATTGTTAGACATTCTCTGATAGAGAAGGTGCTCCCTGCAGGAGTGTCGGCGAGTTGGCCGTTGTGGATCCGAATACGGTGTCCACCGTGTTCTGGGATTCGGCAGGAAGTGCCCATAAAAGCTGACCGTTTAATTAGATGGCCCAGGTTCGGTTGATAGAAGCGTCGATTACTGGTGCCCTCTAAGGTCTATGGCATTGGAGTAGACTGTTTATCGATTTGCTGTTCTGAAGGTGGTTAGACGTGGCTGATGTGGTGAGGATGGTGCGCCACAGAGAACACCCCAGACGGGAGAAGGTGGGGTATCGTATGGTCCCCGGCCGCCAGCTTGATTCAAAGCTTTAGATTAGGAATAGCTTCTATTGAGGTGGTATTACGAACTCCTTGTGTAAAATTATTTACATAATAAATCAGTACTATGATAGTCTATGATTTTTTGCTTTCACCCAAAGTCATGAGGAGCTTGTCGTGGTTGGAGGTAGAATTGTAAATCTTGGGCATCCCCATCAAATAGCCCACTGCAACTTGATTCTAGTTGTTGATTTTGAACCCATTAACGAAATGAGAATAGGATGAAAGAGATTCTTCACAAAGTTACTAGAGGGACTATTTTTATTACCTTGACACTCTCAGTTATAGAGCCAATCAAATCTTCTACCGTGGGGGCCAAGAGAAAAGCAGATCAAGGACTAAATCGACAATGCTCTGAGTACGGGTGATGCATGCGACCTGTCAAAATAGCCTAAAATTTCACCGGAAACTGCTCACGAAGCTTACCCACCCTCGATTGTTATATTACGAGCCTTGAGGATTGACAATAGTTGTCCTTATGCCAAATTTGTGTCCAAAGTAGCACTTCTGCACCATTTCGAAACTTTTTGGCACAATATAACATTTTTAGCTCATGGCTGAGGCGTTTGACTGAGGGAAGCCATAGCAACTAGAAACCAGAGTTCTTGCTCAGAAAAATCTCCCGCGGCCCATAAATCACACAAGCAGCTAAAATTCGATGCCCTTTGGTGTAAAAAGGCCATGTCAACACTTTTGTCTAGGGACTCCGCGGTGTTAAAACTTGATTAAGCTACGAATTGCTTTGCACTTTCTCACCTACTCTCACCTACTCTGACTTACAATATCATCATTTCCAGATCCGTTCCAGGCGCCTAGATTGGCGAGTCTAGGCGCACTTTCATCATCATATGGGCAGGTGGAGATAGTAAAATAGGCAGAATTCCCATGAAGCTCACACATGTATTAGGGCCAGATCTGGGGGCAAAAAAACCAAGAGAATTTGACTTTGGTCATCTACTAGCCTTCCTGGAACCTATTGTGGTAGTGGGGGGATGCTATCCCGGGGGAAAGGCGGGGAAGTATGGTATAAATTCCGGTCCTATTAATCCGAGTATTCTCATTGATCACACTGCATAGGTTAGTGCTGCAAATATTGGCGACAACCTACCCTCGGAGAACATGGGTCCTCTAGGGTTGCCAGATCGAATACTTCCCGCACCCAATTTTCCATGATTCCTCTAGAGATACTGCCCTCTAGGCGAGCGAATGCTAAGACTCCAGTTGGATGAGGCCCTTCTCATGTTAGTTCCGGGCTATAGGCGGCCGGAATCCTGGACATTCAGAATAGCCCCGCTTCAAATTTCCTCTCTAGAGAATAACCTCATGAGAGAGCAAGGCTTTCAATAATTCCTGTGCAAAGCGCCGGAAACCCGCACTCCGCGCCACTAAGCGCAATCGTACAGTACTTATATTTTCCCTGAAGGCTATACTCCAAAGGAAAGTCTGGGGAAGCTAAGCTAGCTGGGGTCCTAGGAGCGCTGATCCTGGCTGCTCGTCTTCTCCGTCTCCGGGTAGAGTACTCGAGTATATGTTACCATGCTTGACTACTGTAAAAATTCATTGGTTTCGCCATCAGATACCACAGCTGAAACCTCTGCACAGTACTAAGCCACAATAGACTTAGTAGGGCAGGTTAAAAGAAATTAGGGTACCAGTTGGTGAGGTCTAGCAAGCTCAGCTTGCCCAGCACAACCCCGCCTAGAAAACACTATTCCCTCTAGTGCGTCTGTCTATAACCGCCGAGGCATGCGGCCTTTAGGAGAGAGTAAGCTCAATAACCTTCTGCAGCAATGCAGAGCAAACTCAGCCTGAAAATTGCTGGGGAAAGGGAAATCGTAGGGAATACAGTACTGTACTGTGCCAGGCTTGCCCGGCATTTCCAGAGGGCTGAAGTAGCCCACGCCACCGAACGGCGAGAACGGGGCGTTAAACAGCCAGCCCGAGGGGTCCATTGACACTTCTTTTTTCCTTTCCTTCACGACTCAACTACCAGAAGGAATCACTGTGCCGTTATAAACTTTCTTACTACAAGTCGAACCTAGCGACGAAACGAATCCCCACCTAGTTCTCCATACAAAATGCACAGGTTTAGCTAACCACCGCGGGGGGTGGACAATAAATTTTGTTCTTCAAAAAGCAATAAAATGAAAGGGAATCACAGAGAATTTAATTTGACATATAAAATTGCCAAGTGCTAGCAGCATATGAGTGAAGCCAGTTAATGCGGTTACTATGTAAAAATCCCATACAAATTGACTATCTTAGCAGTGTTTGTAGGCACTTCTCTTAGAGCCCTGGCGCTCAGGAATTCCTGGTATGTTTTCTGCAATATAGTGTTCAATTATGTGAGCACCCATGCCAAGCTGTACCTAGATTCTTCCAGCGATATGGTGGTAGGTAGGGACGTTTTGAGAATAGGCATTTTGTATGGAAAGCCCGGTGGGGGCAGGTTTCTTTTGCCATCGAGATCGTGCAGTGGACCCTCGCTACTACCCGAGTGGCAGCAGCGCTCACAGACGCCTCAGACATTGTTCCAGAATGATGGCTTAACGGCAATCTGTCAAAGGGTCTTGGGCTGAATGTTGGGCTGGCATCAGCTTGTCAGAATTTACTTGCTATCCGGAGCGGGCCGAGTGGAATTAGACCCTACTTTCGGATTCGGACTCGCCACATGGGTAGGGCTTTCATGAATTCTGGTCCTTGAGGGATGGTGAAACGGGCTTGAATATATCCCCCCGACTAGAGAAACACTATGGCACACGGACTGCATGTGGGTAGAACCACCTTAAATGGTATTAGCTTTGGCGCTTGGCTGGTCATCAATACAAAGGTAAGATGTGTTCATATATACCTACAATATCAGATCCCCAGTTAATAGCTCCCTGAGATCCAAATATTTTTGCTCTAATACGCTCAAGCTCTCTCTCCTGAGCTAACAGAAATCAGGGGCCCCTCCACTATGATCTCACAGTTCACGAGGTGTCCACAACTACACCATCAGAAACCACCATTGCGAAAGCAGCCCAATCACCATGAGTTCCACCGCGCACCCAGCCCACAATACCACTACTTCAACTCGGGAAAAGGGGCAACAATAAACTGACCCCGTCCCGACGCCGAGAAATAGGCAGACCCACCCTGGAACGCCCGCCTCCAAGATCGCATTGCGGGACACTCCCGTCACTAGGCCACTGCCTGGGGTCGCCGGGCCCGGGGAAAGATTTCTCTTCCGATGTGAGCCAAGATACTGGTTTCTGTGCTTAGAAAGTCGAGTATTAGCTTCACGAAAATTCCGTGGATGGTAAAGGGTACCAATAGTGAGAGATTTCAGCGTCAGGATCTGCATAGGCCCCCTACTATCAGGTCCGGAAGATACAGAGTGACGGTTTATGAAGATGGAGTCTTTGCTGACTTGATCCAAGACACCTTCTCGGCGAATGGAGAAGGTAATGAGACCTTTAGGGAAAAGCAGGAACTGGAGTATGGCGATCGGGAACGCCATACAGTCTAAGTAGTCTCTGCAACCGACCGGGTCACAGAAACGCACTCGATATGGAGCACCAGAATCTGTTGGAGGTCACACAGGAACGGCCGGAGTTGAAGCGTAAAGTGATGGAGCATGGAACTGACCAAATGAAGGAAAGAGAGAGAGACGATTGCTTCCTTGCTGCCCCACAAACACGCTTGAGAGTGCTGCACTTTTAGTAGCGCGCAGTATGAATATACATCAAGGTGACCACTGCCATTTCCTAGATCCGCATGTTTCAACTTGCCCGACCACTGACCAAACAAATTCGTACCAGATCATCACACTGAAGTAATAGTTCCAACAGATTCTATCCGGAAGCGCTAAATCTTGCAGGGGGTATATGACCAGCCCGCCAACAGACGCCAACAGACTCCCAGACGGGGTCAACTTCACAGCTGGGGGAATCTGATCCCACAACAGGGCTTCAATGCTGCCCACGAGAGTCTATTCTTCAAACCCACAGATAGCTTGAAGAGCATCAAAGGAAACATCAAGAACTAGACCATCAGCCTCAATTTACCCTCCTCTGCGAGGAAAAACTAGGGACAGAGAGATGCGAGTGAGGCCACTGTGGACAAAGCCCACCAGACCAGAAAACAATGAAGGATTAGAGAATCGATGAGTACGCTAGCTGAGGACAGACCAGGAGATATATATCTCTGGATAGCCGACAACCCCAGAAACAGTGAATTCTAAGGGAACACACCATCCAGAACCACCCCGGTCCCTCCTAAGACCCTGTGCCCTACGCCCTATGCTGGCTAGTATAAAGGGAAAATCAAACCAAACCCACTACTCTACGCTAAATGGCGTAGGGCATAGAAGAAACAACAAACCGATCGCCTGTATCCTATGCCACCAGCACCGGATGCGAAAACAATCCGCTATATACCATGCGCCTAACGACCACACACCCCATACACACGTGCCCTATGACCGCATGTCCCAGCCGCATGCTGCCCTATCGTAAATCCAAAAATCGACCCTACCGAACCAGAAAACCTCAACTTTCACAACCCAGCTCTCGAGGGAGGGGAAATGGCCGCAGCCGGGAACACAGACCTCTATCATACAACCGGAAGAAGCCACGGGAGAATCTCCCGTTGACAACATAGGTCAATGGTCACATCTACGGGCTCCAATTTGTGATACCATAGCACACGAAGCAGCAGATATATCGTCCGCAGCACCGTGAGCTTCTACTAGCCAAGACCAAACTCACCTCCCCCCAGGCCCTGGCTCAAAGTCAGGAAGAGCAACCTTGTCCTAAACCCCCCGCCCAACGGGACAAACACCGGGACTAAGATTTTACCAACTAGGTTATGCGTGTATTACGAGGCGCTAATTTTAAAGCTTGCGTGAGCGTTACGGGTTCTTTTGTTTGAATTTTTATTTATCCATTCAGTTGTTTATTTGTTTTTGAGGCGGGGAGGGGGAGAATTTGTTTTTTCTCCCGCAATTTATGGTGATACCGAGTTCAGGGAGAAAGTTTGTGCCAGGGTTGAGGAAGATTGCGCTTGCCCCCCCCCCCCCCACCACCTGTCTCTCTCTCTCTTGATGAATCTCTGTTGAACTAATGCAATTGTAAATTGTACGCGGGGGGGGTTATTCTAGATTTCTCAAAGGTGGTCGGTTTGTCAGTTCTTCAGCAATCTCCAAGGGAAAAATAAAATAAAAAATTCTCTCTCCACCCCGCTCCGGGAATTCAAATTGGCTCTCTCTAACCATGAGAGGTAAAGTCCGTGTGGAAAGGTAGGAAAGCGGGCTGTGGGAAAATGTGTTGGGGGTAAAAGATTCCAGCATTGACGGTGTTTTCGAAATTGATAATATGCTTTCTGGCCCCGAGAAAGGGAGAATGTGCTTGTACGATAAATTAATTGTGGACCTGACCTGAGGATTCTTTGCGAGCGTAGTTCTACCGTAACCACCCACCCCCTGCGGTTGACATAGCACCCAGAGAGATCACTGGGGGACGTTTTGACTCCCTAATTAGGCATGCATAGCCTTTGGTGCTTGTGCTCGAGTAATAGCTATGTAGGGTTCGTCAAATGCCTTGATTGTGGGTCACATCTATCTGCTAGGAATTAATTATTTCATCGCGAGGTTAGGAGAATAAGGGTGGCCGCAGCGATAGCTTAAGGGGACAAGACTCTGTTTTTCAAGGACAATCTCGGACGTATGTACCCAAGTGGTAGAACTCCATTAACAGCTAGTAATTGCATTTTGGATCTTCGGTCCATCGTTCTCACTAAACGACTAAGGCTTACAGTGGGTCACACCGCTACAGTAGTAGTCCCTGCCTGAGTAATTCGACCAATCGAGTGATACCTCGTGCTAAACAGTGCAAACCCCATACACCTCTTTCTCTATCGGCCACAGAACGCGCAACGATACGGTACAGGTACCGAGCGAACGGCCCCAATGCGGGGCACTACGGGGTCTAGTTTGAGCCTAATTCTCCCACCGCCATTCATCACAGCAGTTTAGGAGAACATGCTAATTTTTAAAAAAGATAAGGGCTATTTGTACATCTCACAGAGAAAAAGATATTCATTGGGTTTGGGTATCGACGGAGGGCCGTATCCACCTCACGCTCCCCACACCTTGCACATGGAAAAATGATGAGAAAAAAATGGTGAGAAAAAAAATGGCTTGCATAGTCTGCGAATTCAATTGAGGGTATATGGAAGAAATAGAAGTTTAGTGTTTGTGATGTCCTCCGCCAAATCTGCGGTGGTTGTGAAGACCACGCTTTTTATGGTATGGGGGGGCAGTGTTTTCACTGGAGGGCGTAGGGACCGTGACCGTCGTTGCGGGTGGGGTAACCGTCTCGGTGACGGTGACAATAACGAGGTAGGGATCCGAAGTAGTTGTGGGGTATAAAGCTGGCGCAACTCCGGCGTCCTCCTTTTTAGGATGATAGCCCGGTGGCGCGGGAGGGGCAGAGGTTTTGAAAGGCTTCGTGTGGGAGGATGAGGTTGCGGCGACTTCTGAAGATCCTGCCCCCTTGGTTTCCTTGGGCTTGGGAGGATATGAGCCTTGATTATCATTGCCGAGTCCTTCATCCGGGCAGTCAACCTTCTTTGCTGACTCTGGGCCCTCAGTCACAGAATTACATCCGGGCAATTTCTTCAATGGACCAACCACGTCCTCATCAACAGTCGGCTTGATAGTGCATTGATGCATCTCGTCCTCGGTGTACAAATCGAAAATCTTGCACTCGTCGACGATACCAGATGGGGAAGTGCAGACATCGATAGCCTCCTGGAGAACCTTTGTATCCCAAGCATTCATGAAATCCCCATGGTATCCACACCCAGTGGGATCACCGGTGGAGAACATGAAACGCCCTTTCTGCCCGCTAAACTTGTTTACATCCCAGATAGTCTCGAAGAACAGCGATACCACTCTAGTCTCGAATCCCTTCGGACAATCGCCATCGTCCATGAGAGATGGATAGCGCATGTGGCCTTTGTGGTCCGGAGAGTCGAGGTCTTTTCCGTTCCAGCATGATGGGAAGAATACCTCTGCTCGGAGACCGTCCTTGCACGAGAGGTTCTTTGGGAGGGTCTTCATCCCTAGTGCTGCTTCGGCGGGTAAATCATAGTTGAGACAATTAAACCCGATAGCCTTCTGGCGAAGGGCGGCCTCGGTCATGTCCTGGGCGGTCCAAAGGGACTTTTCAACATCCGGGTAGGGGAAGTTTCGGAGCAATGGGTCACCGGCAATCATGCGGAAGCCGTCAGGGAAAGCCTTAACATTGTCGCCGCGGGGGAGGTAATACCTATTTTTTTATATAGAATCTATTGTATTAGTATGATGTTTGAACAGTCGTTTGTGCGGAATACGGAAAAGGCTTACACGAGCATACCACCGATCTGGTTAACAAGATTGAAGTTGCCAGCCTCATCTTGAAAATACATAACTGGAGTCCAATATGCTGATCTATCCTGCTTAACTTGACAAGACGAACAAGTACTTTTCAGCAAATCTTCCTCGAGCGACCACTGACTAAACTCTTTTGCAAAAAGTCAGCAATTTCCAACCAAGAAAATTTGTATAACCTGTTTCACTTACTATTCCCACCATGAATGGTGTGCACATGCGACCCGACCTGGCCAAATTGCACAAGCGGATCAACCCGCTCAATAGCCAAATTCTGACGGCACGGCAGACGCCAGAAAGCGCTCACCCCCAGGAAAAATAGGGAGGAGAGCACCAGCGGGTTCAGCATTTTGAATGAAATGACGGCGGGAAAAAAGAAGAAAGAAAGAAAACTATATAGAATATCACCGGGAGATTATCCACAAGCACCTAAAGAAAAGAGCGACTGGGTGAGGATAAAAGTGAAGGAGTGAAAAAGGGTTAAAGGAGTGAAAGAAAAGAAAAGAGGTTTGTGAAAGGAGTGGAAGGGTATATGCTAGGGAATCCAGAAACGAAGCCAACCAGCCAACAATGGAAGGAAAGGAACGAGGCGAGGGAAAAAAGGAGGAGGAGAGGAGGGAGGGAGGAGGAACGCTCGCCTCACATATATCGTGAGAGAAAATGCTAAGATTTTTTTGAGTGGGATTTTCCGCACGAGGGCTTCCCGGGACCAATCTCCTATTTCCTAAGTTTTACCCCCTCCCGCACGGGTTTCAACCCGATTGGGTGTGGTCCAGCTCTACGACAGACCAAGACTATCTCTTAGATTATAACCAAGGCTTCCCACCATCAGTTTCTAGAGGTGCAGTGCCCCTTCTAGGGTCACTGTAATACCGGTATCCCTAGGTATCGCGACATTCTTTCCTAGGGAAAGGGCCTGCAAAAGTACTGCATAGTCCAGCAAACCTGAGCGCAACCTGCCGTACCTGGAACCCCATACTGCAGTAGCAACCGCCACATCTCATCAAAAGATAAGCCAATAAGTTTCGGTAGTCTACAGAAGCAAAGACAACGACATCATTAATTTTGTCTTTCCCCCCCTCTTCCTCTCCACAGGTCTGGCAGTTTGATAACGGGTCCTCGCTGCTAGTGCATACCATCCAAACATTCCTCTGATCTTTCCATCTCAGCTCATCTTCCTCAGGCTGTCTTTGCCTTCCGATTTTCCCCATCCGGGGTGCTACTGGACCCGAACCAGGATGTTGGCAATTACTGGCTATCATCCCTGACGGTGGTTGAAACATCCTCGATGTCACCGTCCACTTCCAAGACAACCTGAAAGGCCTTGAATTTTCTCTCACAGTTAGGCGCCCGCCTGTTCCTGCATTTCCAGCGTTTCACGACACTGGATTGATCAACCCTTAAGCGAGTCCGTGTGGTCTATCGTTCCATACTTGGGCCCCTATGAAGGGTCGATCTTAAATGATGAGCGAGGGAACCATGGTTAGAGTCGCTGCGAAAATTTCTTCGGTACCGGTATTCCAGGAGCAATACACCGGAACTCGGTGGAGACTTTTCGGGAAGGTCTTAAGAGAGCTGTCATATAACTTAATATCTTTTTAGGTTTGTGGCTGTTGCAAGTCAAATTCACTGCCCCTCGTTTCATTAAGCCTCTACCGGTACTTTCCACGCCATTCCGGTACAGCGCTACTTGTCCTAGTACGATACTTCTGAGTATTGTCCACAATCCCAGGCCCAGTCGTGCAACTAGACTCAACTACCACTAGATATCCAGAGCTAGGATTTCCCTGAGCGTCATACAGCACAAAAACTCCAACACCAGTGCAGCATTGCACGAGCAACCATTCATCAATTACCCATACTCACGGCAAATCTTTATCGCCGCAGATTCCGCCGCGAAATAGCCTAAGGGAAAGGAGATTCCTCTCAACTCCCCAAGCTGTCGTAACCTCCCCGCCCCTAATAATAAGCTTGAAATTCTCCCACCCTCTGACTGGCCCCAATCCGACTCCTAAACACCAGATTCTCGATTCTACTCGTACAATGCATCACAGGAAGGCAATGGCGCACATTGGCACAAAAGCAGTTCTCGCTTATAGGTGAAGTGTGATTGCCGCGAAGCGCTTCTCTTCTTGGAAGATAATTGGGCTTAATAGGGTGGTACTGTGCCGATTTAGCGAGAGCGTTTCTCCTGGTGTCTTTGCTGAATATAAAGGTGCTACAGTGGCCGGCGGTATCTTTAATTATACATTCCCCGGCCGGAAGGGTAGGGATACAAAGTCGGTACATACCCAGAGTAAGGCAGTGATGCTTGGAGGTTTCCTTTGGAACAAGAATCTACTTCTGGTGGTATGATTGTGCTGCTGGCTTTTATCTGCCATGCCGACATGCAATCTTTGTGCTGTACTGCACCTAGGAGGTGCTTGTCATATATCCAGAGTCATACCATGGATCTGACGGAACGAAATTAAGGTAAGGTGGTTAAATAAATATGTGGCTATGCTTCTGGTGCGGTGGAGCGGGGGTGGGGCCGTTTTTCTTCCCTCCGTGCGCGGGTGCGCCTTTGGCGACCATGAGCCCAGGACACCAGTCCATATCCTCTCTTTTGTTATTTTGGGTTATTTTTCTAAGCTCGTTGCTGTAATTATTTTGAATAGGCAAGAGTTGGAGGCATGTGTACTTGTCCTTGCGTTGCATGGATAATTTCCAAGTCTGAGAAGTTTTGGTTCGGGGGGGGGATGGTTTGCTGATTGATTATAGGCTAGGATTCTGCATTTTTCTCTCTTTTTTCTTTCAAGTTCATACTTGTAGATTTACTCGTAAACAGGCAGAAAGATCCATGGCGAGCTCTCTAAGGTATGGCCCTATAAAAACAAAGGAGAACTGAGAAAAGTTTTGGTAAAATATCACAAATGGATCCTTTTTCGGCCACAAATACAATGATATTTTTTTAATCCAGGATTTTTCTGGAATGTCACAGTCGCTTAAGGTAAAAGGGGAAAAAGAAATATACTTGTCTTGAATGCCGGTAGCGGAGTAACATTTAGATTCTTTATGAGAGTCCTTTACATTTTTACTTTACCCGACTCCATGGTTAAGTTTGCAGAAAACAGGATTGGGAAGTTATTCTTCGGTATCGTGACCTTATAAGGCTGTCCTAGAAAGAAAGAAAGAAAGGGATACTATGTTGAAAATACCAGAACTGCTGAATGCATATATTTTCAGAAGATTTGATAAGATAGGATTTTTATTTTATCTTAGCAGACACCGCCCGGAGGGGCTGTCACATTTTAAGGTGGACAGGACTTAAATGAAACAAAAACAAATCTATCAATGATAACCAAATAGCGAAGCACACATCAAGACCCCAAATTGAGTCATCCCGCTTAAAGGAAAATATCCATCTGCGCTGGAAAATTTACACTATACTTTGTAACTAAAAGACAAATTTCTAATCGGTTCGTTCTACTATGTTGCATGGTTTGTCTATAGCATTAATCTAGCTTCAATGTTAAAACATTTGAGCCTCCTATCCGTGTTGACGCAGAAATCGGGAACAAAATGTTAGAAAGTACAAGACACAGGGGGATGAAAATAAATACCAGCTATCCTCTTAAGAAAAAACACGAGAATAAGCTGAGCCCCCTTCTAGGTGTAAGAACTAGAGTTCTAGTAGTAAGTCAGTGTAGGAAAGGGTCCCCGAAATGACCGTGCCGGTAGTTTATGGCCTCGGTATGCGAGTACGATATACACTACACAAGTTGAAAGTTAAACTAAACTTGGCCTACTCAAAACACGAGAGTTCGAGAGGATGTTTTTCTGATTCTTTCTGCAGGCTATACCGGTATTCCGAGCAACACCCAGGGTAAGGGTAAAGTATTGGGGCTTCAGGGGGATTTTGTATGAGAGTGAATCAGTGGCGGAATTACGCAAACCCCCCGGGAGGGGATCGCTTGTTACCAAACATTGCCTAAGCACGCAATATCCGGATTAAAAGCTTATGGAAATACCCAACTCGACCCTTGTTCTCCAGATAGAGCAAACATACTCAGACAAGATGTTGTCCGAATACTTTACCCCTACCCCTAGTACGCTTTGAAGAGGGTAAACCCCTCACTAGAGATACAGTTGCCTCGGCCATATATTGGGCCTTGCCCCTGGGTGAGATCCTTGCCGGAGATGACTAAGCGGAAAGGGTTACAAGGGGGTAGGTTCAGGGCGATGTCTTTCTGGAGCATTTTGGGCTGATAGCAAGATCCCACCATATCGCAGGGAGCGCAAGGGGCCATCCTCTACCGGTAGCGTGCCAGCGGCCATCTACATATCGCCATGTGTGGTTCTGGGGTTTGAGAACTGTTAGTGCCTGTGTGGGTTCACTGATCCGGGATCCCGAGATACCGAGTAACAGACTATGCACGCATCCGGTAGAGGCACTGCTGTTTCTATCGTATGAGTTACTGGCCCTTCTGGTATGAAGGTAATCCAGCCATATTGCTATTATACCGTGGGAGCGGCTTCGAAATCACCGGTGATATAGTGCGAGAGGGGACTTTCGGAAACTAGGGCCAGAAACAATAACTCGAAAGATAGACTGTGGAGTCGGGGCGCCTTACGGGATGTCTACGCTCTTTGAGTGGAAAGGAGTAGCTTTAGAAGGGATTGCCCCGGTTGAGAAGAGACGGACCTTTACAACGAAACGACAGTGACGCTAGCTGAGGACAGAGCAAGAGATATATCTTACATCTGGTTTCTACTAGAGTCGACCTGTCTGTGGGCGGTGGCGGTTGTTTATACAGATAGGATATATAGTTGAGGAAGTTAGGATTGCTAACCATTGTGGATAGTAAAGGATCTAACACACTAACAAAGTATCCATCGGCAAGCAGGCGAGAGGGGGGGTCGGGAGGCTAGTTGGCCGCACAATGCTCCGGTTTGGCTATCCCGCTTCTACTCTAACGCCCCCATAGCCCCGGACCTAAATGTCACATCAAGGTGCTTTTTGTTTTTATATGCCTCTCTGAGGGCGAACAGCTCAAATTCAATGTTTTCGGGTACGATTTCTTTATACAACCTCTAGGCCACAACATAAAACCTAAAGCGCTCCACCCAAAGACACAAATAAATAACTAAAACTAAGCAATAAGATAACATCGGTCAGCATCCCAAAACAAGGAAAAATCCCACACAACGTTCACATTCCAAAGAAAGTGGCTGCGGGGCTCTGCTAAATGGGGAATCTTGTCTTGCAGGAAGACCGATTTAAGGGCGGGGGCGGGATTGGGGGAGGCATTATCGATTCTACTCCATCCTCAAAATCTCTGGCATAGGGCCAAAATCCCTTCCCTCCTTGTTTACCTTCCTCTACACTATGTCCAACATAGTGGTGGATGATGTTCAGCTTGATGGGCATAAGGGGCTTCTGAGCCGAGAGCCCTCATCGCTGTTGCATAGAACCAGTTGGTGACCCCCCGCATGGCCTCCGCCAAAGTGTTTCCATTTTACCTGGGACGCTTATTAGGGGTCTGAGAACCTCGATCCCATGCATCAATCTCAGCAGGACAGTTCCTCTCGAGCTCACTTTTGCTGTACTTTCCTCGTTCTGTACCAGGTAAGGTTTTTTTTGACAACAGAGCACTTGGTGTGATTATTCGCATTCCTATGGCATAATATTATAGTGCCCCTCTCGGGAGAGGGAAAGGGCCTAGAGAGGTGCTTGCTCTTCTAGTTCTAGGTATGATCAGGGCTCCTCGAAAGACTTAAAGAGCGAGTGGCAGCCATACTGGCGGGGTTAGAGGCAGATTTCTCTCTGGACGGTTGCTCAGTAGCCAAATGAACGGATATAGTTTTGTTTTATCAGATAGTCCTGCTCAGGGGGTCGGATAGACATGTGAGTAGGAATTTTTACCGGTTGTATGTGATTTTCTTTGATCGGTGAAGTATCAGTAGGCACTCTTTTTGGGATCAAATTCCCTCCTGTACGGCACTCTGCGGTATAGTTTGGTTCCATATTTAGTCATTGGTCGTGAATTTTACATCAAAAGTATTATTTCTCGTAGGTTTGTAACACGACCAGAAGTCGTTTGATTGCAACTATTTTTCGCCCAGTGAAGTGTTTGGTTGTTGTAAAGGGCGTGTAAAGGGTTGAGAAAAATAGTTCAAGTCCTAGGGTTTGATGAACTGCCGAAATCAGGAATTTTCGAAGTATCATAGCCCAATTGCCTTTTGTGTGGGCTACCGAATGGTATAAGCTTCGGGCTCTTAAAGCGAGTTTCCAAGCTTTAAACACAAGTAATTCAAGGTCCATCGATAGAGTGAATAGTAAAATTCAGGCATCTAGATTCTCAGCCACTTAAGCATACAATTCGGTGGGAATTCATGAGGGACCAAAGCCGGAGATTTACTTGCTCTTGTTCATCTTTTCTACTGTTTTGCGGCGGTTCCGGTGTACGGTATCACAGAGGGTCACGAGATTCTCGAGTTGCGAAAGTGGCGGCGCTCTTGGCCACTTGGAATGGATTTTCCCATGGTCAACCCTGGTTTTAAATTTTCTTTGATACTTTTCTTGTTTGCTCTTGGGATTGAAGTTTCTCTTTTGGGCTAAGCCTTGATTTAAGTGGAGGCATGTACCCGTTTTTATGCTACGAATCTCGCAACTCGAATCTCGCGACCCTCTGGGATACGAGGTGCTGTACTCGAGTATGTAGGTAAATGGTGAGATGGATAAGTATTGGTAGCCCGAGACTTTACTGTCATTGGTGTTAAGTAGATATGCTCTCCGGATGGCAATACCCATTAGCTTCGTCACTCACCCGTAAACCAGAGCGCGGCACAGAACAACTAGTACATCAATATAACCGCTCAACCTCTCCCCACCATACCCACATAGTACGGCAGGTACCTGGACATGTTTGTGCCTTCCGTCATGACACCCAGTTCCCTCGCTTATACTCGTCCCAGGCATATTGAACCCGAACATTTGAGTCCCAATTTAGTACGGGGTCACAGATGTGCACAGACAATCCACCATACAAATTTTTACCCCCTGTGTTCAGGTTCAATATGCCTGGGATGTGTACTTACCCTAGCTTGCTATATTGTGTTTATGCCTGTGCGGACTCCACTGTGTGAACTCACTTTTCCGAGTGACACCACATGATTTCTTCAACACTCCCGCCCTAAGCAAAACACAACTATAGAATTGTTGTTTTGGCCCTAAATCCTTAAGTACTCTCTCAACTCTAAACCCTATTTCTTCTCCATAAAATGGGCCAGTGTTTTTGGCCGACGAGCCTGCTAGTATATAAAGGACCTTTCCTCCCCCCTTCTCGTTTTCATCAACAACCACCTTCTTCCACAAACACATACACAGCTACTGCTCACCCACTTTACCTCCTTCGCCTTTTTATTTATTTTCTCCCTGGGTATTTTGCCGATACCCCTCCAAGCCCCGGCTGCGAGTCAGGAGCACCAGTACTAAGTATTAGCGATGCTAATTAGACAGGAATTCAGCACCCAAGAGCACCATTAGACACTTGAAAGGGAAGCAGAGAGCCTCTTGAGGGAACCTCTGAAGGATACATTTTTATCCTGAACTCCTGCTGCAACTCTTTCTCGAGCACTCTTCTGACTGTTTGATTGAATTTTTGTTAGCTTTGCAGGGCAGTGCTTGGAGTACTACAATTCCATCATCCCATCTTAAAGACACCTCTCCAGTCAGGAGGAGCAGGAACTCTGTAAGAAATCCTCACAATCTCCGCAATCCATGCAATTCCCAAGTTACTGCTTTACTATAGGTATTGTGGTTGTGTATGTGATAGTAGTTGTGGCCATCGCTGGTGGTTTGATTAATCCCCAATGGGGAAGCCTTTGATACCTCATCACCGAGTTCAATTCCCATTGCTCAGGTTGCGTGGTAGAAAAGGTTACATTGATTAGCTAGATCTTCCATACGATTAGAAAGAAATAAAATGTTTGTTTGAGCCAGTACTTTTAAGTTCAGATAATCCCAATCTTGTAATATATAGTACGGTACCTAGTACTAGCAAAGCCCCATTCGAGACCTCGAGCCTCCCTACTTGCTCCCATTGGTGTAAAGAAATTCAGAACCTACTAAGATTCATACGAGACAGCAAGGTATCCGGATTATCGAGATCCGGGACGGTGAGATGTGAGTGTACTCTGACCATGTGTTAGGACGTTGGAGTTGCCTCTCCTAGTAAAGTCCTGTGTTTTTTTGTTTTCCATTTGCCCCGGAGAGCTTTTTTTTTGTGTCTTTCGTCCCTTTTCCAGAGGACTACTTGGTATGATGCATCGCCCATCTACCGCATTTTATGGTGAAACTCGTTTTCATGCTAAGAGGTCAGAATAAGGTGCAGGCCAGGATTTCTCACAGAGTAATCCTTCCCGGTTAGTTATTTCCTTGAAATGGGGTATCGTACTCGTGTCTCCGCGCCAAGAATAGGCACCTCTTCTGGAATAGCCGCACTCCGGACCCATATGGAGGATAGGGTTGAGGCTCTTCTCGATGAGCATGATGGCGGGTAAACTTTGAACTTGTTACAAGAGTAAATGAGTGAGCATAATATCTTCTGATCCCAGAGCTTGATCGTTAACCATCAAACTTATTATCTCCTCCACATGCTCGTACTTGTAATAAATTTACATGAATATTCATACAGAAACGATCAATAAGTTCTTGGGGCATAAAGTTACGCTCCCACTTCCTAAGAAAAATCAATACTGGCCCAGCGGGGTTCACAAAATGTCCAATCCCGTAGTTGATTGTGAGGCCATTTTGATATATGACCTTACCGGCTACAGGCACTTCTCCTCACTTTTTCAAACAGCTCGAACACTATCCTTTTTATGGGCTGGTGGTTGCTATTCCAAAAGAGGTGCCTATTCTTGGCGCGGAGACACGAGTACAAATAGCAACACCCGGGGTAAATATCCGTGAAAATCCTACCCTAAACTCTAACTTACTCCCTACTCAAAAGGGCTCGTGTATTTCGCCACACTTTCTTTCGACCTCCTAGCATTAAAACGTGTTTCGCCAGAAAATTCGGTATCACCCTTAGAATGACGTCAAATGTTAATTCTAGTTCCTACGCACACTGTGTATGTCTCTTCCCGACATTCCCCTCGGAAACACATACCACGGAGTCCTACTCAGGTCCTACTGCGCAGCCCTAATTATGCCGACCATAACTCTCCTTCCCGCTTGCCATGACTACTGGCGAATCTAAGTATTTGAAACTATCGCATGACCTTCTAATTCAGGCCACAAGGGCACTAAAAACACAGAACAGAGGAGGAATAAAAGATCAAACTTACAGGGTATATTTCCTGGACCGCCTACAGGTTATAGCTATAAGTACCGTTATCTCAGGCGCGTCTATAGACGAACAAGCAAGATAATAACTATTCCTCACCTTCTTTCCTTGATCAGTCCTGTTACCTTGTACTTCGATTCTGGCCTTGATCCTGCGTCCTCCAACAGGATGCCGGATGACCGAGCGAGTGATGTCTGATGATGTTAAAACTATTGGTTCGGAGGTGCATGATTTCAATTTGAGCTAGTATCGGAGGTCCAACCTAGGACTATAGTCCCATACAGTCCTTTCGGTCCTCACCTTCCCGTGCGCAGTCCGTCCTAACACCTCAAAAAGACGGACTATGGACTGTAGTCCGTCCCGTCCTACCCCGGGGACGAACGGACTGGAGGACTGGGAACACTGATTTCACTCGTGCTCTGTGATACCACGGTAGAGCCAATAGGGCAACCAGGAAGACAATGTGCACAGGTAAGCCCCAGTTTCGTCCCATCATTGGTGGATAGCAACATCTAAAACTACCGACTTCTAACACAGAATATTTTCCTCCTACAGAGATGTTGGAAATTCCTACTCTTGCAGTGTATCGGACCCCTTCGGGCCAGGTGGTAAGTACGGACAGTATGGGCACGGCTCTGCAACTCACGAGTAGCGCAGGCATATAAGGGATAGGGTCGGGTAAGGAAATTGTTTGTACAAAGATAGCGTTCGGAAATCCTAACAGAATCGTGGGGACCACCGACTGGTTAAGCCATCCACCGCGTCGTAGAACTATTCCATGGCTTCCCGATTGTTGGTACCCAGCAAAGGGATGGCGGATGAATCAATTTGCGGCATTCAAGGCTGTAGTAATAATTAGCATTGTGTAATTGAAACAGCCACCCATGATTTAATCCTTACATCTAACCTCCAACTATTAGATTCCTTTAACGATGATGATCAGTGCCGGACAAAAAAGATCCAAAGAGGTCTGTTAGGGTCCTACAGTCACCCTCTTAGACTGTAGTCTTTCCCAAAGGACTAACCTTCTTGCCATACAGCTTAAGACAGACTCCCGGGACGCCCAGTACTGGAGTCCTGGAGGTACCGCACCTATAGGGTGGACGGGACGATCGGGAACACTGAGTGAAGTATAGGAAGTTGGGATGATGGGTTCCGAGGGGGAGGTTAAATTGTCTCAAAGAAGCTAGATGGATAGGTGAAGCAAAAGATCGAGGATTAGATAACCTCTGCACCTTCACAAGATAGAGGGAGGCGAAATAATTTCGAAGAAAGTGGATGGAAGGAGGAAGCGAACGATCGAGGATTGGATATCCTTTGCGCCTTCTCGACAGAGTGGGGAGATTGCCCCCTGCTTATAGTCGAAATATGACAATTACGAAGCCGGGGATGGCATACCATTACACCTCTGCGTTAGATGACTGCGTCACCGTTCGGGCACACCTGCACTATAGTCTCCACCGGGGGGGGGGGGTGAAGGGTGAAAAAAATGAATTGCTTTAGTGGGGATGTTAGGAGAACAGATTGGCTCCTCGTTTGGGGAACTAAGGGTTGTGTTGGCCTCTATCTTTCTATTTTTCTTTCTTTTTACTCTTCACTCTTCTTTCTTTGCTTACCCCTCCTTTTTGCTCTCCCTTTATTCCCGCCAAAAGCCCAGAACTAAGCCTAGGTAGTTTGCTATTATCTAGAAGAATGATACCCAAAATTGAGAACAATACCGGTACATTAACGTTTATATCCTCAGATGGATCACACTGTTCGTACTTTGCCAATAATGGTGATTCCGGCTACTAGTTCTTACCATGAAAGGCCCCTTTGAAGCTGTTGTACTTGTGGTGGTGGTGAAAAATAAATCTGAGATTCCACGGTGGGTTGAAGTTACACCTCTAGGGCTGTAACTTGAGGATGTAAAGAATATGATAGGATTAGAGGTCAAGTTTTTGTTGAGTTTGTAAAAATTTAAATTTGTAACCTTGAGTACTTTTTTGTATTGTTACTTCTGAGTTACAAATCCCAGCAGACTGGAAAACACAAAGCGCTTACAGAATCCCTCCTCTTATCCTGCACTGTTGATATGCTTTGTTGCAGCTGAGGAATGAACAGCAATCTTCATGGATTGGAATCCCCAACTAGGTAGCCACCTCACCTGAGTGCTCCTGGCCTTCCCCGCGCTTCAAAGTGACTGGGCGGTACACACGGGTATCTACTCCTGGTATTTTAAACAGAGATCCTGTTTTTCACTGTACTTGAGTATATCGGAGATTTCAGGGTCAAGTGAGGGTTCTCTGGTACTTCCCCAAGCTATGGGGAACATGAAGTCTACTTGCTATGCTAGATCTGTGTCTCGGGAGTGGCGACCTTGGATTGGGTGCTCCACCCCACTTCGTCGTCACCATGGATCGTCGCTCCAGATTTACCTAGTTTCTCACTCGGTTTGGACCGGGGCTCAGCAAGCTTCGCCATTGGTATTTCTCAAGACCAGGGCCTAAGACACACAGGGTTTTCAAGGGCTGGTGCCGAGCGCTGAACATGGCCATAGGGCTGGGAATCACCCCGCGACTCGTTCTGGAGCTAAAGAACCAGCGTGAGAGAAATACTAGCGGGAATCAAGCTTTCATTGTATTACCGGCATTGTAAACATTATCGCACAGCACAATCGCAGCCCGTCGACGTCAAAACCCAGTAGGCAAAAAACCTCTAGAATCGCGAGAGGCGGCGCCTTCTACGCCAAGTCTACATATGTAAGAGGCCGGCAGTCGGACGGACCAGCCCCGACTAATCCAAAACCGAGTGAGAAGGAATGACGGGAAACCGAGTTCTCATCCCTCCGGTCAAAAGATAGCTACGCCCTAAGTTATAAGTTGATTATTATTTCGATATCATTACGAGTTATCTGCTCGGAGAGTAATAGCTATGGGCGCAAATGCTATCTCAGGGTATAATATTTATAGACAGTAAATTACGATGGCACTAAAATGATTCTCCAAAAAACGCAACTAGTGACGACGGGGTTTATTTTCGGCATCATCCTCCCTCCCTTCCGTCAAGGGGAGATTGCGGGTACTTTTACAATAACGCGCAGCAGCCAAGACCAAAAATCGGGTAATGAACAATATTTTGCACATGGATTTACCCCCCACCCGGGGCTCGGTTCCACCCCACATCATCCCATCTAATCTATAAATGTGGTATCGAGGGTATACGTCAAGGAAATAAATAAGACTTGCAGCTTTGTGAAAATAAAACAAAAAGTAGAAAGAAAAAATACCAAAAAAAAAAGGAACAGGGGGGGAAACCAAAACGGGCTCCGGACTCGAATAAGACCTTTCAGAAGAAGGTGACTCGAGCAATCTCCACCGATCCTTGTTCATCCCAAATTTAAACAGAATCGAACCTCATCAAAGTCCTGGCAAACGGATTCTCATGCCCGGCTGCCGGGACGCTCGGTTTCCCGTCAATGTCAATCATACTCTTGCTCCCGACGGTGTTCAAGTTGAGCAAGCTTAACCTGTTATTCCCTTCGACCGAGACGACGGAGTCCTGGCAGGTATGTGTATTCACGCACTCCTGATCATAGTTCTCGAAAAACGAGTACAACCCAGCGCCGTAGACGAGTATATCCGTGGAATCGACGATGCGGAGGGCCCAGGACTTGCATGTCTTCGCCGTGCATCCGGTGTATGTTGGGTCGTTGAAGGCGGAGTTCACAGGGAAGGGCGCTGTGACCATGGGGTTGCTCTCCCAGTACGGAGTCTCCGTCTGGATCATTGTCATGAAGATGTTCTTCGTCTCCTGCAATTGGTACTGGTACACGACGTTGTGCTCTGCAGCGGTGCTGTAGAACCACACAGGGCCCTCGGTGGTCTCGGTCAGGATTCCACGACCATTGTAGATGGATATCTGCCCAAAATCCGGTCCGTCGAGGTTGTGGTCGCTCGTCCAGGCCCAGATATTCTCCATGTAGAGGCTGGCGGTCTCCCTGATGTGCAGATGCATGAAGGCGCCGAAGCATTTTGGGTCAGCGGTATTGTTCTGCCCCGGTTTTTTTGCGCACTTCTCGGGCTCGAGATCAGTGCCTCTTGACCCCCCGACGCGGAAATGCACGTCCCAGAGGCCGTTGACACCTTGCTGTCCAGCGGGGTCCCGAGAGTTCCATTCCACCAGGACGGCGCCGGGTTGCGGGCCCTGGGTCTCGAAGACGAGTTCGGATATCTCGACGATGCCGGTGTCCCCTTCCTCTCCCACCTTGAAGACGGGGATGGGGTTGTTGACGTCCTTGAAGGCGTCGCCGTTTGCGAGAATCAGCGGCCACACTTCTCCCACGATGCGGGTGTTCATTGGTACATTGACCGTCTTAGAGATGACGTATGCGCCATGATCGAAGAAGATGACTTTTCCGGCGTGGGTGTCCAGGATGGACTGGATTGCGGCGGTGTCATCAGTGATTCCGTCGCCCTTGGCACCTTTATCCTTCACCGAGACGAAGTGGGAGATGTCGAGGTCTTGGTATTGTGGACGGGAGCGCTCAAAGACGGTCTTTTGTCCGTTGGTGAGGAGGGGGACTGGCTTCGGAAATGCGCGGTTTAGGTTACCTTGTACAGTGCTTCCGCCAGGATTGCTCTTGGAATGGTCCTTCCCTTGCCCCCACATATCGATCGTGCGAGATCCTCCGGCGAGAATGGTGGCGTTAGTGGTAGGGTTGGCAACAGCCTTTCCGACGTTTGTGAGCTGGACATTATCAAGGATGAGAGTTCCACCCGACGCAAAACCGCTAGAATTACCGCGGACCGTAGCAACACCGATAGGGGTATCCACAATACACGAGTCAAGAAGGATGACAGAGCTGACGGCCTGTTGGGCCGGTCCATTAGCAGTAATATCAAGACCAATCTTGCATTTATTAATTCTGACAGACTTGAGAGTCCATGCCCAATTCCAGTTCATGTAGATCGCAGTCCCACAGTTGTTGAACTCGAGATTCCTGGTCATGAACTGTTGGTTGCCAAAGAATGCTCCAAACTTGCCCCCGTTGAAGACCAAGTCTGACATGAAGCCTCCGGAACCATTGTCCATGAAGATACCCTGGTGGGAGTTACCCTCTGCCTGGGACATCTCAAAGCGCAGGTTAATGAGTGAGGATGCTTGGGCCACTTGCCAATGTATGCCAGTACCGGCGCCCAAGGGCATGGCGGTGGTGTCGATGACGAAGTTTCTGACAGAACGGAAAAAGTTGTTCTGATTGGTGTACCAGTTGCTATCACCGGGTTAGCTATACTCTTATATTGGGAATGCCTGGAATACTGACCTTCCGTCAGGCTCATAAGGGTCGGAATCGATGATACCAATGCCTTGGAAGCTCGGAGCACCCTTGATGGTTGGCATGTTCAATGGGTCACCGACCAACTGTGAGTAGTACATGGCAACCACAGGCTTTGTGACAAGGTATGTTCCAGCTGGAAAGTAAACAAGCGCAGGAGTGATAGTCGATGAATCACAACCCTTTCCACAACGTCCACCATCAGCGATAGCATTATTGATAGCTACGGTATCGTCGGTAGTTCCATCACCTATAGTACAGCAGTTAGCTAGACTTTCTCTATGACATAAAGTCCCTAGGCAAAAGTGTTCGTGAAATCGCTTAGCCGGATGTCTCATATTTTCACGAACACTTTTTCCTGGGGACCGTACATTACTCTGCAATCTGGAGCAAGCTGGTTAAGGTGTTCACACACCCTTGGCGCCATAATCCCTAACGTTACGAAAGACCTTATACCCGGCAGGGTTTGCATTGAAAGCCGGAGCTCCACGATGAGCAATCGCAGACAACCAGAAGTTCCTAGCGGTGTATGTAGTTTCATCCTCCACGCGGGTAGGTAGGGGCACGTCTGTAATATGCAAGCCGCGGATTTCTTTGTCGAATTCATGCCCGAGATTACGACCGTGAACAGACAACGCGGAAGTAAGTGGGAGTACGAGCAATAGTACGGAAATAAGTTTGTTCTGTATGCCGCATCACAGTCAATGTTAGCTACTTCTAGTATGCCAAAGCCAATGAAAGAAGAAGCTTTGAAGAAGCTTACCAGTGAACCCCGTGTATCGGCCATCTTGACAAAATGCTAATTGACTAGTCTGAACACTTGTTGAATACTTGGGAGAACCAAGGGACCCGATGTCACTCAAAATTGAGGATACCAGTGGGATTTACAGGAGAACTAAATAACACGGCCTACGTGTGGTATAAAAGTTAAGAGCTAGTGAAAAGAGTGAATACAAAAGAGCAAGATAAAGGAGAAACGGAAAACCCAAATCCAAGAAGAAACAAGGCACCCCTCCCGGATAAAACGGACAAGATAGGGAACACAATCAGAGACTATGGCTGAGGCTAAGGAAATACGAGGGAAGGGCACATGCAAGTGAACTTATAGAGACCAGAAATGATTGAGTAAATCTTAAGGAGCGTGAAAGGTTTGAGGGTCGGCGGAAGATGCGACGATATGAAGCCAGAGGGGAAGAGGGGACAAAAGGCAAGAAGGGAGAGGGAAAGAGAAGAAATGTAGGGGACAAGGAGCTCGCTATGGGAGCTATTAGAGCGGCGCCCAGCGCTGGGTAGTAGTATGTGGGGGGGGATCACGTGCTGCAGGGGACTTTTTATATGTTTCTTGTTCCTGAGGGAACTTTAGTGCACTCCCTCACACCGCAACTTCAAAAGGCTGGGGTCTGGCTCGGGAATTTTATGGTGACTTTTGGTGCGTTGCCTACCACCATTATCCCATGCAAAAGGGATAATATAGCCTACGGTAGCATTCCTTCCTCCCTTCGCCGAAAAATAATCATTCTACCTCGATTTTTTTAGCATGAGCCTTGGCTATGAGTTCCGAATTTAGAGGAAATTACTCCCAGGGCTAGCTCTCTCCTTGTAGTAGTCTCCCAACCTTAATCCTCTCCTATGATGACGGTACTGATAAGAGCACCACCTCCAACAGCGCGGAATATTCGGTAATCCGGTGTAATTCTGGCGTTTCGCTTCTGACGCTTTCCCTCCTCCCATACGATTGCTCCAGCCGGTTAAGCGGGAAGGGTTAGGAACGAATTTGCCGTGCTCGTGTTGTCCTGGGAATTCCAAAGATTACAGGAGAAACAAAGGCATGGGAGGGGTGGGGGAGCTGAAGAAACAGGAAGGACAGTGGCGCCGCTTCGTATGCTACCCGTATTGCAAGCTCAGTGCGAGGGCGAAGATCTCGGCTAACATTCCCTAACAGGAATAGCTTGCTCTCCTCTCCCGAGAATTCCACCAAGGGGAGCTGATCTGGGAGAAATCATTACGGTAATACCGGTAGTGCCGGTATCAGCGGACAAAGGCTCCTGGTCGCCCGAACAGTCCCGGTCAATGATCTGCGACTGCTCGAGTGGGTTGCTTTTTCCTCCCCTTTTAATGTGGAAGAGACCGCGCCCGAGTACTCAAGATATCCAATCGACTAAATTTACAGCGGATGTGTCAATCCCTGTCGTTCCAGCGAAATACCGTAAGGGGTTCTTGATCCTGAATCCTCTTGGCCGAGACAAGACCAAGTCACACCCTCGTCGCGAATCGAGCGGGCATCAGAAGGGATGCACCGCAACCAGCAAGAAATATTACTGGAGAGATAGGCTAATTATGACCGTTTGCTTTGATATATTGCCAACACATTGGCACTTTGTTTCTTACTATTGAATGCTCATGAGGCCCCGTTGGCCCTAGTGACGTCAAGCATCTTAATCCGAGTTTAACCAGGGCCGACGGAAATGACCCCACCAGCATCTAGTGCTCGCCCCACACCATCCATGGCCAATATGCGCGGAGCGCTCCAAGATTACAACGAGAGTGAAAAAAACACTTCCCCGCAAGCCCCAGACCTTGATTATTGTCCAATTCGCTCTCCAGAGCTGCACCCCCTCGTGTTGACCTGTGTCACCATCTAAAACTCGGAGATATAGTCTAAACCTTGGCCGAGGGACCATAGGGGGGTTTATACCCCAACAACACCCTTTTACCATTGGTTAAACTGTTCTGCCCTGGATCAAGCATATTTTCCCTCCTGCAAGTGGTAAGGTAACTTAGGGGAAGAAAAAGACGGCTCAACAGGAAGCACCGTACGTTCTGGTTGGTGCGACGTCGAACTCTGGTATCGTACTGCATAGCACTCTATATTACCCCATGCTCAAATCCCCAGAATTCTAGGCGCTTAGGCGAGGGTTTCACATGCCCATAGGTTCGCTGGAAATTACCTAAAGCTACAGACCATCTTTTAGGGAATCCTGTAGTGCCCTGCTATGCGATTCCCGAGCGTACTTGTCACAGGCAACAAGTACCCGAACATTTAGCAGGAAAACAGGGATAATACAGGGATAAACGGCGATATTTCAGGGATATTTCAGGGATATTTTAGAGGTAAGACATCCATTGGAGGCCTGTGTACACAGTTAACAGGGGCAATTTTGGTGAGAATTGCCCAAAAGGGCGTCTGATCACCTCAATGTTCGGGTACTTATTGCCTGTGACAAGTACCACCCGATACATCCCGGACTACATTGTTTCCCAAGGCCACGGCCCAGCGTCATATGAAGGCTCCAACACCCTGTGCGACCCCCCATGCCCCGTGAAAGACACGATGTCTGGATAAACTACTGCCAGCCAACCCAGAAATGTAAAATGTCCAAGCATTTTGAGCCACGTCGATGCGTAACCAAATTGGCGCATAGTCACTACAAAAAACTTTCAGCTTTATAACAGCAGGTTTTGTATTACCAGCGGCCAGAACATAACTCCATGAAGGGCAGTCACCCTGCTCGAGTGCGATGCTGAAGCACTCCGTGTGAGTGTCTTCCCTTACCGGTACTAATCCCACCAAATTTGGCATCCTGAAAGGCTTGCTCAGATGGTTTAGAAACAGGGATGCCATGCTAGGGCGAAGGATAAGAACATATTAGGAAACCCCCAATGGCTAAACGGTATATAGTTAATTACTCCGGAGAAATTTTCGGCTGGCGAAGTTGTTCTGCTCCTGACTCCCTTCTTCCCTAGCCATGCACGCTGTCCGACACGGGGAACGGGACAGTCGACCATACTAACCCACATAAGTGAAAGCGCAAGCTTCCGCTGTCAATTCCTAATATTCGGGTCTCATATACCCAAGTAATCGTGCTGCAATTGCCAGTGAAGCGGAGTTCACTGCCCCTGTAGCAGATCGTTTATCCACTAAAGGACCACAGGGTAATTACTCCCTGAGCAGCAACGTGATTCAGGATCCAATGAAAATACCGCGAGTGAAATGTCGGTTAACTAGCCTAACCGCCAGACAGTTGTTCCTGATCATGAGTGTGGTTGCAGCATATGTACTCGAGTACCCATTGTTCCACCAGTAGTGCCTGACACCGTAAACGACCCAAGGTGCAGATTCAGACAGTGTTCAACCAGTGAGCGCCCATTTGGGGAATCCGTGGTTGCAATAGGTTGATGGATTCCTTGTTGCAGGGATTGAGCGACTGCACGCATGGCTTTTGATGTGCAGATGAATTGGACCCACCTGAGTTGCGATACGGGGTCTACTTGGCCCGGATTGGAGGCATTCAGCTCCGGGGTTGAAAAACGGGTACGGTACGGTATGCAGGTTTTTCGAGTCGAAAAACTTGGGTGTGTGTAACGCCTTTTCGCATACAAAACAAATCAACTATGATATAATAGAAACTCGGCACCCGAAAAACGCTCTTTCAGCCCCCGGGGCTGAATGCCTCCACCGTACTCGTAATTTCCTGACGTTTGTGAGCACAGCTGCTATTGCATATGGGCAAAAATTCGACCAGAACCTCAGGGTTTTGGTGATATGCAATAGCAGTCGTATTCACGAGCGTCAGGAAATTACGAGTATTGCAACAGAGCTGAGACGAACGAACCGCTGGCTCTGAGCTGTTCCGGTGGGGGCCTCGATGGTGGTCGTTTGGTAACCAGACAGGCCAAAACACACCAAAATTTCCGTTTTTTGAGTCATTATGTTTCCACAGACATCTTGAAACTCGGTTTTGGAATTTTTTTGACATGTCTGAAGTATAATATATATTAATTTTAGGTTTTTGTCTAGAGTTTTCCCAGAGCTGTGGGCGCATGAACTGCATAAGGTGTGCTGCGATCTTTCCTATACAAAAACGCTAGTCTTAGCAGGTATGATATAATACCTTGTGGGAAAGGACATTCCACTCCTTGCTACTACAGGAGAATTGAGGAAATCCCACACTTTTTTGGATGGATGCTATTATAGCAAATTACTCTTTTGAATATTTTCCATATCGTTTCCGCCTATGGTGGTGGGTAATACTAGCTTGAAAACCTAAAATTTTGGTGTGTTTTAGCCTCTTTCTAGTTACTAACCGACCCCTATTGACGTGGGTATAGTAAAAAGTAAATAAAGTATAATAAATAAATAACCAAAAAAGTTGTGAATTGCGAGTTGTATAAAGAGTGAAAGTATTCGTAGTAGTTTTTTGCCTTATCATCCTAAGATCACACCCAGACTACTACCTTTTATATCAGGAATTTACGACCTGATCGATATCCGTTTCAACTTCTCAATCAACCCATTCAAGCCATCCTACGATATTCCGCCCTGTCCATTCCATTCCATCAGATCCATTCCATTCTTCCAACATCATTCCAGACAATCCGTTCATCCCAACAATTCTGCCCAACTCCGAATTCCCACATTCCATTTCAGAGGTTATCTAGAAGCATACCAGCCATTGCTTACAACAGTGGGCTTAAAAGGCTTTCGAGTGAGATGCTATGATCTGTGTTTGCCATTGACAGCACATAACGATCTACTCCTAGCAAAAGACCTAGGGGCATTGGACAGCGAGGCATATCGAATGCATGCGGGCAGTCACCACATCTGAATGATTCAGGTATTCCACTTCCACCTCGGGGATGGGCCACCCTCACTGCAATACCGCAAAATCTCAGGTATATGATCGCCTAACGAACTCACCCAGACTGGTCGCGCAGCCAAATCAGATCCCCGATTGACGGTGAGCTTGTTGGATGGGTGGATGTGGTGGATGTGAGAGAACTTGTTCTATTCTCAGATGCGCGCCGCTGCTAACTAAATAGGACTAACAAACATGTGTGCGCAACCAGTGGTTTACCCTCAACGCCGTCCTATCTTCTCCACAACACAACTAGGGTGGTTGCCCGTACCCTACTACACTCAACAGAGCTTGGGAATAGAGCCTGATAACATAAGCAAGCAACTTTGTCCGCCCTCTTGGGCCATTCAGCCCTCTGAAAGCTGTTCCACGGCCAGTCCAGGCGAGTTCTCTAGACTAAATGTAGAATACCGTAAAATCTCAGGTATCCTATAATACATTTAAAGAGCAACCCAACCCAACATTCTTAAAAGGTACGACAGCATCTCCGAAAATTATAGGAATAGTTATTTTGGCCATGCTACGGATCCCGGGCCGGCCGATATCGGTGTTGTTAGACGGATATGCTTGGCTTTATTACCGGAGGGGAAGGATAGTTCAGGAGATGTGTAGACGGAACCGATACTGGAGAAGGTTCTATAAAGGTCCTATCCGCAATGTTCTTTTCTTTTTTATCACGGGAGTGTACGGAGGAATAGGGACATGTGGCAAACACAGAGGTAGGTGTGGTGATCCTTGGGAGGATCAGGAAGTTGTATTATGTTTTACTTATACACCTGCCCTTACCAGTAGTTTTGATTTTAGTAAGAAGAGCAGAGCAGAGTTGAGAGCGAGAGCGAATGAATGAAGTATTACAGGCGGAAAACTTATGTTCCATATCCTTCCTCCAGAGTGCCTAAGTTCCAGAGATCTCTTAGTCTATTGACTCCTTCCACGCGACCCTCATTTCCCTACATTGACAATCGGATCCCCTTGAATGGAAGGAGAGTTGAGAAATAATACCGCCGCATATTTTATAGTCAAGTCAACTCAGACCTGCTAATTTGCCATCCCCCAACCCCACCATACCTCGCACTACGTTTTCACGAATATAATCTCATATATCCCTTAAGCCCAAAACCCAAAATTCACCAGAAAATCCCCCATAATGCGCTGCATCACTTTACACCGAACCCACTAATTTATCGTTTAATCCTTTGGCCCAAACCTCAGGACCCCCCCCCCCCCCAAGAATACCGGTGGTTGCTGATTAGGCTTGGGAGGAAATCAGGCACTTGAAACCATGTTCCACCCAAGAGATAAAACCGAGCTAGCTGCAAAGGCCCCACTCTGGCCTCTGTAAAATAGAGTCTATCGGTAAAGTTAGTAGCACCATGATTTTCATTCGCACGGATCGGCTAGGAAATTGAGGGAAGTGTGTAAGTTACAGGACATCGAGCGCACCTTCCCGAGAGATTGGGGAGGAGGAACTTTTTTTTCCAATCCCACTGCCTCTATTGCCGCTCTCTGATTGTCAGCGTTTTCGCTTTACTAGGCTCTCTTCTGGCTTAGTCTCAACAATCCATCCGTCACCTAAAGTCATGTCGTATCCCCTCTCTCCCCTATCTAAGGTTGAATATATTACGAAGAAACGGTTGCGGGTGCAAGTGGAAAATAAAAACCGTAATCCTAGTGTTAAAATTCCGATTCTTCCACCAGCATTTGCCCTCTCTATTATATCCGGGTTGAGGATCCTAGTTCTTATTCTTGCCTTGCTACTAAACCCTTAGCTTAATGTGGATAATCCTTCTCTTCGTTACATGATGGCGGTCGATTTAGGAAGACACAGGTAGTGTTCCGAACCGTCCGGAAGCCCTAGGGGGACTGCGGGGATGGCGCCAATGAGGCGGGACGATACAGGATGCTACGCCCGGTCCTGTGTATTGCAAATTACATGGCGGAGTGCAAGTCTTTGCTATGACCGCAGGGAACGGTACAGCACACTGTGCCTTTATCAATACAATCACACTAATACTACCTCGCTTTACTAAGAAAAGCTATGTATACAAGGAATAAATAGGGAGAGGGGCAACAGCTGCCTTCCCAAGGTAAAAGAAACAATTATTTTAATTTATTTATTTTAATTTTATATTCTTACTTTTTTTTTTTAATCTTATTTCCTTTTATATTTTTTCATATTTCTTTCTTTCCGAACCCCCCCCTCCCATTCGCTTCTGCTACCCGCCGATCGCCAACCTTTAAGGTATAGAGTCGGATTC
>Ga0307509_10000877_pt1 | contig 51850 bp, 54 predicted proteins | sample 10_EM_MG_FD_202245 | JGI IMG/M metagenome (GOLD analysis project Ga0307509, IMG submission 202245) | Populus trichocarpa ectomycorrhiza microbial communities from riparian zone in the Pacific Northwest, United States - 10_EM | ecosystem: Host-associated > Plants > Roots > Unclassified | place... | reverse complement strand
GGATGGGCAGGAACAGGGCAGGGAGGATCGGGATTGGGGAGGTCGGGGTCAAAACCTTTCCTGTGTTCCTACACGGTGGACTACGGAGGGCATTAACCATGCCTTTCGAGAGCTCTGAGATGCTATCAGAAGTCAAATTAGGCTAGTGGAAGGGGGAAATCCGGGACAGCGAATATATTTTCTATGTGAGCAGGGGTTAAAAATTTTCAAATTTCCATCCGGTCCGGAAATGTGCAAAATCCGGGACAGTGAGGTGTATTTCTATGTATCCTGAATAAATCTCCAAAATCTATCCGGGACAGCGAAAATTCCGGGAGAGTGAAGTCCGGGACAGCGAGGTGCGACTGTACATCAGAAGAGCAATGAAATCGGTGCTCGTCTACTAGTTTACAGTACCATGAGTTAAATATTTTACTACTACATGGTATATATCATACTTGTACTCCAGTATTGTTGCCATCATATTACCAAAAAAAAGGGAAGGAAGAGAAGCCAGAACCACCTTCAAGATAGCCGGTACAAGTCGTTACCAGCACGTGGGGGGATGTGATATCCCAGTTATGCATCTCCTCACTCCTTACTCCTTTTACTCTTCCACATCATTCCCATAAGCTATCTCAATTTCTATCTTCATTGCTTCTTCTTCTCCTTCTTCTCTCTTCCGAACAAGTTATATGTTATGATACCGGTAGCGTTTTCGAGATACCGGTATAAGTATCATACTGCACTAGTTCTGTGGGTACGATTAAACCCGGAAGGAGAAAAAAGAAAGAAAGAGAAGAAGAGAAGAGAAGAGAAGGTTATAGGGCGAACGAAATTGGTTGGTTGGTTTTGGAGGGGGGGTTGAAGTTAAGCTTAGGGCAGGGTCCCTGCATTCTGGGTTTCGCTTCCAATTAATCTGTGTTTGCTTTTTGATATGGTGGGGTGGGTGCTTCTTTCGGTGGGTGGGGGGTCAAGGCCGGTAGGTGGAAAGGGAGGAAGCGGGCGTGGGGAGGCGGGCAGGATTCCAACAAGGGGAATTTTGCGCAGAACTCCGAGCTTCTGCTTCCTCTTCCTCTTCCTTTTCCTTTTCCTCCTTTTTCCTTGTGCATAACTTGTTGTCGTGGAATGTGATATACCGGTAGTTCTGGATAGTGAAATTGGACTTTTGTGTGTTGAGCTCTTCCTGGCGGGTGCTCAAAAATCTGTTTTTTTTTGTTTTTTTCTCTCCACCACAAAATTTACCAAAATTACCTTTTTTTCTTCTTCTTTTCCTTGGAAGGAAACCTACTATTTTATTCAAAGGATGCGTAATGAGCCGAGGATCGGGCAAAATGTCGCGTGTTTCAAACTGACTTCAGTATGCTTTATTTCCTTTATGGGGTTGTAAATGTCTTTAGAGTCACCAAATGTAGAAATATACAACTTAAAAAAGTACCCTACCATGGTTGGGACTGGTGACGACATTTTCCGTGAAAGGTGTTTTATAGTTAGCCTTTGTGAAAAAGGAGGGCCGATTTTTATTGCCCGGAATCACACTATGAAAGAGGTACAGTACCGCACCACCACCACCACTGTGAAACCTGGGTGTCGGGCGTGTTCTGGAGTACCGATGTCCCGCATATCAACGCCGGTATCATGTTCTTGTAGCGTAAGGACTTCAATGGTTTATGGTAATGGGTAAAATTCCATTCCGGAAAGTAGAGGTTTGTAATATTTGTAAGCGCAGGAGACGCCCCATCGCCTTACCCGCGCCCAGAGTGTGTATATGTGTGTGTATGTGTATGTGAATGTTTATCTTTTTGGTATGCGCTATCATACTGATAACTCCTTTTCCACTTCAATGGTCTCTATCTCCATGTTCTTCGCGAGCAATTCCTCCGCCTGTGCCCGTAGCTTTGTCCTCGACGACGTTGCAGGCTTCTGCGGTTGCTCCCGGGGGTTATTCTCCGCTTCCTTATCCCGCTGCGTCGCGAGGGCGTGGTAGAGTTGGTGGTCCCATCTGATATCACCAACATCATTAGCCGTCTGCACGCCGGTAAACTGCCAACAGGCGATTTCCGAGGAGGAAAAGAAAAGAAACAATGCCGGATAAGGTGACTCACGGTGATAAGTCCTCGGGCTCAGGCGGGTACACAAATGGCTCCTTTAATTCCACCGTCATCTTCTTGATTGCCCGGGGCCGATACCACTCGATTTTCCGCGTACTGAGATCCTTGTCCTTGGCCCGTTGGACCTTTTGCTGCTGGATGAAAGACCTGACGGAGAGGACTTCGACATTGTAGACGTGTAGCAGGTAGTCTTTTAAGTCTAGTTTATTTATGTTTAGGGGAACAATAAATTGTGCGTAGTTTGGAGGGAGGTGGGGTGTTCGGACGAGCGCGAGGGTGAAATTTGGACTGGGAGGGGTTTGTTAGCTGGAATTCAGCAATCAGGATTAATTAGAGGAATGAATAAACTCACAGAAAGACCTTTTTTGTTCCGAGAGGCATTGTGGAACGGAGATTGTGGAGGATGTGGCTGTTTCCCCAGATACCGCTGTTTGGAGATGTCAAAGAGGTGTGCGGCTCTTGGACAATTTTTTTTGTTGCACGTGGTTGCCCAAAATGTTTCCCGCCTTGGCACCAGTTCACCTTGCCTTATTCATCTCAACTTGAGTCTCCAAACGTTCTGCACCCTTACCACCACCATTAATTTACCAACCCAACCGATATGTCGTATTCAAACAGGCACTCCTCCCGCCGCGAGATGCCTTACCGAGAACGTGAGTTGGATAATGGTTCCCGAAAGCGCACCCGCTCTCCAGAACCAGACCCCAACCCTCCATGGCGAAAACAGCACCAGTCTAGGCAACGCCCCTCTCCCCCCCCCCCCCAGCGAGCAGAGAGCAGCGCAGCCGGCGCCAGCAGCGGTGGAGATGACCACTTGGAGCGCCGGAAGCAGGAACGTCATGTCCGTGAACAGACGAGACTTAACGCGCTTCAGGAGGATGAGCAGATGCGGGAGTGGGTGAACCAGGAAGATACGTTCGTGCTCAAGCAGGCCAAGAAGAAGGCTGAGATTCGCGTTAAAGAGGGGAGGGCGAAACCAATTGATTGGCTCGCAGTAAATTTGAGGGTTATCGATAAGGATAGGAGTCCGCTTGATGACGAGGTTGCCGATGAGGATCTAGACGTTATCGATCCGGTGTCTATACTGGACGGATTGGACGAGAAGCAGTTGGAGGAATTGGAGGCCGAGATCGATGTTTACATTTCGCTGGAGACTAACAAGAATAATCGAGAGTACTGGGCCGTAAGCTATCTACCTCTCTGCTGTTTCCTAGAAGCTCAAAAGCTAATTTTCGCATTAGACTATGAAGGTTATATGCCGAGACCGCCGTGATAAGTCGAAGGAGTCTGCTCCAGAAGGCAGGGCAGTTAACTCTGTTGCTGAAGATATCGATAAGATCTTTATCTCCAAAACTCTAGAAGAGCTGCAATCACTTGAAAAGGAAATTGTAAAAAAGCTCAACACGAACGAGGTGTTTGATGTAGATTATTGGAACGAGCTTCTACGTAGCTTGAGGGTTTGGAAAGCTAAAGCCAGCTTGAAGAAGATTTACGGTGGTGTAATCAAAAGCCGCCTAGAGATTCTTGTTCGGCAGCAGAAGGAAGAGGCAAAGACTGTCAGAACAAAGCTCGAGGCCATCCTCAGCGGATCAAAGGGTGTTCTAGAAGGGCTCCAAGCAGAGGAGGAAAAGAAAAATGTTGTCTACAAAGAAAGTCTGGTTGTGCCTTACACCACCGAAATGGACCCAGAGCCAATGTTAAGATTACGCCACGAAGAGAAAGGGCTAGAGTCTGCCGACGAGAAAGCCTTCCTCCAGCATCTAGAGGAGGAACGCCAAAAGGTGCAAAAAATGGGCTACGTTCCTGTGAAGGCTCGACAACAATACAAAGCCCCCTACAAGAAACGATTCTTCTGGCAGAAGCGCGCACTGCCGAAAGTACAGGCACCGAATGCCCCACCAACCTCCCGTTTTGCCGCGGTTTTCGATAATGACGATTTCTCGCAAGCCACGAAAGCTCTCTACGAACGGGAAGTCGCCCGTGGCGTCGGCGACAACGAAGAAATCTTCACCGGTGAAGAGGAAGTTACCACGACAGGCTCTAAACCAGCCTGGGCCAGCAAATACCGTCCTCGCAAACCCCGCTACTTCAATCGTGTCCAGATGGGATACGAATGGAACAAATACAACCAAACTCATTACGACCACGACAATCCCCCACCCCGTGTTGTCCAGGGATACAAGTTCAATATCTTCTACCCGGACCTCATCGACAAGACTAGGGCCCCTACGTATCGTATAGAGCGCGAGGGCGGGCGCAAGAGGGGTCAGAGCAAGGCTCCGGCGGGAGAGGAGGATACTTGTCTTATCAGGTTCATCGCTGGACCTCCGTATGAGGATTTGGCGTTTAGGATTGTTGATAAGGAATGGGATTACTCTGCCAAGAGAGAGAGGGGGTTCAGAAGTTCGTTTGACAAAGGGATCCTACAACTGCATTTCCAGTTGAAGAAGATCTATTACAGGAAGTAGATTGTGCTAGACGGAGGAGGCTGTGCATGGGTATTGTGGGAATGTTGTCAGGTTATTCGTTTGCCCACGGTTATATGCTAGCGGGTTGTTTGATCTCGACTGTCTTACTTGTATGGTAATTGGAGCTAGTGCTAAATGTGTAGGGTAGTGGAAATGTTGGGCGCATTTTTATGAAATTAATGACGTCGTGACATCCTTTAATCACAGTCCCTCTCTATCTCTCCCTCTCCAACCCCAACGGATTACTGCAGAGCACCAGATCCCCCCTCTGTAGGCACGACCTCTTTCTCACATACCTAGCACTTGCTGTGGGCCCATTCCGGCGTTTGTCTTTTATTCCCATTTCATCACGTAGTCTTACCATTACAGCAGCCCCAACATCCCGTCCAGAATCCAAGTGACAGCAACTAACCCAAGAAGTCAAAACAAAAACCCGGTCCGCACATACGCCTTCGAAGCCCGGCACATATACCGGTAATAATTCCACACAAAGGCAAGCATACTGACTGACTCGAGGCCAATTCCCAACTGCGAACCCACCCACTCCCTCCCTCCCCCAAATAGCAGAATACCCAGCACTCTCTCTAAAAAGCGCTTCCTCGAATTCCTCCTGCCCCAAACTTCAAGCTAATCACCAGCTCTCACTCGTTTTTTGATGGCCGATGTTTTCCCCCCGCTGTACAAGTATCATACCCACATTCTACATGTCCCGTGACGGATAATGATCTCCAGTCTGCTTGGGTATACTGTAGTCATTTCCACTGGTCCTATGATACTAACGAAGCAGCCGCTTACACACAGTCGATCGCCCCTCACCCTTCAAAGGCAAATGTCATCATCGTCATCATCACAACCACTCACACATGGTATCCTCGCCAAAAACAAGGCATCAACCCCAGCTAAACCGATTAACGTTTTACCAAAGCCAACCATCTATCATACCGTATCACCGACACCGCAAGAGACTAGAATACGGTACTACCAGTTGTTTTAGGGGCTAGACTGGCGTATCCCATTCCATCCATCCATCCATCCATCCATCCAGCAGGATGGGATGATAAAATTGACTACAGTAACCAGCTAACCAATACGCAAGGGGGTCGCATACCAACATACCACTTTGTAACGCAAAGTGGTCAAGTGTCCAATGACATACCGAGTGAGAGTACGTGCTTGATATGATATCATGTCATGGGAGGGAAGGGGGCATGGGATGTGCTTTGCATCTCCAGCAAGGGTTTTGATTAATTGATTGATTTGATTGATTAGGTCGCGGAGATGAGGGGAGGAGCTGAAGGGAAAGAAAGAAAGTGAGGGAGTGAGGGGAAAGAAAAAAAGAAAAAAAAAAAGGTAAAATAATAATTATAGTGATGAACGTGGGGGGGGGGGGTAAAGTAGGATGCCATAAGTGATTGCTGGCGGCAGAGGCGGCGGCGGCGGCGGGGAGATGACCGGGACGGTCCACTGGAAGTGTCGGGGATTTGTTCCGTTGCTTTCTTGTGACTTGGTGTAATTGGTTCATACAATGTGATATCGGTATTCGACTGGTCTTGGAACCATGTTGTTGGAGATTTCACTTTTTCTTGCCTCCACCTGGCTGGCTGACTGTTTGTTTGTTTGTTTACAATTGTGAAGGATTGGGTTACTGGAGCGCATTCGCTGATCTAGCCCACTTGCACTCAAAGGCTGGAGAAAAAGCCTTTCAACCTATGATAACACTTATGGCGCAAAAGCGCCAAGAATTCGCTATCCTCTAAACGCGTCTTCCGAATCCCTCTGGCTCGGAGTCAATTCCTCCTCACTTCACCACACCACACCACACCACACCCACTCGCGCAACACCCACTTACAGTGCAAAACTAGAGCAGATGGGCGGACGAAATATGCTCGTAATCCAACCCTCCAAGGAAACCCCCGGAACAATCCACCTCCTCCCCTGCTATGTAAAACATACTGGCAGCGCAAACACTGCGAAGCATTGGATTGTGGATGCCGGAGAAGTTGACGGTTTTTATTTTCACTCTTTTTTATTTCACGCTTGGTTGGGGTGTGCTAATTGGGCTGTGTGATGCGGGGTTGGATTCAATAGGGACTAAAGTTGCGCATTTTCGTGGGAGGAAGTTGGTTGGGAAGGGTGTTTCACTGCCCGAGGGGTATTCTGGTTTGTTTGCTGGGGATCGTGTTGGGTTGGTGGGATTGAAGGCGGGGGCTGATGATGGATTCGGGGGACAGGACATGTGTTAACGGTTACGGATGAGGTCCCTACGGGCGCGATTGAGAAGTCGAAGAGAAATGGGCCAGTGGCGGAAGAGGGGGACGGAGAGGAGGGGAAGGAAGAGGTCAAGATATTTAAGGGGTTGGCGAACTTTGGCGATGTTGTAGTTTGGGGTCATGATATAGCGCTAGAAGAGAGCAGGGAGTATGTTGTAAAGGGGATGGATGAATGGATTGGGCTAGCGAGTAAGGTGGGTGCTTTCTGCTGGTCTGATGTTTTGGGCTTTTAGATCTAATGGTTTGTAGATACATAACTTTGAAGAGGAGGGTGAGGAGTCGAAATAGGTGATTTGGGGTTGGAAATGATTGTTCACGGGGGTTATCAAGGACCTATGTTTTCATCGATTGGAATCGGACAGTTCTTCCCATGGGACGATGCGTTTAGTGGTGTTTTGCTTCTTTTTGGTGATGCTATTTGTTCGGCAGCATTTGTCCCAATACCTGTGGAAAAGTGGCACCACAGAAATGAGCTGTGGCCAGTGCTGCTCGCAAGACCGCGAAGTTGGCAGATTGCGGTATCGTGATTGTCGGAGAGTGTATAATGTGGTGTTATGGGGAGAGTCATCTCCCCTCAATGTCCAGTTTCCGCGACTCGTGAAGCCCATAACAGCGGAGATCGTTATTCCTTTTCCCGCGCCTTCTGTGCCTATAAAACGAAACTCGATACCACGGGTTTGCTAGATCAGTTGCACGCACCGTTAATGCAATATGAAGTGTGTTGGTGCAAGGATTCTTGTGTGACCGAGAGACTACAATACAAGTAAGAGCAGGCCAGGAACACGGTACGGTAACCTGGGGGCCTTGTATCGGCACTTTTGGCCAATCCAACTCCGAGCGATATGACTTTATAATAAAAGCTTCCTTGCTAAGGAGAAATGCGCTCGCGCGGTTTTAGATTAGCATTACATAGTATAACACAATAACTAGTACCTTTACTTTAGCAAGCAATATTTTTTTTCCAACACTGTAACTTGTAGCCTGAATAGAGCCTGAACAAGAGCGGTAAGATCGAGTTAGCGTCGTATTAAATCTAAGAGCCAACGCTCGCTCATTGCTGTACAAGTCCTTTGATTGTCCGTCCGTTGCGGTGTGAAGACGGGAGCGGCGGATCGCGCAGATTTCCGTGAGACAGGACCTGATCCGGCAGCCGTAAGTTTTTATGTTATGATGGAACTTTGATGTCGGAAGCCTGCTTCGAAGCTTGCGAGGCTTGTGACTTCTGTAAGACTGGGCACGCACTGCCTTGCCGGGGGCTCTCCATCGCTTAGCTTAACGTTACTCGGATTCCGACCCTATTGCAAACAGGTTACTCGAGGTGGCTTAAGCTCGAGTGCAAAAGCCTTTTCTTTTCCTCCATAAAAATCTCCAGCCTGCCAGGAGAATAGGTGCGCGTTGAGTTGTGTTCCATTCACTCGAGGTTCAACACTCAGCATCGACGGATTTATCGATATGATTCCTCCCAGTTTTTCAGCCGGATGTGAGGGCTCCGAGTCGATTTTGTCGTTTGGTGTGGTCAGCACGAAATGGGGCGAGAAAGGAAGAGAGGAAAGGTTTGGTTTGGTTCTAGAGATCCCCCATCCGCGTGTTAGAGGCTGGGCAAGGTATCGGGTGGTAGCACGTGATAAGGAAGGTTGCAGCGCGCAACCGTATCCTATCAAACTTTGATGATCAGGGGACTGACAACCATACTCGTACAGAAGAAAGCAGTTGTTTCTGTTTGCGACTGACCGCCGCCCGCCTTGTAAACAGCCTTTTGTAAACAAGCCTCCCTACCTTCAAGGGGTGAGCGGTGCGACGTTATAATTGTTTGTTTGACATCCGCTATTTTTGCTGTTGGTTTCACCACCGTATCATACGGTGCTGTACCGCACTGTGCTCGTACAGTGCTCGAGTACTGTACACGTACAGGTACGTACCATGCTCGAGTGCAGCACTCCACTCGTACAATCATCATCGAATCGATAGCTGGCTCCTCGCCGCCCCCTCTTTCCCTGATGCTCACCAAATGCTCACCAAATGCATCCCCACCAACCAGATTACCGTATGATGACCGCACGTATCGGAGAGAAGCATACAGTATTCTCTCAGACTGATGAAAATGCATACCCCCTTCGATAAAAGGTATGCCGGCAGCATTCCATTATCATATTCCTTCACTCATACATTTTGTGAAGAATGCGGAGAGGGTGCCTAGTGTGCATAGCGTGGTTCGATTGTCGTGAAACAACGACCTTGTCATATCAGACAGGGCGAATGGTTGCCTGGGCGGTAAGAGGCGTTTGGAGATGGGTGAAGAACAGGCGGTGACCAGACCTGACCAGTCCCAGTCCATGTTGTGAGGGGTTATTGACAAAGATGAGGAAAGAGTTGCTGCATGCGGCGATAGGTTACTGTAACTTGCTTTTCTGTCATATTGAGAAAGAAAAGAAAACATGGAAATCCGCGGCGAGCCGAAAATAACCCCAGCCTTCTTCTCTCAGTCGTTGGCCAAGAGAAAAATCTATTTGTTTGAGATTACGTCTGAAGGGGTTTTCCGAAATTGCAAGCACCTTCACCACCTCCTCTTTTCTTCTTCTCGCTCCTTCCCCTCCATCCGTTCCTCCTTTGATCCCCCTTCTCTCACCCCTCTCTCCACCTTGACGGCAGGGATTTCCTTTCCCTTTCGCATGTTTTTTTTTTTGCTGGTCAGCCAGCGTCAACAACACGAACAGCCTTCACCGTCAACTAACGCAAAAAAAAGAAAGCCATTCAGTATTTCGCTATTTTATTTTCTAGGTGGGAAAAGAGGCAGAGAGTTGGGGTTTGCTGCCAGCAAAGAGGAGGAAGCGAGGGAGAGGCGGGGTTTGGGGGAAGGGGGAACATTGACTAGCGAAGAATGGTGCGGAGTGGATGGATGCGACTTTGGACAGCAGAGCAAGCGATTTTTTTTTTTCCCCTCGGTTGAGACGTGCTCTGGGGGGGGCACTGCTTGTTGGAAAGGGAGGGCGAATGAAGGGGACAAAGCGGCTACATCACGGCACACAAGAGAAGGGGGGAAAGGGAGGCTGGGGGAGTGTGAGGGGAGGGATGCGAGCTGGGACGCAGGAAAAAAAACAAACAAGGAGCTGTGTGGAACTGACTGAACAGGGGCGCGCGCGGCAATCACTGACTGTCCATTCTGGGGCAAAAAAAAGGAGGCTCTTTAGGCCTTGGAGCATTCTAGCCCCCTGTTCGCACACCGGAGGGTAGAATTATTTTTTTCTTTCCCCCCTCCTTCTCCTTTCTTCCCTTCCTCCTTCGCCCCTTCTGTTCCTCGAGCGAGAGAGATCTGTCCTTTTGGCCCTTTTCTTCAAAAAAAATTTTCTTCAGAGTTTCTTTCACCAGTTCCTTCGGTTACATTTCTGGATGCAGATGTAGCTGGTATTGTAATGTATGCACGGTACTTTGTAGATACCGGTACAGTATCATAGTGTTTTTGCCTTCGTGTTGTTATTGACTGTTGTTGCTGCTTTTGGCCATGTGGTGGGAGGCAAATCTTTGTTGCAGCCTCATTGAGAAACAGTCTGCGACTCATTCTATGTCCCGAAATTGGTTAGCTTAGCGGCGTTGTGTGATTGAGTCAGACGCGCGGCACGAGGCTGGGTCTTGGCACTAGAATATATAAAGGGACGGGCATCCCTCCACCCTCCCTTTAAAAACCTCTGGCCTCCTCCACGCGTAAACATCATATCCCCGTTTTGTCCGTCACCTTGACAAGACCCGAAATATCGCCTTCCACAACGACCCGATCAGTGTTCGTTCTGCTTGAAGCGATCTCTCCACTCTTCTCAAATTCACTCCTTTCGTTACTTTACTTCTTTTCAGAAATCACCGCACGGTCACATCCCGAGCGAGATTAGTCAGCGCGGTCAGAAAGACAGATCGCCATATTACTCATCCATCTTTCGACAATAAAATCCATCATCTCATCCATCATCCATCCCCCTTTCAACTTACGATTCGTCTCTTACAAGTTAGGACGACTACATTCTCTACAACCCCCCCCCGGTATCGCCATTAGTAAAGTAGGGGAGACATTTGGTTGTTCTTCTCCTCGACCAACCTCATTGCCCTAAACCGCTTCCTCCTGATACCCTCCCCCCACACCACACGCTACCTCCACTACTACATCAACCCATCCAACTTATCAACCACATCCATCCGAAGCTTTCCCCACAACCATCTACAACCTCATCAACTAACTCCGTCCACCACAAATCTAATTATGGCGGCCATAATTTCTCACCCACAGAACGCTCAGCAAGCAAAGGCTTTCACTAGCCCCGCTTCTTTGTCTTTTCCCGGTGGCGCGGGCGATTTGACCCCCCCATCCGATGCTGAGAGCCATAAGGCCCAACTGAATGGGCAACCAGCTAACGATCAGTCCGGAGGGGTTATCACTCCGGCTACTCCAGCTGCGACCCCAGGAGGTGGACCAACCGTTAGTGGTATTGTGCCTACATTGCAGTGAGTACTACCAAATTGTGACGGTTTTGATTCATCAAGCTTAACTGGTATGCGTGAAGAAACATCGTCGCAACCGTCAATCTTGATTGTCGGTTGGATCTGAAGACGATTGCGCTGCATGCTAGGAACGCAGAATACAACCCTAAGGTACTACTAACTTTTGCTACTCTACCTGTCTTTGGTAGCAATATGCTTATGCTGTTACTTTTAGCGTTTCGCCGCTGTTATCATGCGTATTCGCGAACCTAAAACCACTGCACTCATTTTCGCATCCGGCAAGATGGTGGTCACAGGTGCCAAATCTGAGGATGATTCTAAACTTGCCTCGCGCAAATACGCTCGCATTATCCAGAAACTTGGGTTTAATGCAAAGTTTACGGATTTTAAGATTCAGAACATTGTTGGCTCCTGTGATATCAAGTTCCCCATACGTCTTGAGGGTCTCGCCTCTCGCCATCATCACTTTAGCTCTTACGAGCCTGAATTGTTCCCAGGGTTGATTTACAGAATGATCAAGCCAAAGATCGTTCTGCTTATCTTCGTGAGTGGAAAGATTGTTCTGACGGGTGCAAAAGTTCGTGAGGAGATATACATTGCCTTCGAATCTATCTACCCTGTGCTCAATGGTATTTATTTCCCTTCCCTCTTGATTCTCGCATGACGTGGGAATTTGTGCTTACAGCCTTCACAGATTTTAGAAAAGTTTAAATCTTTAGGGTCCATTACAACGTTATCATTTTCATTGTACTATTACCTCTTCTCTCTTTTATGACTGCATGACATCTCATCAAAAGTAAATTGGGAGGGCTCATTCCGGTTTCCAATAGGGAAAGCAGTCCATTGCAACAGAAGTTGGGCGGACTCTTTTACCGTTGCTATATTATTTTGCATCGTCCGGGGTGTTTTTGTTTTGGGTTCCTTTTTCCATTTCCTTTCCTTCTATCACATGGGTATGGGTTGTATTTCTGGAGCATCGCACTTTTAGAACCCTTGTTTTGTGAATCCGCTAGCATTTCACCCCTTTTACCTTTTTTTTTTTTTTTTTACTCATCTTTCCCCTTACTACACTTTTTTTACCATGTGTTATCAGGGATGCGAGGAAGAGTTGGGATAACTTGATCTCGAAAGAGATTGAGTCAAGATTTCCCAAGCAGAGCGTATGGGTATAGAGTCCCAAGCAGACGCTGAGGTTCGTAATAAGCTCCTCTACTTGCGGGTGGGGGTTAACATTTGTATCGCTTCTGGGGATAATTTGCTTTCCTCGATAGCTTGCATGTCATATGTCAAGTTACCGTCGTGGTCTGTAGTATAGATTACGTTGGCAATTGATTAGTATTACTGAATCTTGAACTCTATGTCTAAAGTATTCGTGACGGTCTAGGTGAATGCTGCTATCCCTAAAGGTTGAAATGGCTTTTTTTGTGAACTTTGAAGTAATCCTTCCCAGATATCTCGTAACTCAAAATGGGCACTATGATACAAGTATCTCCCTTGGCCTTGTTACGATGGCCTCAAATGGTTGTTCCTCAGTGCTTGAGCCGCAACAACAACCTCCAAGTGTCCTCTTCTCTCAGAAACAACCCTCGATTCCCCACGATTCATCTATTTGCCCCTCTCTCAATCCATCAGCCGAAGCTCCTCAGGAAACCCGGCTCTTTCGTAACTCCTTTGACCGAAGTTAGTCTTTCTCCGCATTTTCCATAAGTGCGTCGTTTCAGAGCTGAGCTCTAGGAGCTGCTAGGAACCCACGGCTTAAAATGGTACACTTAGTCACATTCTCTCGTCAGGGACCTTCAACGGATGGCTAATACACAGCACCCCTTAGAACTCTCATTTCAACTCTGCCCTGAAGCAGACACAGTCCATCAAGAAGGACTTGGGTACATTCGCGGAGTCACCTGGAACTTCGTCACCAGCCTTACAAGGTATGCATGATAAAAAAAAAACTACCCAAGCATAGACATCAAGTGGGGGTACTCATTCAACAATTATAGGGCAGATATCCGCTTCATTAGCTTCCCTCTCACGAACTATCGATGATTACGACTCCATGGCAAGGCGGGAGATCGTTCCTGCAAAGCAAGAAAAGGCATTTCAGCGCGTTAGGAATTTCAGGAAGGAGCTATCGGAGTACAGGCAGCAGTTTGTTAAGCTAAAGGGCGAAAGGGCAGATGCTGTATGGGAGGAATCCGATCGCATGATTTCGTACAAACTCTAACGACGGGGTTATTCTAGGAGCATACTGTCGCTCGTAGTGAACTCCTCGGGCGTCGCGGGCATTCATCTGCGACCCCCGAGAACCCCTATGCGAATACGGCACATACTCGAAACGTCTCTTCTCCACACTCTCCCTTCGCACCGGCCGGCGGTATCACTCAGGATCATACGCTGTCCCAAGAAGATCATATTTTCAGGGAAAGGGATTTCATGTCGCGTACAAACGACCAGCTTGATGACTTCCTCGATCGAGGCAGGGCTGTGCTCGCGGACTTGGGTGAACAAAGGCAGATATTAAAAAACACTCAACGAAAGCTTTACAACGTCGCCAATACATTAGGAGTGAGTAGGGATACAATCAAGATGATTGAGCGGAGGGCTATGCAGGATAAATGGATATTCTATGGTGGGATTGCGGTTTTCTTCCTCTTTTGTTACCTGGTCTTGAGGTGGTTGCGTTAAGGCTGGACAATCCGGTGGGAGAGGTGGAAGATATGAATGCATACCGTATGGCTGTGGGAGGCGTTTTCCTTCTTTTTTCTTCTCAAAATCTACTTCTTTCGTGTCGTGTCTTGCGATGTGCGTAGGTCCCCAGGACGCCGTAATAACCGTCGATTCCCTGATATCAAGGGTGAAGGGGGAAAAATACACAAATTTGTTGTGACAAAAACTCTCATTTAGGCCATGGACAAAGTACTGTAAGCAAGACACCCGGATCGCTTGAAGAGACCTGTAGACCTTTTTTTTCCCCTCACGGATGTGCATTGTAGAATGGTCATCATTTCAGTAAAGTACTGTGCTCGAGTAGAGTAAGTAGCAGAGCTCCAGGTGTCATCATAATTTCTTGCTTCTCTGCCAACCCTTGCGGTTACTACGCTGCCCCTTCATCCCTCAACTTCATCTCGTCTTCATGCCCCGACCAACTTCCTCCTCACTCCACCCGCCTCCGATCACCACTTCCGCCTCCTCTCCTAACCTCACATCCCACCTGAATAGCAATGAGAGCCGACGAACAAGAAACTCCTTTGGTAACGGTAGCAGCGGGATTGGTAGCATCGGAGCGGGGGGGGATGGTGGTGGTGGTGGTGGCGGTGGAACTGGCGGTGGAAACAGCGCCCTGACGGACTCCGATGATGACGACACAATATCTTCCAGCAGTTCTTCGACGTCACTACCGTTGAGCGGGGGGGAGTTCAATGGGATAGGGGGGATTGGCGGTGGGATGTTACACCCAAGCTCATTTGCTCCGCCGTTCTACAATCGACCGCCGACTGTGAGTGCGCACTGGTGTCTGCTCTCTTGACCCTTTGTACTGATGAATCTTCCGTTCGATGCCCTAGCCGTTACCACCGTCACCTTCACTAACTTCTCTTTTGCGCCCGCCATTCACTCCCTCCCGTCCTACCACCCCCGATTCCTCCGACAGTGAAGCGGTCGCGACTTCCTCCCGGATCGCCCAATCCACCCCACGAGCTGCGCCAAAAGTACCCACATACGAATACTATGGCTTCGTACTCTACCTCGTATCCAGCCTCGCATTCCTGATCTACATAATTTGGTCGTTTGCTCCATCACCGTTACTACATGCTGTAGGAATACACTACTATCCGAGCAGATGGTGGGCACTCGCTTTGCCAAGTTTCCTGGTCATGCTGGTAGTCTACATCTACGTTGCCCTGGCAGCTTACAACACGGACTACTTAACCCGGGGGCTAGACCACTTGGAATGCATAGTCGACGACGCCGCAAAGATTGCCAGCGTCGACTTTGACGCCGAGCCCGACACCCCAGGGGACGAAATCACGGGAAACAGCGGTGTGAGCGTCAACATTGGCGGCAGCGGCGAGGAAGCCATCTCGCCGATAAGTCCTCTGGACGGCGGCCTGATAATGAAGTCCCGTCGAGCGCCCCCAAAAAAGGAAGAGAAGAAGCCCGCCCGTAGGGGCCGGGCGGAGAGCGTCAGCGAGCGATGGAAGGGCACCGGGGTATTGGAGAATGACGGGCAGAGGGATTGGAAAGCTCTGTGGAATAGAGGCACCGATGCGGTTATGGATATCCCCGTTGGAGGCGTGTGCGAGGTGCTGTATGGAGATGGTCGGGAGAGGGAGCAGTGGGAGATTCGGGTTGACGAGCAAGATTGGGGGAGCTTTGAGGTGGAGACCGAGGTTGATGTGTTTTGAAGGGGTTGGATTATAAAAGCTTTCCTTTTTGTTTTAACGATGGTTCGAGAAGCACCATAGAGGGAGAGGGAGGTGCGAGGCGCATAGGCCGGTTCTTCACGTTATATCTTTAGTCTATTAGAGCGTAGGCATTTGGGTGGGGGTATGGTAATCGTAATGTTGGATAAATCATCCTTGTCCGCTCCCGAGAGCGAACATGTGTGTGCCCACCCACCCACGGTATGATACGATCGTACTCGAGTACCGTACACACACCGGACCACACATCATCACCCGGATTCTGACATCCTGCTCTCGTCGTCCCCTAGTAGTCTACCAAAAATCAACCATATTATCAAAGCGAAATCAGCACAGCACCTCAACTCCCGTACCGTACTCTACACATGTGTCCAACTTCACCCACCCCCAACCCCGCTCGCTGCACAATCCATTCTGTATACGGTAGTAGTAGAGTAGTAGTCCACAACCCAGCACAAATACAAGTACAAAAAAAAAACCCCCCAGAATCACAAGCCCTATCTTTTCCAATTCTCTTGTATGATATGATATGATATACCGTATTAATACCATACCGGGTCAGTTTCCCTGCACGGCCCGCCTTTCCCGCCTTTCCCGCCCGCCCGCCCGCCCGCATGATACGTGATACATGATACATGATAACTTGCAGAACCTCTGAATATCCATAATCCAAAGCCAGTATCATACCGCCCCAGCACCACCTTTCCCTCTATTAGATATTCATAAGTGGCGTATCTGGTTTCCCTTGGGCGCTGAAAGCTGATGGATGGGTGGATGGATGGATACAAAGTAGGCTGGACTGGCCAAGGTGTCCCAGATACCGGTACAGTTAGTTTATGAATTGGCCGTGAAGGTTATGGTTGGTTGGGGACCGGGGCGGTGGGTGGATGGACGGACGTAGGTAGGTAGGTAGGGGGTGGGCTGTGTATAAGTTGTAAATATATATATATATATATCATAGGTGTGATGGGGATGAGGCGGGGGGGGGGGGTTATTTTTATTTTATTTTTACAATATAATAGTTTTTGTATGGAGGGGGGTGTTTACCGGTATTTTGTGGCTTGGGAGATTTATAGCGAGAGAGAGGTACAGTACCCACTGTACCGCTCAAGTACTGTACTTGTTATTATAATGATGATACGGTAATAATAATAATTAATGCACAGCCATCCAATCTATGATACCGTACTCGTATGATAGACTACCGTATTTACTCGAATATAAGAGAATGGCGCTAGGATGTGATCTTTCCCCACCAAGACCACACTAAGGCTATAAGAAGGCTAAGGCTATTCCGTTTTTCCACCGGACAACCTCACCTCAAGTCTAGCGTAATTCTCTTGTATTCGAGTAAATACGGTACCCTCCATCCACTATCGCTAATTCTAAGCCCATAACCGGTAGCCTAGTTTAATCCCAAAGTTTCTATGATATGATACGGTGTGCAACGCAAAACGGGGAAAGTTCAGGAGGAGGAGGAGGAAAAAGCTGAAGAAACGTGTCAACATTCGACACAGTAGATTACTGGCACCGCCATCATCATCACTACAGACATAAGTGTCACGGGTTATCTCCAGATATTAACCCCCCCCCCCACAAAGTATTATAAAAATTATATTGATATTATGGTGATTCGGCTGAAGACATACTCGAGCAATATCATAATATAAATACCGGTAGAGGTAGAAGAGGGGGGCTAATATATTATTATGCGGGGGTGGGGTTATCGACAATAATATAATACGACAGGCAATCCTGAGCTTTAGAAAGAAGTCCTGATCAGCGGATGGGTGAATTTTTTTTTTGGCCCGGTCCAACTTGCCGGTATCATAGGTGTACTCGAGTATGTATGATATGATAACGAGTGATATACCATGACCACACCTAGGTACAGTACCGTATCGGGGAGCGCCCCACCCACCCCCTCCCCCTCTCCTCCTCACACGACACAGTCGCCATTGTCTTGTATCCCACCCCACACTCCGTGACCAGGAACCCGGGATACCTATCATATCCGCCTGAGCCACCGCGGGGGACGCGTAATGTTGTAAGGGTAGGGTAGTGAACAAGTTGCTTTTGCAGTAACTTGCACCGTTCGAAATTCAGCCTTTTTATTTTATTTTATTTTTTTAACTTACTGTAGATCTTGGCGTAGTGCAAAATACCGGTAGCGGTCGTGTCCACGGACGCTGTTCGATTACGAGTACCGGTACTGTACCGTCCCGTGCGAGATTATGGTATGTAAGAGTGGTTTATAATAAGGTTTTGTTCCGAGGGGGAGGGGCTGTGGTTTGTGGAAGGAAGGAAGGAAGGAGCTGAGGGTTGATGTTGTACGGTGTTGGATAGGGGAAAGGGGAGAGAGTGGGTTGGAGTCATTGTGCACCAATACTCTACCGGTATTTTGGGGTTCATGGTGGGATGGAATGAAGGATTGGTTTGATGTAACTTGTGATATTTTTTCTTCTCCCTCTGATGGATGGGCGGAATGACGATAATACTGTAATGATGATGATGACGACGGTGATGATGTTTCCCCCACCGCATACCGCCTTGGGCTTTTCGGAGGCGGTTGTCGCGTGGGATTCTTATTGTATGATACCGAAGAGAGAGGAGAGGATTGGGATACGGTAAAAGGTTCTTGTTTTATCCATTCTTTCATTCATTCCTCTAATTTAATCATCGAATTTCGAGAGGGGAGAAGGCGAAAATTAAATGAGGTTTTCGCTAGGCTTTTGCTATATACGGTATGATACTAATTCGCACCACCCGCTCTGCCCTGACGAGATTTGAATGAACCTTCACCTCACGGGCAAGGTCTTGAGGGGGGGTGGGGGGAACGGGATTATTCGGAATGGTCGGGGAGATGTTGGTCCTATGAAAGGGTGTTTTTACCGTACCGGGGGCGGGAATCGGGTCTCATGATTGTATGGATGGGCTTTTCTTTTCTTTTCTCTTTTTTTTTTTTTTTTTTGAACCCGGAGGTAAAACAACGGTAGGGAATTGTGGACCTTTTTTTCTTCTTCAAATTATTCTTCCTCTTGAGCTCTGTTGCGTGGGTTTTTACCATACTCTGTCGTCGCGAATTTTATTATTGTTATCAGATACTCGAAAATGTGTTTTTATCTGATCTTTCCTTCATCGCAGGAACTGGCTCGAGCATGCTGAGCCTCGATGAATGGTCGTCTATGGGTGGATGGATCGCTCGCTCGGGTCCATCTGATTCCGGGGGTACAACAGTGAGCTACCGTACCGTACGGTTGCTGCCTGGCCATCATCTCTTCTCCTTCCGGTTTCTTTTCTTCCGATGGGCGCGTGAGTGAGAGATGAGGGACAAGTGAGATTTTCGGGGGGGGGCCGAATGAGTGTTCCATTTCTTGTGCTTCTGCCTCCTCTTGCTCTGGCTGTGTTCTTGGCTTTGTCTGCTTGATTGTCCTCGTAATTACTTCTTTGTTTTGTCCCGGGTTTTTGTGCTTCATTTTCCTTTTGGCTGACTCGGACTGAGATTTGGGATGATTGTTGATGCTGCACTAGTAATTGCTTTGCATCTAGAACTTGTGATGACTTACTTGCGGCCTTGATGGTGGTGATCGTCATTGTCTGCTTTCTAGACTTATCACCCGCCTTTGCGGGCAGAATATCTCCATGCTTTCCCCGCATTGATTATTGATTGATTGAATTATTATACTATGGTATTGTATTCGTACTGTGCTCGTACTAGTTAGGTCTTAGGCTGGGCCGGTCTGCCGAATTTTTTTCCATTGTGGGGGAATCAGGAAAAAAAAGAAAATAAAAAAAAAAAAAGCCCGAAGTTTACGCCCTAATAATTTACTGGGACGTTTTTTTATTTTGCTTCCCTTCTTACCCCCCCCCCCCCCCACAAACTCATCTCATCGCCTCACAGGACAAGCCATAGACTGCTCTGCTCCCCTTCAGTCCTCCCTCCCACATCCCCCCATAATATCCTCCTCAACATCCTTCTCTCACACTGTCATCGCTCTTCCCATAACTTGCAAACATCGTCCCACCTTTTTCTTCTCATCCCTCTTTTCCGTGTCCGAGAACCGGAAAAAACATCGCACTTCTTCGCCTCCATCATCCCACTTTTATACTTCTTCAGACGGCATTATTGTGTCGTCTGCCAATGATTGCAATAACCCTCTTGGTTAACAACGTACGTTTGTCCCCGGTGTGCCTTTTTTTCCCTTCCCTTTTACCCTTCCGGGAATTGAGTTTTGTGCACCTTTTTTCATCTCTTCTTCCCCCACCATTCGTATTCGTACTAGTACCGGTATAGTAGTATGACTATACAAGAAAGAAAAAGGGTAAAAATAAGGGTTCGCGAGGACTAACGTGTCTTAAAAAATTTCCTAGATACCAGTTCTCTGAATGGTCTTCAAACCATTCACCACTCTCGCTCGTCAGAGCATCTCGAAACACCTCGTTAACGGCTGCGCCCAGTCCGTCGTTGCAGCAACACAATCCTCGTATGCATCTTCTACCGTCCAACTCTCCCGTCTAGGCCAGCAAAATGCGCCGGCTCGGCTGCACACTGCCTTTGGCGGTGCGAACTCTGGCCGGGCGGCGCCGGGGAAGGATGGACAGGGTAGCGATAGTCTAGGTTCTTACTATGCCGCTCAGTCGCAGGCCGTGGATGAGGAAAAGGAGAATAGAAAGTACCTATTCTCGAGAAAAATATTATGGTCCAAGGCGCAACATCAGCAGCAGCAGAAGGCGCTGCTGGAGAATCCTTCATCCTTGGAACTGGCCTTACCCAGGTCGCGGTCGTCTTCCCTGGCACAAGTGGAGGCTCAGCTACCGTCGAAGGATGTCGTCAAAGGGGAGGAGGAGGAGGAGGAGGCCGTATTCGTCGAGCCTGCCGCTGAAGAGTCGGAGGTTTTGCTCTCAGAGAAGGTCGCTCCGGTGGAGGAGGAGGAGGTTGAGGTTGAGGCTGAGGTTGCGCTTTCACCTACTTCGTCTGAAGAGACACTGGTTCCTCCTTCCCCAGAAGTATCTGGTGTTACCGCTCGATATAACGATCAACTTCGCGATTTACGAACGGCAGGGAAGTATGAAGAAATCCCGGCCCTCTTTGAGCATATGATCCAAGAAGGTGTACAACCTACCACCACCACCTACAACCACGTTCTCGTTGCCCTCGTACAAACCGGCGCCGGCGGTATCGCTCGGGTCCTGGATGTCTACCAGGACATGCTCAGGAACAAAGTCCTGCCTAGCACTGTCACATACTCCATCCTCATCGACTACCTCGCCGCAAGCAGTAAATCCTCGTTACAGTTTGCTCGGCAAATTGAAGATGATATTCTGAGATTCGGGTTTGTCATTCCATCCCGGAAGCGGGAATTGGATGAGATCCACTCGCAAAAGGCTCTAGATGTGGCTTTGGACATATTTTACGCTAGTACAGAGGTTAGGATAGAGCGTACATTCTCCGAGCCTGTATATTCCATCCTTATTGAGGCATGCGCCGAGAGTGGCCATGAGGAGGATATGCTCAAGGTGTATACACATATGGAAGTGCATGGCGTATTGCCGAGCTTGGACACTACGCTCTCTCTTATCAAGGGATTTGGGAAGGCTGGAAATATCCGCTCTGCTGTTGAGACGTACAACAACTACTGTGCTCTGGATACCTCGAAAAAGCCGGGGAGTGTCGATGAGCGGTACCTAGTTTACAAGTCGTTGATTCTTGCTTACATGGAGGCTGGTGATCCTGCTGGTGCGCTGTCATTCTTGGAGAAAATTGTAGGTGCTAGCAAAGACGCCCATCGCTCTCAACGGTTGGCGGAGGCCATAATCAAAGGTTTCCTCCAACGGGGTGATCTGCCGTCTGCCAAGGAATGGATTGTGGGCCGAATGGCCGGGGCTTCCGAATACCTTGCACTGTCTAGAGTTCTTATTGGAGTTGCCGACTTGGGGGATTATGGACTTGCGAGCCAGCTTTATTCGGAATTCATGGCCCATGTTCGTCTCCATGGCATTAACCATTCCGGCACCTCAATTGCCCAGATGGCATTTTTGAATCTCTGCGTAATGGAGGGGAAGATCGAGAACGCTAGGGCCGTTTGGAATGATCTTTCCGAGAGGATTTTGTCCAACGGACCGGATGCGGAAGCTGCTGTTGTGTACTCCATGATGCTTTTTGAGAATCGACTCACAAATGAGGCCTTGGTGGTGTTAAAACAGTTTAGCGAGTTCTTTATGGAGAAGCCTTCTAGTATCCCGCTTGCTTTGAGGGCGGAATATCTACGGGAAGTGTTTGAGGACTTGATTGATAGGCTTGCCGCAAAGGGTCTTCTTACTCATGGAGTCTCACTCGACATTTCCGGTTTTGCTATGCGACATTGTGGACGTTTGGGAGTTCAGGCTTCTGGGATTGTTTTGGGACTCTTTGGGGAGCAGCGGATACTCGGGTTGACATTACCCCAGTTGGATCTTCTTCTACAGATTCAGGCTGGCGTTCTTCAACAACCTGGAGAGCCGGCTTCGGAGGGCATCCAAAAGTTTGAGCAAATGCTAACCCTCGCGTTGAATGCCGGAGTTCCCCTTAGCAAGGCCCTGAAGGTTTCTGTCGATGGTGTTATTGCAGCCCGTGGCATCAATGAAGACCTCTTGGCGAAATGGATTACATTCGCACAGGCTCAAAAGGTTTGGGAGAACATGCCGATGGCGCCGCTGACCGAGGACGTGGTTGCATCACCCGTCCTGGCTCCGAGCGAAGGGGAGACTGCTGTTGCTGAGGACAATTATGATCCCTACTGGGGCAAGACCGACGTTAAGGTTTCGCAGGCTATCGATAATGCTCTTGAGAGCGCGAAGCCTGCTAGGGCTAGGCTTATGGACGCTCGACGAATGTATCAGCAAACCCGCAAGGCGGGCAGGTTGGTTAGGATGACGACCCTGGCGAGGATGGTTGGTGCTGCTGCTCGCGCAGGCCAGCCCGAGTTCATGGAGGAGATCTACCGGAATGCGAGAATGGACACTCCTCTCCTCGTGGAGTTTCGTTCTGTTAGATATGTCTGGTGTATTCTCTTGGACTCTATGATTGCTGGGCAACTCTCCGTTGGAAACCGGCAACAAGCCGCTGTGTACCACGAGGAAATGCTAAAGATGGGAGCTTCTCCATCTGCCAATACCTATGGACTCTACATCGTTTCACTCAAAGGCTCGAATCAAACATACGACGAGGCCTCCGAAGCCCTCGGGATCTTTGAGCGAGCCAAGGCAGAGAACGTCCTCCCCAGCTCCTTCTTGTACAACGCTCTTATCGGTAAACTTGCGAAAGCCCGCCGCGTGGATGACTGCCTTTTCTACTTCGCCGAGATGCGCGCGCTGGGCATAAAACCCACCAGCGTAACCTACGGTACCATGATCAATGCCTTGACCCGTGTCGGCGACGAGCATTTCGCGGAGGAGCTCTTCCAAGAAATGGAGGCTATGCCGAATTACAAACCCCGTCCGGCACCATACAACTCCCTCATGCAATTCTTCGTCAACACTAAGCGCGACAGGAGTAAAGTCATGAACTACTTCAACCGCATGACCTCCCTAGGCATCGAAGCTACCTCGCACACATATAAGCTTCTGATCGAAGCCTACGCAACGCTTGATCCTCCGGACATGTCTGCTGCAGAAGGCGTACTTGATCTAATACGCGCGAAGAACCAGCCTGTGGAATCGTCTCACCACGCCGCCCTCATCCACGCAAAGGGGTGCGTTCTCCAAGACGTCGAAGCCGCAATCTCACACTTCAAATCCCTCCTGCATCCAACCACTTCCACCACCAAGACGCCGCAACCCCAGCTCGATAATACAATCTACCAAGCTCTCTTCGAGTCCCTCGTCGCCAACCACCGCGTCCAAGACACTGCACTATGGTTATCAGACATGGAGCGCCGTGGCGTTCGCATGACCCCGTATATTGCCAACACCCTCATCCACGGATGGGCGCTGGAGAAGGACATCGCGAAGGCGGAAGAGGTCTACGAGTCCCTTAGCAAAGATGAGAACGCTAGGCTCAAACGCGAACCGAGTACATACGAGGCAATGACTAGAGCGTACCTGGCTGTCGAGGATCGTGCCGGGGCACTCGGGGTGGTGAATGAGATGAACGGGCGCGGGTATCCGAGCGCCGTCATGGTTAGAGTCACGGATTTGGTGAGGGGGAGGGGGGAATAGAATTTTTTTTCTTCTCCCCTTAATGATGGCTGTTTTGTTCGTTAATACCCCCCCCTTTTCTTCTTCTTGTTTCTTTACGTGAGGGACTTGTCCCATTGTAATTGATAGAATGAGGGGTTTTGTTTTTCTTGGTTTGGAGTTTTTCCCCCGGCTTTACCCATTCTTACAGCATGACTTCTGCAAAAACCTATATATGGAAGTTCATTTACACTGTTGCTACGCCTTTTTTATTTCCTTCCTTCTACTTGTATGATATAAAAAGTCCCTTTTTTGTTTTTCCATTTATTCTCCTATTTTCATGTAAATATTACACTACCCTTCATATTTCATCATGTTGGGTAAGGGCAGGGTAGGATAGGGTTGGGATAATTCTGGCTGGGGGGTGGTGGGCGTTTTTGCATTTATCTTTTTTTGTCATTTTTTCATTTTCTACTACGCTACTGGCATGATATACACTCCACTCTTCAGAATACTTTTTTCCCCTTTCAATGGGATGAGGGGTTCTTAAAAATTTCATTTTTGGGTTTCATTTATTTTTCCACCACTCTGGGGCTTTCTGTTACTTGCATGGACGGGCTGTACACTAATTCGCTGACGGACGGGGCACAAAAATCTCCCTTGCATGGTGGATGGGTACGATAGATGGAGAGAGGTGTAAATAGGTAGTTTTTGGTGTAACTAGCTAGCTGTATTGGTACCGAAAGAAAATTAACTCCCCTGATCACTTGTGTGGGTGCTCCTTTTTTCTTTGTTGTGATGGCGCGGTATACTGGTAGTGGGGGTGGGGGGGGGTGGGTGGAAGGTTAAGGTGAGAGACGTTGGATCTTCCAGGTGTCGGAGTCGATAGAGTCGCGGGTGTAGGCGAAGCGGTCATGGAGGCGGCTGGGACGGCTGTGAGGTAGAGAGTTAGTATACGTCTTTTAGAACGCGGGGATGAGTGGATATATCATTACCCTTGCTATACACATGCGTTGCAAACATTAGTTAGCAAGCACATTTAACTTATGGAAGCAAGCAAAGCAAAAAAAACGTACCCAAAACTCCACATAGTCCGGCACAATCCTCAACCCGCCCCAGGGCGGCGGCACGGGGATCTTCTCCTGATCCTTGAACCTCTCCTCCACCTCGCTGACCCACCCCTCCAACACATCCCTACCCTCGATCCCAACGCTCTGCCGACTCGCCCAAGCTCCAACCCTGCTCCCGCGAATCCTCGTGTCAAAGTAAACCTGACTCTCCTCCTCCGTCAGCCTCTCCGTGACCCCCTCGACGCGCACCTGCCGCTCCATCTCGCGCCAGTGGAAGGTCAGCGCGGCGCGGGGATTGCTGTCCACGTCCGCCGCTTTCCGGGACGTGCCCCAGTTGGAGTAGACGACGAAGCCACGCGTGTCGAGTTCCTTGAGGTAGACTGTGCGCGCGCTCACGCGGCCCGAGGGTAGGTGCGCGGTGGATAGGGTCGTGGTCTCGGGCTGGTGGATGGCGTGCGATTGCGCTGCTGCGTACCAGGCGTGGAATTGGGTTAGTGGGGATGGGGAGAGGTCTGTGGAGGTGAGGGTTGAGGTTGCGTATTGGTCGTCTTTGGGGGCGACTGTGGGTTGTGGTAGTGGTGGTAAGTGGTTAGCTTTCGTAAGGGAGGAGCGGAGGAGGAGGAGGATGGGTGAATGTGAATGTGAATGTGGTTGGATGGATGGGGGAGGTTATGGCACAGATGAGCTTTTCTTTAGCGGCTGCTGACATGATTGCTCTGGTGAACTGGTATGGGGATCTTTTTAGCATTGGAATTCTGGAGAGAGGGGGTTTTTGTTTTTTTGTGTTAAAGAGGAGGATGTGTATGATAGGAATGGTCAGAGGGAGGGGTGGGAGTAACTTGCAGTGAATAGTCTAAGGCGGGCTACTTTCTGCCTTAGGCTTCCGGTAGCTAGGGCGTGATGTGAAGCCTGACTGGATCCCGGCGGTGGGAGTGAAGTCTATTTGCTGCTCCCCTGTTTGCAGAATCTGCTCCGTGGTGGTATCGTAATATAGTGAGGTTGTTCGATAACTGCCGGTACGGCGGGTTCCGTTGATTGGCGGTTGTCGGGAGGTGGGATGAGGAGGGGTACGATGGTCCGATAAGGTTAGATATGATCTGATAAGGATTTGATCTTGCTCGTGCGGAGAGTTGCGATGGGAGCTTGTGTTACTTGTACCATGGTTCCTGCCCTAATGGTCAGCTATTGGCTGGGTGAAGACTCCAAGGCAGAGGCCGTGATGAGGTGCGGAATGCCACTATCGAAGAGTAAGGCACAGTGCATGGATCTTTGGCTTTTGCTTGTATGAATGCAGTGAATTTTGAAAAAGTTCTAGTACAGGAATCTGATGAAACAAATAGCAAATTCAAATCGTTTGCGAGGAATCCAAACGCCGCCCAAGACCTCAATGAAATAATGATACAAGTTCTAAGCTTCCTCACTCGTCACGACTTGCCGTTTAATATAGCCTCCACATCAATCCCACCTCCCATCTCCTTCATTAAATTAGCTCTTCTCGCTTTCGCCCGATTATCCATTCTTCTTGCCTCCTTGGCACCGACAATCCCCCTCACCTGCTCCTCCGTCCCTTTCTTCCCCTTCTTCTTCTTTAGCCTGAGACCAACTCCCAGATTGTCGTGTTTTGGAACCGGTTTGATGGGATACCTCATCCCCTTGCCCTCCCTCCCCAACCCCTTTCGTTCATCCGGGTCCCAGCCAGAGTCCATCAAGACCTTTAGCCCTAGCGATGACCTGTCGTAATGATGTGGAGGATGGGAATGCGGGAGAGAGTATTGGTGAGCTGTAGACTTTTCATGGGTGTGTTCGTCGGTGATTGGTAGCGAGCAGATCTCGCAGATGGGTGGATCTTTGGGAGAATTTGACAGCTCGGGATCTGGCGATGGGGAAGAAACTGCCGTTGAGGTGGGTGTAGATGGCGTTTTTGAGCCCAAGCCTACTAGTGAAAGGTAGAGCGATGAAGCTTCGCCACCAGTTAGTTTCGACGGCTTTGGAGCGACTGTTTCGAAATCGGGTGAGTCGGAGGCTGAAACGAAAGCCACTCGCTTTCGACGGATTCCGGAACCATAGGGGGCTTGAGTTCGCCAGTCGGGGACTTCTTCATAATCGCTTTGGCCCATGAATGATGGTAGAAGGGGTCCGCTGGGAGAGGTTAAAGGATGATCAGTCAGGAAGGTTCGGGGTGTGGCGTTGAATGATGCTGAAAGCCAAGCTTTCGGCTTGAGCCTCAGCTACTTCTTACTTATAGTATCATATCTTTTAGACGTCACTTTCGCTTGACCTTTGCCCCTCTAGGATGCACAAGACGCGGGCGTGCCGAACATGAGGCTCACGCCTAAAATTGTAGAAGATTGTAGATATTTCTGTTATGATACTCTTTGAAGTTGGGGACTTTTTTCTGGAGTTTCTCTCTGGTGGCTCACCTGAAAGATGGGTGGTTCTCGAAGCTAAAGGCTCAAGCAGCTCTGAATAACCTTATTCTTGTTTTTCCCCACACCACAACGCCTAGATAACAGCCTTAATTCATAATACTGTGCCATACCGCACCAAGAAACGGCAACCCGTCGATACTGGGCTAACCAAGACAAGCTATGGCTGTTACGACGGGAAGTTCACCAGTATTCAGCAACCCCAGCTCTTCGACAAACTCCCTGAGCATCCCAACTCAGCTGGACACAGATGGCAGCTTATCCCCGTCCTCACTTGTCGGGGAGTCGTGCGGGATGTCCTCGTGCGGCTCAGATATGGGCGAGGAAGCATGCAAGGGGATGGGCTGCGAGGTTCCTGTTCTGGGGAGATCAGAAGCGAGCATAGTCAGCGCGAGGGCATTCCCGGAGGACGAGAATGCCAGTGTCACCACCCAGCCAACAATCACGACAACTCCCGCTCCCGCAACTGCGGATGAGGCGCCGGCGCCCGTCACACCTTCCCACCCACCGTCTTTGTCGTTCCGTTTGGAGACACCAGAGCCCACATATCCACAATTGTTGAATAATCCTCCTGTAAGCCCCATCACCAACCAACCGCATCGCATATCGGATGACAAGGACGAGGAATCGTCTGTGCCAAAATCTTTCGATCGCTCGGACTTTAAGCACTGCCATAAAGATCACAAGGAGTTTCTGCACGACGACGAGAAGGATTTCGAGGGCGTGAGGCGGATGCACAAGTTTACGCTCTATGAGACAGCCACTCGGTTCTATATTGTTGGGTCTGACCTTTTGGATTCCAGGTTTCGGATCTTAAAGATTGATAGGACGGCTGAGATTGGGGATTTGAGCATTACGGAGGACGAGGTTGTATACACTCGAGAGGAGACGGCCAAGTTGTTGGCAACTATTGAGGATGGGAATATTTCTACTGGGGGGTTGAAACAGAAGTGTCCGTTTTGGGGATTGCTGGGGTTTATTAGGTTTACCGGGCCATATTACATGCTTCTTATTACAAAAAGGAGCATTGTTGCTATGATTGGAGGGCACTATGTGTATCAGGTTCAGTGATGCTGCTCCAGTTTGTCTGATTTGGACTATCGCTTACCTTTTAAAGATCGATAACACCGAGTTGGTCCCATTAACGGCCGGGATGGCACCGAAGAAGCCAGAGAGAAACTCAGAGGAGGCACGCTTCGTTAGTATTCTTGGGAATTTGGATCTCACGAGGTCGTTCTATTTCAGCTATTCCTACGATATCACTCGAACACTGCAGCATAATATCATTCGTCAACGAGAGGCTTTGGGTAAAGGACTTGCAAAGCCAGATAATCATGACTATAACGACATGTTTGCTTGGAATCACTACTTGCTGGAGCCGGCCAAATCACATATGAGGAATGCGTATGACTGGTGTATGCCGATTGTTCATGGCTATGTTGACCAAGCTGGTGAGAGCGATCTGAGCCGATAAATGGAACACGGCTAAATTGTGAAATAGCTATTTCCGTCTACGGGAGAGTGATCTACATCACTGTAATTGCTCGGCGTTCTCGCTACTTTGCGGGTGCAAGGTTCTTGAAGCGTGGTGCCAATGATTTGGTATACCACTTTACGGAACGAAATCGGCTTATCACTAACATTTTGCCTTAGGGATACGTTGCGAACGATGTTGAAACAGAGCAGATTGTTTCCGAAATGCTCACTACTTCGTTCCATGCGCCTATGAAGAATCTTTACTCCAATCCGAACTATACATCCTACGTGCAACACCGCGGCAGTATCCCACTTTTCTGGACACAGAAGAACGATGCAGCCACTCCCAAACCACCCGTTGAAAGTTTGTGCCTTTGCTTCTGTTTTTTTTGTTTCTGCGGAGTGGGAGCTAATGATGTGATTATAGTGAATCTTGTGGACCCTTTCTTCAGTGCTGCTGCGTTGCACTTTGATGATTTATTCCAGAGATACGGCGTACCTGTAATTGTTCTGAATCTCGTAAAGGTTTGATTACTGATCTGCTCTAGTGCATGCGATTGCTAATGGGTTATTAGTCTCGAGAGAGAACGCCAAGGGAGTCGTTATTGTTGAAGGAGTTTACTCAGGCCATCAACTATCTGAACCAGTTCCTTCCGACTGAGAAGAGTATCCGGTATATAGCTTGGGATATGTCTCGTGCGTCTAAGAGGTAAGTCACGCAGGAAATAAACATCTAGGCCCTTTCTAATCATGCACAGCCGTGATCAAGACGTGATAGAAACCCTTGAGACGATCGCTGAGAACGTATTGAATACGACAGGATTCTTTCACAATGGACTAAAACCAGGTAACGAGAATGAAAGTGGCTACTCACTACAGAACGGTGTCTGCAGAACGAACTGCATCGACTGTCTTGATCGAACAAATGCTGCACAATTTGTTATCGGGAAAAGGGCATTGGGACATCAACTGCACGCGCTGGGAGTCATCTCAGGCACTAGCATCAATTATGATACCGACGCTGTGAACTTGTTCACGCACATGTACCACGATCACGGGGACACAATTGCCGTTCAGTACGCTGGCAGCCATCTGGTCAATACTATGGAGACGTATCGGAAGATTAATCAGTGGACGAGCCACTCGAGGGATATGTTGGAAAGCTTCAAGAGATACTACAATAACTCGTTTTTAGGTATGCTTCAATTAATGGTATTTATGGGTTCTAACAAGGCTAGCGCTGACAAAGACTGCCACAGATGGGCAACGGCAGGAGGCATACAATTTGTTCTTGGGGAATTACATATTTGCTAAAGGTCAGCCTATGCTTTGGGATTTATCGACGGATTACTATCTTCATCACGCAGATCCAAGGCTTGAAAAGACGCGTCGTAGGTAAGTTAATTAGTTTTCTGATGTGTTGGCCTACCTGTGCCTGATGCATTTCTGTGGTAGCTACGTGAAATGGTGGACCCCAAAGAACCTTGTGGAGCGATCGATGCCAGAGATTCCACCGCTTTCAGGTGAACTCGCAAAAAGGCCATATAGCCATTTCGACGATTATTGGCTAGAATACTATCGCCCAAAGGCTCTTTCCTCATTTCTTAAAGTCTTTACCTATAATCTTAATTCGACCTTAAGATACATCCCAGTCAAGTACATTCCCCATTTCACAACTGCTCCTATTCGGGTGCCTGCTAACCACTATTTAGGATGACACAAACTGGCTTATATGACCTCAGCCCGTTCACCGTTAGATCGAATCACGTCGATCACCACCACGCCGAGAACGCAGAGAAAAAGGCCAAGGCCGAACGAGACTCTGAAACTGCTGAAGGCCGCCTCAAAAAGATCACAGCACTCCACGGCTGGCGCCCACCGCAAAACGGCATCGCCCCCCCTCAACCTCCCCCACCGCCTCCCCGGAAATCATCCGCCATCTCAGTTTACCCCCAGCCCGAACTAAGCCGTGGCCTCAGTAGCCCGACAAAACAGCACTTCTCACTCGGAAAGGATGTGATGCAAATCGAGCGACGTGACATGGATCAGGCGATAGAGCGAAGCCTCAATCCAGTCCTCGGTGAGGAGGAAGCGGAGGAGTACAAGCGGTACATGTCTCACCCTCTAAACCTCCCCCTTGTTGTTACCTCAGAGCTCCCGGAGGACGCGGACCCGGACTTTGTTTACTTTGACTACGTGAATAATACCTCACCCGAGGCCGCGGCGGGGATGACAGCCAAGGCAGAGGATGTGGCCTTGTATGATGAGTTTGTCGAAGTCCCGGAGAATCCCCTTAGTGTTGACGAGACAGACCGGGAAAAGAAGAGGTATATTGCCTATCAGAGGTGGATTACAACAGGGAATTTTAAGCATTTGAGGAATTATGTGGGGAGTATAAGGGCTTGATAGCGTGGGTAGGGATGGGGGTTGAAGTTGCTATATTGTGGTAGGGTTGCTATGAGGGGGGGGAGGGTCGTGAGACGTGGGCACGATCCCTCCTTCAGCTTGTTGCGTCTCTACTCCCACGCTCGTGGGTATGTTTCTTTGATATGGTTTTTGTGATACCATTTTTGTGGCTATGAGAGCAAGCGCAAGTTAGGTTAGGTTTTATGTGTAATTTATACCCTACTAACTAATCTTTATTGATAATAATTTGTGAAGCGGGTTGTTATTGTTTTTTAATCAAGTCAAGTAAAGTCAAGGCTTTCCCATGGGATATTCGTTCTTGCTGGATCAGCTGCTGTGATCACAGTGCCTCAGAGTACCTAGCACTGCCTAGTTCTTTGGAGGTTACCCAGTTACTAGTCGTGTTTGCTCTATATCATTATAACTCCGGCAGTGGAGCTTCCTCCGGAGGGGAACCGGCCCGGCCATCCCGCAGGCGGCACAACAACCAAGGAGTTTTCTCTAATTCCAGCTGGTCAGCTATCTTGCCCCTCGCCAGTAACAAGCCAGCGCCCAACAGTCGCACCAATAGTGCTGTTCTCAAGCCATTGTTGAAAGGATATCTGGCCCAGACTACCCCTTGCGGTACTGTACCGCACAGCCGTCGGCAACAAACTAAGCCCATGATAAGAACATCACCCACGTGGTACAGTAAATAACGTATTGTAATATTTACCCTGCAGGAAAAAAAAAAACCTCCCTATTAATCGCATCATGGATGCTCACTCTTGCACAGCTGCAGCAGATAGAAATCATCCTATCATACTGTAGACCAGCGGATTGTGATGGCGAAGCTAGCACTACGCTGGTATGGGTCATTGGTATGGGGAACGAACTAGCTAGGGGTTCTTGAAGTACCGTTGCTGTACTGTGCGCGGTCTCGGGGGCATATTTGCGATAGTTCAAAATACTGCACCGAATGGCATTCTCCCACTCTCTCTTTCCACTTTTTAGTTCAATGCCCCCCAACTATTATTATCATTCTTATCCTGCCTTCATCTCCATAGCCACCATGGCGTTCCCTTAACAGTCCATGCTCCTCCTCCTCCTCCTCCTCCTCCTCCCCATTCATCAACGGAAAACATTCCTGTGCTTTCCGCACTTGCATGAAATAAAAGAAATTATAGCTTAAGAATACCAAGTATGATAGAATTGACCGATTTCCAATAGGACATAAGGAACGCTCTTTTCGTATGATAGTCCCGCAGCTTAAGGCTTGTTCGTTGTACTCGTAATTTTCTGACGTTTGTAAAAACGACCGGGTCCGCATATGCTCGCAGATGCTAGATGGCCCAATGATATCGACGGTAACAACTCATAAAATGAAAACTCTGACCTAAATTCAAGCACCTTCGAGTTCCCTTTCCTGAGGGTTTCTCACCAAAACCATACCTCAAATGTACTTGAGCTGGGGTCAGATGGGTGCCTCTTCGCTGCATATGCGGACCTAGTTGTTTTTACAAACGTCAGAAAATTACGAGTATTGTGCAATGTGCCTCTACAGTACTTTTTTTTTTTTTTTTTTGTGGGAAGCCATGTTGAGAGAGGCAGTGGGACTAACGGCTTGTGTCTCCGCACTAAAAAACGGATAACTAGTTTTGGAATAGTCTCTAGACCCGTGCGGATGTTAGCCTTGATGCTTTTCTCAGGGTGTGCGATAGCAGGTAAACCTGGGGCTTGTATAGTATAGTACAAGGTAGCAAGAGTGAATGAGTGGGGTGGAGGCTTTCTAAACAATGAGCTCTATGCCACCATTAACCATTGAACTTGTTATCCTCTCCACATGCTCGGACTAGCAATTATGTCTTTATGCTTCGTAACATCCGATGCTTGTTGTAAAGCGTGAGATTATCCTCATAGTAATATTAATACGACCTTTAGCGGCTACTGTACTGTGTGTTCGTGGTGACTATTCCAAAACGGGTGCCTATTCTTGGCGCGGGGACACGAGTAAGATACCCTGCCGGTATCTTTGTTATCGAGGGAGGAGGAGGGGAGTAGGGCGCTTAAGCCGCCAGGGAAATAAACGCCTAAGCTACCACCGCTATTTCAAAGTGCTCACTTGGGATAATTTTTTATTTGTTTGAGCTCTTTTATTGTACATATTTGGCTTACTCCCGCTGCTGCGGAGTTGGATCACTTTTTAATGTGATGGCCTATGAGAGGTGTTTGGTTTTCGGCCCGGGGGGGGGGGGGTTGTTGAGGTTTGGTATGATAAATTTAGGAGTAACTTTGTGCGAGGAAGCAGGAGGAGTGACCTACAGGTATTAGGCTACCATAATTACAGCCAACACCATTGGTAACTCAAATATGCGATATACTTCTCAAGTAAGGTATGATACCAACATCCTACTCGGCGGCCCCTGGACAAGTGAAAATCCACTCGATCACTCGGATATAACATCTTCGACAGGGTTGATGAGCTGAAGGTACCCCCAGGCAGCCGTATAGAAACATATCGAAAGGCTTGAGAATTTAGTCGTTACAGTATTCCCGTGTTTTTTTTTTTACTTTTTCGTATATCCTGTCTAACACAATATCTTTCCTCGTTCAGGCAACATTCTATTTTCTGATGGTTTGGTGGCTTGACGGCAGCTTTATCTTGCCTGGCAATTCAGAAGTTTCTAGTTCTTGGGGTGGGGGCTCGCACATACGGTAGCACATGTATACATGCTCTCGGAAAGACAGGTTTGCTAGTACCTTCTTTTTATCTCTCTCTTTTCTTCTTCCCCTCTTAGGGACGGTATGTACTGCATTGTGCTTGGAGAGGTACTGTGCCGTATAGCACAGCTTGGTCGAATGACTTTTATGATCTAGGATATAATGCACAATCGATTGACTGCTGTCACTATTTTAGAAGGTCTTGATAATCTATGAAAAGTTGGTAGATGACAGGTAGAAAAAGAAAAAGAAAAAGAAAAAGAAGGTCCAATCATGCAGTCTCGTACATGTTAGATCTAGTTTTTAACCCGGTTTATCATAGTAGTCTAACTTTAGATCTCTTGAAATATTTGCTGGGGTACTTGATTAAGGCCTACAAAGCAGTGTGTTGGACAGTGCAGTACAATGCCTTGCACTTGAGTGCTGCGTTTGCCCTAGGCGCTTACTGTAAGGCCCCCAGCGCGCGGGGTATGTTTTTCTGCTTTTGAGGGTACCGGTAGTACAGCTGCGAGTTATCGCATGTATCATACACAGTAGCGGCAGGATATACCGTAGTGAGAGGGGGTTATGGCTTGCGGGCAGAGGTAACTTACCCATGCGGCAGGCTGCGTGCTTAGGCGCGACACGGCGTTTGATGCCGTTTGATGCCGCCTACTATCAGTAGGCTTTCCCTGGCTAGTATCGCAGTTGCACACGGGAAGGGGCAAGGATCTCCCCTCAAGCAGGCACAGATGCAGTATGCCCACCCACCTACTGCGCCCCCAATATGGCCTCAACCGTAGCAGTCAATAAAGCCAAACGATCAATCAGTACTGCACATCCCATTTAATCCAAGCAAATATGGTTGGCCTTAAAGTTGTCTCCCGCACAAACGGTAAGGGGGGTACACACATCTTGCTTCACTTGTATTGATACAGCCCGTGTTGTGAGGGAACAAGGGCCCCACTCTTTTTTCTTCTTCTTTCCTCCCCCTCTCTCCCTGTGTATTTAAGCCCTGGCGAAGTGACTTGCGGCCCATAGCTTGGGGTATTCAAACACACTGTGCCCGATTAGCTGCCCTCTACAATGACACAGAAAGCTATTAAGGAAGCGGGAAAAGAGGAGGAACAACAAGGGATGGATCAAAACATCACACAGAGAGAAGAGGAGATAAAAGAGGCGAAGAAAAGCATCGAGGGAGTGGGAAAAGAGGAGGAGCGGCGAGCAGTAGATCAGAACATCACACAGAGAGAACAGGAGATAAAAGAAGCAAAGGAAAGCATCGAGGGAGTTGGAAAAGAGGAGGAACAGAAAGAAATGGATCAGAACGTCACCGAGAGAGAAGAGATAAAAGATGCAAATAAGTTTATCGAGGGAGTGGGAAAAAAAGGGGAACGGCAAGAAATGGATCGGAGCATCAGCGAGGGGGGAGGGGAGGTGAAAGGGGATATGGGTGAGGCTGGCGAAGGTGATCGTCTTGAGAATGTAAAAAGGTATGTTTGACTTAGTTTCGTGTGCGCAGGTTGTGGGTGGGACTGATGTTTTTTTGAGTAGTAGCGACTATCTTACGGAGCCACAGACTCTACCACCGGTATATACTAGCCATGAAAGTCCTGCCACCCACGGACGGAGGGGACGAGAAAAGTCGTACTCATCTGAGGGTGATCTTATCCACTCCGGCTGGCCTTCAGCCGAACCATCTGAGGGGTCGGGAACCCAGAGCCGCGGGGACCCTAGCCAGGGAAAGGGCATGACGGAGAAAATTAGCTCGGCACTCAGAAATGGAACGAGCCGTTTTCGCTATCCGGTGGCCCCCCCGCCGCCTGTATTGATCGCGGTTATGGGGAAGACAGGTACTGGGAAGACGAGCTTCGTCAATGCCATTACAGGGAAGGGGCTTACTGTGGGCCATAGCCTTGAAGCTTGTGAGTATTCCCTCTCCACAGCATTCCCCTTCATTTACTTGAAAGACTCTCCTAACAGGGCCGTAGGCACCCAAGATATCCAAACTGCAGGTACAACAATCAATGGTCGGGAAGTGTGGCTTATCGACACACCCGGCTTTGATGACACCCACCGATCCGACGTTGACATATTAGCCACCATTGCCAACTGGGTCCAGTGGGTCAGCCACCAACGCAAGCATCTCTCGGGAATCATATATCTCCATCGAATAAGCGACACACGCATGGAAGGTTCAAACATGAAGAATCTGCGAATGTTCAGAGAACTCTGCGGAGAGAAGAACTTCAACAATGTCATACTCTGCACAACGATGTGGGAAAAAGTCGACGAAGAGGAGGGTCAAAGACGCGAGCAGGAGCTGAGAAGTAAGGAGAATTTCTGGGGCAATTTAGTCTCTCGTGGAGCACAAGTCGTGCGGCACCAAGGCCCTGACCTCACGACCTCTGCTAGGAAGATAGCCGAGACGCTCATCGAGAAGGACACGATTGTCCTGCAGCTCCAGCAGGAGCTGGACCGGAATGGTAGCCTGTCGAATACCTCCGCCGGGAGAGTCCTAACTAGCCAAATAGAGGAAATCAAGAAGAAACATCAGGAGGAGATGGAAGCACTTAAGGCTGAGATGAAGGCCGCTAGTGATAGGGAAGAAATCGAGCTCTTGAAGGAGTTTTACAGGAAGGAGATTGAGGGGCTTCGGAAGGCAAACGAGGATATGGAGAAGTTGAGGGCCGAGGACGCCAGACGCTTCCATGAAAAATTGCAAGAAATGCAACACCAGCTGGACAAGCGCGGAGGAGGATGCGTTGTCTGCTGATACTGGACGCCTACGGTAGATTGGGAATGCTCGATTCTTCGATTTTGGGCCTAGGTTTTTTATTATTATTCTGTTTGTGTTTAGGGAAGGTGAAATTGATTTATGCTAGGGTTTTTGTTTATGGAATCACTTGTGATACAGTATCCTTAGTGCCTTGATCGCATGATCTTGGAAATTTTGACAATTTTAGTTCCCGACCATGATATACCTACGGCATGCCTGAGACGGTTTGATGGGTTGATTGGTAGATAATAGCGTGACGAGTGACCACTCATGATCTGAAAACAGTACGGAGGTTTTTCTGCACGGTAAAAATTACGATAAGTTATCTATTGTATCACGTTGGGAATCTTCTTATGGTGGGCTTGGTTTGTTGTTGTTGTTGACCACTATGTGGTACTGTAATGGGTGGGCTAGGCTAGGTAGGGTGATATCCCTTCGACTGCTGTTGATGTGACTGTTGGGACGCCCGTTTGCTAACACCATCGCTGATACTCACACTTGCCCAGGCTCGGACAGAACTCACCCTAACCTACCCCAACCATTGTGGGGGGAATGCCAGCACCGCTGATATAGGCCTTTAGTGAGGGGAACCTGCCAGTTTTCCTAAAACACAGTGCAATGCGCGGCCCTGAGCCAGGCCGTGGTGGTGGTGCATAACGAAGGGTCTCCACGGAGCCCGGCAGGTCACGGCCCGTTCGCTGTACTGTACACTGTGCGTTTACTTTTTTTGTCGAAAGCCCTGCTAGGAAGGGTGGGGGCTTATGCCGGTATTAACTGCTATCCTATCTTGGGAAATAAAGACCTCTGCTGCCGCTATTTCACAGTGCTCGCTTGGGACAAGTTATTTATTTGAGCTCTTTTATTGTATTTAGCTACTACCGCTGCTGGGGGGTTGTGTGTATGATACCGCTCTAAAGTTATGATGACGCTTGAGACCCTTTTGGTTTTGGCACGCGCGCGGGGGGGGGCTTGGTGAGTGGACGTCTTGTGAGGAAGCAGGAAGGGTGACCCCAGTATTAGGCACGATACCCTAACCGACCGCCATTAGTGACTTATATATGATATAATGTTCAAGTAAGGCACTGAACCAGCATCGTATTCAGCCCCTGGGCAAGTGGAAATACCTGCCCTTAGAAAGACGGGGCTGCAGTGCCTTTCTTTCTCTCTCTTTTCCTGTCCTTTCCTTTCCTTTCCTTTTTAGAGATTGTGCGCACTGCATTATGCTCGGAAAGGTGCCGCGCTGTAGGGCACAGCTTCTCCCGGAGGGTTTTTATGATCCAAGGTATAATAACCCAGCGCCCTATCAATTAACTGCTATCATATCGCTATTTTAGAAAGCCCTGACGGTCCACGAAAAGTTTGGGTATCATCTAAGAGGGAGAGGGAAAAAGAAAAAAAATCCTACACTCTCGTGCATATTAGATCTGGAGTTTAACCTGGTTTATGGTATTAAATTTAGATCTCTAGAAATATTTGTTGGTTTTATTAAGGCTTACACTGCAGTGTGATGGGCCGTACCTTGCATTTGAGCGGTAAGTTTGTCCTAGAGGGGGGGGTACTTTAAGGCCGCCAGCGCTCGGGATGTATTTTTCTACTTGAGGGGATAGTACAGGTGCGAGTTATAGCACGTATGCGGTAGGATAACTTGGGTGAGAGGGCCTTTATGGCTTGTAGGAATAAGTAACTTACCCACGTAGCAGGCTGCGTACTTAGGCAAGGTTGATGAGGTGTTTGATGCCTCCAGGTGTCGGTAGTCCCTTCCCGGCTGGTATTACAGTTGTGCACGGGAAGGGACACGGATCTCGCTCCCTGACAGGAACCCCCCCCCATTTGGCTCAACTAGATGTGCATGTACAGTGCTCCTTGCCTAAACCGATCGGCTTTTGATCTCATTTCATCTAACCAAATATGGTCGGCCTTAAAGTTGTCTCCCGCACAATCGATAAGAGGGGGGAGGACAAGCGCCTTGCTTCGGTCTTATAGTTGCAGTCTGGACCGTGAGGTAACAAGAGCTCCACTTTTTCCTTTTTCCCCTGCTTTGATGTATATTTAAGCCCTGACGGAATGACTTACAGCCTATGCCGGTAGCTTGGGGCGCCTGAGTACAAAGCTTGAGCAGCAGAGACCTTTGCTGTGACAAAAGTTTATTAAGAGACACTGGAAGGAGAGGAGGAACAGCAAGAAAGAGATCAGAACATCACCAGGAGAGAGTGTGAGGGGTAAGAGAAGAAATAAAAGACGACATGAGTGGGATTAACTCAGGTGGTTGGCAGAGGTATGTTTGGCTTAGTTTCGTGGGTGAGATTATTGATGAGACTGATGTTTTTTTTTTGAGTAGTGGCGAATATCTGGCGAACCCCCAGCCGCCTGTACTGATCGCAGTTATGGGGAAGACAGGGACTGGGAAGACAAGCTTCGTCAATGCCATTACAGGGAAGGGGCTTACTGTGGGCCATAGCCTTGAAGCTTGTGAGTATTTCCTCTTCACAACATTCCACCTCATTTACATGAAGAACTCCCCTTCTAATGGTGCCGTAGGTACCCAAGATATCCAAACTGCAAGTACAACTATCAATGGTCGGGAAGTGCGGCTTATTGACACACCCGGCTTTGACGACACTCACCGATCGGACTCGGATATACTATCCACCATCGCCAACTGGGTCCAACAAACCAACCACGAACGCAAACATCTCTCCGGAATTGTATATTTCCACCGAATAATCGACACACGCATGGAAGGCTCAAACATGAAGAATCTGCGAATGTTCCGAGAACTCTGCGGCGAAAAGAACTTCAACAATGTCCTACTCTGCACAACAATGTGGGATAAAGTGGATGAGGAGGAAGGTCTAAGACGCGAGGAGGAGTTGAAAGGTAAGGAGAGTTTCTGGGGCAATCTAGTCTCTCGCGGGGCACAAGTCGTGCGGCACCGTGGCCCTGACTTCACTGCCTCCGCAAGGAAGATAGCCGAGACGTTCATTCAGAAGGACACGATTGTCTTACAGCTCCAGGAGGAACTGGACCGGAATGGTAGCTTGTCAAATACTTCTGCCGGGAGACTCCTGGGTGGAGAGATAGAAGATATTAAGAAAAAACAACAAGAAGAGATGGCAGCGCTTAAGGCTGAAAAGGAGGCCAATGAGAAGAAGAAGAAGGAAGCCGATGAGAGAAAGAAGAAGGAGATCGAGCTCGCGAGGCAGAATCACGAGAGGGAGGTTAAAAGGCTTAGGAGGGCGGCCGAAGAGTCGGAGAGGTTGAGGCGGGAGGCTGCGGAGCGTTTCAATCAACAAGCGCAACATATACAACATCAAATAGAGCACCGCCCCCAACCTTGCATTATCTGCTGATTGTGGGCCCCTACTGTGCATTTGGGAGACTGGAATCTTCAAATTTGGCCCTGGTGTTTGTTTTTTTGTTTTGCGAAGTTGATTTGTACCGGATTTCTGTCCCTAGAATCATTTGAGAAATGCAGTATCTTTAGTCCTTCGTTAGAATTGATTTTGTAATTTTTTTCCTACTTTAGTCCTCGATCGATGATATACCAGCACCTGCGGATTGTTCTAAAGCATCCGGAAGTCTTAAGACGGTTTGGGCCTACAAAGACCCAAGACCGGGCAGCTTTTTGGAACGCGCAGGCGCACTGCATCAGAGTAGAGTATGACGGGTTGATTGGCAGATAGCGACCTCAACGAGTGACCCCTCATGATCCGGAAACATCAAACTAGCGTCCAACAGTCGCACCGACAGTGCTGTTATCAAGGCATTGTTGAAAGGATATCATCCCACCCGGCCCAGACTACCCCTCATAGTACAACAAAAACCAAGCCCATGATAAGAAGAAGATCATCCACGCGGTACAGTAAATAACGTATTGTGGTGTTTACCCTGCGGAAAGGCCTCGGTATTAATAGCATCATAGATACTCACTCTTGCACAGCTGCAGCAGATAGAAATCATCCTATCACACTGTAGACCAACGGATTGTGATGGCGAAGCTAGCACCACGATGGTATGGGTCATTGGCAAGGGAAACGAACCAGCTAGGGGTTCTTGAAGTATCGTTGCTGTACTGTAGGCTGTCTTGGGGGCATATTTGTAGCACCCCCACACTCTCTTGCGCCTTTTTAGTTCAATGCCCCCCAACTATTATTATTATTATCCTGCCTTCATCTCCATAGTCACCATGCCGTTCCCTTAATAATCCATGCTCCTCCTCCCTCCTCCTCCCTCCTCCTCCCCATTCATCAACGGAAGATATATCCCTGCGCTTCCCGCATTTGCATGAAATAAAAGAAACTATAGCTTAAGAATGCCAAGTATGATAGAATTGACCGATTTCCAATAGGATATGAGGAGCGCTCTTTTCGTATGATAGTCCCGCAGCTTAAGACTTGTTCGCTGTATTGTGCACCGTGCGCGTACTAGTACAGTACTTTATTTTTGTTGGAAGTCCTGTTGAGAGGCAGTGCGACTAACAGCTTGTGTCTCCGCACTGAAAAAGGACAACTAGTATTGGAATAGTCTCTCCGGACCCATGCGGAGGGGGGATAGGCTTGATTCTACTTTTTCTCAAGATGTGCGATAGTAGGTAAACCTGGGGCTTGTGGTGCAAGATAGCAAGAGTGAATGAGTGGAGGGGTTAAGGTCTTCTAAACAGAAGAGCTCTATGCCACCATTAACAATTGAACCCATTATCCTCTCTACATGACGATGCTTGTTACAAAGTGTGAGATTATCGTCATAATAATATTACGACCTTCACCGGCTACTTGAGGGTTGGTCCTGGTGACTATTCCAAAACGGCTGCCTATTCTTGGCGCGGGGGCACGAGCATGATATTATCCTGAATCTTTGTTATCGAGGGAGGAGGAGGGGAGTAGAGCGCTTAAGTCGCCAGGGAAATAAACGCCTAAGCTACCACCACTCTTTCAGAGTGCTCACTTGGGGTAAAAGAATTTTGTTTATTTATTTGAGCTCTTTATTGTACATATTTGGCTTACTGCCGCCGCTGCGGAGTTGGATCACTTTTTAATGTGATGATGACCTATGAGAGGTGCCTGGTTTTCGGCCGGGGGGAGAGGGGTTGTTGAGGTTTGGTTTGGTATGATAGGAGTAACGTGATGTGAGGAAGCAGGACGAGTGATCTATTGGTGTTAGGCTACCATAATTACAGCCAACCACCATTGGTGACTCGAATATCCGGGTGCCCTAGGACTTCTCTAGGATCTGATTCAGTGAATCAAGGATCTTGACTCGATGCACCGCCGCATATTCGTCTAAAGCGTCTATGAATAAAAAATGTGCGTCGCGAGGATGCGATGGCTTGTAGCATCTCCACAATATCCGTGAGTTTCGACCCCCGCCCACAATGGCATTTTTCTCCTCTTGAATGGCCCGTGGTATATCCTTTGGAATCGCCTCCATTCCGCTAACTGTTTGCTTGATCAAGGAACCCAGCACAGCTGTGGCAGGCTGCTCCTTCCGCGCCGCAAAGTCAAAGTAAAAACAGGTAACAGTATCTTGTCCCCTAGCATCGCCTGATCGCAACCCAAGCGAACACGTCTAAGTTGGCTGTCATCTGCGCTAGAGTCGTTTGACACCTATTTTTTTCTCACTTGAAAGAAACCTAATTCTGGGTTGAAATTTCTCGTTTCTTGGCCTACACGGACATAATTTGTATGGGGTGGCGACTCGAAATTTGAGATTTTTCAAAGAATAAGTTATCCCAATCTCTTGACATCCAAACAGACCGTTAGATAGGATTTCGATCAAACCCCAAGCCCCCGCATTCTAGCATACATGAACGGAGTTTTCCCAAATTGATCGGCTGTGTTATGCTTCGTCGCCCCGCGGTTCACAAGTAGCTTTACCACTTCCTCAGGTCCAGGCTCAGTAGCGTATCCACGGGGGTCAGAATAACGCGACCGGGGGTAGGTAGCCATGTACCCCTACGGTACTCAACTCCACATAGCTAGCTCATCACCACCAAAACTCTCGCTACATTAACAGTCTAAGTTATACTGTAGGACTCTGGTTCCTTCAGCTGTTTAGCTAGGAGCATGTCCGAGAGGATAGATGCTGGTGAGCAGTACACCACTTATTTACTTCTATCGATTTTATTACCACAAAATTTGGGAATAGCGCCCCGGGGCGAGATATAAAGGAAGGGAATGGGGCATTGCTATGTAGAGGAATCAAGTAGCAAACTCAGACTAATCATCCCCAGTTTGAGTTTAGCTCCTGGCAAGAAGGGGGGGCGATATCATTGGGGGGGCCACATTTGGGGGGGGGGGGCGCTATTTCCAAATTTTGCGGTATCTTTTTCTTTTACAAGTATCAATATTGTTGTTACAAGTGTACTCGAGTACCTGCCCCCGGTCACGTAATTCTGACCCCCGTGGATAATAGTGGCGTTCGGCCCTTGTTGCATAGAATCGGCGCTAACTATGTCAGATCCCAATAGGATCCTCAAGACTTCGGCCCTTCCTTTCATCAGTGTTGCAAAGAAGACCTTCGGTGATCGAACCCGGGGGGTTAGAAGGGGGAGGGGTTGAATCGGGGTTCTGAAAAATGGGGATAGAAGGGGGGTTCTTTAAATACTTAGTAAGGCAAAAAAACCAGGAAATATTCATTCTTCAGAAGCCGGGAAGAGGAGTAAATTATCAAGAATTGTCTGCTTTGTCATAAATCCTAGTTTACTTGCTTCTTTTACCACACTTTACTGTCTTTTACTATAATTTTTTTTTGTCTCTTTACTTTCAACTAGCTTCAAATGTCATTATTTATTGTTTTATTAGAAGGGGTTCTATCTTATCCTCCCGGTTCGAAAAAGCACGTTCCAGCCCTTCGATCATTTTTTGATCCAACCCCCCTTCGTTGCAACATTGCCTTTCATTGCAGCCCAATGCAACGCGGCACTACAGTAAATTTAGGTGCAAGAAGGGGTTTGCGCAATACCAGCGGGTGTAGGTAGATTAATATGATAGCTAGATGGTGGATTGAGTAGGGTAATATTGCCTTGACCTCAAATTTGTTCCTTGCTCAAATTTCGGTTCTCGGCTGCACAAGTTGCGTAGTCTACTAACAATACTGGCTGCCATAGAGCAGTTGATAATCTGCTACTAAATTACTAAAATCTTTTAATAAATTTTAAAAAGGGGGTTGTGTTGCTGCCGACCTGTTCTGTAGTGATCGGGTGTCTTCAGGTCTGAAAAGCTCGATTTTACACTTCTTCCAGGTCTCGCTATCCACCTAGGTGTCCAAGACTTTTAGGTTAACAGAAAATAACCTGTTTTTCTGCCACCTAGGTCTCTTTGCGCAAACTCTCTATTCTTGAACCGAGCATATTCAATAAATCCTCCACAATACCGGAAATGTCTCAATATCACGCTAACTCCTTTAACACGAACTCTTTTAATAATGTGTGGAACAACTACACTGTTGCCGATGATTCGTCCCAACTCCTAACCTGGCGAGGGACGGCGGGGGACTGCCGGGTGTTGGAAGGTATTTTAAAAAGGCCAGCGGAAGTAAGTGATATCACGAGTTCAGGTGGTGATCGGTCCTCAAGTGGCCAAACGAGTCGTATTGCTTACTAGAACAAGTTGAAGATTTAAAGAGAGAAAAGAAGAGGCGAAGCGAAGGAGAAGAGAATAGAACAGAGGTAAGAGGTAAGAGGTGACGCGAGCGGTCACAAGGCATCACTCGTAACCGTGGCAACAGTGAGTATGAAAGCACTGTAGCAACGACAATTTCCAACACCGGGGACTGTTGGTATAAGGTTTCTTTCTTCTCTCAAATGCTGCCTTCAGCTAACTATACCTTCATTCCCAAGTCCGGTACAAGATTGAACTTCATTATACTTGCTTTATTATTTCTCTTGTTTCTATATGCTTTCTTTGAATATCTTTGTTCTTTATTGCGGATTTCTTTATTGCGATATCTTGGTGGAAGAAGTAAGGCTGAACCGCTTTACTACATAACTGGTCTTTATCTTTCCTATCATTCTTGTAATAACTGTTCGCAATAATCAATGATCTTCTATTATCACTTCTCCGTTAAATCTATCGCGCATTGCAACAGGGACGCCCGGGGACAGCACGAGTGATGTCTCATGAAGTGAAAAGAATCCGTTCGGAGGTTTATGATCTCAACTTGGCCAGTACAGGAGGTCCAAGCGCTAGGATTATAGTCCCCTATTCCGTCCGGTCCTCATCTTCCCGGGCGTAGCCCGTCCTAGCACCCCCAAAAAGACGGAGCCGTAGTCCGTCCCGTCCTCACCCAAAGACGGACGGACTGGACGCTTGGGAACACTGCCCCTGGAGCCCAGGCTACGGCATCGGAATATCTAAGAGCGCCGCATTGACCGCATTGGGGAATGGCTCATACAAACCGAAGAATTCAGAAGGTGGCATGACTGGAGTGGGGAAGGTGAGGGTGATAAGGCAGTTTTGTCTGGCTATGGAGATCCGGGGGCCGGTAAAACATTCATCAGGTAACAAATATTATTCTTGGGAAGAGAAAAGGAAGAGTCAGTGCTAATATGTCACGATGCTAGTTCGCTGGTAGTGGACAGGTTGTGCGATCAAGCTAGAGGACAAAACACTACTGTTACGTGTTTTTTCTTTGACTTTGCGGCGCGGAAGGAGCAGTCTGCCACAGCCATGCTGGGCTCCTTGCTAAAACAGATAGTTAGCGGAATGGAAGAGATTCAAGAAGATATATCATGGGCATTTCAAGAGCAGAAAAGGGCCATTGGTGGGCGGGGACCGCAACTTCTTGATATTATGAAGATGCTACAAGCCGTCACATCCTCACGGTGCACATTTGTGTACATAGACGCTCTAAATGAATGTACCCCAGCGCATCGAGTCAAGATCCTTGATTCGCTGAAACAAATTCGGGGAAGTCCCCGAGCACACGAATATTCTTCACTGGGAGACCCCATATTCGGGCTGAGATGGAAAAGCGTCTTCCAGGACTAGTGGCAAGTGTATCTCTAGGTCCCAACAAAGAGGATATTATCAGATACCTCTGTGTAAGGTTGGGCGAGGACGAAACTCCAGATGCCATGGATGAGAGTCTGGTAGCAGGCATTCTGGAGAAGATTCCGGAGAATGTATCCGAAATGTGCGTAGGGCAATGATGCATGGAATCCTATCCCACATCATCCACTGATAGATATCTAGGTTTCTACTGGCTTCTTTAAACATTGAGGCAATATTACACGAATCAACAATCTATCGGAGACGGGAAAGGCTGAGAAAAATGGCGGATGGGTTGAAGTTGGGAGACGTTTATGGTGCGACGATCGCACGGATAAAGGCGCAAAATGGGGATAAATCGAGACTCCGGATTGCGGCATTGATGTGGATCAGCCATGCGGAACGGCCGTTGCAGGCGGATGAACTCTGCCACGCCCTCGAAGTCGAGCTAGGCTCCACGGACTTCAATACTGCCAACATCCCTTCGATGTCGACATTGGTTAACTGCTGTCAAGGACTTATTGCTGTTGATAAGGAAGCATCAACCGTGCGATTGATCCACTTTACTCTCCAGGAGTATCTTTCCGCTCATCCCGATATATATAGTAGTGCTCACTCGGCAATGGCTGAAATCTGTTTGACTTATCTAAGTTCACAACAGGTGAAAGCCCTTTCGATCTGCCCTTCTCCTGATACCCAGAAAAAAACCTTTCTGGAATATTGCTCTGTGTACTGGGGAGTCCATGCGAAAAGGGAGCTCTCCGATTACGCAAAATCACTTGCCCTGGAGCCATTAAAGGGGCATTACCGCCAGATACCGACGAGATCGCTTTTAGCGCGAGTAGGGGGGTTGGATATTCCTGAATTTACTACTTGCTTTGCGTTTAGTAGGCTACACTGCGCATCGTTCTTCGGAATTATTGAAGTTGTAGCCGGTTCGATGGAGATGGAATGTTATGATATCAACGGAAGAGATTTTTCTGGCAGCACGCCGCTTGCATGGGTTGCTCATAATGGACATGTGGGAGCTGTGAAAGGCTTACTCGAGTGGGACGATATCAACCCTGACAAGCCAGATAATAGCGGTCGGACACCGCTTTTGATTGCTGCTAGGGGGGACGTGAGGAAGTGGTGAAAATTCTGCTCGGACGGGAAGAGGTTAGTCCTGACAAGCCAGATAATGACGGCCGGATGCTGCTCTCGCACGCAGCTTTGAATGGGCACGAGGGAGTGGTGAAAATGCTACTCGAACGGCAAGAGGCTAATCCCGATAAACCTGATAATGACGGCCGGACACCGTTCTCGTATGCCACTTTGAAAGGGTATGAGGGAGTTGTGAAAATACTACTCGCACTGCATGAGGTCAATCCCGGCGAGCCCGATAATGACGGCAAGACACCGCTCTCGTATGCTGCGTGGTTTGGGCATGAGGGAGTGGTAAAAATACTACTAGGACGGCAACAGGTCAAGCCCGACAAGTCGGACAATGACGGCCGGACACCGCTCTTGTACACCGCTTGGGAAGGACATGAGGGAGTAGTGAAAATACTGCTTGGACGAGAAGATGTCAGCCCCAACAAACCAGATAGTAATGGCTGGACACCGCTCTCGTATGCCGTTCACAAAGGGCGTGAGGGAGTGGTGAAAATACTACTCCAAGAGGAAGAGGTCTATCCCGACGAGCCAGACAATCGTGGCCAAACACTGATCTCGCTCGCTACTAAGAATGGCCATGAGAGGGCAGCAGCGCTGCTGAACTCTCTCAAAGCACTAATACCCGGTACCATTCAAGGCGCTGCCTCGTGGAAATAGCCCCTGCCCTCCTCTTTTGGGGCATTTCTCCTAACATCACCTTTGGTAGACGAAGAAAATCCCGTGAGATGGGAACGTACATATACCATACCCTCCTGAACCCCCCTCGCTTGGGATTCGCTTTTATTGTCGAGCAAGGATTTGCGAGTTTCTGTTACAATGTACAGTGGGGCTTGGTCTGTAGCGCGCGGGGGGGTTATTTTATTGTTGTGGGAAGGTCCAGTCCAAACTTTTCTCACCCTATAAATTTTTGCCTGCGCTTTCCTTTTCCTTTCATTTTCTATCTTGCGTGGTCTTTTTCTTCCCTTTCCTCCTTCCCCTAAAGTATAAATTACGTATAATAGAGTCTTATTTGGATAGAGGAAAACCAGTGTATGACAGCGCCCCGATTTTCTAGGCTATCGCCAACAACTCTATAGAAACCATATTATACCTACAATAGGGACTGGTCACCATAGATAATATAGCTGAAGGAACAGTACGTTGTCGTGCTTAGTGAATACCTAAGTTACCAGCCCACCACTCTATAGACTTAAGCATGGAGAGTGGACCTTCGATGTCACTGAGTAGTTTCCCTCGTAACAGGTACTGTGAAGGCACGCCCGCGATCGATGAACCATAGATTCTCATAGAAGATCACATAGAGTATATTATTATAGAAATTGGTATAAATTACAAGATGGGGGAAACAAATATAGATATATTTTTAAAACCATTCGAGATGGATCACGAATTTAGACGGAAGCGAATGAATGACTGTGATAATGATATTCCTCTACTGCTACCGGGTGAATGAGTTCTCGATTTATGCGTTATTACGGGAAAGCTTTTAGACCAACGCTAGTAGATGCAAGCTGGGGGTCTCGGGGTTCTGACCGTTGGCGAACGAAGGTAGTGGAGGTAAAAAGTGTAAGTGAGATTATATGGGTAGAGGGAGTTATAACATGGCAAAAGAGGGGAATAGATAGCAAAAGGAGAGACTATAGCTGAATGACTAATAGCGACAAATTGATAGGGGTAAAAGAGGCGATGTTTATGCGGAACGGGCCGTGGCGATCGTAAGGGGTCACTCATTATGGTTGGAAAAGGTTGTGGAGCTTAGATACAGTTTGACCCAGGGTGTGGATTCACTCTTGAACTACTTACTAAGAGTGTGCTTTTGTAAAACATTGGTGACTTTGGAATTTTAGATATTTGCTCTTTCCCTCTATCTCGGAATGATGGGTCTGGGGACATACTCATTATGGTAGACCCTGGATGAGTCTTGGAAGTTGCGCCTTCGGGGTGTTGGTTTAGGCATCGCTCCACCAAGGTCCATATATTCCGCTGCTACACCAAAGCCGCCCTCACGAAGTCAATAGCAGCTAGTCAGCACCCACCGCTAATGACAACAAGCCCTTCTTCTGGAAAACACAAACCCCAACACCGGCATACCAAGAGTAGAAAGGAAAAAATAACACATCAATTGGATAGTGTAGTCGAGGAAAAAATCCCCCACGGGGGTGTAGGGATGGTGGTAATATCTCTTGATCGACATCCCTAAAGTCGTTGAGACCAGCGATAGTTTGGCCCTGGTGAAAACTAAAAATTACGGCCATATCCTTACCGCAGCAGGAATACAGACTTTCCTAGATGACGACTACTTCGGAGGAGATAATACTGTAGACCCAGGTGTTATTTAGAACCGCCAAGCCAACCTCGTCACTCACACTCACTCGAGAATCCTAAGTGAGATGACTCGGTCAACCACTTGTCAAAAGTTCCGGGAGCCGGCTGTGCAGCCGCGACAAGAAAGTAACCAGACACTATCGGATATATTTCTTCACTACAAGTTATTATCATGGTAGGAATCTTGGGTTGTTGTAGTATTGCCTTGAGTACTTGGGCGCAAATTAAAGATCTGGAAAAAGTAACGAACGAAATGCATGGTTTTAACATAAGTTAGATATGAAAGTCACTCCTTCTGGATCTTTAATTTGCGCCCGAGTAGGGATGGGTCGGGTTATAATAATGCTGGAATGCCCTTGCAATGACGCAATCTTCCTTTGCCTCCGCAGATCCAATCCCGAAATTGTCCAGTAACTTCCTTATCGTCACTGTACTGTAATACAAAAGGGCTATGATGCACCGGCTATAAAATATCGTCACGGTACTAGCATGAGTGCTAGGACTTTTGACATACGGCGTACCGTACTCGGGTGCTAGTAGTTTGAGTCCGTAGGGAGACAAACCCCTGGAGTCAGGTTTCACTCCCCACCTCCACCCCCGACTAGACGTTTTGTCGGCACTCGGAAGACGTATGTTTTTTTGTATAAGGCTAGCATGAGGGAACATTTTGTTAAGTTGTGCGACCATACAAAACTCACCCAGAGCAGTCTTTCCTTCTCACATGCTACGTAATTTATGAAATATTTTCCATCAAATCGGATAGCCTCGTAGAGTCCATAAGAGTTCTATATAATGTTGTTCTCGTCAATTTGATGCTATAATTTTGCATATTTTCCATTAAGCTAGATACCACAGCAAAATCCGCAAAAGTTGCGCAAGGCAGTCTTTTTTTAAACGGAGCAAATGATGGAGTTGGTGGCACGATCGTGTAGGCGTGATGATAGGATTCAATCTCTTTTATTTAAATTATACAGTTAGAGAGCGACTACCCGTCAAGGCTTGCGCAACCCTACTGCATTACAATGATAGGAGAAAGACGTTGTGGTGTGTATTCTCTGTGGAGGTTGTTAGCTATGGTTTACGTTAAGTAGTGAAAACTCAACATGCGTAACTCTATACATCCGTTCACCCCCTAGAAAGTTCACCCGTCCACACTTCTGTGTTCCTCCGTCATATGTGCGCTTCCTGTCGCCTGCGCTTCTCTCTGCTCCAAATACACTGTTCTACTCCTAGGATTATCATACCATCAGCAAACAGAGAGTTTAGGATAGATACCCTTTTCTCGGTCACCCGAATAGACTACGATTGGTGGGCTTTGTATGAGAGAGCGGGAGGTAGTCAATAAAACCTGTGATAGTTTTGATTATCTAGAGTCACCCCCGGAGAGTCCACGGCCTACCCAGCCAGATTGGTCTCAACCGTGCCCCTTACAGAGATCCCTCATAATAGAAGCCCATATCTCTAGGTCCCACGTCTGGAAAAACTGTGGAAATAAATTTATACTATCATAATAACGGAAGATGTCCCATATTAGCCTAGAAAAATCTGAACCTTAAAAAAAGGTCCAGAACACTGTCATCTTCCATAAGAAGATTGTTAGAGTTGATGGAAGTGGAAAGCGGATAGATGAAGGGCAAGCCGGGACAATAGTTTTAGTGGTTTCATTTATTCTAGACAGAAGGATAGACTCACACCCCGCTATCCCGGATCTCGATAATCCGGATACCTCGCTGTACCTTATGAATCTCAGTAGGTTCTGAATTTCTTTACCCCAAGGCCTGACCTGTTGTCCCGGTTCACTCGCTGTGCCGGACAAATGCTTCTGATTTTGGCCGCCCTGGACAGCGGGGTGCGAGTGTAGTCGGGTGTCAAGGTTAGTCCATGAACTCCAGGGTTTTATCCCCATGTTTATCTATTTTGCTTTCTAGGTTTGGGTAATGGTTTATGGTGGGATTACGATTTCTGTTCTTATTTCGTGTAAATTCTGCCGGGGCTGTGAGCTGTATATAGTCTTTCGAATCCATTAGATTACAGATTCCGGAGGTTGTTTTGCACCGAATTCATGTGTTGGTATGATATTGATAGCCCTTAACGAAAAACGAGATGTTTGTTTTGGATTTTTATGAGATGTATTCATGCAATACAAAGCCAAGAAGAGTACAAGAAACTTGAGAGTATGTTGGAGTGCATATTGGGCCCATAGGGGAGCGAATAGTAGCTCAGAGACAATGAAAAACGGAGAAAAGCGAGAATCTGTAAATGAGAAACAATGACTAATCTGGATCAAAATTTAGGGTTGTTATGCAATAGGGAAGTTACAAAGACTGAATGTTCCGATGATATCTACAGGAATCATATATGCCCCCCCCCGCATCCATACCCTGCTAGGACGATTTTAGGAATCCTCATCCATTAATGCTTATACTAGTATGTGTATGCCAGATTCGTAGCTTCGATCTCAGACCGTGATGGTCTACAAGGGAGAATTTAAAGTGGAATGCGGAAAGGGAAGGGGGAGGAGAAAAGAATGATAGAGGTGGCAAAAACTTGTTGGAGACTCTGAAGAGGGATTTGATAGCGGTTTGAAGGTGAAGGAAGCAGCGAGAAGTATACATTATAAGCATGATTATAGAAGCACTCAAAAAGCAGCGCATATGGTTT
>Ga0307509_10000876_pt1 | contig 51856 bp, 64 predicted proteins | sample 10_EM_MG_FD_202245 | JGI IMG/M metagenome (GOLD analysis project Ga0307509, IMG submission 202245) | Populus trichocarpa ectomycorrhiza microbial communities from riparian zone in the Pacific Northwest, United States - 10_EM | ecosystem: Host-associated > Plants > Roots > Unclassified | place... | reverse complement strand
AAAGGCAAATCAGGACGCAACGTCGGATCGACGTGGCGTCCTAATTCGCGATTGACGTTCTGTGCGTCAGGTGCGTCAGACGCACAGGGCGCACAGGACGCAAGCTAGTTTTTTTGCTGATGTACCAGATGCCAGCAATCTCTCAGAAGTTGCTGCATCAGCAAAAAAGTATTTTCCCTCCTATTCCCCATGTGGATGCATGTTGTTGAGTTTTACATTTTGTCTAATCACGTGTGACCCCATCTAACCCTTAATAGTCTTGTTATTATACTGAAAGATCAGATACTAATCTTAATTTCTGTAAAATCTGAGCTATTTTTGGCAATTGCTGCGTGACATTTTACATACTGAAGTTGAGCAATATTTGTTCAAACTTTGAAACTTCGTTATGTAAAAGGTCCGTGAGTTGATGATAACAAGAGCTCATATTTTGCAGAAATTAAGATAAGTATCTTCTTTTCAAATATAAGAACGTACATTTTTCATATTACGATTGGGTGACACGCGATTCAAGAAAACATAAAACTCAACTACAAGAGGCATAGGGGGGACCATGTTTTTTTGCTGATGTCCGACGCTCCTGGCATACTTCTTCCCCCTAAGGGCTCCACCCCCTCCGCTCCTCAGCCTCTCGTGCCATAAGGATTATACCCCCCTCACATCGGAGGTGGTGTCTAGTACGCTGGCCTGCTCCTCAAACACCTCTGCTCCTAGCCCAGACCATATCCCTTTCTCTATATAGAAATCTCTCCACCGCCTCAAGCCCGCTCTTCTTCCAGCCCTTCTGAATCCTTCATTAGCGCATGGTTTCCATCCTCTGTCACTCCAAAAAGCCCTTCACATTGTCCTCGATAACCCTGGCAAGCCCTCCTATGACTTCGCCTCCTTCAGGATGATAGTTCTCCCCCCCACCCTTTCTACGACTCTTGAAAGGGTTGTGGCCTCACACCTCTCAGCCCAAGGGTTGGCCTGCTCCTTCATTCACCCCCTCCGGTGTTGCTCCCTCCCGGGGAGAATCACAACCAACGCCGCCCTCGTTGTACAGGACCACATCGAGTCTTTTCACCACCTCCGGCACAAAGTCTCCACCCTGATTCTGGACATAAAAGGGGGTTTTGACAATGTGGAATCACCGGCTCTCCTCTCTCGCCTCCGCCGCAAGGGCATGAGCCCCTACCTACTACAGTTGGTTGAATCCTTTCTGCAGGATTGTACCTGCCATCTCTCCTCCCTGTGGTCCCTTTGGACCTTCGCCCCCGTCTCGATTGGCGTCCCTCACGGGTCCCCCATCTTGCACCTCCTGTTGGTCATATATGTGGCATCCCGGTACCTCGTGATCCCCAGGATTATCATCATCTCATGTGTGGACGATTTTGCAGTCACCTTTGCCTCCCCTTTCTACAAAACCAATATTCGTCTCCTCTAAAACACTTTCTCAATGCTCAAACGAAGAGCCTTCCGAGAAAATGTTTCCTTCTCCATCCCTAAGACCAAACTGAGCCAGTCGAGGACCCCAAGGGGCAATGAGCTACCCTGTCACATCCGGGTTTACCTTGAGGGTCAGATCTTCTACCCCTAATCCTGCTTGAAGTGGCTGGGTTTCCTATTCACACAATCTTTCAACCCAAGGGCTCACTTCTCTCGAAGGTATGCCCTAGCCAATGAGGCTTTTGCCACTATCCGATGCCTCTCCCCTCCAGGGATTGGCCTCCCCCCACACCTGCGGCTCAGAGTAGCACACTCACTCCTGGCTCTGATCCTGTTATATGGATCTGTGATCTGGTCCCCCACCACCTTAGATTATAGATTCAATATCTGTCATCTAGCGGCGGATCTGCAGGTGGATCACCCACTGTTTTTCAACTACCAACACGAGATGCCTCAATCGGAAGGCATGTCTCCCATCTCTCCCATGCCTGGTACACCACCAGCGGCGCCTTGCCGGCCTAAGGCTGATCTGCTCCCCCAGAAGTGAACCCGGCCACGGCCTGCCTCCGGAAGACCGTACCCCCCTTTTTGCCTCATCACGCCCAACAGATGGCGCGAGGAAAAATTACCAACCGCCCCTACCTGTTCTTTAACCTCGACTGGCACCTATTTCTGGACAAAGCCAGGAACCCAAGATACCGCCACAATGCCATTACCGCCTTGGCCAACATGGCTGCCCCCCTTGTTCAAGACGTCGCTAGCTTGCCCCCAATCTGCCTCCACTTGATTGACTACCTCCCCCCTGTCCCCCCAGTCATTTCCTCCTACGAGAGCCTCAAAGTACGAGGAAAACAACACCTCCTGGCTGACTGCGCTACTGCCCCAAGCCCCCCGTACTACCCCTACCCCCCCTCTGTCTACCCCCACTCCTTCATGGCTCTTGGGAAGTTCGTCGCAGGGAGAATCCATCAGATGTGCTCCAGAAAGAGCTACCTGGCAGCACACTACTCATGGGACAACCCCGAGCCTGACATTACCTGCCCCTAGTGCTCTAAGACACCACAGTCCTTTGAACACGCCATCCTCTCCTGTTTCTTGTCCACCCTTCAGAGATCCCACCTGCTCCAGGGAGTCTCTGATCTGGGCCCCGAGGCTCTGCTCTGGTCCAACCAGCAAATGCTTATCGACTTGGCTGAGTTCATCTGCACCATTGTCACAGGTTTCCCTCCTGGGATGCCCCCACTTTCCCTGTCTCTTCACCCTCCCCCTTCCAATTCTCTCTTCTCCTCTGATCTTCCCCCTGCCCCTTGCGGTTGAGAATAGCTTGTAGCTTCATATGTTTCATTTCTTTAAGCTTCGGCTGTTCTGCCACACATATCGGTCACATTGGGGGAGTTTGTTACAAATATTTCCTTTGTTTATGCTTATTTGATTTTCCGTTTTGTTTTGGCCATATTGATAAGATGCATTTCATTTCTTGCACAGCAGAAACAAGGAACATATAATTTAAAAACGGAAGAAAAAAAAGAAAAAATTGGTTCGCCCAACCACAACCATCACCTCTACACCTCCAGCGATTGAAATCTCAACACCAGGGAAATCATCATCAGATCTATCACCCCCACTGTCCTCCACCGTGATGACTTCTGCCTAGGGGAGTGATACCATCGCCACTCTTCTCCCTCAGGATGCTTGCGTCCCCACTTCTGGGGGGTTCTTGTTCTCATTGATCGTTGACTCCCTCCCATGAAGTTTGGTTCCCCTACTTACCCCGCCCTTCCTTTGCACCTCACTTAGGATTTTGCATGGTCGGCCCCCACTCTTGCTTCATTTACGGTCAGCGCTGCTGTCTTCCAAGCTCTTTGTGAAGGACTTCACCTTTTGATTATCTCTGCCCTGTAGGGGAACACTTCAGTTAGTAACTTCACTGCCTCATCTCTCATTCCGCAGTCGAAAAGGGATCGGCCCCGGTTGGTCTAGTCACTCGTTTCTAGCATCTTGGTCTACCCCTTCCTCCATCCTCCTCTTTGGTCCTCGTCCTGTTGCTCGGTTACAGCTACACACTCTCTCACAGCTGACACCTTACTGCCCCATTGGCTGGCACCCTACTGCCCCATCTCTACCCTGACGGGCACACTACTGCTACCCCGCCTCCTGTGGTCGACCTTTGGTCATTATACAAAAACACGCCTCAGTGTAATGACCTTACAATAGATACCTACAATAACTATTACCTTAGACCAAATGGTATACCAAGTGGTACCCAGAGGTGGTATAGTCTTGTATATTTAGTATACAAATAGATGTTTAACCTAGAGTAAGGCTAGAGAATATTGGAGTAGCCTTGGGTGCTCTATAAAGCTGGGTAACCTTTCGGAAGTAGGTTCACATAAAGTCAAGAGAACTAGGGGAACATTACATGGACCTCCAAGATAACATTTGGTGTCGACAGGAGGACTTCCGAAGCGGTTAAAGATATAAGAGGGCAAAGTTACCCTACCTTAGTGATTTGACCATTATGCCTATGGAACACTGTTACCCTACTGAGGTATCCAAGTTACTCTGCCTTCACCTGCAAAGTCATCCTGGAACTTAGAAATCAATTGCCTCACATTCTATAAGCTCTTAGATGTTCGTAGGCAGATACGCATGTGCGCAGAAAGGTCAGATCGATGACCAGCAGTGGGCCAAACATGCTATTGAACTTAGACGAGTTGAGCTAACACCCCCCTCTGGCCCCAGCGTTGGGATGGCGCGTCATAGACAGACGGCTGTATAGTTGCTCATTTGCTAGTAAAAAGTGATCATTGAAGCAGCTGCCGTAACACTGTATATGTCGTGGCCGTCCTTCTGACCAAATGTCGTTTATAGGATATATAAGGGGAGTGTGGGTAACCACCCAATATGGGGTTGCACATAAATGGTCCCTCCAGCACCTAGGAGTCTATCTTTGTCTACAGGTAGTAGGGTAGTCTTCCTAGAGGTACTTAGGTAGTCCCAGGAGGCGAGTGTGCTTTCAGTACAATTACATTAATAGCCAGCCAAAACCTTCTCTCATTGATTTGTAGCCTTGCTATGAGTTGTCAGTGGACTCTAGAGGTATGAGTCTTGTCACAGTAGAGTATGTCCCAAGAGGGTAGCTATGGGAAGCTCCCATTGAGCCAACTATAGATTACATCTCACTGCGGAGCTTGCTTTTCTGATTATAGTATTGGTAGTCACCCAGATTAAACGATGGACTGAATAGTTTTTTATAAACGAAACTACCACTGGACCAGTGAATCCACCACCTAGGTATTGACTCCGGTTGTTGTCATAACAGTTAGCCACCAGCATGACTTCGATAAGATGAGTATTTCATCTGCGCTTGTATTGGAGATACATTGCAGAAACTCATAGCCTATTGACGGAGTTAAGTATACATCAGCAAAAGATTACCCAGTGTCAGATACTGTGCCATTGCGTCCAGACGCAGGCGACGTTGAATCTGCGTCCTGTGTAACCTGTGCGTCCTAAGTTGCGCCCCCTGCATCCCCAGCCTCCTGTGCGTCCTGAGTTGTATCCCTTGAGTCCTGTGCATCTGGAGACAAGCTATTACCCTACATTCTGTCCTGACACATGCAACTAAGCAACTCTGCCTCCCATGCATCCAGACTCATTCCTCAACACAATCGCACATCAAGATTTACCACTAAAATAAGCTTGCTTCAGGGGTACCCCTGAGTATTTTTTGGCATAGTTCATGGTTTTTTCTCGGCACGTAGCCTCAAACGCGACGCGACAAATTCTTCTTCCACCATCATCACTCTCTACCTCTATATTCCCAGTCACCCAGTCTAATACTCCACGCCTAGCACTGAACCTGTCCAGAATCTGACACTGGAAGATTGTTGGCCTTGATGCCAGCTACACACTAGTATAAGGTATGTCTCTGGCGTACCAGTATTACTGGGGTTCACCCTGCTTCTGAGAGTGGTCTTTTGACTCAACAAATCCGGAACTCGATGGCAGGTCCCTCTACAACCAGTTAACCGATCTTCATTCCGTCACTTGGACGTCATTGGGCTCGATGCCAGCTGCACGCCGGTATGAAGGATGTCACTGTGGCATCAATACTCATGGAGATCACCTACCCTTCTGAGAGTGGTCTTTAGGAATCCTAATACCCTAGCGATCCTGGACTCAATCGCAGATTCCTCCTCAACCGCTATACAAATCTTCATTGTGTAACTTGAGCGTCATTGGGCTCGATGCCAGCTACACGACGGTATAAGGGACATCACTGTCGCATCAATACTCATGAAATCGCTACAAGGTCTGGGGGGGGGGGTCCTGGGAAGGCAGAGAGGGGATGCAGGCGATCCCAGGGCTCAATGGCGGATTCCTCTACAACCGCAGAGCCGATTTTGGATCGCTCACCTGGGTGTCGTTTGGCTAGATGCCAGCTACATGCCGGTCAAGGTATGTCTCTGTCCCATCAATACTCATGCAATCGCTATCTACTCTGGGGGGGGTCCTGGGCAGGCTACGAGCTAATGCTGGTGATCGCAGAACTCAATGGCAGATACCTCCACAACCAGGAAACCGATTTTCAATCTGTCACCTAGACGTCATTGGGCTCGATGCCAGCTGCACGCCGGTATAAAGGGCATCACTGTCACATCAATACTCATGAAGTCGATATCTACTCTAGGGGGGGGTCCTGGGAAGGCTGAGAGGGGATGCTGGCGATCGCAGGACTCAATGGCGGATTCCTCTACAACCAGTACACCAATCTTGGAGCTGTCACCTGGACGCCATTGGGCTCGACACCAGCTACAGGCCGGTATAAGGGATGTCGCTATCGCATCAATACTCATAAAGTCACGAGATACTCTGGGGGGGGTCCTGGGAAGGCTGCAAGGGGATGCTGGCGATCACAGGACTCAATGGCAGATTCCTCCACAACCGCGTAACCGATTTTGATCCTGTGACCTGAACGTCATTGGGCACGACGCTAGCTACACGCCGGTATAAGGTATGTCTCTGGCGCATCAGTATTCATAGAGATCACCCATCCTTCTGAGAGTCTTCTTTTGACACTACTAATCCTGAACTCAATAGCAGATCCCTCCACAACTACTTAACCGATTTTGATTCTATGACCTAGAGGTCATTAGGCACGGCGCCAGCTACACGCCGGTATATGGTATGTCTCTGGCATATCAGTATTCATAGAGATCGCCCACTCTTCTGAGAGTGGTCTTTTGTCTCTACTAATCCTGAACTCAATGGCAGATTCCTCCACAACTGCTCAACCGATGTTGAATCTGTCACTTGGGTGTCATTGGGCTCTATGCCAGCTACACGCCGGTATATGGAACTTCTCTGGTGCATCGGTATTCATTGAGTTCGCCACCCTTCTGAGCGTGGTCTTTTTTCTCTAACAATCCTGAACTCGATGGCTATTTCCTCCACACCCACTCCAGCGATTATGAATCTGTCACTTGGGCGTCATTGGGCTCGATGCCAGCTATACGCCAGTATAAGGGATGTCTCTGGCGCATCAGTATTTATAGAGATCGCTCACCCTTCTGAGAGTGGTCTTTTGTCTCTACTAATCCTGAACTCAATGGCAGATTCCACCACAACCACTTAACCGATTTTGTTTCTGTTACTTGGACGTCACTGGGCTCAACGCCAGCCACACACCGGTATAAGGCGGGCTCTGAGGTGCCAATTTTCCATGGAGCTATATGGTCCCGGGGTAGGCAAGAGGGGGGCGGGTAGTGGCGCCAAGCGGGGTGTTCAATGAGCTTTATATTAGAAGAATAGAAGACTATTAGTAGCAAATTTAATACCTTTTTCATGATGTGAAATATATTGTGACTCAGGTGACCAAGGTCAGAAACAGGTAAAGGGGTTACCCTTCACTTATTTCAGTTATCTCAGGAAGAGTACGTATTGCATCTGGTTGCGTCCTGAGGATTAGGTGCTGCCTCTGGTGGCGTCCTGAGCGTTAGGTGTGCGCCCAGTGCATCCTGAGTGTTAGGTGTGCGCCCAGTGTGTCCTGAGTGTTAGCTGTACGCCCGGTACCTCCTGATTCGCGATTGACATTCTGTGCGTCAGGTGGGTCTGACGCACAGGACGTACAGGACGCAGACTTGTATTTTTGCTGATGTTCGACCCAAGGGCTCACTTTGCTTGTATGTATGCCCTTGCTAATGCGGATTATGCCACCATCTGGCGCCTCTCCCCTCACGGGATCGGCGTCCCTCCACATATGTGCCTCAGGCTTGCTTGCCCACTTCTGGCCCCAATACTCTTGTACAGGTCCTCAATCTGGTCCCCCCCTCCTTCCATTACAGATCCGATGTCGGTGTTCTGGCAACAGATCTGCAGGTAGATAACAAACTGCTTCTCGACCACCAACAAAATATGCCTCTACGGAGAGGCATGCCTCCTACCACTCCCATGCCTGGTACGCTACCAGCACCGCCTGGCCAGCCTGAGGCTGACCTACTCTCCCCCAGAGGTGACCGAGCCACAGCTCGCCTGCCAAATACTCTACCTACTTTCTCACCCCATCATACCCACCAGGGGGCACGAGGAAAAATGACCAGCCGCCCATACCTCTTTTTTATCCTCAGAGGGACATTTCCCCGGACAATACCAGGAACCCAAGATACCGCCATAATGCCATCACTCCCCTGGCCTACACTGTAGCCCCCTCATTCCAAGCATCATGACCCTGCCCCCCATCTCCCTTCACTTAACAGACTACCTTCCTCCTACGCCCCTTGGCGTTCCGTCCTACGAGGGGCTCAAGATACAGGCAAGACAACACCTTCTGGCTGACTAGCCCACTGCCTCAACCCCCTCATACTACTCCTATCCCCCCTCGATCCACCCTCACCCCTTGATGGGTCTTGGGAAATTCGTCACGGGAAGGATCCATCAGATGTCCTCCGGAAAGAGCTACCTGGCAGCACACCATTCATGGGACAGCACTCAACCTGACATGACTTGCCTCAACTGTCCTGAGGCCACGCAGTCCTTTGAGCACGCCATCCTCTGATGCCCCTCGACCGCCCTTTAGAGCTCTAGCCTGCTCCAAGGGGTCTCCGACCAGCAAATACTCATTCACTAGGGTGAGTTCATCCGCACCAGTGTAATGGGCTTCCCTCCTGGGATGCCCCCACTTCCTCGGTCTCTTCACCTGCACCCCCCTGACCCCCTCCTGTGCTCTTCTCTCCCCCCTGCCCCTAGCCCACGAGACTAGCCCGTAGCTCCATACCTTTCTTTCATTAGCTTCCGCTATCCTGCGACACATATTGGTCGTATTGGGGGAATTGGTTATGGTTATTTCCATTGTTTATAGTTATTTGATGATCTGTTTTGTTTTGGCCATATCAATAAGATGCATGTCATTTCTTGTACTGCATCAGCAAGAAAAATCAGTTTACACCCTTTGCACCCTATGCTTCTGAAGGTATCTGGAGACAGAAATGAGGGACGAAAATTGAAAAATGATAATTTGCCAAAACGCGTTAGCTGACTAAATAATATCCTATTCAAAGTGTCTATATTTAAAAAATGACCCCTATCGGACATAATTAACATGTCCATTTTTGCAGAAAAAGAATTGAACAAGTTATCAGGATGCGCGTGGTTGCCATAGGAAGACTTCAGATGTCTTCCAATGTACCACAGGCTCTTCCCAACATAAACTCTACTTCAGGATGCAGAATTTAGATTTTTTCCTGATGTGTAGGAACAAAGAAAATATAATTAGAAAAGAAAGAAAAGAACAAAACAAATTAGAAGAGTGAGACACAGACCATCTCCTTTACTGTAATGATCCTACAATAGGTAGCTACAATAACAATCACCTTAGCCCAAATGTTATACCAAGTAGTAACTAGAGGTGGTATGGTCTTGTATATTTAGTATACAAATAGCTAGTTAACCTAGAGCAGGGCCTAGGAAATATTGGAGTAGCCTTGGGTACACTATAAGGCAGGGTAACCTTTTGGGAGTAAGTTCGCATAAAGTCAAGAGAACTATGGGAATGTTTCACCGGCCTCCAACCCAATATTAGGTGTCGACAGGAGGACTTCGGAAGCGGTTAAAGGCCTAAGAGGGCAAAGTTACCCTACCTTAGGGATTTGACCATTATGCCCATGGAACCCAGTTACCCTACTGCAGTATCCAAGTTACCCTACCTTGACCAGCAAAGTCATGCTGGAACTTAGAGGTCAATTGCCTTATATTCTATGGGCACTTAGATGTTCATGGTCGCACAAGCACCTGCGCAGAAAGGTCAGATGCCTGAGCAGGAGTCGTTCAAACATGGTATTGAACTTAGGCATGTTGGGCTAACACCCCCCTCTGGCCCCAGCATTGGAACAGCGCATCATAGGGAGACAGCTGCATAGTTGCTCATTTGCTAGTAAAAAGAGGTCATGGAAGCAGCTGGCGTAATACTGTTTAAGTCGTAGCCCTCAGTCCGACCAAATGTCGTTCACAGGATATATAATTGGAGTGTGGGTAACGCCAAATATGGGGTTGCACATAAATGGTCCCTCCGGCACCTAGGTGTCTCTCTTTGCCCACTAGGAGTAGGGTACTCTTCCTAGAGGTACTTAGGTAGTCCTAGGAGGCTACGGTACTCTCTGGACAATTACCTTAATAGCCAGCCGGAACCTTCTCCCCTTGATTTATAGCATTACTATGGGTTGTTAATGGACTCTAGTGGTATACATCTTATCATGGTAGAGCATGTCCCAGGAGGTTGGCTATGGGTAACTCCGATTGAACCAACCATCCATTACATCCCACTGGGGGAGCTTGCATGTCTGATTATAGTCTAGAGTAGTCGCTTAGATTAAATAATGGACTGCATAGCTTGTATAGATGTAACTACATCTGGGCCAGTGAGTCCACCACCTAGGTATTGACTCTGGTTGTTGCCATATCAGTTTGCCACTGGCATGACTTCAATAGGAAGAGTTTTTCCACCTGTGGTTGTATTCGAGATGCATTGCAAAAACTCATACCCTATTGACAGAGTTAAGTGTACCCGAGTTGGTCAGGTACTTCCAACAGGATAATTCCTGATGGAGGGTAGACCTCAGACTGTTGAAAATAAGCTTTCAGATATGCACTCTCTACATACTAGAGCACGACATCACCGGTCTCTCTCAGTACCAGTTTCCTACTCTCCAAGTTTGCCTTACCGTATTAGACTCGTCTCTTATGTCACCAGTCGATCCGCTAACTAGATACGTAATTCTCTTCTCATTCGTTTTCTCTTGTCTTCTATTTTGTTTCCTTTAACCCTTTTTCTACTGCCATCATATGTTGCTATTCCACGGTATAAATTGTAGGCCTTCCTGGCCCTCTTAGATAGAATGAAGTTCTCAAGCATTTGCTCGCACTCACAACCTTCCAGTATATAGCTTGACCTTTGGCCCGTTTTTCAACACAGACAACCCTGAGCAGGACAGGGTGATGCCACATGGTCGGAGTAGTTGTGAATGTCCAAGGCTTAAATCTGATATCTACTTAAATTTAAGCGTTTGGTATTCTACTTTGATAAATAACTTTCCTTGAGAGAACTTATTGAGTGAAGCTTTCAGCTTAACCATATTAAGTTTTACCATTTTATTCTTCTGAATTATTTTACCTGATCTTTATCTTCTACTTTGAGTGTTTGGTATGGTCGCAACCTTAGAGTTCACCTCTCTATAAAGTGCTCCTGTTACATCTACACCTCTGGAGATTGAAATCTCAACACCAGGGAAATCATCGTTGTCCACCCACCACACCTCTTCTCCCCCTGGATGGCCTTTGCCTAGGGGAATTATACTACCTCTCCTCCTCTCTCTCCTGGCCCCTTGTGTTAGGCGGGAGCCTATCTCAAAGTCTTGCGAGATAACTCAGGCCGATAATCTTAATTGTAGACAGAGATTGTCTCGTGTAACGACCCTACGATAGGTAGCTACAATGACTATCACCTTAGCTCAAATGGTATACCAAGTGGTAACCAGAGGTGATATGGTCTGGTATACTTAGGATACAAATAGCTGGTTAACCTAGGACGAGGCCTAGGACATAGTAGAGCAGCCTTGGGTACTCTACGAGGCAGGGTAACCTTTCGGGAGTAAGTTCGCATAATGTCAAGGAATTTATGGGAACGTTACACAGACCTCCGAGACGACATTTAGTGTTGACGGGCAGACTGCCGGAGCGGTTAAAGGCATAAGAAGGCAAAGTTACCCTACCTTGGGAATTTGGTCATTCTGCCTATGGACCCCAGTTACCCTACTGAGGAGTCCAAGTTACCCTACCTTCACCGGCAAAGTCATCCTAGAACTTAGAGGTCGATTGCCTCACATTCTATGGGCTCTGAGATGGTCTTGGGCATACACGCATCTGCGCAGGGAGGCCCCACGCTTGTGTAAGGGTCGCCCGAACATACTATTGATCTTAGGCGGGTTTTGCTAACACCCCCCTCTGGCCCCAGCGTTGGGACGGCGCGTCATAGGCAGACGGCTGTGTAGTTGCTCATTTGCTAGTTACAAGAGGTCATTGGAGTAGCTGCCGTAATACCGTATAAGTCGTCGCCGTCCGTCCGACTGAATGTTGTTCGCAGGATATATAAGGGGAGTATGGGTAACCACCAAAATGGGGGTCGCCCATATATGGTCTCTCGGGCATCTAGGAGTCTATTCTAGGCTACGGGTTGTAGGGTAGTCTTCCTAGTGGTACGTAGGTAGTCTCAGAAGGCCAGGGTGCTTTCGGGACAAATACCTGAGTAACCAGCCCGGACCTTCTCCCCTTGATTTGTAGCATTACTATGGGTTGTTATTGGACTCTAGGGGTATGAGTCTTATCACGGTAGAGTATGTCCCGAGAGGCTGGCTATGGGTAGCACCCACTTAGCCAACTATCGGCTACATCTCACCGGGGGAGCTTGCATGTCAATTTATTACATTTGATAGTCGTGTAGATTAAATGATGGACTGCATAGCTTGTATAGACGAAACTACCACTGGGCCAGTGAGTCTACCACCTAGGTATTGATTCCTGTTGTTGTCATAACAGTTAGCCACTGGTATATCACTTCGATAGGAAGAGTTTTTCCACCTGCTGTTGTATTGGAGATGCATTGCAGAAACTCATATCCTATTGACGGAGTTAAGTATACCCGAGTTGGTCCGACACTCCCAGCTGGATAATTCCTGATGGAGGGTAGACCTTGGACAAACCCTGAGCAGGACAGGGTGCTCGCACAAGGTCGGAGTTGTGGTGAATGTCAAAGGCTTAAATCTGATATCTACTTAAGTTTAAGCGTTTGGCATTCTACTTCAATAACCAACTTTCCTCGAGAGAACTTATTGAGTGAAGCTTTCAGCTTAAAGATATTAAGTTTAACCATTTTTATTCTTCGTGAATTATTTACTCTATCTTTATCTTCTACTTTGAGTTTTGGTACCGTCGCAACCTTAGAGTTCACCTCTCTATAGGGTGCCCCCGTTACATCTAGGAAGGCTCAATGTTTCAAAAACAGAGATAGGTAAAGTGATAAAGATTTTTCTAGGGTAAAAACTTATATTGATAAGATCTCTTCTCTGTTGCTTGATAATGTTCAAATAGCTCGGGAGGCACCTCGATATTTATATGCTGCGTCTGGGTGGTCGCGGGCTACATCTAGTTCTCATCCTAATTAAGTACCTACTAAAAAACTCCAGTTTCTTTTTAAAAGTGCGAACACCATTTGACCCTGACAATTTTGTTATCTCACTTCGACTTGCCAATCGCAACAGCATGAAATTACCTGACGGTGCTCCCATCCATCAGTCTATTGGTTACGATCCATCTTCGTCGGCATGGAGTTTTGCTTACCATTTTGCATACGCATAATGGTCTCCATGATCGAACCAACAAAGGGGCCAACTTTGTTTATCGAACCTCTCGGCATTGCAGATATATTCTGCAACCGACATCTGCGAAGCATAAGATAGACTTGTTACGATAATCGCACCAATAGCTATTATCCCTCCATAGTCATATCGTTATCGTAGGGTTCTGTCAGCATCCTATGGATACTATTCACGTGTCTGAGTGCGGGTATGCCTGATTTCTCAAACTACCTTATCCGACAACACCATTCACTTCTGCGACTTTCATCGCGAGAGCGTGGAGTATAAAATGTGTTGCCTAACCATTGTCCATGAAAACGTCCTGTTACATAGTGACCACCTTCGTGACTCTTGTCTTTAGTGCTCAGTAGCTTTATGCGACGTCCACTGATCTGGCTCAAACCGCTTGCATAACCTCGCCAAAGGTCTTCCCTCATATATCCTGCGCATGGGATCCGGTTGGACGGACGGCCGCGATGTATACGAGGTTACGAGGAGGGCTCCAATGACTATGTCTTTGGTGAGGGGACGCAACTACCGCGGCGTCTGCCGATGTAGTGCCGTCCCAACGCTGGTGCGGGAGGGGGTTGTTGGCTTGTCTTTTGAACTCAGAATCCTAAGGTAGGGTAACTATAGGTCTTTATTCACTAAGGGAAGGCTAAGCCTTCCGGTATGCCTAACACCTTGGGCCTCCCTCCTTGGGGTTCTTGCCTTCGTTCGTCGTTGACCCCTGCTCATGAAGTTTGTTGCTCTCCCTTTCCTATCTCACCATTACACCTCGCTTCGGTTTTGCCCGGTCGGTAACCTCTCTTGCTTGGTTTACGGTCAGCGCTGCTGTCTTCCAAGCTCCTTGCAAAGTACTTTACTTTTTGATTATATGCACCCTGTCGGGGAGCACTTCAGTTAGTAACATCATAGCCTCATCTTTCGCCTCGCCGTCAAAAAAGCATTGGCCGCGGTTGCTCTAGTTGGTCGTTTCTAGTGTTTGGGTCTACCCCTCTGCCTTACCCTTGGTTTTCATCCTATTGCTCGGTTAAAGCTACAGTCCTCTCCTTCAGCTGGTACCTTACTACTAGAGGCCTCCTCTCACCCCTGCAGCTGCCACTGTTGCATCCTCGGTTATCCTCTTCCATGGTATTGTACAACTTCCTTGCTCGATGTCAATACCTTGGGCCTAGAGTAATTGATTCAGTCGCTTGTGCTCATCTGTGCTACTTCAGGCTGGCCCTTTTAGACTGTTGTTTTTCTTCCTCTGTTTGGTTTCCTTTCTAATAGTCTTTCTTTTCTTCTTGCTTGTAACAAGTTTTATTCTGTTACAGCTCAGAAGTCTATAGCAAGGGTTTTCCTATTGTTTTCTGCTTTCCTGTTGGTTTCTGATCTTCTCTGTGTTTGTGTGAAGGAGGAAGGTGGATTCTTTCGGGCGAGATGTGCCGTTGGTTCCTTACTGTGGGAACTTGTTATAATGGCTTTTTCTCTAGCTCCTGTAGTATAGTTTTGTTTACGCTATAGCGAGCGCTGCACGCGTGTTCCTGTACTTTAACAACAAATACATAAATAACAACAACAACACAACAATTACAATAGTTAGAGCTCCTCACGCAACCATCTAAGTACTTTCTTTAAGCTTACTTTTATGGGTTATGTTATAAATTAAATATCATTACCTTCCTTACTTAACAATTATCCTTTATCATATACAATATACATCTTGGCTATCACATAGTGGAAAAGATTAGAAGAACCTTAAGAAAGATCTATGGAAGTAATTAAGATTACCACAATCTTAATTAATAAGCATGAAAATAAGTCGTTACTTATTCTATCCGAACCTCTCCGGTAGAGATTGCTACAGACCGAACAAAGAGCCCTCTGGGCCAAAGGTCAGCCGATGGGGCGATTAGTTCTCAGTGTCAAACTGTGTTTGCACTTTTTGATAAAATAAGAGTTAGATAGTAGATACTTCGTTAATATAAAAGTTAGATGTAGCCTACAAACAGTCAAATATGGTATATAAATATTAAAGTGCCTCCTACACCTTAGAAAAATCATCAAGCACAGGACAAGAGATCTTATTCATATAAGTTTTATGCCAGAAAAATCCCCTACTTTACACACATGCTCTACTTGAGCCTTCCTGAACAATGTCCATCAATGATAAAGATTATCTGCTTGAAATACCTCACAAGACTCATATATTAGTTTCCGACTAATAGAAATAAACCTAAGGGTTGGGTATGAGGCAGGTTGACTGTTCATCAGAGCAGAATCAAAGGGAAAAACTGATTGAGCTGGAAAAAGCAGCAGAAAAGTCATATAATATTGCAGCACTATGGAAGCAGTAGCAAGATCAAGGCTTAAAACAACCAAGTAATACAAAACAAAGATACTGATATAAGATTAACTGAATTGCTGATGTGAAAATCAAATAGGAATTTATACAACTTTCGAAAATTCATCAGGGGTGTGTCCAATGTCTTACAAAGAAGGAAGTTCTACAACACAAGCAGGCAAACAGATTAGACGAGTTGGGATATTATCTCTGAAGAAAATCTAATCAGATAGAGCGATTTGCCATGAGCCGACTAAAGGATTATATTTTAAAGGGACATGAAATGATGTTTAGCTTTCTTCAGACTCAGTTGAAATGGTCTGAAGGCATACGGAAGTGAATTGCACTAACTGTTGTCAATAGCTTTGGAAGAGGAGAGTGTACAGTATAGTGAATTATCAAACGGGAAAGCGAATATATTTCCAATTCCACAATCTCTCTAGCAATAGGGTATAAGAAGAGTTCCAAGAAGTGGTGGAAGATAAAGTTACTTTTTAGTAATGAAGAATTACAATTAATGATACAAGACTATATATGAAGTGCAAAAGATGGTTAGGACTTTGAGCCTATTCTGTGAAACAATTTACATGATAAGAATCGTAATCTGAGCTAACTATAATATGTATGCAATTAGGAATTACATCACGAAAGTTAACTAAGGTAGTAAATAATTTTTGTTCCGATAATCAAGAAAATAGTCTAGTGGAACCTCATATTTAGTCTCTGAAGCCACTATCGTCTAGTGAGGAGATTAGTGCAACCGGCATTGCTTTTAGTGAGAACCTTGCCCTTCCAGAGACTGTAGATGCTGGTATACCAAATATTGTGGCTATTATTTCAAGTACTGGTCTTGAAAATGATGATCTACAAGGTTCACTTCAGAAAAGACAATGCCTTAGGGCAAGAACGGGAAGGCGGTAGCTAAGGAAGTTGGGCTTTGATTGGCGGGATATCACAAAGGGCATCTATATAGATGGGCATGAGAGGGAGAATGTACAGGCACATCAAAAGCAATTATTATATAACTTGGAATTATAATTGCCCCAGGTAGTGGAGTTGAATAATGAGGGAGGAATGTTTAATAAAGCCTATGCAGAAGAAGTGAAGGTAAATGCCTTATATCCTTCAATGTGACCTCTTATTATCATTACCCATGACGAATCTATTTCTCAATCAAATGATGGCGGACATCAAGCATGGATTCCGAAAGGTAATTATAGTATCAGGCCCAAAGGAAGAGAACACGGAATAATGCTATCTGACTTCCTTCTTCCATAGAGTCGCTTGAGTACACAATCACAATGAGTAGAGAGGACAGAAGAGTTGGGAATACTGGAGTATAGTTCCTTTCTTTTTGAGTATGTGAGAGAGACAGGACATAGTGAAGGCAAGACTTAGTAAAGCATTTAACAGAAATCACTATACCCATAACAGAAGCTGTCTATCCTGGGTATTAGTTTTTATTTCTGTTTGACAATTCTTCTAACCATGGGTTATTTGCTAGTAATGCATAGCGAGCATCAAGTATGAATCTCACACGAGGTGGAGAGCAGCCATTTTTATGGGATGGTTACTATACAGAAGGGGATGACAGAAAATATACACAGCCTATATGGTATAGTCTAGCCAGAGAGGCTGAACAAGTAGAGATTAAGGATAGGGGCAATCAGGGGGCTGGGAGGAGAAGTGTGTTGATTGCAGATCCAGAGAATTTGAAGCCGATAATGATAGAAGGAGGGAAAAAAGTACAAAATGGATTTCAATATGTACTGGAGGAAAGAGGACTATGGCCGGAAGGGGGACTGCAGCTGGAGTGTTCAAAGAACCTCTGTGCTAGCATTGAGCTAGCAAAGAACTGTCATATCTGCAAAAGTAGGTAAAGATTGTACTGAATGCAGAAAGAAAAAGATCTGCTCTGGGCCATGCTCTGGGCGGAGAAAGTGTAATGAGTGTGAGCATCAGTGGGCTTGCAAAATATGTACTACATGGCAACGTTGCACTTGCTGTACTGAGTATGAAAGTTGCAGGCATTGTCCTGTACGTGCAAATATGCATGCTCATTGTACTTCTACTGGTATATTTGCTTGACATCTACTCGTTTTTTCCTCATTGACAACCTCATCATGATTGTATACTAGTGAATAATTTATATTATATCAGCTTATGAGTAACCAACCTGACTCCAAAGTAGAGGTTTGAATGCTTACATAAGTTATTCTAAGCAAAGACTACCAGGTTCACTACTTTCTGGTCTTTCATCCTGAGTTAAATTGAATCGAGTACTACTAGAGTGCCACGAAGCGCAATACAAGAGATCATTGTGAATACACAATTAATGGATTACAACAAACCCTTCCTACTACTCTCTCTTCAATCCCAAACTCTACAATACATGCATTTTGTCACAAGTCCTTGCTGTGCACTCAAACCTATTGCGAAGAGGTTGACTTTCCCTCTCCAGAGTATAAGCAATACCTAAAAGCCTACAAATCACACCCGTGGGTCTATTTCCTTACAAATGATATGTAGTTATCATCCTTTTCATTGTTTTTTTTTTCTCTCATTTCTCTCTTTAATGATTTGTTTTTTTGTTAAATCTATGGTATTGTTTTTGGTAGATGCAAACAAAAGTAAACACTTCCCCCAGGCACAAACAGCTGCATTGGGGAAAAATCTCATCGCAAAGAAAGCCCACCCCCTTCAGCCAAGGGAAAAACAAGTCATCCCAGGTCCCGTTAGTATGAAACCAACCGCAAATCCCCAAGAAAGAAAGGCACAAGATAAACCTGACAACCTAACCCCCAGAGGCAGAAGACAACAAGAAAACCTTCCTGAACATCTCATGACATAAGAAACTATCCAAGGAAATAATTGAACTGCTACTCTCATCCAATCTTCATCATCCTGGGTGTAAAGCCGTGGACGAGCCCTTCCTTATTTTTGGTGGGATCAAGGAATCCCCTTTGTGAATATATGCTGGCCCTGGAGCAAGGCATCAGGTGTGTTAAATGGCAGGCAAGGTGGTGGTGTAACCAGAGGCAGTGCAATACTAACTCCACAGTGCCAGGATAGTTCAGCCAAGTTGTTTTTTGAATAGGACCTATCTTAGTAGAGACTCGGCCAAGGTAAAGGAATTTAGCCCCTTCAGCTACAGCAAGGGGCCACCAGAGGGGTTGGTATTGATGTAGTCGTAGGATACCAGCCGGCAGTAAGGGGCCAGCAAGGATAAGGTGTTTTATCTCACGAGAAGACCTTCCCAGAACACTTATGAAGCTCCAAGTTCACTGGCCGGGATGATAGGATCATGAGATTTTCGTGTGGTGTTTTACCTGGTTAACACCTTCCCAAATAGGAAGGTGAAAAGCGGGGTCCGGAAGGTAGAGGAGACAGAGCTTGTCTCTCTTTAATGAACTATACCGTATTTACTCGTATAATCCACTATCTCCGTATGCAAGACTATCTCTGGAGCGGCGGTAAGCGAGGCCTTGGTGTAACAACGAGTAACTTTCCATGATGCGGAAATGAAGATCAGAGCACGGACTCTATCAAAACGGAGCTGAGCGAAAGTGGAAGGAATCACGTATAAGAACGAGCCGGCTACAGTCATACCTATGCTTCTTCTTTTGAATAGCTTGTGTAGATGTATTAGATGTTAACTTCATTGAGATTCAGAGTCATTGAGTATGTGATTGCCGGCTGTAGGATATTCTGTGTTTTATAATACGATAGCTAAAAGTCTAATTTACAGAGTCATAGACCGTTATTTAGTCAGTAGTAACTTTATAGAAGATATAAACGGAATAGGAAGAGGGCGTGAAGGAAGGAATCGAAAAATATACAATTGACCAATACAAAGAATTAACAGAAATGCCTCCTATTCAAAGTACCAAAAGTCGTCGGGGTCCCAAAGCGAAGCCTATGGCCAATCGTCAGCTCAGAAAACAGGATTTGAAGCCAATCGTATATGTCGAGCGAACCTACAGCCAAAAGCAAAAGATTCGAGTTCTAGTTTTCCTTAGCCACCATCAAATTCCACTTTTACGGCCGGGGCAATACCGTAGTCCAACACAGCGTGAGGCGGCCGAGCTCTACAAAATCCCACAGGGTACAGTTAGTGACTGGGTTCGAAGTCAGCAGAGGATATAGGAGATCGCAGAGAACTCACCAATAAAGCGAACAGAAAGTTTTGCATGTTCTTCTCGAGTCCTATGGCCTCAATTAGAAACTCAACTGTATGAGGATTTTCAGAAGCGGCAGGAGGGAGGGAGAACGGTGCGCCAGGGGTGGTTTCGGATTCAAGCTCAATTTCGCTTTCGAGAGATATATCCCGATGTCAATCCGAATATCTTCCGGTTCAGTAATGGATGGTTTCACGGATTCCTAGAACGACATAAAATTACCTTGCGCACTATCACCAAGAAGGCCCAGAAGGTTCCCCAAGATTATAAGATCTTGATACTCAACTGGTTACGCTTCAATTGGCGCAATTCTCAACCTCGAGTATCCTCCTTTTGGGACATCGCTCTCTCCCACACTGTCGGCCGGTATGAGTTATCAAATATCTGCAATCTAGATAAGACTCCGATACCATTCGAGTATCTGGAAGGGAAAACTTACCACACCGCTGGGGAGAAAACCATTTGGGTGAAAGAGAGTCGATCGGGGTGGGATAAACGCCAAGCAAGTCTTGTTTTGTGTGTGTTTGCCGATGGGGTCCCACGTGTCCCCCCAATGATAATTTTTCGTGGTACTGGCCAACGACTCGGAGCTGAAAGAGCTAAATACCATGACGGAGTACTTGTTGAGTTCAATCCTACGGCCTATATGAATGATCAACTCTTCGAACGTTATATTCAAGAACATCTCATCCCTGTCCTCGGCGGCCATCCAACTCTCTTTGCTCTGGACCTCATGGGGTCCCATAAAACGCCAGCGATCCTTGACCTTCTACACAGCAACAATATTACCCCCTCTCTCATTCCTGGAGGCTGTACCGGACTAGTGCAACCTTTGGATGTGTCTGTTAACAAGCCATTCAAGGAACTAGTAAGGGATCTTACAGATGAGAAGATCTTTAAACTTGAATCAATAGATCAATTCGAGAAATGGACTGTGGGGGACCGGCGGGTAGTTACTACTTTCTGTGTAGGCGATGCTTTCTACCAGTTCCACCAAGAGAAGGGAGAGCTTATCCGCCCGGTCTTTCAAAAGGTTGGGCTATCACTCCCAACCGATGGTTCCTACGATCATGAATTAGATATCAAAGGATTTCATGGGCTTCAAATTGGCAGCTGGGAAGATGAGATTGTGGAGCCCGATCCTACGGCTGATATTACTATAGAGAATGATGCGAATCAGGATATTGAATATGTAAATACAGAGTAACTAATTCTAGTGGCTTTAGTTCTAAGTAAACTCCCCGGCCGTGAGGTTAGAAACTACCTCTTTCAGAATCACTGCCGGTGACTCAATATCTTGGCTGAAACCTCGCTTACCCCTACTCCGGAGATAGCCTTGCCTCCGGAGATAGTGGATTATACGAGTAAATACGGTATTGGACGTAATACTATGCTTAAACCTCCCGAATAGTCCGCCATCATCATCTATCACTCGGTCTCTTGGCAGCTTACTAAACATCTCAGCGAATTAACATAGGTGTCGATAGGCAGTGTCCGGAACCATACCGTACCGTACACACCCGAATCCTTCAGGGGAGAAAAGAAAATGCCTGCATTTTCGTGAGATTTCACATGAATGGGGTTTTTTTATGAGCCTATTGGAAATTCCAGCGAGTGATTACTTTTGACTTCCTTAAGCGTAGCTTTGCATACCACTCAGGATTAACGAGTCTTTTTTGATGAGGAACGGATGCTACCATATTCTGGGCTATTCCGTTGGTACTCGAGTACTGTAGATGAGACGCTGTTCCCATAGTACTCGAGTACTAGTATTCTAGCTAGACCGGGGGTGCCCTCAGCGAGGCTTGGCAAATATTAGCAGGCAGTTTTGGTTGAACGTGCCCTTCTTTACTGCCAAGCCTCGCTGAGGGCGTGGCACCCCCGGTCTATTATCGCTAGCAGGTTCGCACCAACACGTCGAAACCATCCCTTACTCGAGTACTCGTACCGTACTCGTACAGTACCGTACAGGGCATCTATGATCCAATCACTTGGCAAAAGTCTTGGTGAAACAAGATTTTCTTTGCATCCGGAACGGGCCTCTCCTCACACGGACCACCAATTGCGCAATGCTCTCTTATCATTTAGCGGCACAGTGGTCTCCGGCAAGGTGGGATTTCGTTTTACCAAGACTTCCGTCTAGTCAATATACTTGACCCTCGCCAACATCCGTCCCTAGAATTGCTATTGCTACCAAATATGTAGCAAGCGCGAACCACTTAACTGATTACAGTGCGGCTAGAGATGTTTGATGAAAATACCAATCATACCTACCGCCAATTTCTATATGCGATAAGAAGCATTCGCAAGACATCACTCGTGCCATATACCAAATCTACAGGTACCATGTCAATAGCCCCCATATTATCAAACGCAGCAGCAGCATGTAACACTTTCCCCCCTTCTCCCCCATTGTATCGGGTTACCAGCGCGAAGTAGAAGCTCAAGCAGAGAGGCCCGCTATGTCTATAGGAATCTCAACCTCATTTCCGCTCCCCTCTTACTACGCTGTTCATTGAAGGGGAAAAAAATAAGGAAAAGTCCGTTAAGCCTGCATCTCCTCCACCCTTTCCGCCACCGGCGTCGTCGGCGTCGCTGGGCTCCCAGTCTCACTGACATTCGTGTGCGCAGAATTCTTCGCCAACGTTGCCACCGCGAGTCTCTCCCTCTCCTTCTTCACCCCCTCCCTAGCCCAGCGACTAACCACCGCCGCCCGATCGGTACTAATAGGGTACTCCTTCCCACCGTCTTCCTGCGCCCACCTCTTCGGCTGCACCGGCGGTGCCTGCTGATGCGTGACCCTCCCACCCCCCACCAGCACAGCCGCAGCCCTTTCCAACTCCAAGCTAACATCACCGTCTCCAACTAGAGGCGGGGGAGTCCCTGGTAGTGGCGCAGGGGAGCAGAGCGCCTCCCAGGTGCTCTCTAACCCAACGAAATTATTTGTCCTACGAAGGACTTCGATCCAATCTGCGCGAGCCGGGGAGCGGGGGGATAGGAAAATGGGATAGCCGTCGCAAATGCGTGCTAGTCGGGCGACCATGTGTGCGTGCCGGAGGATTTCCTTTGCCGGAGTTTGAATTAGTACATGACAGAGGAGGAGAGAGTGTAGAGCGTCGGTTAGGAGGGGGTGGTAAGTTATTGCTTCGCCGCCATCGGCCAGGAAGGCCGCAGCTGCAGCGGTTAGGGCTGAGGAGGTGGAGGTTTTAGGAATGCCGTTTGGGGTTGAGATGTGGGTCGAGCCGTTAGTGGTCGTGAGTGAAGCGGAGGGGTACGGGGGGAGAGTGGAGGGTTGGGGGGATGTGAAGAGGGCGGAGACCTGGTAGACGGGAGGTTGGGGGAGAAGGGAGGATGGGGGAGGGTTGCTCATGTTAGTGTGGTGGTGGGTGTGCGACTGGTAACCCCCGTTTCCTGTTTGCCTATAGAGGATTTCTAAGAATTTCTTAGTGTCGCTGCGATTGCTGCCAGGGTTGAGGTCAGATGTCTTATTGACTTCCCGCTCTACACTTCGCATAAACTCTTCTGCTGTCTCTGGGGGTAATCCTGGAGTGTAATCAAAAGTAGAAAGGAACTTGATGTAGTCCCTCAATGCTCGTTTAGCGTTAGTCCTAACAGCTTTCTTAGCAGCCTCTCGCTTGAGAGCTTCAGCCTGAGCAACCTCCTCCGGCACTGCCGGGGCATTAGCCTTAGGGGTCAGGGTTGCTTCGATATTTTGGCAAGCAATCGTCAAGTAAGTCGACGCGCGATGGAAAAGTAGCTGTGCTTCCAAACTAGAGGGTTGGTCTTCCTCTTCCGTCCTCCTAGGAGAGCCACTACCGCCACCACTACTGCTGCCACCTCGCGTCGCCACCTCCATCCCAAGGTCATGTAGGCTTCGAGGCCTTGAGATACTTAACGCATGCGTCAAGTCCTGCGCCGCACCAACAAAGTCATCCTTGAAGCCCTTTGTAACAGCTCTCGTCCTTAAGGGCGCACCCTCGGCCGGTCTCTCACTAATAACGTCATCCAGTGGCTTCAAGCTCGTGCACTTGGCCAGCATCCGACTAGGGATCTTCTCGTGAAAAAAGTGCACGTACTTCGCATCAGGGTCGTCGGGGTTCCTAGTAAGCACAAGATTCGCCACCTCCTCTAGGGAGCTCGCGCTCTGCATTGTCGCTACCGAAGCGGCGATCTCGTCAAGTTTGTAGGCTTTCGCGAGTTTCTGCGTCGCAAGTTCGCGCATGCGATGTTTGCGTTCCCTGGAGAGTCGCGGTGCAGGACCCCCTCCGGCTATACCCAGTCCTAGCACCCCCGCTGCGCTCCCACCGAGTAAACCGCCGTCTTTGAGCACCGCTGAAGACGCAATCCCAGAGGCGGCTCGGACCGCGAGGTTCGTCGCGTCATCGATTAGCTTGCGGATCTTGACGAGGTCGTAGAGCACCGCTGGATCGATGGGGCGTGGGCGCGGGGCCTGGTAATTGCTGTGAGCGAGAGACTCGAGCACTTCTGGGGGCAATTGGAGCCATGGGCCGTGGAACGAGGAGATGTACCGCCAATGCCTAAGAGTAATGTTAGCAAATCTCGCTTTGAAAGGGAGAGACTTTAAGCGAAGACGAGAAAAGGATAATTATTTCGATAACCCCCTCTCCTCCGCGTTCGTCTTCATTCATTTTTTCTTTTTTTTCCTCCTCATTTTCCCTCCCCTCCCTCCTGATCGCTCCAAAGACTGGGGGAAGGGGTGGGTGGGATGACGGAGTGCAGCAAACGTTGTACATACTTGTTCCGACAAATAATTAGAGCGGAGGAAGAAGGAGGAGTATTACTCTCCTTCTCGTCACCCTTCTTTTTTTTTGATTTTGTGTTTGTCATGATTGTCAGTTGGGGGATGGGTTGGTTGATTGATCGATTGAAGTGGATCGCAGGCGGTGGTTGGTGGTAGTAGCAGAGTAGCAGTGCTATCCGCAGTGGTTGCAAGTCTAGTAAGGGTAGCGAAGTTAACGAGAGAGCAGCGTCCCTCCGAGAGTACTCCTGGACTAGCCAAAAATTTACCTTCCTTCCGTCGCTCACCCAAGCTCAAATCCCAACCCTAATTAGAGGAGGAGGAGGGGGAGAAGGGGAAAGAGAGGAAGAGGAAAAAGGCAAGCTTTCTCCAGTTAAGGGAAATTTTTCAAGACAGAGTACAGGTGAATTCCACACGCTATATAGATTCGCTGGTGTTGATCGAGCACGCACAAGGACTGTTCGAAGTCAAGAAATCCAATAACCAAACTCAATCCCCATGATAACCTGCCCTGCTTGCCCTCATCAACGACCGTCCTCCTTCTTCCCATCTTGGGATGATTTTTTTTATTTTTTTTACTCCATTGTACTCGAAAAATGACGAATCCCCAGAGAAGAAAAAAAAGGAAAAAGGAAAAAGGAAGAGAAAAGGAAATTGGAGCCCATCTTGCGGCGCTGGCTCGCAGTGAGCCGACTGGTCAAATCTTATGCACGATTGATGCGCGAATATGCACAACATCCATATCCCTTCCTTTTGGCTCTTTTTTTCTTCCTTTTCCACCAAATGTCTTCCCGCATGGAGTGCAAAGTGGTGCTGAAGAGGGAGGCTACGGTAACTAGTTTACACATATGGGGAGTCTAATGACAGACTCTTGTATTGCATTGTATGATATTCTATTCTATTGTATTGCACGCCTCAATCGTGCATCTAATGAATGTAATTGGACTCGAATATGGAGTACCGTACAGTATGAATGAAGCTCTATCTGCATAATAAAGCAGAGGGGATGAGATGAAGAGATACTGTGTTATCATCCATCCTCCGTGACACCGACCCATTTCTAACCCATCTAAAATGCTATTCTATTCTATTCATCCACTGGAGTACATTATACTTTTCCGATTCTCAAAAATATATGTCTCCTTCTACCGCCTTCTGCCCTCTAGTCTACTTCCTTGTCTGTTCGAGTATCCTCCCTTCCTCCCTCCCTCCCTTCCAGGACTCCCTTACTTGGACATACGGTACTCGAGCACCGTATTAGTGTACAGTACTGTACCCGAGTACACAGGTCCCACTCCAAACGGCGATAATATTGGCCTCCCCAAAATGTAAAACACTAATCTGCACTTACCGCACGCATGCAAGGCATTCCATTACCCATCCATCCATCCATCCATTGATGATATCATTTCATCCAGCCCTCCGTTCATCGGATGCGGACTGTGTGCTGACGCCTTATCTAAAAGGTACAGTATGTACCGGCACCACTACCCATAGGGTACGGTACCGCATCGTACTGGATCCTGTACGAGTACGACCAACGGGTGGTTACAGGGGCGACAGCGGCCAATGAGTGGATACGGTACGGTGGATGGCTTGATAGCTGGATCGATGGACGGATGTGAGGGGCGGTTTTCCTTGGGTTGGGTTGCTGGGATTGAGTCTCTGGTTTAGCCCAGTAGACTATTATACTCGAGTACTCGAGTACAGCACACTTCAGGTTGGAGGGGGGGGGAAGATAGTGCATTGGGACAAGTGAGGTTAAGCACGATATTTGCATTATATCGTAGATCTTCGCGAATAAACACTATGTCGGACCCTACTGTACAGTACAAAGCACACGGGGAGAAGAAAGTACAAGAGCTTTTTGGAAAGAAATGCAGAAGAAACCTCCTCCATACACAGATTATCGTATCCTATCAACCTAGGAAAGAAAGAAAGAAAGAAAGAAAGAAAGAAATGCACTTGCCGTTGCAAGATTTTCCAGCTTCCGGCAGGCATCATAACATTTTCCCCTTTAGAAACCCCCCTCCCCCCCCTTTCTCTCCCCTGCTGATCTAGAATCTAAGATGTAGACAATGAGAAGAACGCAGTAGTAGAAGAAAACGTGGAAAAGGTAAAATATAAAATAAATAAAAATTGGGAAAAAATTGAGACTACGTGGATAGGATAAGAAACAAGAATAACTCCCCCGTCTCAGAACACCTCCTAATGGGACGCCTTCTTGGACTTTTTGACCTTCTCCACCACCCTTTGGTCGTCCTCCGAGTCTCCATCGCTATCGTTATCGTCCTGGTTCTCATCGTCATCGTCGTTATCCGCCTCGGAGTCTCCATCCGCAGGGTCTTCCTCGCCCAACTCATGGGCCAAGGACTCAATGGCTCCAGTACCCAGCGAGCCGCTCGTGCGAGGACCATCAAGGAATTCATCTTCATCACCGTCGCCATCAGAATCAATGTACTCTCCAACATCAGAGGGCTCAGCGTCCGAGTCATTGGTTTCAGAGTCGGTAGCACTATCACCGTCACCGGCTGACCCCTCGGCATTGATAAAGCTTGCATCCTCGATATGGAAGCCCTCAAGCCCAACATTTTCAGGCTCATTATCGGATTCGCTCTCATTGTTGCTGTCCCTAATGCCTTCCATATAGAGAACTTTGTTGTCTTCGTCTTTCTTTGATGCACCTGCTGGGGCAGACCTGAATTGTATTTGAGCGGAAAGCATCTCGAGTCTTCCTTGTAAAGACAACAATTTGGGCATACTGTTGGCGCGGGCTGAAACAACCTGGTGAAGTTCGGAAATCTGGCTCACCAGACCCGGCAAAGTAACTAAATATCCTCCATGTGCGACTGTGATCCACTTAACCCAATTACCGAGCGGTTTGGCACGCCCAGGATGCCTGGCAATTCGTTCGGCCAAGCGCTCGAGAAGGGTTACTGCTAAAGAGGAGTTCAGGCGGCGAATGGTTGCCAATATAGCTTCGTCGTCCGTAGAATGTAGACAGGACTCCAAAAGGCTGTTATCCTCAGTCTGGAGTGCCTGAGTCAGAACAGTGGTTAGAGATCCAGTGGCCGGTGCTCTGACGACGGCGCCGGAAACCTCCCGGGGACGGGTGGCTTCCAATTCCGGGGCTTTGGAAGTCCCAGAGACTTTTAAGGCCTGCACCTTTTCTCCAAACGTCTGCTCCACCCCACCGTTACCATCATCGCCTTCTTGGTCGGTTTCCTCCTCTTCTGCGGTCGACTCTTCCACTAGGGAGAGATCTCCTGACTCGACATTACGAAGGTCATCACCTCCGACAACTGCTGCCCTCATACTATCCACAGCGTGCCGTGTCTTACTTGCAGTAGCACTGATACTAACATGCCTGCTGATGTTAATGTCCCCCGCAAGTGACAGCGCCCCAGTCTCCGCGGATGACCATCTCATCCGTTCGAAGGAAAGGGAAACGCCGCCTTCAAGGCAGGCGAGAACTATCTCGTCGCCTTGAATGCAAGCGCTGACTATTGTCACTGCTGAAGAGGTAGGAGCTCGAGTAACCCGGACAACTGCGTCGGCCGCGCGAGTATTGGCACCACGCCTCTTTAATCTGTAGTCTGAGGGAACGGGGATAAAAGGATTCTGGAACAATTCTACTGTGCCGTCTGTGGTTACGGCGACTAAGATCTTGTTCTCGTGGATTGTAAGAATACGGGCATCGGATTTAGTAACTAAAGAACCCTCAAGATTGTTCTCTTCGAGGGAAAAAATATTGATAAAACGATCCGCTTCTGCAGCCGAAAGAAATAATTTGTTGTCATCAGAGGCAAGTATAGTATGAACGGGTGTAATTGATGCTGCGAATTCTAGTGCCTCCTTGGGCTCAGGATTATCGTAGCTGACTGCGTACACCTTGTGAGATCCACAGAGGGCGAAAGGTGGCGAATATGCTACGGATTGAATCGATGCATCTTTCAATACTATAACTCTGTGAAGGTCAGCAAACTCGAAGAGTACCGGTAATAGAAGGTTGGTCAGGTGAGACGGAAATATCAGAAAACATACCTCATTGGGATCCTGCGATTGATATCCCACTCTATGAGTCTCTTATCTGAGCCGATACTCCATCCCCTGCTAGGCAACTTCTTCCCGGAGAAGACAAATTGCCGAACCTCACCAGAATGACCGGCATTGGCAAGTTTTCCTAGAACAACTCCCTCTAGTGGGCCAACCAACAAGATTCCCCCATGACTCGCGGAAACCGCAACTATAGCAACACCAGTATTCCTCCTTCCTTCACCATTTGCCTCAGTGCGCTTCCTTTTATGTTTCTTAGCAGTCTCCTCCGAGCGTGGGATTTCACCCCAGCTAAGATGGTTGATAGCTACGCCCTTGTCGAGCGTAAGTTCGCAGCGTAGTCTATTCGTAATTGTATCGTGAATTCTCAAACGTTGGGCATCAAGACCAAGTATGACAGAGGCAAAAAGGGACAATTGCAGTGGTGAGGGCGGGAAGGCAGAAGCAAGTATGTTTTGCGTAGAGGAGGAATTAATGGATTCGGACATTAATGGAGGTGCGACTCGAGCATTCCCAGGCAATCCCCGTTTTGAAGCAACCATTGCGGGGTGGATAGAGGGGCGAAGATGTAGAAAGGAATCAAAGAGAAGTGTTGCGGATTTGGTCAGAATCAATGGTGTGGTGTATGCGTGGAAGGGAAGGAGGAAGGCGATCTGGGCTGCCTTTAATAGAAAATTTTGGGAGGGAAGGCTCTATTGAGAGAGGCTTTTGAACTTTTTGCAAGAACGGACCACGAACTCTTTTTTCTTGATGCCCGTAAACATCGAAATATCATATGATACCTTGCGTCAAGGAATATATGTTCTTGATTACTACTTATGGGCGAGCTTTTGATCACCACCATTCTTGGCAAAAGAATGTTTTAAAGGCCGGGTAACAACATCACCCTCTCAATAAATTGGTATGATAGAAAGTACTGTTCAAAGTTTAGAAATGGTATCGTAGATCATCACAATACCATCCCGTGCATCGCCCCGAACCTGAGCAACCCCTACAAACCCGATTGTCCCCTCCAAGCTAGACTCAGACTCCCAGGTCCCCTCGCAAATACCATCTTCAATGCTAGACAATGGATAAATTTCATCCTTCACTTCGCGAATGTGCTATTGCTGCGACGGCTTTTAAGCTCCTACTCTTCCCAGCATAGTCTGTTTCACCCTATATACCTCATTTTATTTGTGTGTGGCTGGCATAGCTGATCGCGATGGTGGGCAGTAAGTCTACGGATTTCGAAGTTCACAGGAATTGGTTAGCAATTACTCACTCATTACCGGTGAAGGAGTGGTACTATGAGGTATGGGTTTTTGTTTTTCCTCCAAGCTGGGAATGAGCTGGTGGGGGAAGCTGATAGGTGGGATAGAAGACTTCAGAGTGGACACTAGACTATCCTCCTTTCTTTGCGGCGTTCGAATGGATACTCAGCCAAATTGCTCAATTCTTTGATCCGGCGATGCTGGATGTGAGGAATTTGGGGTATGATTCTGTTCAGACGATATACTTTCAGCGGTTGTCTGTGATGTTTACTGAATTATTACTTGTTTATGCACTACAAAAGTACCTCCTCCTTTGTCCTCTTCAACCCAAATAATTCTAATAATGATCAAGGTTCATAAATATGAGTCCCGAATCCTCGAAACGCCCTGCTCATGCTGTAGCTCTCTCCATTCTCCTGTCACCCGGCTTCTTAATAATCGACCACATTCACTTCCAATACAACGGTTTCCTATACGGAATCCTAATCCTTAGCATGGTCCTCGCCCGGTCACCTTCTACCCGCTTATACTCCGGCTTTCTCTTCGCTGCACTGCTCTGCTTCAAGCATATATACCTCTACCTAGCGCCAGCATACTTTGTTTTTCTACTACGAGCATACTGCCTCGGAGACAGCATCTTCCAAATCCAGTTTGCGAACATTGTGAGGCTAGGGGTAGGCATTATAGGAATCATTGCCGTGGCCTTCGGACCGTTCGTTTATTGGGGACAGATACCTCAGCTAGTGTCCCGGCTATTCCCGTTCAGTAGAGGCCTCTGCCACGCCTACTGGGCGCCAAATATCTGGGCGATATACTCCTTCATAGACAGAGTTCTAATCATAGGTACTCTCGCGTCCCCTTTCTCCTCACTGCTTCTCCACTAAAAATATAAAAAACGCCCTCACAGTCGCCCCCCATCTCGGCCTCTCTGTAAACCAGGAAGCCCTCACCAGCGTAACTCGCGGCCTCGTCGGTGACACTGCCTTCGCCGTCCTCCCAGAGATCGTTCCCAGAACAACCTTCCTCCTAACTCTATTCTTCCAAATCCTCCCTCTTATAAAGCTTTGGGCAAACCCCACCTACGAAACCTTTCTCGGTGCCATAACCCTCTGCGGTTATGCCTCCTTCCTCTTTGGTTGGCACGTGCACGAGAAGGCTATCCTCCTAGTGGTGATCCCCTTCTCCCTCCTCGCCCTAAAGGATCGCCGCTACCTCGGCGCATTCAGACCACTAGCCGTAGCCGGCCACGTATCCCTCTTCCCTCTACTGTTCACCGCTCCCGAGTTCCTGATTAAGACGGTGTACACGATCGCCTGGCTCGTGGTATTCCTCACCGCCTTCGACGCCCTCGTATACCCCGTTGCAGTCAACACTAGGAGGTTCTTGCTAGATAGATTCACAATGCTTTTCATAATTGTTGCGATTCCGTTGATTGCCTACACTAGTCTTTTTCATAAGGTTTTGTTTGGGGACCGGTACGAGTTCTTGCCCTTGATGTTTAATAGTTCCTATTCTGCGGTTGGGGTCGTGGGGAGTTGGGTTGGCTTTTGTTGGCTGTTTTTTAGCTCATGAGATGGAGTTGTAGTGGTCTAGCGCAGTGGGCTTTACTCGAGTAGGGAGGGGCTGGTGTAAAAATAAAAGGAAAAAAGGGGAAGAGGAAAAAAAATCATAGATATGATGCCCTCTTGGGAGGTTCTTGGTTTTTTCATGTGTTTGGCTTGAGTAGTCCTGATTTGCACGTCTCATGCCAGAGGTGTATATCATAACCTGCTAAACCTACCCACCCATTATCACTTAAATATTCTATTAACACTTTAACTTCAGATACCGTTATCCTCGCTAAACAAGCCATAGCTCATGACTAACCAACCCATCAACTCACAATTCACACCCTCCGCCAGCGAAACTTTTCCATTGCCCGTGAGCGCTGTAGGCAACGAGTGATACCCCATGCCTACCACCCAAACCCTTTAACTCGCACAATAGTAAACCCATAACTTTACCCAATAACTTTAATTTCCCCCATTGCCCCAAGAAACTAACTTCTACGTGATGTACAATAATAGCCCCCCCCTTCCTCCACTACCCATCCATCCATCAACCCAACAGTAGACTAAACCAGACCAAACCAAAGCACAACTCCAACAGGGAAGCAAAAAGAAAACTAGAGGAGCGGATAAAAACAGCAGACAAAACAGAGCCATCAAGAGGCAACTATGATAAGTAGGAAAGGAAGTAGCAAGGGGTAAGGAAGTATGGAGGATGGATGGACGGACGGGAATAAGCTATATACATATTCGTAATCGTATCGTACTCATGATATCGTACGGCCACTAGTAGGGCCCCCTACTTTCTTCACCCTCCTCAAACAAGAATTTGCTAGGTGGAGAGAGGATAGATGAAGGGGCGGGTTTAGCCATGGTGATGCAGTAGTTGTGAGAAAGGTAAGCAGGCGGTAAAGTAGGGTGGTACTAGTAAGAAGAAAATCCCGGCCTAAGAAGAAAGAATAAGAGAAAAAGAAAAAAGGGAAAAAAATAAGGAAAAAGAAGAGCGAAAAAAGAAAGGACTAATTTTTAAGCTGCGAATAATGCAGGAGTTATCAGCTAACAGCCCACAACCTACAACGAGATTTAAGGAAGTGGGAGGGGGGAGAGAGAATGGATGGAAGAGAAGGTAAAACGTAACTCGGTAGACAGAGCAAAAAAGTGAAATAGCAGCGCGGGTAGTTTAGTTAGTAGGTAAATATGACATCATGTAGGTAGGTAAGTAGGTAGCCAGGCATTAATAGTCGATCCCTCCCCCCTCTGCCCAATGCAATATCAGAGGGGGGGAGAAAAAAGCGAACCCAATCTAGGGCGCAGCAAATACAAGGAGAAAAGAAATCCAATCCAATCCAATCCGACCAGTGGATACAGGCACGCGTATGAATTAACTACAACAATTCGCCGAGACAGTCGGCAGGCAGGTAGGTAGGTAGCAGGGCGGACAGGTAAGTAAAAAAAGGGTGGTGATCCAGTACTGAATGTATGTACGTATATATAAAAAACCCCGTCATCGTCGCCATCGTTATGCTGGGCATCCATCACTCATAACGCTCCGCCCACCACAGTGCTGGTGCATGGTCACCGACCGTACACGCCGCCGCCTCCGCCCTGGACCGCGATTCCTCCCTGTACGTGGTGGTGGGGAACCATGTTCCCGGCTGCTGCAGGCTTAGGTGAATTCATTTCAGGATTCTGTGAAAAGAGCCAGGAATTGGTCAATCGTCAGCTGAATTTGCGAAAAGAAAAAAAAACTTGGGAGAAGAGGAATGCGATGCGAAGTCAAGGCTATGCGGGTGCGGGCAAACGGGAAGAAGAAAATAAATGCGCGATACAGTGAAAATAGCGGGGTATATTATTTCGCGACTAAGAAGGTTCGAGTATCTTTGTTTTCTGTCTAAAACTGTGGAAGAGTAAAAAAGAAGAAAAGAAGCCAAGAAAGTAAAGGAAACATTTTATATGTTCAAGAGGGTATAATAACCTTCTTCCGCTTCTTTCTCGGCTTTTCCCCATCCCACGCTGCGCCCTCGCCAACTGCTCCAGGCCTTACCCCAGGCCCCGGACCGTGGCTTCCCCCACCTCCCCCACCCGATACACCTCCGACGCTGCCGTTTACACCATTATCGTCATCCCCGCCGTCGGTGTGTCTCCGCTTCCCGCGCTTGGGTCGACCGTCATCACCGACGGTAGATGGTCCCCCAGGTGTTGAACCATTGGCATGGGCGGGAGTACCTATAGCGGCGCCGACAGCAGGAGTTGTGGAGCCTACATATGGAGTTTTCCTCCTTTGAGATTCCTCGTCAAGTCCAAGAATGGAAGCATCAAACTGCACCAAGAGCATTAGTATTCTTTTGCCTTTCCCCTTGGAATCTCATGCCATTAAGGCAATTTTGAACTCAACGCACCCCCGGAATATCTCCCCTCCCCATGGACAATCCTTTCCTCAGCTTTCCCATGTCTATGCCCTTGGAAATCTCCTTCCCAATAACCTGCAAGTTGCGCCATTCCTCATTCGGAAACCCCAACAAAGTCGCAAAATAATCAACTCCACCGCCCCCTGCGTCTCCCCCAGGCTCTACTTCTGTCTGAGAAGCTTTTGTCAAAACTACATTCTTGCCGGCCAGATCGTTGATGAAACCCTTATAGCTTTTTCGGAGTTTATTTTTCGCCCCGGTTATGGGATTTTTTCGCGCTACTGTGTTGGCAATATCACTGAGGCCGTACAGAGCGAGGAGATTGTCTGTAAGATCAGGGTATGAAGGTTGTCGGGCTGTTGCGCGTTAATCCCAGTGTTCAAGCGCGCAAACAAAAACTTACCGGCAGAGGAAACAGCAGGAATGAAGGGGGTAAGGGGAGGAGGAGAAAGGAGGGGGAAGGGGAACAAACGATTTGAGCAAACTAGATAGTAAGGCGAAACATTCGGCTGGGAAAGTAGTTCCTGCTCAGTGGGTATTGGGGGGGAGATGCCGTCCGGTAAGTTCCCTCGGTGTCGCAGAGAGGGGGGCATTGTCTGTGAAGTGCGATCGTAAGGACTGCTACTGGTTCGGCGCCTCTTGTTTGATCCGGTGTCGCTTCCATCATCCATCATGTCAACCTCGTTATCCTCAAAAGTCGCAGGAACAGTGTTCGCGGCGGAGCTAGCAGGAGTCGGTATGGTATTGGTTGGGTGAAGGGAACGCGAGCTCCCGGAGAGCGATGAGGTCATCGAAGAACTAGGAGGCGAGAGGGTTGAAGAGTGATGATGGCTGTACTTGCCGGAGGAATAATTATTGGAGGGTGCATGGTTGGAGGACATGTAGAAAGGGGGAGATTGAGGCGTGGGTTGATCCAGAGCTGGCGTGGGTGGGTGGTGGTGTTGATGAGAGTAGAGGGTTGTCATACGCGACGATGGCGTTGGGGGAGGAGTGTGAGAAGGTGTTGAACTGATTTTGGCGGATGAGGGGGACGGTGAAAGTCGGGAACTTTCAACGTCGGGAACAACAAAGATGTTTCAAATTTGGAACTTTGGGCAAAGAAACCAAACCAAAGGAGAAGGTCGGGGGCGGTTGGCGTGGAAAAGTCTTTATTGCTGTGATAGGTGGTTGGGTGGCGGAGGTGAATGATCGGAGATTTCTATTGAACCAAACCTTGAAGTATGGTTAGTTGAATAGTAATGGGTGGGTGTGGATGGATGGGTATATGCGTGGTGGGTTATGCCTAAGATGGAAAGGGGAGAACAAGAAGAGAAGCGGTGGAGAGAGAGGAAGGGAGAAGTGGTGGGTTTGTCGATGGTGGATCGTTGCCAGGCGATGTTTTGCTCGATGGGCGATGATGTTGAGCCCTCTCCCTTTGAGTTCTCGCTCACCGCTTCGAAACCCCCTGGGGTGAGCCAGGTAGAGAAGGGGAGAGGGAAAAAGAAGAAAAGGAAGGGGTAAAAATAAAATAAAAACGAACAAATAAACAAACGAATGGATGAACAAGAAAGATTATTAAAAGGAAAAAAGTGAATAAACTCACAAGATTGGTGATTTATCCTCCTTTTTTCCCTTTCTACTTCTATTTGATATATCCCTTCCCTTTTGCAAGCGCAGAAACGATGGGCGTATGCGAGCGAGTGAGTGAGTCGACCGTCCGAAATTTTAAACTTCTTTCCTGAGGCTCCTCACAACGGAAGCGAAAAATGGTCCCCACTTTTCCGCAGCGAGAAGGAAAGAAGAAAAAAAAACCTTTTCCCTTCTCAGCTCCCCACAGAAAAAGTATCCTCCTCCCGTCTCTCTCCTTTTTCCCCTTCTATCTCTCTCTGGTGGAACTAATTCCGATTCCTTATATCGGTAAAAACCTCCTTGAAATCTATTCTCACCCAATCCCTTTACAATCAACTCCGCCCAGCTCCTACTACCAATCCTTCCCGTAACCGATCCAAATAGCCGTAATATTTCCCCTGATCGACGAAACCAAATGGTAATTCCCAAGGTAGATGTGAAAGAAAGAGAAAGAAGAGGAAGAAGGAGGAGAAAAAAAAAGAAGAAGGAAAGAAGGAAAGAAAGAAAAGCCTAGAAGGGACAGCTGTATCCGTTGTTTATCGCGCACAGGTGAACGGACCAGAGAAGAGGAATGGATAAAAGCTTGGACGGAGCGTGGACTGGGATGCGTGTTGGTGAAACGAGTGGAAAAGTTGAAGTAGATGGCGGAAGGGAGTCTCGTGTGACGGTGGTGGGCAGCAGAAATGAGACGGGATTTTTCCTACAAGGGATGAGTGGGGAGCGATTAACACTAGGATGAAGTGGGGAGGAGAGGTGAATATGGAGGACGATGATGGTGGTGATGAAGAAGTGGTAAAGTAGGGCAACAGGTCGTTAAAAGGGTTGTAGGTAGGGTAGAGTAGAGTGTACCGGTAGAGAAGAGTAGAGTGGTTCGTTCACACACACACGAAGAAAAAGAGTGTGCGGTGTGAGTGTGTGAGCGTGTGAAGGTGTGGTGAAGGTGTGTGTGAGTGTGAATGTGAGTGTGAATGTGAGTGTGAGTGTGAGTGTGAGTGTGAGTGTGAGTGAATGGACAGAGAGAGGCGCGGAGGCAAAGCACAAGCGAAGGAAGGGTAACTTAAGTCAAGTCCAGCACCAGTTAGTTCCCTTTCGCTCTCTCGGATGCGAAGACAGTATGATAGTCTATGCTGTAAGAGTATGGTGGTGGGTGGTGTACGAGTACCGTACAGTACCGTACCGTATTCCTTCCTTGCTTGCGTGGGAGCGAGGAGAAGGGGGGATGGATGAGCATGAAGCAGGCAGTATACTCGAGTACAGTACAGTATCTATATACTCTCCAGCACGCCCAAGCAGAACAGGTCGGGTAGAAAATTGTGGGCTAGAATACCGTACTGTACTGTACTCGTACTGTACTTGCACTCGAGTAATCTGGCTGCTGGCCTGCGAATTCGGTTCACTCCGCTTCACATTGCACATATAAATTTACCCGCACCAGCAGTGGAAGCCGGGAAGAACGAGAGCAACGGGAAGAACAGTGGCAATCCACCCCGAAATACCAGCACAATATAATACCGTCGTCAGAAGGAATAGAATACATATCATACATACAAACCGGTACTCGAGTACATACATACATATATATATCCACCCCCTCTCCCTCATCTTTATCTGGACGTGGGTCTGTGTCTGTGTGTGTGTGTGTGCTCGTAGATGTGGGAGAGAGGGCCATTGAGAGAACAGAGTGATGTGATGGCGGCGGTTACGGGTTAACCCATTGAGCATTCTGTTGTCCGTGGTTATTATTGCTATTAATTCCTCTTACACTTGCACGAAACTCCCCGCCGCCCCCCGTCAGTGCCCACACTTGTACCGTACTCGAGTACCGTACTGTACTAGTACTCGAGTACAGTATGTCAGCAGGCGGAGATGGCTGACATTGACAGCTCCCGCACACTATTTCTCTCAGCCCCCCTTTCTCGTTTTTGTGCATTGCCCATCATCTATGGTGGAAGCCGTCTAGACACAATACCTCGTGGGACGCCAAGGGGGACGCAATGGGGGATGCAACGGGGGACGCCTTGGCATTAAATCCTGCTGAACAGCTGTGGGTTTAGGTTTAAGTTACTACTAGTAGGGCAATTGAGATTTTTTCTATCAAGCCGTGACACGTTCCGATGATTAATGAAAATGTTATTATTTGTTCGTATTGTGGTCCAGGTATCGGATATGCTGAGCAGGTTTGGAGGTGGGACTTTTAGTACGCAGTGTGTTATGATTCTGAGGCAAAGCGTAATTGTGTATTTTTGACTATGTAATAGATGATTTAAACATATACACTGTTGTTTCTGCCCTAATTTTGCCAAGGCGTCCCCTGTTGCATCTCCCATTGCGTCCCCCTTGGCGTCCCATGAGGTATTGTGTCTAGACGGCTTCCACCATACGGTAATATTTCTTCCCTCCTCCTGCACTTTTTTCCATTTGAGGTCAAAGACAAATGGTACCCTACGGTACCCGTACAATGCAGCCTTTACTACGCCCCGACTACCGGTATGATAGCTAACCTACCGTATCCTCTGCTACTGCTGCCCTTAAACTCCCACGCTCCGGTTACGCTTACCGTGCTTATCATAGTCTAACTCCCCCTCTTCTTCCTCCTCATGCTCCTCCACCACCACCACTACTCCCCCCACCTTTAGCCAATTGTAGAATCATTGACGGTATAACACAACCCCGCCGACCCATTAAACAAGAGATGGGAGGAAGGAAGGGAGACCAAAAAAAAGAGAGAGAGAGAGAAATTCCCTAATCTGAGCATGGATGCGCCTTCCTTTACCAACAAAGCGTGCGTTCACAAAGTGACACGTCCGAGATCTTGCCCTACGGTTCAAACCCATCCCGGCGGCGGGCATAATTTAATCGTATGGCAGGGTAAGAAAAAAGAAGGAAGAGGCACGTTACCAAAGCCCGCGGACAAGCAAAACCAAACGTATAAAGCAGCGTATCCTTCGCTCACCCATTGGTTCGCTCGCCCATTCACCATTCCATCTATCCATCCGCCTGGACTGAAGAATGAACAAAGGGTGGGCCCGATGGAAGAATGGAGGAAGGGGAAGAAGGGAAAATAAAAAGGAAGAAATAAAAAGGAAGAAGCAAAGAGTTATGATGTAAGTGCAGTGGCACGCACTCGGTACTGTGCGATACAGTACCGTAAGTTAGGTTGAGTCACCCAAGGTTCGAAAGAAGAAACAGAAGAGGAAGAGGGAAAAAAGAAAAAGGAAAAGGAAAAGAAAAAGGAAAATCTGCGCCTTGCACACAGATCACACACACTGCTTCCAACCAGGCTCCCGTTTCAACGAATTCTCACAACACAAAGAAAGCAAGAATCGAGAGACCTGGTGTTTGAACAACTCATACAGACAGCTATAATATCGTACCGTAATCCGACGCCTCCTCTCTAAATCAGTCAACAGAGGGGGAAGGGGGGGAGAAAAAGAAACAAATATGGACGACGATTTGCTCGACGACGAAACCATGGTGGCAGCCCTGGATGCTGCTGAGAAGGCTTTAAACAATTCCACATCCACTTCATCCGTGGCACTCAGCCTTCCTCCTCCTGCTCCTCCTTCTACTGCCGTAGCTGGTGCTGGGGCTGCCGCCTCAACCCCTATCCAGCAGCCAATCCCGCAGAAACTTCCCAGGGGAAGCTCGTCAATTCTCGTGTCGACCCGGCAGGTATGTTGGCCGCATCTAACTAACCATGATTCCCCCAATCTATTCCAACAAACCAAAAGAGAGAAGAAAAAAAAGAAGAAAAAACTCCCCACGTGACACAAACCAACTAATTCCTTCACAACACAAACAGAAAGGCAATCCGCTCCTCACACACATCAAGAACATCCCCTGGGAATACGCCTCCATACCAAGCGACTACCTCCTTGGTGCCACGCCAGCCCTCTTCCTAAGTTTGAAGTACCACCGCTTACATCCGGAATACATCTACACCCGAATCCCAAAACTCCCGCAGACACCTCTTCGCATCCTACTGGTGCTAGTAGACATCGACACTGTCTCGACCACGGACCCCTTGAGAGAATTGACAAAGACTAGCCTGATAAATAACCTCACCGTGATACTATGCTGGTCAGCACAGGAGGCGGGCAGGTATTTAGAAGCGTACAAGAGCCTAGAAAAAACCGCCCCGACCACAATCATGGGGCGTAAAGAGGAGGAATTCGGTGCGAGAATGGTGGAATGCGTTACCAAAGTCCGCAGTGTGAACCGCATGGATGCCGTTAGTCTCGTGGCGAACTTTGGAAGTCTTAGGGGGGCAATAAATGCTAAGGGGGAAGAGATGGGCTTGATTGCTGGATGGGGGGAGAGGAAGGTTGCTAGGTGGGAACGCGCTGTTGGGGAGAGTTTTCGGGTGGGAAGAAAGTCGAAGATTTCTACAACTGCTACCGCTGTGGGGGCCAGGGGGGATGTGGGACGAAGCTCTGTGGCTGCGAAGCTCGGCATCGCAGGTTCTTCATCCTCCCCCTCCGTCAAGAGGCCAGCACCAGTGCAATACGGGATAGAGGAGGAAGACGAAGAAGCCTTTATCGCCGCAGCAGTGGCCCAATTCGCCGCTATGGAGGAAGAAGAGCGCCGTCTTGTCTCCTCTTCCTCCTCAAAAGGCAAAGAGGTAGCGAGAGTCCAAGAAGACACCCCCATGGCTAGCAGCGTTATGGATGCCATCGCGAAATTTAGAGAACAGGGATCGCCCGACTGACCCCCCCGCAGGCGGGCCTGTGATTACAGGTTGCAGTGCAGTTTTCTCGTTTATCTTGCATGATAAGCTTGATAAGCCTATTAAGTGAATTTTTGAGCCGATTGGTGAGTTGTGCGAGTGGCTCGCTTGTCGGGGAGGTGGCGATGAGTGATAGGGGTGAAGGCGATACTGGTGATTGGGGGGGGGTCAATGATGGCTTTGGCGGTTTGGGAAGGGTGGGGGTACATTTGGTTATCGGGATTATGGTGGTACTGTAACTTACTCAATAGGGCTCATAACGGAAAATAACTTGTACCTACAGATTGTGTAAAGCTACTATGGGGCAGATCCCGGTGTCTCCGGAAGTTTTTAGAGAAAGGGAAAAAAACTACACTCGGGGCTGCGGTTCCTGCATTGCCACCCAACTCTACACCCTGGATTATGGATTATTCTCGGAAGCCGAACTGAAAAATCATCATTTGCTATTTTCCCAATTACAGGATTTCCCATATAACCCATCCTCCCGAGCCACAACCAACTATTAGCAGGCAGCAGTTCAGCTTCATGATTCCCCTCCCCCCACATGTTCACGAATGATCACTCATTCAATGCCGGATGGGGGACACCAAGCCTACTTCGATCCTAGTTGTAATTACTATTGCTTTACTGGGAGGGGATATAGGAGTGATTGGAGCATCGAGGTAGTAGTAAGTTCAAGCCCAATTGGATTGGAGGTTATCTTTGTGGCCTTTAGTGTACTCGTAGATTGTCTTTCTGTGATATATTAGGTGCAACGATATCCGCGAGTTCAGTGGTAGTAGCTTAGGGAAGAATTGGACTTTGGATATGACGGTTTATGTGGTGGTGGTGGTGGTGGTGGTGGCGGCGCGTTCCTATCTACGGCACAGTACTGGTACAATATATCCTATGTTGCTAGCAAACAAACGAATGAACGCCTCTGGAAGGGTACAATCTTTCCCTAAGTTGCGAGCACCCGGCAAAGCGACCAGGAGGGTAGCGGTTCAGTTCCTTGGGTTAGAAGACCCGTGCCCAGCTGCAACCTTCTTAGTCAATCATGGTTTGTATTCTTCCTTAGTATTATGTAGGACAAGAAGATTCGTCCGATGCCCATTTTACACCAAAAGTAGTTGACTTCACCACCCTCCCCCAGACAACAATTTCTATGAGAATCCACAAAAGTTTGGTTGTGTATTAGAAAATCTGTGGATAATATATTGAATGTTACAAAACTTTTAATAATATTATTACAAAGGGATGGGGAAAAGGTTTAAGTATCAGGAATTGGTTGCCATGTACGATAGTCTACATTTTTGTATGGAGTCCTATAAGGGGGATCTTGGTCACTTTCACTCAGGTTGATGCAATCATAAACAATGGAAGTAGTTTTGATTCCCTTCACTTCCACTTCTAGAGGTTTGAATACCATAGGTTGTCATTCTCTAGCTGGAGGAAAGATTTGAAGTGTTTCCATGCCAACAGTGTTGGGAATTGTCGGTTTGAAAATGTTAAAGTTGGGGCAAAAACCAGTATCTGACGGATATTTTTGTCCCCGTACTAGTATGTATCATATATATATATGCGCTTATGAATACCGTACGTTCGCATAACACACTTCAGCAAATATCTGGATAAGAGATTAAAACGTCTGGTATAATAATGGCTGTGCGCTTCTCATCTAAAGCAAGCATGGAAGAAAGACGCGGTGCATCAAGTATGATATACGATATCACCACGCTACTGAGGGAGAGGAAAAGAAGAAGGGAAGAAAATAAAATAAAAAATGCAACGACACGATAGATATAAACGGGTCAAAATCTGGGTTTTTAAAGAAGCACCTAGGAATTCGTCGCAAAAACCCTAGCAACCAACCCGGTATCTATATACGCCGTAACTTTAACAACCCTCCCTCCTATCCTCAAACTTGACAATCCAGGCATTGGTATTCGGAAAATCCATCCCTGTATGGCATCCATCCCCCTGCAGTTAGCCCCCACCCTTTCCTCCTCCCCCCTCACCCCTACGATACATATGTTGAGTCGGCTAATCAACTCACCATTCCTACACCATCCCCTCCCCTTCAACTCCACGACTGCCCACTCATCGACTCCGCCCCCGTGTACGTCGACGACGTCAAGCACGAGCCCGTCCTCGTCGGGCATGGAGTGCAGCTTCTCGTAAGAGCTGCGCAGGAATTCCTTGCGCGAATGCCAGTGCCCCGCTAGGGGGTAGTCGATACCCATTGCTGTCCAGTCTACCGTTCCCGAGATGTGCTCGTCGAAGAAGGCCTTGAAGGTGCTGCGTTGCGAGAGGAGGGCGAAGGTGTCCCGGATTTGGGGAGGCGTCGGGTAGAGGGTTTTTGGGAGGCGCCCTTCGTTCTCTTTTGGGGGAGGTTTTGCCTATCCGTCGGCGGGGGGTTGATTGTGTTGTGTTGCTGCTGCTGCGGTGGTGCTTGTGGTGGGAAGGTGGGACCGTTGGTTATATATACTGCGCTTTGAAGATCTTCTCCCCTCCCCGGGCACCAAGTAGAGAGTGCTTGTCCCGTTCCACCATCGTGTAAATCTTTGCGATGGGCTTCATGATGCTGCCATTGGGAGTATCTGGCTGCCGTCGCGGAACACCTGGGCGTGGTTGTCATGTTATCATGGAAGATCTTGAAGAGAGAAGCAAAGAAAGCAGCGAAAAAAAGCCCCTAGTTAATTTACATCGCGAGCTCGGAATTGTCCTCGTTCACTCGAGAAAAGTCAAGTTGTTGTAATGAATAGCGTATCTTCATTCAAAAAATGTTGAACAGTCATACAACCTTCTACTTGCTTGGAGAGCGGAGTTCTAATATACTACAAAGCAGCAGTCACAACTAAATGTACTCGTGTCCTCAACTCGGCTTCCATATCCCAAAAGTATACGATGAGGTCAACCACCAGTCACCAGATCCCGAGAAGCCACATATTCCAACACAAGTGTCCATTGTCCACCGAGTGATCTCTCATGACAACGCATTAATTACTCTCGCTCCTATCGTGCGCACTATCGCTATATATAGTCACTCCTGCACGCTCTAGTAATTACTGTTATAAACAATTGCATTGCCGCCGCCGCCCTCCAGCTCCGAGCTCCATTAATTGCCCCACTACTCAACTTCGACAATCAGTCTAATTGTGCCCTCGCATAACTTCACATACGCCTCCAAATCGCTCTGCGAACTAAGGTTCATCTTCAAGCCATCCACTCTCCCGAAAAGCCTTAGCTCCAGTAGGTTCCAGTGGGACCGCGCCTGTCTCTGCAATCCTTCAAAGCTAGAGCTAATGCTCGCCGGTCGAATTTCAACTCCCGCGTCCGCTGGTGAGCGTCTGTAGACCATTGCAAATATTTGTCTTGTCATTGTTGGCACTGGAGAGGCATACCGCTGCGGAACCTGCTGTCGCAGTGGGGCTGCAGGTGGAGGTGCGGGGGCCGGCGGCGGTGCAGGAGCGGGGATATCAGAGTCGTAGTTGTAGCCCCTATCTTCCCCCCCTCCCCGCAACGGACCCGGTCTATGTGGTCCCAACGGTGGTGGGTTCGGTGCAGGCGGGGGAGCACGTGGGAACCGCGGGTGTGAACTGCGGCGGGGGAGAGGAGGTTGTGCATCCGGGAAGTACGGACCCGGATTGCGGTATCTTGGCGGGGACATGTCCGGCTCTAAATCTTCTTCGAAGTGCACCGTGGGTTCAGGTATGGATGGGGGGTGATGAGAGGAGATCGGGGCTCGGGGGCGGTGTGTGGATTCGTATGCGGGGAAGTCCGAGGCACGTTGGGGGAGGGCGGAGATTCCTTGGCGACCTTGCTTTATCTGTTTGCCGGAAAGGGTTGAGTTGGAATCTCTCGATGGAGGAGGAGGCGGGGGTAGAGGATGAGGGTTAGGGTAAGATATTGTACCTTTCTAACAAAGTGGGCTGCCCGAGCAACTGCATCGTACCCCGCCACCAGGCACCACATATGCAATTCTTGGTTAAGTTCCTGTTTAAAGGCATGAATATGCTCTGGATGTCGCGGGCCTTCGTCCCAAGTGTAATACTAAAAGCAGACAAAATATCAAGTTAGATCTTTTTCTTTTCCCCTGATTGCGGACTACCGGTACTTAACATGAACGGCCCAATAGTGACAAAGGACGCACACACCTTCCGCCTAAACTGCGTTCGAAAGAAAACTGATATACTCCCGTCTTGGTTATCCTTTAACAGCAGTTCTTCCAGCGGCACTAGCATGCCTAACTTCATGGGGCCCTCGAAAGAAACACATTCCGCCCTACAAATGAGAAATGAATACTCGAGTTACCCGAGGCTCCACCAACCACCACAGCCAGCTAGACCTCACCGACACTGGGGAATGGGGGAGCAAAAGAAAAAGTAAAAAAACAACACAAAACACAAAATATAAAACATAAAACATAAAACATAAAACATAAAACATAAAACGGCTCATCCTATAACCTGATCCGAGACATCCACTTCCCATCTGTTCGCAAGTAGAGGGGGGGAAGAAAAAAACTCAAACTCTTACACCTTAAACCCCCCCTCCCCCACCTCACTCTCTGGCCAAAAGACAAACAGAAAGAAAGGAACCAACAACTCACTCAGTATGATATCTCAGCTTCAACCCCCCTCCCCCCCACGGCTCCCCGTACCCGATCCTAATACTCAAAAGCTCAACCTCCGGTCCATCAGAACTAAGCATCTGGGGCAACGGATCCCAAATCGGGGCTCTCCTCCCTCCGCTTCTGCCACCACCGCTACCCCCAGCACCCGCTGGCCCAGGCCCCGCGGGCACTCTGACTCTTCCACCGTTCATAACAACTTGCTGGTCCGGTCCGGTCCGATTCCGATGGTGCGCGTCTCGGTCGGCGGGCCGGCGAGTGTGAGTATTTTGAGATGTCGGCGACGATTTCGGCCTAGCTCGACTCGACTCGACTCGACTGGACCCGAGCGTGCGATGTCGGTCGGACCGACGGGCGGCAATACTCCTGCGTGCGTGCCTCGCCTACCTACCGTCCCTTTACTAGTGCGCTTGTATGTGTGGTATGTTTGCCCGCGCCCGGTAGTAGTAGTATCTATCGCAAGTTCGGTCGGGGGTAGGTGCGGTAACGGTAATAAAAAAAAAGAAAAAGAAAAAAAAAGGAAGGACCATGATTAATGCTAATTTTGCGGTATGGTGACCGTATGTATGATTGCCAAAATTACAGCCTGATCGATAGGTATGTATGTATGTGGGTGTTACTGTATGTGTGTAGGTCGCGAGACGGCGCTGGAGGCAGGAGGGTTTGCTCTGGCATAGTTTGGCACGGGTATGTATGCAGCCCACTGCACTGCGCTCTGCTGTCTGTACTCGTACTGTAGTGTACTAGTACAACGCAGCGAGTGAGCGAGCGGACGAACTGACTGCACTTCACTTCGCATACCCAAGCTGCCAGAACTGCGATGACAGCGGTGGGTTTAGAGGGATGGCACTGAACGCATGTATGGAGAAAGGCTGGGGCCGCAGTCGAGAAGGACCTATACAAGTAGAGTGCTATACAAGGGATTCCCTTCCCCTTCCATCTACAAGTATCGTACAACCACCCACACTCCAATAAGCAACGTGTTCCTATGGGCGGGATGAGGAAGAAGAAACAAAGGAAACGTTCCGTTGATCGAAGAAGGGTAAGGTCGGGGTGATGTTTTTTTGTTTTTTGAAAACAGGTGGGAGGGGCGTTCCCCATTCATGTGTTCAGTTACTGCCCGATACATCGTAGCAAAAGCCGATCTGGTGGAATTATGCTGGCTCGCAACTTGGTGTGCTCGAGCACGGGTACGATAGATGGGGTAGCAGGTAGATGTTTGGGTTGCTACCGTACCGCTGTGATTATTTTTCGCACGCAGCCTTATGGTGGAAAGCGCTTCATTGTGGATGGAGCTATGTTAGGAGAAGGTAGGGAGATGACAGACCCTGGTGACGAATATCTAACTTAAACCACCAAGCCTTGTCGTGAAGAACAAGGCTGAAGATGAGTTGAGGCCTCGCTGCTAGTCTTCGGCGAGTGATCATTCGTGACCCGAACTGGACGAATTCCGAGTTCAAAGTTCAGCTTGCGCCCTCTTTACGAATACGCAGAACTGCAGCAAGTTGGCAATGATTAGAAGGGTCTTTCCATTGACTAGCTTCGGAAGGAACACTTGATCGCAATTGCAATGCCATGATGCCTCTATAATAGGAGTTGTGTCTATATCTAAATTCTTGTATGAAAGGAGACAGGTAAACATGCACCAAACTGAGGGGCCAGGGGCCGGCCCCGTCTAATCACAAGAGACGACAGTTATCCTGCCTGTATATATCCCTATTGCTGATTTTGGAAGGGGGGAGAAATAACAATCGGCTAACAAAAATGTCGTATTACCACACAATGAGAAGAGTACACCCAAACAATGCAGCAAACCATATAAAGAATAAAAAAAAAGAGAAAAAGGAAACAAAAAACTCCGACCATTTCCCCCGCCCTCTCCAAATTTAAGGACTCAGCAAGTCTTTAACGCTCATCCCTCTACTGCTGCCGCTACTGCTACTGCTGCTAGCGCGGCAAGGGCTGCCTCTGGGTTCGTCGTTACTGCCCATCCTTCCATCAGCCAGCAGCAAGAGTGCGTGTGTCGCCTCGGTATCTACTGAATCATGTTGGTGACCCTGCGGATACACCATCGGTGATTGGCAGACCTGGCGTGAGGCAGGCCCGCGAGGGGGGTAAAGACAGGGAGAGACGAGCATAGAAGGTGTGAGGCTGCAGGGAGCAATTGACTGGACTGTTTCAGTTTGTTTCTCTTCTTCTTCTTCTTCAACTTCTTCTCCCTCCTCAGAATCTTCCTCGGAATCTCTCTCTTCGTGAGTTCGTGGCGGAGGAGGGAGCATTAGAGCATGTGTCTCGCCATCATTGGACGAGGAGGCAGCATTGGATGCCTTGAGATCCTCGACACATTTTTCGAGATATCTTAAATATTCGATGCTCGCCTAAGAATACAGTGAGTTTGGCACACTTCGTATTTGTAGTAGGAATTTTGGTGAGCATTACCTGAAGAATTGCAAGTTTATGCATTTCCACGCCTTTACATGCAGGTATCATTCCCTTTAGCACTCCAAATTCCTCATTCATTTTAAACCTTCTTCTCCGTTCAATCAAGCTGTGTGCCGTCTTTCTCGCAATTTTCCTTCCGACAGCCGTGGTCGGCTTTTCATCATCTCCTGGCTTACCTGCCTTGGCTGCCGCCTTCCTTGACTTTTTCGGCTCTGGGGTAGTGGACTGGCTCGGACCGTCGGCGCTGCTTGCACTAGACGATGAGGACTGTTGTGGCTGCATCTGAATAATTTTTGGGCGCCGAGATGGCGGTGGGGGCAGAGTAATCCTTTCAGTCTTCCGTTTCTGCGCTCGCGGTTGTGATTTCGGTTTCTCAGGGATTGAGGAACGGCGGCGTTTCTTTGGAGCATCGGCAGGAGTATTGCCTCTCTCTGCTATTCCGGGTGACGTTGGTGATAATGGCTGGTAACTACTCGATGACGCAGATGACGAAGACAGTGAGGATGTCGGGGCAGACGAATCGAAATAGCAACTTGAAGCTACCTTTGGATTGGAAGGAACTATGGCCTCTAGAGCAGGGGGAGGCAACGCAAAGGACAGCTCGAGCCCAGAGAGTGGCGGGGCAGATTTTGCAGCTATATCCGTAGATGGCTGCGGAGTCGGGGGCAGTGTTATTCGTGGCATTTTGATATCGTACTCCCAAGTCGATATGAGAGAGCCTTTGACGTAACAATAGTTGAACAGATGTCGATTGAGGATCTCAAAGGGAAACAACAAAGGTGCTTGAAAAAGTGTGAGAGGTGCAGTAGGAGAATACTATTTGGGATGGAAAGGGTTGGAGGGTTATATGGCAATGGAGGAATCTTTCTGCTCTCCTACGCACAAGCTTTTTGTTTCAAGAGTGCAGGACGATGAGCACAAGAGGCGCGAGCTCAATGCCACTCACTGGTGGGTAGAAATGCACAGCAAAGTTTATGCGAAAGGCTTCACCAAGATCGAGTATCGGAGGGCGCTAGCGTACCGCTGTTATAATAGGCAAGGTGGAGGGGAAAGGATGGAGTGAGAGCTGCGTGAGAAGAGACAGTCCTCCCCCGCCCGCACATCCATCATCAGCATCTCAATCACCCTCCGCCGACATTCCATTCCTCCTCCATCCTCATAGCAAGACACACCCGAATATCGCTCCAGTACATCAATGAAAGTTGCCTGTTACTCCCGACAGGAAGGTACTTTTTTTTTTTCTTTTTTTCGTCGTTGGATTCGAAAGGGGGTGTTGTGTCGCGTGCCCGTGGGGAAATTGATAGGCTGGCGTCAACTTTCTTGTCAGCGACCCTTGGTGCGAGAAGAGACCGCGTGCACCGTTCTGTCTTCTCATTGGTTCATTCTGACCAGAGAGTCGCGTGCACCGATCCGAGCTCAGATTGGACGTTTAGAAATTTCCCGCAAACGGAACAATCGGCGCTTTTTCGGGGTCGTCATTAGTAACCTTATGCAATTAATATCACCCTGAGGAGAGTTACCCGGACCTGAGAAATAGTTTGCGGGCGAGGGCCTGCACCCTGCGCTGCTCGAGCACAAGTAACGTGGGGCACTGGATGCTGCAAGCACTTTGTCGAGATTTTGATAAGCGGAAGATCCTGTGTGCACCCTTTTTTGCCCCTCCCCAGATCCCTCTCCCTCTCCTGCCCCTCCCCCCGCACGGTTAACACTCCGCTTTTGGTCCCCATCCCACTCTCACCTTTTTTCTTGCTTCGATCTGTGGTCATCGTATATGTACCGGTACTCGAGTAGCACACGCACGGCAACTCGAGTGCTGTTCCCAACTAGTACAACCTCCCGGGAGTAGCACAATATAAGTAAGACGGGAGCCTCGCTTTTTCTCTATGAGCCTAAAGATGAGTGTAAATTCTGCGGCACGGTAGTCCAATATTTCAATATTTCGAGTTTTGTTCATAGAGATGAATCAAAAGCCTAGGAAGCGTGAGTCCTATATACACGAGCTTTGGATTAAATTCACACGGAAGACGAGTGATTATTTATGATCAAGCTGGAAGGCTCGATGTATAGGAAGCTTAGTAGATACGTGAATTTAGGGGGGAAGGTCGAGAAATTACACTCTATGGAGGCGAGAGCTGGTGGTTGACGCTTTGCCGTCTGAAGATGATTGAGCAGTCGTGGCAGCTATTCCATGAGAAAATGACCTATCGAATTCCGGGTGATCCTTGATAGTACTAGTAGATAATCTCAGGATTCTACGATCAAAGAAGCCCCATGTGGAATAAGGATGGTTGACTGGTTTAGTGAAACGTGATGTGATACTTGTCCAAGATGGGGACAAGAACCCCCCAATTTCCGAAGTGGTGGAGCTCGGATGCAAGCAAATCGTGTCCCGAGATGCAAGGGCACTTTAGAACAGGCAGGGCTTTCCATGGTTGGGGCCGGCCCGATGGTTTTTATAGTGTCGGAAACGAAACCCTCCGACATAGAGTTGGAGTTCTCCGAGGGGTAATTTCAGGAAAACAGTCCGATAATATCTGGCGAGTATCGGAATATGTAGGGATCGAGTGACCATAAGTGACAAGAGGGGTGTGGCTGTGAAGAATACAAAGATTTACACCATAAGGTCGTGGGTTGAGAGGATGGGAAGAGAGCTTTGAGCTTTGAGCTTAGAGGGTAGTTTGTCCTGATCTGATTTAGCCTGAAATGTTAGTTGGCTTGTGTTGAAAGTGCGAGGAGAAACATGAGCCCACGACAGGAAGGACCATAGGACAATTGGTAATAAGTGTGTTGTGTGATGCATACATAATGGATATACGAAGGTTTTAGTTGACATTCAGGGACTCGACTTGAAGTCAATGGGGTGAGAATTAGGGTAAGGCGGTGTTCTACGGGCGATTTTTATGGCAACTAAAACTTTTTATACAGGGGTGTATTCACTATGGTTTAAGCACTTCAAAACCTGTACCAGATTTTTGCACATTTTCAAATCAGGAAGGCTCTGTATGAATATCTGTAAATAAGTGAAAAAAAAACTAGGTTGGAAAGAGAAGATGAAGAAGAAAAATAAGTAGTTTTTTTTTAATCTATTATGTTTGTAGTTATAGTGCCTTCTGAATTTGAAAAGTTGTACTTTTGGTGTAAAATGAGATATTGTGTTACATCAGCCATACTCATTATACTTTATAATCCACAATACCCTACTCAGGAATTAGGTTTATATTGCATAAACCTCAATTTCTGACAAATAATAGCAACAAAACCCTATATCCTGGAAATAACAATACTATAATATTATATTATTTTAAAATGGAAGAGGGATACAATTGCTGAAACTTGAAATTTTCATATTTTCATACAACTGCATTATATTTCTAGATTTTGAATATTCTATAACTATTTTTTCTTAATGCCACCAGTCAAAAAAGAAAAAGCTGCCAGTCAGGCAAATGGTGGTTTAGGTGGTGGAAGACCAAAAAAAGTATCAACTGATTCAGCAGTTCTGGCTATAATGCAAGCTGAAGATGAAGATTCATTAGATTCTCAAGCTATTGAACAATTGGAACAGCAGATGGAGGTAGTATCATGTATGTTTAGTATAGTTTAATGATTGTAATTGAACAAGATAATAATAATTGTAGAGGATGATCAAATGCCATTATAAGGTGAAGGTACAATATCTGGACAAACTCGCTGGAGGCATAAAAACAAACTTGAAAGAGAAGAACTGCAAAGTAAGCAGCAAGAGGAGCTAGACTTTAAAGAGGAGGTGTTTCCTGCTTTTGATATAACTTAGTTTATGTAATCAGAATCTAATTGTAGTTGTTTTGCATACCAATAGAGGAGGACAATTATGGATATGAGGAAGAGCTTCAATTGCAGTCCTGTATAAAGGAGGCAATGAATGCTTGGCCACGAGTTGATAATATTCAAAAAGAGACTATTAAGTATCAGATTCTATCGTCTGGTATGATATCTGTTGTTCAATTCCTTATAATATCAATTCACTTTAGTTTCAAAATAATATTCAAATAGCAGTAGGCTGATATATAATACTTATAGCAATTGCAGATTTGAAAAAGTACCTGAAGTCCAAGAAGAGTTTCTCTGGGGACAAAAGATTGCGAAAACCACCATCAAGTACTCCAGTTCATGAGGTTCCAGAGAATAGATATAAGAAAGCCAGATTGAAATAAGCCAAGAAAGAAATTCAGACTTATTGTTGCTGCCTCATCTGAAAAGGGACGATGGGTAGCAGAACACATTCTACATAATGAGTGTATCTGTATTCAACCCTGTGGAATGATACTTGAGAAAATACCTGTGCAAGCTAGCATTATATCACGACTAGATGAGGAGGATACACAACTTGCTATTAGAGAGTATATTGCCGGAGCAGGAGATACAATTACAGCTCATGGCTTAGCCTATGTGTAACGACCCTACGATAGGTAGCTACAATCACTATCACCTTAGCCCTAATGGTATACCAAGTGGTAACCAGAGGTGGTATGGTCTCGTATACTTAGTATATACATAGCTGGTAAACCTAGGATAAGGCCTAGGGAATAGTTGAGTAGCCTTGAGGTACTCTATTAGGCAGGGTA